>Ga0224556_1000235_pt1 | contig 13511 bp, 21 predicted proteins | sample 714S315metaG_FD_183007 | JGI IMG/M metagenome (GOLD analysis project Ga0224556, IMG submission 183007) | Peat soil microbial communities from Stordalen Mire, Sweden - 717 S3 1-5 | ecosystem: Environmental > Terrestrial > Soil > Wetlands > Peat | place: Sweden: Norrbotten County, Stordalen Mire...
TGGTTCGACACCGAATTAGATCGAGGCACGACATTTTTTATCAGAATCCCAATTCACTTCGATTCTGATACAGGAGTCTCGAAGTGACGTCCGATACCGCTGCCATCCCCAAACGGAGCGACAAACCTAGGGTCCTTTTCGTTGACGATGACCCCCTTGCACTCGAAGGTCTATCCCGATCTGTCTACCGCGAGTTCAAAGCTGACCTGGCCGAAGGACCCGAAGCGGGACTGGGAAAGGTCAAAAATGATGGCCCCTACAGCGTCGTGGTTTCCGACATGCGCATGCCCGTCATGGATGGCGCCGAGTTCCTTTCTCGAGTGCGCGCCCTAGCTCCCGAGTCTATCCGCGTCATGCTCACCGGATATGCCGACTCGGAAGCCGCCATGCGCGCGGTCAATGAAGGCAGAATCTTCCGTTTTCTCAACAAGCCGGTCACCCCGGAAGACTTGACATTCACCCTTCGTGCCTGTGTTGCCCAATATGACCTCATGCGTCGCGAAAAAGAACTGCTTGAGAAAACTCTCGCAGGCGTGATCCGGGTTCTGAGCGAGATGCTCCACCTGGCCAATCCCGTCGCTTTCAACAAAGGCGCTCGCATCTGCCAGTACGTGCGCCACATCGCAGGAAAACTTGGCCTCTCCAACACGTGGCAATACGAAATCGCAGCGATGCTCTCCGAACTCGGATGCTTGACTCTTACCCCCGACCTGCTGGCTGCCATTCATGCCGGCAAACCGCTCACTCCAGAACATGAAAGGAGCTACTCGCAGCATCCCCAGATTGCCCATGACCTGCTGGCCCGGATTCCACGACTCGAACTTGTCGCTGAAATGATCCTCCAGCAGAAAGAAGTACCCTCGGAACTTCCGCGGTCCCTGTCCCCCGACGCCGAATCGGTCCGCCGAGGGGCGCAGATGTTACGGGTCAGCCTGGCTTTCGACCGCCTGCTCAGCACTGGATCGGAAAGACACGAAGCTCTGTTGGCACTTGGCCGAAATCCTGTCGAATACAATGCCCAAATGGTCGCTGCCCTTGGAGACTTTAGGACCAGTCGAGGGCCCACGGAACTGCGCCCCGTTGACGTCCGGGACCTTCGCACGGGCATGATCCTGAACGAAAACTTGCGCTCCACCACCGGGATGCTTCTCGCCGCCAAAGGCCATGAAGTCTCGCCCGCCCTACTGAAGACCGTTCGCAACTTTGTCGAAAGCGGCACCGTAAACGGCACGATATTGGTAACGGTTGGAGCGGGCGAAACCTGGGTCTCGAAGGCCGCTGCGCGCTGAGTTCCCTTTCCTTTATCTCGGGCGGCTAACAGCGGAAATCTGGTAGGCAATCTAGCCTGTCCTTAACTTATGCAGGCGTTGGCGCGTGCCGTTCCCCGAGAGAACCTGTAGTTCTTTCAAAACCTTCTGCACGGCAGCAGCACTAGCTTTGACCAGTTCGGCTTCGCTGACACAGACTGTAGACTTGCAATTAGCGCCGGCGTGCAGGGCCCGGGAAATCGCGTAGCTGCTGGGCAATCCAAACGCTCGACGGATTCTGGGTGACATGGCCGCTGCTGAGTGGCAACGGCTGCCCTCGCGATTCTAGTTCAACAGCTTGCAATTGGCAGGGCATGTGGTTTGTCCTGACCTGCCCCCAATCTTCGTTCACGTAAGAATACGACAACTTTTATCCGCTCCATCTTCGGCTTGAGCCGGGATGGGGGAGCGCGAGGGGCAAGGGACGGCGTTTGAGTCCCTTGCCTCTCGCTCAGCTGTGTAGAAGCTCGCCGTCTGCGCCGCCGCAAACTCTTTCGGCGTGCGGTATCCCAAACTGCTGTGCGGACGCTCTTCGTTGTACTCGGTCCTCCACGCTGCGATCTTCCGCCGCGCATCGAACAGGTTCTGAAACCAACTTACCGACAAACACTCTTCCCGCAGCCGTCCGTGAAAACTCTCCACGCGCGCGTTCTGCGTTGGCTTGCCTGGCTGAATGTGCAACAACTCGATCTTTCGTTCCACGCACCACGCCAGAAAATGCCGGCTCGTCAGCTCCGGCCCGTTGTCGCAGCGGATCGCCAGCGGTTGCCCGCGCTCGGCCACGATCGCATCCAACACCCGCGTGACTCTCCGGCTGGCAAAGCTCGTATCCACTTCCAAGGCCAAACACTCTCGCGTATAGGCATCCACCACGCTCAGCACCCGGATCGTTCGTCCACACTCCACCGCATCGTGCACAAAATCCAGCGCCCACTCCTGGTTGGCCGAAGTCCGCACCAGCAGCGGCTTTCCCTCGCGGACGCAATGCTTCCGCTTCTTCCGCCGAATCATCAGTCCGGCCTCCCGATACACCCGATGCACCCGCTTGTGGTTCACATGCTCTCCCGAGCGGCCTAGCAACACATGCAATCGCCGATACCCGAAGCGCGGCTTCTCTCGCGCCAACTCCACCAGCCGCGTGCGCAGCGGCTCGTCACTCCGCCTCGTCTCGTAGCGGTAACTCGACACCGACACTGTCATCAGGCGGCACGCTCGCCGCTCACTGAAGGCATGCTCTGCTCGTATCTGCTCGATAGCTGCCTTCAGCGCTACGAGCTCCACCCGTTTTTTCTTATCACCGACTGCAATGCTTCTTTGTCCAGACTCAGATCCGCCACCAGCTTCCGCAGCTTCGTGTTCTCGTCACGCAGTTGCTTCGCTTCCTGCGCCTGGCTCACCTCCATGCCCCCGTACTTCGCCTTCCAGGCGTAGATCGTGTGCTTCGACACCCCCACTTCCCGCGCCACATCCTCCGCCTTACGACCCGCCTCTAGTTGCTTCAGCGCCCCGATCATCTGCGCTTCCGTGTGCCTGCTCTTTGACATACCCCTTCCCCTTTCCTTCGTCCGAAATCATACTCGGACTTGTTCGGAAAACGGGGAGCAGGTCACGATCACCGACTACAGGAAAGCGCTTGGTGACGCCGAAGGAGTGGGCGAGCTGATGGTTTTTTACTGCGAGCGGGCGGCTGGGTTCAGTCGGGACGTGAGCCATGACGATGCGGGATACTTCGATGCGGTGGTTCGCATGTTCGAGCAAGCCCACAAAACCGTAAACACATTGCCCGCCGGCATCCAACGGAATCTGATCGCCCGACTAGAGCGTGTGCGGAATATGAGTGGAGAGCCCGGCTATGACGGTGCAGACAACATGGATGTTCTGCTATCGGAGTTCGTTCCAGGCGTGCAGCGCGAGGTGCGTGATTCGACACGAAGCAAGAGTTGACATGGTTAACTGGTACGGCAATTCTCACTTATCGAAATCGCCTGGTTACGTCGGTTACATCAATTACAGTGCTCTCCTGTGTTAGAAAGCAATCATCCGAGACGTGACAACGTCACGAAGCTGAGCGATGAATACAGGAGTGAGTCCGGCGTTCTCAAAAGGAACTGCGTCCACGCGGAGTGTCCCTCGCTACAAGTTAACGGTGCCCTTGGCCCTCACCGTATTGCGTTCGGGCATTCCCAACCACATTCCTGGACGTGCCGTTGAGATAGGCGAGGGCGGAATCGGAGTTGTCCCAGCGTCACAACTCCTAGTCGGCGAGTCCGTCCGCGTCGAGTTTCTTGTTCCGCACATGAACTTGCCGGTGCGGGCAACGGCGGTGGTGCGCTATCAACATGAACGGTGCTTCGGACTCCAGTTTCTCCGTATGCCAGCCGAACAGCAATCGACAGTCCATTACTGGACTCGGCGCCAGGGCGAACTCTTATTGGCTACCCCCGCAGATGACGACTTAGAGGCAGCAGAAGAAGCCCAGTTGCAGCCAGACTTGGAGGTCCCGAAACACAGGTTCGGCATCCGGCGCATCGTTGCGTTCACCATCTCCATGACGCTGATCGCGGCTGTGCTGGGATGGTGGCATTGGCAGCAAGGATGGGCGGAATTGGAAGCGCACCTGCCGGCAAAAGAAACCGTGGCAGTGCAACCACAGTTGAAGGTCCCACCCGACACGATGGCGCAACGGATCGTCTATCGCGTTATCCCCGAGTATCCAGAGCTTGCACGACAGGCGGGAGTGCAGGGCACAGTCGTGCTGGACACCGTCGTGAATGCCAACGGTGCTGTGACACAGACGAAGTTTGTCAGTGGTCCCGATGCACTGTCGCGAGCGGCCATGGATGCAGTGCGGTGGTGGCGTTTCGAACCCTATTCCGTGAATGGCCAACCGACGAACATTGAGACCACCGTGGCTGTAAACTTCCGGCTAGTAAACTAGGACGCCGAATTTCCGGTATCTGGCGGATCGATCAGTTGTTCGCTTTATCCCTGTTGCAGAGCATGCTCGGACAATCCCGTGGTTAAAGATTTCGCAGAATGTCTATTACACTCAAGACCCCAGTCACAGGGTCAATGCATTATGAGAGAGTGGCCCGTATACATGCGGGAACGCAGAGCGGAAGGAACATGTTGGAGTTTGTCTGCGGAGGGACAGGTCGCCGATGGAGCAGTGCGCACAAAGATCGCGCTGACACATGAAGAGATTTCTAAGCTCATCGGCACCAGCCGGGAAACGATAACCCGCACACTGTCAGAATTGAGAAAGCAGGAGATCGCAGAACTAAGGGGCGCTACCTTGATCGTGCACAACAACCCTGCACTGGAACGGCTTGCGACGGCTGAGGAGCTTTAGTTGGTCACCACTGCATTCAGCCTAGTCAATAGTCATTCTTTTTCTTCGTAGATATCTGATTGCTGCGGGAGCGTCGTATCCCAGAGTTGCTTCTGCGGCTCCAAGCACTCAGCTCCGATTTGCTTCTCCAAAGAGCCTTCGCGAGTAGCGATCCAAACGACTCGAAATTGTGCTTGCTTGTGGCGGTGGTGGATTTCGATCTTGTCTCCAACATTCACCTCGCCTCGGAAACCCCCCAGCCTCACTCCGTCGTTGCTGACATCGAGGGTATGCGCGAGATGGCTGTCTTTGTTCCCGGCGATACAGAGTCGCACTGGCAGGACCGCCTTGGTTCTCTTCGACCGCCGTTTTCCTGTGCGAAATCGAGGCATGTTCCGCGCTCACTCCGAGTAGCCGTCGCCGGTTTCGTCGTCGTCATCATCGTTATCTTCTTTGCGTTCGTTTTCCTCTTCTTCTTCGTCCTCATCTTCATCTGGCTCTTGCCGAAGAAGGATATCGGCAGCTAGTGATTGATCAGAAGGGTCTCGACTCTCGCATTCTGTATGTCTGCCGCTCATGCCTAAATGGTACGCCTCGTAAATCTGTCCTGCAGGCCAAGTTAATGATTGACGAGATGATGCTCGTGTTCGATTCGCCCGGTAGTGTGTCAAGGGCTTTCATAATCGCTCTCCGATCCAGAGATCCAACAAATGCGCGAGGGGCAGACCCGGGCCACAAACAACGGTAATGTGCCGCGCGGGTCTTCTACGCTCTCGGGCGCTCCGAACTGGTTGGCTGCGGAGTCCGTCTCGGCCACCAAATGCCTGCCGCCTCGCTGCAGGATAAGAGTGCACGTGCAATGCCAATGCCGACCAACAACAAATAAGAGCCGAGAACGAAGCTGTTCCTGAGTGCGCGCGCGTCACAACGAGTGCCCCGCATTAGGCATGGATGCCCGGATGTGGGCGCAAGTTAAGCGTTGAGCGGCGACCCCCAGAAAGGAACCCCCTGCAAAGATATGTAACGCCAACTCGCTGAGACTCTATCTAGCGCTTTCGAGCATTGGCATGGCGATTGCGTTCCATCGAGGATGTTAAGAACAAGCTCTTGACTTGGTTACCAGTCATTCCTGGTCCGGATTGCTGGATTAGCGGGAGCGCGAGGAGTGAAGGATGCAGAGGCTAATCGTTGTAGTCACTTTGTGTTTACTGACGTTGGCGGCTCTTGGCCAGTCTTCATCGAAGTATCAAGTAGGCATGATTACTGAGGTCAAGGCTCGTCAGGTTACGGGCGATAGTGGATCTGATCCCACCAGCTATGACGTTTCCGTCAAAGTAGGCGACACAATTTACGTGGTCTTGTATACGCAACCGATGGGCGAAATCCCCGCGAAGTACGAAACCGGGCGCGAACTGCTAGTGCTGGTCGGAAAGAAGACAATTACTTACAACGATATGTTGGGCCGCTCGCTCCAGGTACCGATACAAAGCCAAAGACCCGCTACAGAACCTAAACCCTCGAAATAGCTGCGGGAGAGGTCATTGCTCGAGGACTTTTTGCAAGAGCTACAGCTCGACTCGTCTTTCGAGCCGAGCCTGGAGGAATAATGAATCGTTTGTTTGCACTAAGAAACCACAACAGCGGCTACTTCGGCGGATACGCTCTTCTCACTCTGTGGGCAATATGGTTGTGCGCCGGTAGCGGAGCATTGGCCCAGAGCACCGCTGTTCCAGCGAACACGAGCGCACCATTCAGCACTCGGGTCACTCATGTCCTCGGTCTGCCGAACACAAAGGGTAACTGCAACGGAACTCTGTCAATTCAAGATAGTGTCTTGCAATTTCAGCCAAACGGCAAGCCCGGGGTACAGGTAAACATGGCTTCTGTCCTGAATCTCTCTGCAGGTGACGAGAGCAAGCAAGTCGGCGGACTGCCAATGAAGATCGGCAAGGCAGCCGCTCCATACGGAGGGGGCAGAGTGGTCAGCCTCTTTGCTCATAAGAAATACGACACGCTGACCTTGGAATATGTCGACGGTAATGGCGGAGTCCATGGTGCGATCTTCCAATTGAAAAAAGGACAAGGTGAACTCGCGAGGGATGAACTCGTGGCTCGGGGCGGATTTCCCAGTTCTGGCGAAGACCGGCTAACGAAGCAAAGCACCTCGGAGGTTACGCATGAAGACAAGTAAGCCGAATTCGTGGACATTCTGTGTGGCGGCCAGCGTCACGATTGCAGTTGTATTGTCGGTTCAGCTGGCTGGCCAAACTGCGGCGGTGAAGCCTTCCGGTGGAAGCAGTGGTTCTGGCACGCGATGGAGCGTGCAAGTGGAGCGGATTGATCCCGGGAACCTGAACCTCGCGCATTCCTTTCAAGTCGCCATCTACGAAGACCTCTTGGAAGAGTTGAATAAGACGAAGCGATTCAAGTACGTCCTCCGCGATGGCGACAGTGAGGCTAGTGAAATTCCGGACTTGCTGATCTTGAAAACAATGGTTGTGAAATACACGCCTGGGAGCGAAACGCAGCGTGCGGTGACCACTGTGAGCGGCGCGACAAAGTTAACGGTGCGGAGTCAACTCATCACGCGGGACGGCAATATTGCGCTCGATCGCACGGTGCAGGGGAACGTCCGCTTCCTTGGCAGCAATTTGCGCGCTACCCACAATTTAGCCCGCAATATCGCCAAAGCGATCAAGCAATCAAACGTGACTATGGTCCGGGCATCGTACCGCGATACTCAGCCGCCAACTTTGAACGCCGGCGGCACGCAATGATCAGGGGGGCCGCTACGATGTGCAGCTCGCCAGAGGGGCGCGCATGAAACTTCGAACATTTCTTGTTGCTATAGCGATTCTTAGCACTGTGTTGCACCCTGCCGCAGCCCAGGCGAAGAACAAGACGACCCAAGTAGATGCGCCTCCGCTGGAGCGAGTGCTTTCCGGCACAAGCATGCAGGCTAACGCAGTTCTATCCGATGTGATTGCGCGCAAGCCCGAAATGCCACTGGGGCCGCAAGACATTCTCAAATCGTACGAAATCGCCATGAGCTTAGTGGTGGAAAAGACATCGGCCGATTTCCTAGTAATAGTGCAGACTCAGCAAGCGAATCAAATCAGCCGCGAACAGGCGGAATATCTTTTGCTGCAGAGCTACCAAATGGCGATGGTGCAGTATCAGGTGCTTAGTGCGCTCCATGATGTTCTGAAACATGACATCGACGAAGCAGCAGGGCAGCAGGCAAGGCAGTCGCTGAAAGCGGCAAGCTCCGATACGGTTTTAGTGGTTCCTTTTCCGGGCTCCGCCCCTGCATCCAGATGACATCGAAAATTCCTCCCCGCCATGGGTCGCATGGAACTTCGCATGCTTCACTGGCGAAAGAGGAGCGCGAACATAACATGCCTTCCCTGGAGAAACGAATTGAGCGCGATGAGGGTGTCGCCCTGGAATCGGGGACACCTTCCCCTGCACAGATGATGGCTGTTGTGTCCCATCGCTTACCGTATCTCTATCGATACGCCTATAGACTTTTGGGAGATAAAGCCGATGCCGAGGACGCGGTGCAGGATGCGCTGCTGGCTGCTTTCAAGCATTTGAACCAATTCAGAGGGGAGGCCCAACTTTCGACGTGGCTGACCACGATTGCCATCAATTGCGCAAGAATGCATTTGCGCAAACGGTCACGGTATATCCATGTATCCCTGGATTCGCGAATCGGAGATGAGCGCGAGTATCCGCTGTCCGACACTTTGGTGGATCATCGGCCCAATCCCGAGGATGAGTACCACAAGGCTTGGGCGAATGCGTGCTTAATAGAGTCAGCAGCAAGACTATCGCCGGCTTTGCGGAGAACATTTCACCTGCGGTATGTGGATCATCTTTCCGTCGGCGAAACAGCTCGCGTTCTGGGAGTTCCCATCGGAACTGTGAAAGCGCAGACAGCTCGGGCAAAAGCTAAATTGCAGAAGTTAGTGCGAGGAGTACTCCACACGGGATCTCGTTCCCGTGGACGCCGCCGCTAGCACAAGCATTCGATACCCCTGCAGTCCAACTCGCTCGGACGGATCGCAATGGCTAAGACCGAGCTAAGAGCTGAAGGCTTAATGAAGACGGGGTGCAATTTTCTGAGACACAATGCTGAGCTACCCGCGGGGGTCCATGCTTTCTGTACGTAAGAAACAACCACCCCGGGCCGCTTCCTGACCCAATAGGGTCAAGATCCAAGCACAGCTGACCTCATCTGCCCGTATTCGGGCGCGACTGCCCTGATAGTGTCTACAACGTTCGTATCAGTATCCCCTGCCCTGCGCAAGTATTTGAGTTTCCTACGATTATCAGTGGCCGGTAATGGCCATGCTCTTGCCAACACATTTTCGGATTGATCTTGGTGATTGTCCGTCATGAAGATTAGGGACATTTTGCCAAGGAGGAGCCGATTCCGTTGCTCGATCACAACAGCAAGCGCGTGGATAAGCCGGAAATCAACATTGTTGCCAGCGAACATGGCGCTCTGGCGTCTTTGTGTGGCCGCATTGATATCGATTCCTCTTCAGCAGTGCGCGACCAGCTTATCGCCCTTTTGAAGGCGCCACATCCGACGACAGTGAGCATTGACTTGTCGGGCGTCACCCATATCGACAGTTCCGGCGTTGCCACTCTGATTGAAGCGCTAAGGATCGCACGAAACTGTAAAACCGAGCTTAGGTTGCAAGGACTGCATGATCGCTTACATCGCCTGTTTGAGGCGACCGGCATTCTATCCCTCTTCAATGGGGGCGTTGAGCGATGAACTACGTGTGTTGCGAGGCGGTCTGATGGCCAATCTTTTCGAAATTGCCGGCAGAGAGACTCTCAGTCAACTCGACTACGTTGGGAGCCTGAACATTCAATTGTGGGCCACCCTGCGTGGGATGCGTGCAGCTCTGCCCCTGGTTGGAAATCGACATCGGTGGCGTGCAGCTGTTCACCAAATGCTAGAGATCGGGGTTGAGGCGCTCCCGATGGTTGCCCTGATGGCTATGTGCAGCGGATTCATCCTGGCGATGCAGGGAGCCTCTGAACTGCGGAGGTTCGGGGCTTTGCACTACGTTATCGATTTGGTCGCGGTCGGCTTCACGCGCGAACTTGGTCCGCTGCTGACTGCAATCGCCGTCAGCGGACGATCGGGATCTTCATTTGCCGCCGAGATCGGCACGATGAAGGTGACTGAAGAGATCGATGCGCTTAAGGTCATGACCTTCGAGCCTGTGGAGTTCATCTTGGCGCCAAAGTATCTGGCGGCACTCGTGGCCGTTCCGTGTCTCAGTATCGTCGCGGCCCTCTTCGGCATTCTCGCCGGGGGGCTATTTATGTTCTTCAGCACGCACCTTGATCTCCTGCTCTATTTCCGATACGTGCTGACCTCGATTGAGTTGCGGGATGTGGTCGCCGCGATGATCAAGAGCTTGGCATTCGCCACCATTATTGGTCACGTGGGATGCCTGGAAGGACTTCGAGTGCGCGGCGGGCCCGAGGCCGTGGGTCGGTCAACAACTTCGGCGGTCGTGCGATCAACATTCCTGGTCATCGTTGCCGATGCGATATTCACCACCATCTTCTACTTCGTGGGAAAAACTTAAATGTCCATCATTTCGGTGCGCGATCTGGTCGTGGAATACGATGGGCGACGTGTGCTCGACGGTTTGAACCTTGACATTGAGGCAGGCGAGATCACGGTTCTGCTGGGGGGCAGCGGTTCAGGAAAGAGCACACTCTTGCGGCAAATTCTTGGCCTCGAGCATCCGAGATCGGGCAGCATCTCGATCAAAGGCACAGACATCACTACCTGTTCACAGGCGGATTTGAAGACAATCCGACGATCGGTTGGCGTGGCCTTTCAGAGCGCTGCTTTGTTCAATTCGCTATCGCTGGAAGACAATGTCGCGCTCACTTTGCGGGAGCACACCGCACTCGCTCCTTCAGTGATTGACCTGATCGTTTGGTTGAAGTTGGCGGTGGTGGGTCTGGCGGATTTCGGCAAACTACACCCGCAGGAACTCTCAGGGGGCATGAAGAAGCGGGCGGCTGTCGCCCGGGCGCTTGCGATGGATCCCGAAATCTTAGTGCTGGACGAACCTTCCGCCGGCCTTGACCCGATTGTGGCGGCGGAGCTGGACGAACTCATCATATTTCTGAAGGAGACTTTTCAGATTACGGCTCTTGTTGTCACCCATGAGATGCACAGCGCCTTCCGAATCGCCGACCGGATCGCGATGCTGTTCGATGGAAAGCTCCTTGCAGTCGGCACCAACGACGAAATACGCGCAAACCAGAATCCACGCGTGAGGCAGTTCCTCAACCGTGTGCCGGCTAACCCAGTGCATACGCCGGCATTGGTCTCCTATCTGGAACGGTATGTGCAAAGTCAGGAGGCAAAACCATGACCACCGAAGCAAAGGTCGGTGCGTTCGTCCTCAGTTGTTTCGCGGTGCTCGGCTTCAGCGTCATCTACCTGTTGAATGCGCAGTACAGCGGGGGCACCGTGCACTATCGCACTTACTTGCGATATGCCGGAGGGCTTGAGCCCGGAGCTTCCGTGCTGTATGGAGGCATGAACGTGGGAAAAATTACAGCCGTACGACCCTGGGCGGCGGATCCAACCCGAATCGAAATTCTCCTGGAAGTCAAAAAGGACACTCCGCTGAATGAGAAATCAGTGGCCAAGCTGGGATTCGTCAGCGTCATGAACAGCGCGGCCCTGTCGATCACAACCGGCACCATTGATGCCAAGCGTCTTCCTCCAGAGTCAACCGTCGCCTCACAAGAAGCGGCCAGCCTGGATGAAATCGCTGGGAAACTGGCAACCGTTGCGGACAGCGCGAATACGCTCATCACCCAGGCGCAGGGAGAACTCAACGATATCAGCGGCAACATGAACCATCTGCTTGCCAACCTGGACACGATGACCGGACCGCGGAATCAGAAAAAGGTCCAAGTCATTCTGGACAACATCGATCGATTGGTGGCGGACGAGCGCCCAAAGATCGATCGTCTTACAGACCAACTGGCCAGGGTTAGCGAGCACGCGGATGACACCATTCAAAATGTGAATGGCACGGTGACGGATTTGCGCGCTCCCATGCGGAAAGACCTGGCTGAGTTACAGACAAGCCTGGAAGAGGCCAAAGGCTTGCTGCAGTCCATGCAAATCATTGTGCGAGCCAACGACTACAAGATCAACGACACGGTTGAGAACCTGCGCGAAGCGACGGACAACCTCAATCAGTTCACAAATTCTCTAAAGCAGCGTCCGTGGAGCTTGGTTAGAGTGAAACAACCCGGGGACCGCCAGGTTCCGAAATAGGTCAGGAGAGGAGAATTGACATGAAGAAACTTCTAAGCACGCTCGCATTGATGCTGGCGATCGTAACCGCCCTGACTGGTTGTGGTGGGAAGCTAAGATATCCGGCCTACTACACACTCAATCTGCCGGCCCCGCCGGATCCACCCGCACCCGAAAGCGTCCGAACCTCGATAGCAGTACGAGAATTCCAATCGCCGGGTTATCTGCGGCAAGGGCCGATCGTCTACCGGACGACGCCGGAGGAAGTCGGCTTCTACGAATACCACCGCTGGGCGGCAGATCCGCGCACGCTCGTGACCAGCGCAGTCGTCGAGCATCTGCGCGCCGGCGGTCAGTTCTCCATGGTCTCTATGTACGACGGCCGTCCGAATAACGACTACGTTTTCAGTGGAAAATTGGAAAAGCTGGAAGAGGTGGATTACGAGGCTGGGGTCAAGGTCGAGGTTGCAATGTCTGCACAAATCACCCGAGTCGCGACCGGTGCAACGGTCTGGAGCAATGCTGTCTCCGAAGTTGGAACGGTGCCTCAACGGACTGTCCCCGGCGTCGTCTCCGAGATGAATCGGACTGTGGATGTAGCCATCAACAAACTCCTTTCGACCGTTCCGGCGCCGCTGGCGAGTGAGAGATAGGAATATCAAGTGGAATGAGACCGGCGAGCTTTGATCTCTTGCGGGACGATCCGGATGTCGTTGCAGCGGGAACTCGATTGGCGGATACTTGAAGCGCAAAATCAGGCGCAGCAAAGCGGCGAGCGTTTCGAGCGTTCGCGAAAGGCGTTACAGGTGTGGTTTTGCGGACGGAGTGCTGCACCATGACGGAGGTTTGGTTAGTTAGATCCTCCGGGCCAATAGATTGCAATCCTGTACGAAGACCATGTTGCTCGCATCTATAAACCGAGAATTGCGGAGAGTTCACGTGCCATGACCATCACCGAAGATCGATATCGAAGGCTGCTAGGTGCGTCCAGTGCCTTGGCCGATCAGCCCACCGTCAAAGCCGTTCTGCATAGCCTGCGAGGCGTTCTGTCGAGCACGTCCCGATTGCACGGGGCCGAACTCTATGTGCTGAGCGATGACGGCGAGAGCTTATCCACCTTCGAATTTGATCGAGACCCGGACGCTCCCGCAATAAAACGTGGAGCCAAATTGTTGCGCATTGGTCTGGTGGCGCAAGCGCTAGACGAACAGAAGCCGGTGTTTGTCCGGGATCTGTCGCTGACAATGTTGGAACACCCTGACATGGCTCCTTTTGCAGCCGAAGTTGCCGGGCGAAGCACCTATTTGTTCCCAGTATCGACCGCGCAAAAACGCTATGGAATTCTGTCAACGCCAAAGTTGCCGGGCCAGCAATTTGCCCTCGAAGACGTCGAGATGCTCAGTGCCCTGGCCTCCCACGTTGCGGTCGCGCTCGAGTGCGCGCTGGCAAGAGATACCGCGGATCTCTACCACCGAGAGGTCGTGAAGCAGCGAGATCGGCTCAGCTTGTTGCTGGAGATCAACAATCATATTGTCAGTAAGCTGGAAGCGGA
>Ga0224556_1000239_pt1 | contig 13342 bp, 9 predicted proteins | sample 714S315metaG_FD_183007 | JGI IMG/M metagenome (GOLD analysis project Ga0224556, IMG submission 183007) | Peat soil microbial communities from Stordalen Mire, Sweden - 717 S3 1-5 | ecosystem: Environmental > Terrestrial > Soil > Wetlands > Peat | place: Sweden: Norrbotten County, Stordalen Mire...
CATGTGGATCCGCTTTCGGATGCGGCCAACGAGCCGTATTATGCGCTGTTCCAATTAAACGAAGGCGACACCCACCGGCTCGCCGTGGGTAACGCGCCCGAAGCCTGGGGCTATTCGGCGTGCTACGTTTCGGAAACCGGGCCGTCAAACCGCGCCGCCGGGGAATTCAACCTCAAATCTTCGCATCCCGAAGGTTCCGGAAAAGGTGGTTTCCTGCCTTACGAACTGCCCAATCACAACCATGAAAAAACCATCGTCTTCAAGGTGCAATATGTCCCCGGGGGCGACGACTTGGTCACCGTTTGGCTGGATCCAAACCTGACGCACGGTGCCACGGTGGAAAACCAGCCGGAGAACAGCATCACTCGATTCAAGGCGGACGCATCGTTCGACCAGATCCGCCTGCGCCACGACGGCGGCGGTAACGGCTGGATTTTCAGCGATATGGCGATTGCCACCTCGTTCAATGATTTCGTGGTGGTGCGTTTCTGGCAAACCTGGTGGTTTCGCGGACTCGTGGCCATGTTCATTCTCGCCGGCGTGGGTGCCACCGTGCGCGTTCTTGAGAAACGAAAATATCAATTTCGGTTACGGCACGCCGAACAGGAACGCGCGCTGGAACAAGAGCGGTCGCGCATCGCGCAGGACCTCCACGACGAACTCGGCTCGCTGCTGACGCGCATTTCGTTGCTGGGCGGACTGCTCCACACGGACAAGGGCAATCCCGGCCAGGTCGAAACGCACGCCGGAAAAATTTCCCAGGCCGCCGACCAGACCGTCCGCGCGCTGGAGGAAATTGTCTGGGCCGTCGGCCCCGGCAGCGACACGCTGCAAAGCCTCGTGGATTACATCGCGCATTTCGCCATCGAATTGTTCGAGGGCAACGCGACGCGCTGCCGGCTGGATTTGCCGCAGGATTTGCCTACGCGCCCGTTGCCGCCCGATGTGCGCCACAACATTTTTCTCATCGTGAAAGAATCCCTGACGAACGTTTTGAAACATGCCGGCGGCAGCGTGGTGCATCTGCAGATCAAAACCGACGGCCGGACCCTGAAAATTGTCATCGCCGACGACGGCAAAGGTTTCGACGCCAACTCCCCCGCCAGCGAACAGCGCAACGGTCTCGGCAACATGCGTCGCCGCGCCGAGGCCGTCGGCGGCACCTTGGCGTTGACCAGCGAGCCGGGCACGGGAACACGCGTGGAGTTCAATGTGAATTTTCCCGGTTGAACAAAGCCGCCGCCGGATTATTGTCACAAGGTTCCCGCAAATTATTTATGCAAATCAAAGTGGCCATCGTGGATGACGACGAAGGCATCCGCAGCAGCCTCTCGGCCCTCATCAAACGCGCGGGCGGATTCAAACTCACCGGCGAATATGCCAACGGCGAAACCGCGATCCAGGAAATCCCCAAAAACCTTCCCGACGTGGTCTTGATGGACATAAATCTGCCCGGCATGAAGGGTTACGAGTGTGTGCGCCAGCTCAAGACGGCGCATCCGGCCGTTCAATTTTTGATGCTGACGGTTTACGAAGACAGCGACTCGTTGTTTAATTCTCTGCGCGCCGGCGCGAGCGGTTATCTGCTCAAACGCACCGCGTCCGCCCGGCTGCTCGAAGCCATTCGCGACGTCTGCGAAGGCGGCTCGCCCATGACGCCGCAACTCGCGCGCCGCGTCGTGCAATTTTTTTCAAAACCGGCCACGCTCGATTCCGGGCTGGCCCGGCTCACGCCGGCGGAAAGGGAATTTCTCGACCAGCTTGCCCACGGCTACGCCTACAAGGAAATTGCCGACCGCATGGGAATCAGCATTGACACAGTGCGCAGCTACGTGCGGACGGTTTATGAAAAGCTGCACGTCCATTCGCGCACCGAGGCCGTGGTGAGATACCTGCGCGGGTAAATGGGAATAGTTGAGGGTTGATGGTTGAGAGTTGAGAGTTGAGAGTCTGCGGCGATGAAGTTTGGTTTGCCCTCAACTCTCAACCATGAACTCTCAACCATCCACCGCCTCGGACTCTCAATTCTCAACTAATCAGTGACCGCACAAAGATGCGATAGCAGGAACCAACGGCTGTGTTACCTTGACCCAACAACCCGCAGACAAAATAACGCAAAACGCATTGTCGTCCCAAAACGCATCGTCGTACCGTATGAAAACCAACACCCACAAAATCCCCCACCTCCTCGCCACGCTGTCCGCCGGTCTTTTACTGGCTGCCAGCCCGGCCCAAGCCACCAACTTTGCCGGCAATGGCAACACCGGATTCGGCGGTCCGCTCGGTCAAGGGACTTTGAGTGTCACCGATGACGGCACCAACATCATCTTCACACTGCAACGCGGCGGGGGGAATTTGAACGACGTGGTGGCAATTTATATTGATACCGGCGCAGCGGGCGGTTATGCGGACACCAGCACATTTACCTCAACCGGCAACGCCGACGTGAATGCCATCGCCGGTTACAATGGCAGCAGTCGCAGCGTGATGACCTTTACCAATGGTTTTCGCCCCAGTTATGCGATTGCGATTCAAAACAATTACATGGACTTGTTCAGTCTCGCCAATCCGGCAAGCTTCAGCTACATCACCGGAACGGGAGAGTCGGGAGCTTCCAGCGCCAGTTTCAGCCTGACGATTCAGGCATCGCAAATCGGACTCACTCCAGGCGTGAGCAGCAGTTTTAGAATTTTTGGCACGTTGACTTCTTCGACCGCTTATCGTTCGACCGAAGCCATAGCGGGCGATGATTACTCGGCGTTCGGCCAGGGAAGCTATCCGTTCACGCAAACCGCCTTCGCCACCTACAATTTCGCCGCGCCGCCATCGCCGAGTTATCCCGTCACCTTCCAGGTGGACATGACGGCGCAGGTTACCAGCGGCGCTTTTAATCCGGGAAACGGCGATACCGTTTATGCGGCCGGGACTTTTCAAACGAATGCCTGGACGGGCTTTCAACTGACTAACAATCCGGCGGCGGCCAACACCAACATTTATTCCGGCACCTATCCCGATTACGACCCGACGAACACGGCGGAACAGTTCAAGTTTAATTTCCAAAGTGTCGCCAACGCCAGCACCACTTGGGAAGGCGTGGACAATCGTCCATTCATTCTTAAAGCGTCCGGCGTGACGAACGCGCTGGTCTATTTCGACGACCTATTTGCCAATCCCAGCGCCACCACCAACTATTTGACCTTCACCATTGACCTGGGGCCGCAGATTTATCTCGGCAATTTCAATCCCGGTAATGGAGACCAGATCGAGGTGCTGGGCACCCTGGAAAATCCGAAATGGACGGTCGGCGGCTTTGTCCTGACCAATGTCAGCGGCACGATTTATTCCGGCACGACCGCCGACGGAAATTATCCCGGCTCATTTGAGAATTACAAATATGTCATCGTGCAAAGCGGTGGTAACAATTATGAATTCGGCAACAACCGCGACTTTTACACGCCGGCCGGCAGCCAATCCTTCCCGCTCGCCTATTTCAACGGCGTCAGCAACATCTACTCCACGCCCGTCACGTTCCAGGTGAACATGACCGCGCCGCTGCTCGCCGGCACGTTCAATCCCGGCAATGGCGACACCGTGAGCGCCGCCGGCACGTTCCAGACGAATGTTTGGATACCGGGAATTTTCATTCTCACAAACAACCCGGCTGCGGCCAACACAAACATCTACTCTGGAACTTATGTTGACGCCAACCAGCCCGGAACCGGCGAACAGTTCAAATTCCAGATCAATCCCGGTGGCAACGCGAACAGCGCCAACTGGGAAAGCGTCGGCAACCACACGTTCCTGCTCGGCTCAACGGCGCAGACCTTGCCGCTGTTAAATTGGAACAACGCGGATCCAGCCAATGTCCTGCTGGTGCCAACGGTCGTCACGTTCACCGTCAACATGACCAATGCCGTGGATGTTTTTGGTTATGCCTTTGACCCGAACAACGACGTCGTGATCATTGACGGCGATTTTGTGAACCCTCAATGGCCGAACATTTGGACGGACCCAGTCATTGGCGGAATTGACAACCAGCAATTTATCCTCGCGAACAATCCGGTTGGCAGCCTGCTTTACAGCGGCACGTTCACGATCCCGGCCGGCAACTCGCTCGAAGTCAATTACAAGTATGGCATCATTCATGCCTATACCGGCTACGCAAACACCAATGCCGACAACGAGGCCGGGTTCGCCGAAAACCATGAGCGTTATATCCGTACGACCGGCGCCTACAACTTTCCCGTGGACATATTTGGAATTCAGAATACCAACCAGGCCCTTGCCAACGAGCCGTCGTTTGGCAGCCTGGCCATCGGCAAACCGTCCGGCGCGAACGTGCCTTTGACGTGGCTCGGCCGGCCCGGCGTCCACCTGCAATACACCACCAACCTGATCAACCGCGTGTGGGTGGATTTGAACGCCACCGACGGCACCAGCGCCACAAATCTGCCGGCGAACGGCGGTTTGACTTTTTTCCGCCTCGTGAATCCATGATGGGCATCCGCCGGTTTCAGCCGGCTGCCTCAAACCGGCAAAATAAAAATGAAAATAAGGAAAGATTGCCGGGTTGAGACTCACCCTGAAAACGGCTTCACCCTGATTGAACTGCTGGTGGTCATTGCCATCATTGCCATTCTTGCGGCCATGCTGCTCCCGGCACTGGCGGCGGCAAAAAAAAAGGCACAAGCCATTGCGTGCCTGAACAACTACAAACAACTGACTCTGGCTTGGCACATGTATGCCAATGATAATGCGGACAATCTGGCCTATAATGGCGACCGGAATGCAACCGGCGTGCAGACAACCCCAAGCTGGGTCTACAGTTCTAAAACCCCGGCGCAATACCTGACGTGGGGGACGGATGCGTATAATACAAACACACAGTTTATCATCAATAGTCAGGTTTCCTCCATGGGTGATTATGTAGCCCAAACCGTCGCGGTTTATCATTGTCCGGCGGACAATTTCCTGAGTGGTGCGCAGCGGGGCGCGGGCTGGAATTATCGTGACCGCAGTTGCGCCATGGATGCCGCCATCGGCGGCGGTGTAAAATACTACGCCGGCAGTTCGTGGTTCTATAATGTCACAAAATTTTCCGGCTTTCACACGCCGGGACCGTCCGATTGCTGGCTTTTTTTGGATCAACATCCCGACAGCATTGATGACGGCGCCTTTTATTATAATCCCACGGATCCCACTTTCCTTGAATTGCCCGGCAGCAATCACGGCGGGGCCATGGGCATTTCGTTTGCGGACGGCCATTCGGAGTTATACAAAATGAAAATGGGAGTCATCCCGGTGACCGCCAGCGGAAGCTACGTGGCCAATGACAAATACTCGAACGCGGCTGACCAGTCTTGGTTCGCCCAGCACACACCGCAAAATTAATGGATTGGCGCTATCTCCTTTCGCCGGGACCAATTGTTTTGCATATTCGTGCGATTGCCGCTGATAATTTTGAACTGTTAAATCATATTCATGAACTTTTACCGTCTGGTCGGAAATGTCATCAGGTTTGCCGCCGCGCTCGTTTTGTTTTCTTCACGCCTCCGGGCAGACCAGGACTTTTCATCCGCCACCGCCCGGTCTTCGCCGGACTGGCTGCGCAGCGGGACGATTTATGAAATTTTCCCGCGCGACTTTTCACCCGCCGGCAACCTCGCCGGCGTCACCGCGCGCCTCGACGAGTTGCACCACCTCGGCGTGAACATTTTGTGGACGATGCCCATTCACCCCATCGGCGAAAAATTTCGCAAAGGCGAGTTCGGCAGCCCTTATTCCATCAAGGATTACTACGCCATTGACCCGAACTACGGCACGCTGGACGATTTCAAAAAATTGGTTGCCGGCGCGCATCAGCGCGGCATGAAAGTCATCATGGATCTGGTCGCCAACCATACCGCGTGGGACAGCGTGATGATGTCGCACCCGGATTTTTACAAGCAGGACACCCAAGGCCACGTCATTCCGCCCGTGCCGGCATGGACGGATGTCGCCGGTTTGAACTACACCAGCCCCGCGCTGCGCAAATACATGATTGCGATGCTCAAGTATTGGATCAAGGAAGCGGACGTGGATGGTTTCCGCTGCGACGTGGCTTACAATGTGCCGACGGATTTTTGGGAACAGGTCCGCGCCGAGCTGGTCAAGGTCAAGCCGGACCTCATGCTGCTCGCCGAGGCCAGCAAACCCGAACTGCTCGTGAAGGCGTTTGACATTGATTATTCCTGGCCGCTGCTCGCGACGATGAACAGCGTGCTCATCCACGGCGCGCCGGCCTCCGACATCCGCCGCTCGTGGGAAGAAAGCAAAGCGCAATTTCCCAAGGGCGCGCTGCACATGAGGGTATCCGACGACCACGATGAAACACGCGCCATCTCACGCTACGGGTTCAACGGCGCACTGGCCGCCTCGGCACTCATGTTCACGCTCGACGGCGTGCCGCTCCTTTACAACGGCATGGAGGCCGGCGACGCCACGGAATCCGGCGACCCCGCGCTCTTTGATAAACTCCCGATTTGCTGGCATCCGCATGGGGCGGAACGCCCGGACTTTGGCGGCATCTACCACGATCTGATCCAGCTCCGCCACCAGTATGCTGCGCTCCGTAATTCACATGTGAACTGGCTGCATAACTCGGATGAGACGAAGCTCGTCACCTTTCTGCGCTCCGACGACCAGGATGAATTGCTCGTCACCATTAATTTTTCCAACCGGCCGCTCACCGGCAAGGTGGACATGAAAAATGCGGACGGTTTTGCGCCGGTGGAAATTTCCGGCGTGCAGGGTTCCGACGGCGGCCCGCTGCCGGCGTTTCACCTGAACGGCTTTGAATGGCGAATTTATCATCGCGCCGTGAAGTAAAATTTTTCCCGCGCTCATTTCATAAAAATCCAGGCCATGATAAAACCGCGTTTGAGTTTCTGGCAGATTTGGAACATGAGCTTCGGCTTTCTGGGCATCCAGTTTGGCTGGGGATTGCAGATGGCAAACATGAGCGCCATTTATGGTTATCTTGGAGCGGATCCTGACAAGCTCGCCATCCTCTGGCTCGCCGCGCCTGTCTCCGGCGTAATCATTCAACCTTTGATCGGGCAATCCAGCGACCGCATTTGGACGCGATTGGGGCGTCGTCGCCCGTTTATTCTTGGCGGTGCGATTATTGCATCCATCGCGCTAATTTTGATGCCGAATTGTCCGTCGGTCTGGATGGCAGCGGGACTGCTCTGGGTGCTGGACGGGACGATCAACGCAAGCATGCAGCCGTTCCGCGCACTCGTGGCGGATAATTTGCCGGCAGAACAAAACGCGCAAGGCTTCGCGATCCAGTCGCTGTTCATCGGGCTGGGCGGCACCATCGCATCGGCGTTGCCATGGATGATGACGAATTGGTTTGGGGTGGTTTCTGACGGCGGCGGGATTCCGCAATCCGTGCGGCTTTCGTTTTACATCGGGGCGGCGGCTTTTCTGGGTGCGGTGCTGTGGACGGTTTTCAGCACGAAAGAATATCCGCCAACGGAATCCGAACTGACGGCCATGCGCGCGCGAAAATTCGACTGGTCGCTCGGCTTGGTGGACATTTTTGTGCTCATTTTTTATCTACCCCGGCGCATGTGGGAACTTGGGCTGGTCCAATTTTTTACCTGGATCGGAATGTTTTCGATGTGGGTTTATTTTTCACCGGCGGTTGCCAAAAATATTTTCCACGCCGCCGCCGGCTCGCCGCAAATGGAAGCGGCCGGTTCGTGGTCGGGCTTTTGTTTTGCCGCGTATAACGCCGTGTGCTTCGTTTTTTCCTTCGTGCTGCTGTGGGCCACGAAATATACCGGCCCCAAACTGATGCACGTTTTTTGCCTCGCGGTCGGCGCGCTGGGGCTGGCGTCCGTGCCGTTGATGGCGGACAAACATCAGTTGCTGGTTTCCATGACCGCCGTCGGCATCGCGTGGGCGAGCATTCTTTCGATGCCCTACGCGATGCTGGCGCCTTCGCTGCCGAGGGAAAAAGTAGGGGTGATGATGGGCATGTTCAACCTCTTCATCGTGCTGCCGCAGATTGTCGCCTCCGGCCTGCTGGGTTATGTCCTGAAACATTTTCTGCACAGCGAGCCGGTGAATGCCCTGGTTCTCGGTGGCGCGAGCATGGGATTGGCCGCGTTGCTGACGCTGCTGGTGGTCAGCTTCAAAAAATCGGACGCGGCTTCAATTCCCGTCACCGGTGGCAGAGAACATTAGACTTCTATTTCGCGCCGGCGGCCGGATTCACGGCCTCGATTTCCAGAAACCCGTGCAACTGGCGAATGCGCGTGGGATGGCGCATTTTCCGCAGGGCCTTGGCCTCGATCTGCCGGATGCGTTCGCGCGTGACGCGGAATTGATGGCCAACTTCCTCAAGCGTGCGCGCGTTGCCGTCGCCGAGGCCGAAGCGGAGTTCGAGCACCTGCCGTTCGCGTTCGGTCAGGCTGCACAGCACGTCGCCCAGCTTGTCCTTGAGCAGGCTGAAGCTGGTGAGGTCGAGCGGACTGTCGGCGGCCTTGTCCTCGATGAAATCGCCGAAGTTCGCCTCGTCGCCGTCGCCGACCGGCGCCTGCAGGGAAATCGGCTGCTGGGCCATCTTGATGACGTTGCGCACGCGCTCGACGGGCATCTGCATGTCGTCCGCAATTTCCTCGGGCGACGGTTCGCGGCCAAAATCCTGCAACAACCGCTTTTGCGAGCGCATCAGCTTGTTGATGATTTCGATCATGTGGACGGGAATGCGGATGGTGCGCGCCTGGTCGGCGATGCAGCGGGTGATGGCCTGGCGGATCCACCACGTCGCGTAGGTGGAAAATTTGTAGCCGCGCTTGTATTCAAATTTTTCGACGGCCTTCATCAAACCCATGTTGCCTTCCTGGATCAGGTCGAGGAACGACAGGCCGCGATTCGTGTATTTTTTGGCGATGGAGATGACGAGCCGCAAATTGGCCTCGACCATTTCGGTCTTGGCCTGAAGCGCGTGGGTCGAAAATTCGCGCAGCCGGTCAAACGCCTTGAGATAATTTTCAAACGGCATCCGCACAAATTCCTCCAGCGCCAGGATTTTTTGGCGCTCGGCCTCGACCAGGTGCTGCTGGGCGCTGGACTCTCGCTGCGTCTCGGCGTCGGCGAGCGCGCGCAGGCTGTATTGCAGTTTGTCGTGGATGTTTTCGGCCACGAGCGCCATTTCCTCGACAACTCTTTGCTTGAAGCAAAATTTGGAAAAGGTGGCCTGAAGCTGTTGATTGAGTTTTTTAAACTGCGCGAGTTCGCGGCTGCGCTTGTCCTTGGAATGCGAGTCGCGCCAGCGGTTGTAATGCAGATCCACTTCCTGATCCTGTTTGCGGGCGCGGATGACGAGCCGGCGCAACTCGTGCAGGTGCGTCTCGCGGCTGTCCACTTTTTTTTCCAGCACGACGCGGTCGAAACGTTCGCGCGGCGGCTCGGCGAGGAGTTTTTCCGCGAGCGCGAGGTGTTCCTTGCCGGCGAAGCCGAGGCTGTAAATGATTCTGCGGACTTCGTCTTCCGCTGCCTCGATGCGTTTGGAAATTTCCACTTCCTGCTCGCGCGTGAGCAGGGCGACCTGGCCCATTTGCTTGAGATACATCCGCACTGGATCGTCGAGGATGTCGAACCGGCCTTTCTCCTCCTCGTCCGCGTCGGGTGTTTTGACGTGATCCACCTCGGCCTGGTCTACGACCTCGATTTCCAATTCGCGGAGCTTGGCGAAAACGTGATCCAGCCGTTCCGGCGTCGAAAAATCATCGGACAAAATTTCGTTGACGTCGCCGTAGGTGAGATTGCCCTGTTCCTGCGCGAGCCGGACGAGCTCCTTGATTTTGGCCGCCAACTCCAAGTCCGCCGCCGTGCCGTTGGCCGGACCTGGCGGCGGCTCCACCCGGGGTTTCGCTGTGATAGCGGCGCGGCGAACTCCTTTTTTCGGGGTCGAATCCGTTTCGGGTTTGGCAACCTTTGTTTTCGGCATACTTCACGTTCGGTTCACAACCGAATCCGGTGGGAATATGAAAAGCCGTTTCCGCCGCGTCAAGCGAGGAACGGAAAATTATTTTTGGGCGTGACGCGAATTCCGCGCGCCTTGAGCCGCTCCACGATCATGTCCGCCGTCCGGTCCAGCGCGCCGCGATTTTCCCCGACCACTTCCAACGCGTTGCGCCCGAGCGCGGCGCGGCGCGTCCTGTCGGCCAGCAGCGCGGCGAACACCGCTTCCAGTTCATCGGGATTTTTTACCTGGATGGCCGCGTCGCGTTTCACAAACGTCCGCGAAATGTCGGCGAAATTCTGCATGTTCGGCCCGAACACCATCGCCTTGCCGAGCGCACCCGGCTCGATGGGATTCTGCCCGCCGATGGCCGTCAAACTTTTGCCGACGAACACCAGCGTCGCCGGCTCGTAAAAAAACCGCAGCTCGCCCGTCGAGTTGACCAGCAGGCAGTCCAGCTCGCCGGGCTTCAGCCGTGTGTGCGGAAAAATTTCGTTGCGGTAAACAAATTTCACGCCTGCGGCGCGCAGCTTTTGGCCGATGGCCGGGCAGCGCTCGAAGTGCCGCGGTACTAGCACCAGAAATAAATTCGGAAATTTCCCCCGCAGCCGCGCGGCCGTTTCCGCCAGCAGAATTTCCTCGCCATCATGCGTGCTGCCGGCGACCAAAACCGCCGCGTCCGACCCCACGCCGATTTGCCGAAGCAACGCCGCCACGTCCAGCCGGCGCGGTTCTGCCAGCTTCGCCGCGTCAAACTTGAGGTTGCCGACAACGTGGACGGCGTCCGGCCGGCAACCGACGGCCCGCAGCCGCGCGGCGTCCTCGTCATTCTGGCAGCCGACGCCGGTGAACGACTTGAACAGCGGGCGAAAAAGGAAACGGAGCAGTTTGTAACGCGGATATGAGCGGTCGGACAGCCGCGCATTGGCCAGAAAAACCGGGATGCCCAGCCGCTGCGCGCGCCAGAGGAAATTCGGCCAGATTTCCGCCTCGACCAGCACGACGGCCTCCGGGTTGATGGTGGCGAGGGCGCGGTTGACGTAGCGCCGCCGGTCAATCGGATAATAAATCTTGCTGATATGCGCGGGCACCCGGCGGCGCAGTTCGGCCATGCCGGTCGTCGTGGTGGTGGAGACAACGAATTTGACGTTGGGCAGGCGCGGCTCCAGCGCCTGAATGATCTGGGTGCAGAGGTTGACCTCGCCAACGCTGACGGCGTGGATCCAGATGACGTGGCGGTTGGTGAGCGCCTGCTTGAGGCTGGCTTCGTAGCGCGCGAAGCGCTCGCCGAAGCCGGATCGCCAGTTGCCGCGCCGCCGCATCCGCATAAAATAATACGGCGACGACAGCGCGAAAAAAACCAGAAACAGAATGTTGTAAAGCGTGCGCACTCTGACCTTCCCAAGCCCGAAAGCTGACTGTCCGTTCCGTAAGACGGCTGGCTCGCAAAAATGTTTCACATTTGTCACCCGATTTCAACCCTGGAATAAACAGCCGGACGGTTCAAAGCGCCGACGGGCGCAGAAAGCCGGATCAAAAAATGACTGAATAAATTGAGTTGAATTGGCACGGACATTCCCGGAGCATCCGAGCGGGCTTTTTTTTCGCGGTGTTTCCTAGAATTGAAGACAGTCGGTTTGCAAGTATGAAAAAAACCGTTTTGAAAATTGCCAGCCTTGCCATGTCACTGGCGCTGGCCCAAAATTTGTGGGCGGGCGAAGACGAGCCGCGCCGGCCTTTCGCCCAATGGGCGGATTTGCCCGCGCCCGGCCAACTGCTTTTCGGCACGTTCTACGAACAGTCCGAAGCCTATCACGTCTGGGAGCAGGGCAATAATCGGATGCCGGCCAATTATCGCACTGACGATGAAAACTACGGCATTGACGTGCGCCAAGGTTATTTCACATTCGATTACGGCATCACGAAAAAATGGGCGGCGGATCTCAACCTCGGTGCCACCACGGTCGGCTGGCGACCGTTTGACAACGGCAACATCGAGAAAACCACCGGTGTGATGGATCCGACCTTTGGCGTCCGTTATCAAATTTTCAATGAAGCCGACGCAGGCCCGAACAATCCGTGGCTGCCCACGCTGACTTTTCGCGCGGGTGCAATTGTGCCCGGTTCCTATTCGCGGAGCGTGGCGTTCGCGCCCGGCAATCACGGCGTGGCCATTGAGCCGTCCATTCTGATCCGCAAACACATCGGCTGGCCGGGTCTTGGCGTGTGGGGCGATGCGCTGTATCGCTGGGAACATACTGTCGGTGCCGATCAATACATGGCGTCGGTGGGTTTGTTTCAGGAAATCAAAAACTGGGAAATTGACGTCGGCTACCGGCATTTGCAAACGCTGTCCGGCGAGGACATCATGCTTGGGCCGGGGCCAAACAGCCAGGGAGCTTACAACAGCCCGGTCACAGTCGGGCAAAACTGGTATCCCACCGACGTGCGGGAGATCAGTGATTCCATTGACGCCGGCTTCACCTACACCACCACGAAAAAACACTGGCGGTTCGGCTTTCATGCGCGTAAAACTTTTGACGGCAGCAACACCGATTCACCACTCTGGCTGGGCGCGTCGCTGGACATTCCGCTGACCATCGTAAAGGACGCGCAGTAGCAAATCAGCTTGTTTGCCGCCGGTGGTTTTGTTCAATTGCCGCCAATGACGCAACCCGCAGGCCCGCCGCCACCGAGTTCCCGGCTGTTCCAACGACCTTGGACGTGGTGGTTCATGGTGGCGACGCTTGCCGTCGTCGCGGGCATCCGGCTGCGGCTCCTGAGTTTTCCGCTCGAACGCGACGAGGGCGAATACGCCTACGCCGGCCAGTTGATGCTCCAAGGCATCCCGCCCTACGAACTAGCCTACAACATGAAATTTCCCGGATTAACGCGCAGACGATTCAGACAATCTGTTCGTTCAACTTCACAAACGGAGGTGCGGCATTACCACAAGCAGCTCTAGCATTTGGAACTGATGGCAATATTTATGGCACGACGCCGGCTTACAGCGGTAGTTTTAGCAGTCAGGGGACGGTTTTCAAGGCGACGACCAATGGAACATTAACCACACTCGTTTCCTTCTCTGGAATCGATGGGAATAATCCGACGGTTGGGTTGACATTAGGAGGCGATGGCAATTTCTACGGCACGACTTCGCAAGGAGGTATTAGCGGTTATGGCACGATTTTCAAGGTTACAACAAACGGCACTTTGACCACGCTAGTTTCCTTCTCTGGCGGCAATGGAGCATATCCGAATGCCGCGCTTACATTGGGGAACGATGGCAATTTCTACGGCACGACTACTGGCGGCGGTGATACC
>Ga0224556_1000241_pt1 | contig 13329 bp, 12 predicted proteins | sample 714S315metaG_FD_183007 | JGI IMG/M metagenome (GOLD analysis project Ga0224556, IMG submission 183007) | Peat soil microbial communities from Stordalen Mire, Sweden - 717 S3 1-5 | ecosystem: Environmental > Terrestrial > Soil > Wetlands > Peat | place: Sweden: Norrbotten County, Stordalen Mire...
GAGCGCGTAATATTCACCGGCGCGAATGCGCTGCACCGCCATGTATTCGAACGAACTGAGGATGACGACGGCGGCGATAGCAATGATCAGAAAATGGAAGTAAACGCTGAAGCCGTCGACCTTCACCATATTCGAGAAAGCAAGGCCGGGAGACTGCGCCATATACCAGGTGGCGAGAAGGGCGGCGATTGCGCCGACGAATGCGATCAGGCCGAGCAGCTTCTGGCTTTTTTCTTCGTCGACCAGAGGCTCGAGCAGCATGACTATGATGCCGAAGGCGGAGAGGACGAGTTCGGGGAGAATACGGATGTAGTCGGCGGATTGCGGAATCGCCTGCGAAATCGTCTGAGGCATCATCTGCAGTAATGCGGCGGGGAATTGAATCATTGGCCCACCGCCTTGCTGACGATCTGGGTGAAGGGCGTGAGCGCGGCCTGTACGGCGGGATCGATCGCGCCGAGCCATAGAATCGGAGCGATGCCCATGACCAGGGCGGCAGCGGCACAGGGCCAGATGGCGGCTTTTTCAAAGACGAAAAGATCTTTCAGGGAATTGTTCGCCGGGTTCGTGACTTTGCCGTAGAAGACGCGCTGATACATCCACAAGAGATAGCCTGCGCTCCAAATCACGCCGGTCGCGCCGAGGATTCCGTAGATGGGCTTTGCCTGGAATGCGCCGGTCAGGACGAGGAACTCGCCGATGAATCCGTTGAGCAAGGGAAGTCCGAGCGAGGCGAGCACGATAAAAAGATACGTGGCCGAGAAAACGGGCAGGGGAGCGGCCAGCCCGCCGAACTCGGAGATTTCGTAGGTGTGGCGGCGCTCGTGGAGGATTCCGGTGAGCATGAACAGGCCACCGGTGGAAATGCCGTGCGCCAGCATGATGAACATTGCGCCGTTTAATCCTGCCGCGGTGAAACTGAAAATTCCGAGTACGACGAAGCCCAGGTGGCTGATGGAAGAGTAGGCGATCAGCTTTTTCATGTTGGGCTGCACCATGGCCACGAGCGCGCCGTAGATGATGCCGATCAACGCGAGCGTCATGATCCAGGGGGCGTTGTGGCGGGCCTGCTCGGGGAACAGTCCGAGGTTGAAGCGCAGCAGGCCATAGGTGCCCATCTTGAGTAGCACGCCGGCCAGCAGGACTGATCCGGCGGTGGGGGCCTCGACGTGCGCGTCGGGCAGCCAGGTGTGGAACGGGAACAGCGGGACCTTCACGGCGAAGGCCAGGAAGAAGCCGAGGAAGAGCCATTGCGCGGCGGCCGGGAAGTTCGGGACTGCGCCGCGCGCGATCAGATCACGAATCGTGACGAAATCGAAGCTGCCGGTTTGCGCGTAGAGCCACAGGATCGCCGCCAGCATGAAGACAGAGGCGATCATCGTATACATGAAGAACTTCACCGCGGCATAGACTTTTCGTTCGTGGCCGAAGACGCCGATCAGTAGCGCCATGGGGATGAGCGTGGCTTCCCAGAAGAAGTAGAAGAGGAAGAGGTCGAGGGAAGTGAAGACGCCGATCAGCGCGGTTTCCATGATCAGGAGAAGAATGAAGAATTCTTTGACGCGATCATGGATCGATTTCCAGGAGATGAGCACGCACAGCGGCGTGAGGAACGTGGTGAGAACCACCAGCCAGAGGGAGATGCCGTCCATGCCCATGTGGTAGTGGATGTTGGGGGCGGAGATCCAGGGCTTGTCGATTTCGTACTGGAACCCGGCTTGGGCGCGATGGAAGTGTACCGGCAGGTGCAGAGAAAGAAGAAAAGTCAGGATTGAAAACACCAGCGCGAAGATGCGGATGTCGCGATCGCGTCGGGGAAACAGCACGAGCAGCATGGCTCCGAGCAGCGGGGCCAGGGTGACGAAGGTCAGGATGTAGGGGCTCCAGCTATCGGTGCTCATTGTGCATCACTCATTGCTTAACGCACTCCCATCCAAATCATGTAGGCAATCACGACTGCCGAACCGGCGGCGATCCAGCCGGCGTAGGAGCGCAGGTTGCCGGACTGCATCTGGCGGGCTTCGTTGGAAATCTCACGGGCGCCGTCGGCCGCGTTGTTGACCGTATCGTCGATGACCTTGCGATCGACACCTTGCCACAAGATGCTGGTCGAGCCGTCGATCAGCGGCTTGACGAATAATTTTGAATAGAGTTCGTCGACGTAATACTTGTTCAGGACGGCGGTGTAGAAACCGTTGAGACCGTCGGCGATTTTCTGCGGGAGATAGGGCTTGCTTAGATAAAGGACATAAGCCAGCCACGCACCCAGGAAGGCGATGACGACGGAGATGCCCATGAGCAGGAGTTCCGTAGTGTGGCTCGCGGTTTCTGCTGCGGTTTCGGCGACAGCTCCCGCGCCGAACACGGGATCGAGGAAATGCTGGAAGCGATTGCCGATGCCTACGAGTCCGCCGATGGTCGAAAGCAAAGCGAGGATCATCAGAGGAACCAGCATGACCATCGGACTCTCATGAGGCTCGCCGTGACCGTGGTCAGAGTCAGCGTGGGTGCCGTGTCCGTGTCCGTGTTCGTCAACCTGGGCGCCGTGGTAGTCGCCGAAAAATGTGAGGAACAGCAGGCGGAACATGTAGAACGAGGTGAGGAAGGCGGTGATGACGCCGATCAACCAGAAGACCCAACTGCCATGCGGGCTGGAGTAGGCCTGCCAGAGAATTTCGTCCTTACTCCAGAAGCCCGCGAAGGGCGGGATTCCGGAGATGGCCAGCGTGGCGATGCCCATGGTCAGGAACGTCCACGGGATGTAGGAGCGGAGGCCGCCCATCTTGCGCATGTCTTGCTCGCCGCCGACGGCGTGGATGACCGAGCCTGCTGCCAGGAACAGCAGGCCTTTGAAGAACGCGTGAGTCATGAGATGGAAGATTCCGGCGGAGAAAGCTCCCACGCCGCAGGCCATGAACATGTAGCCGAGCTGCGAGATGGTGGAGTAGGCGAGAACTTTCTTGATGTCGGTTTGGGTGATGCCGATGGTTGCGGCGAAAAGCGCGGTGAGAGTTCCGATGACGGCGACGACGGTTAGGGCCATGGGCGCGCGTTCAAAAATCGTGTGCGAGCGCGAAACCATGTAGACGCCGGCGGTGACCATGGTGGCGGCGTGGATGAGCGCGGAGACTGGCGTAGGGCCTTCCATGGCGTCGGGCAGCCAGACGTAGAGCGGGATCTGGGCGGACTTGCCGCAGGCGCCGACCATAAGCAGAATTCCGATCGCGGTGAGGAGTCCGGCACCCGCTGTTTCAGGCGCGATGGGCTGGACCTGCGCGAAGACCTTGGTGAAGTCGAGCGAGCCGAAGTGCTGGATGATCAGGAAAAGCGCGATCAGGAATCCGAAGTCGCCGATGCGGTTGACGATGAAGGCTTTCTTTCCGGCCGATGCGGCGGAATCTTTCGTGAACCAGAAGCCGATCAGAAGATACGACGCGAGGCCCACGCCCTCCCAGCCGATGAACATGACCAGGTAGTTGCTGGCCAGGACGAGCGTCAGCATGAAGAACATGAACAAGTTCAGGTAGGCGAAGAAGCGGTAGTAGCTGGGATCGTCCCACATGTAGCCGACGGAGTAGATGTGGATGAGGAATCCGACGCCGGTGACGACGAGCAGCATGATCAATGAGAGTTGATCGAGATAAAGTGTGAAGTCGGCGGTGAAGGCTCCGGGGACGCCGAGTTTGCCATAGCGGAGCCAGTGGGCGATGTATTCCGTGTAGGGGAGGTCGGCGGAGGAAACGCGCCAGGCAACCGAGAGCGCCCACGCGAAAGCCGCGCCGGGAAAAAATAATCCGATGACGCTGACCGCGGTGCGCGAAGACTTCTTCCCGAGCAAGCCGTTAATGGCCGCGCCCGCGAGGGGCAGAATCGGGATTAGCCAGAGATTGAGAGAGGACGTCATAGTTTGAGCAGATTCACCTGGTCGACGTTGAGAGTTTCGCGGGTGCGGTAGACGGCGATGATGATGGCCAAGCCGACCGCGGCTTCGGCGGCGGCGACGACCATGACGAAGAATACGAAAACTTGTCCGGCCAGCGAATGCCAGTGTGCGGCGAAGGCGACGAAAGAAAGATTCACGCCGTTGAGCATGAGCTCAATCGACATGAAGATAGTGATGATGTTGCGCTTGATGAGAAATCCAGTGACACCGCAGGCGAAGAGGAATCCGCTGAGCACGAGGTAATAAGAGAGTGGGACCATCAGTCCACCTTCCTTGCCGGCGCGGTTGCGGGAGATGTCGGCGGCTTGCTGGCCAGAACCACTGCGCCCATGATGGCGATCAAAATCAGGACGGAAGTAATTTCAAAGGGGAGCAGAAACTGGTGGAAGAGTAATTGTCCGATGGTAACGGGATCGCCTTTTAAAGCTCCGGCGGCGACCGACTCGGTTCCTGAATGCTGCAGGACGACCCATGCGACGAGAATGCTTCCCAGCAGCACGCCGGGGATGCCGAATAAAATCGCGACGCGGCTGCCCTGGGTGTGTTCTTCGACTCCGGCGTTCAGGAGCATGATGACGAAGACGAACAGCACCATGATGGCGCCGGCGTAGACGATGACCTGCACGGCGGCGACGAACTCCGCGCCCAGCAGCAGGTATTCGCCCGCCAGCGCGGCCATGACCGCGATCAGCGACAGTGCGCTGTTAATGGGATGCGTCTGCGCCAGCAGGTTGACAGCGCCTGCTACGCAGACGGCTCCGAAGGCCAGAAACAAGACGAGATGAACGCTCATGAAATCAGTTCTCGGTTCTCAGTTGTCAGTTCTCAGTTAAAACCCCCAGTGCGAGCCCCTCAGCCAGCGGATTGCACGCGCTAACTGAGTACTGAGAACAGAGAACTGAGAACTTCCTTTTCCTACCACGCTACTGCGATCGCGGTGGCGATCAGGTTCACCAGTGCCAGCGGCAGCAGGAACTTCCAGCCGAACGCCATCAACTGGTCGTAACGGAAGCGTGGCAACGTGCCGCGCACCCAGATATACAAAAAGAGAAATGCAACAATTTTTGCGGCGAACCAGAACACGGGCAATATCACCTGCAGAATCTGGGGGCCGAACAGCGGGCCGTTCCATCCGCCGAAAAATAAGAGCGTGGCCAGGGAGGCTACCGTGATCATGTTGGCGTATTCGGCCATGAAGAACATGGCAAACTTCATGGAACTGTACTCGGTGTGGTAGCCGGCCACGAGTTCGGTTTCGGCCTCGGGCAAGTCGAACGGGATGCGGTTGGTTTCGGCGTAGGCCGCCATCAGGTAACAGAAGAAGCCGATGATCTGGCCGGTGAAAATATTCCAGTGCGGGATGAATCCCCAGAAATGTCCGGCCTGCGAATTCACGATATCGCGCAGGCTGAAGCTGCCGGACTTGATCAGCACGCCGACCAGTGAGAGGCCGAGGGAAATTTCGTAGCTCACCATCTGCGCGCTGGCGCGCAGGCCGCCGAGCAGGGAATATTTGTTGTTCGACGACCAGCCGGCGAGCGCTACGCCGTAGACGCCGATCGAGGTGACGCCGAGAATCAGCAGCAGTCCGGTGTTCACGTCGGTGACCTGCAGCGGAATGCTGTAGCCCCGGATGGTGAACGAATTGCCGAACGGAATGACCGCGATCGAGGTCAGCGCGAAGATGACTGCGATCAGTGGCGCCGCAAGAAACAGCGGTTTGTAGACGTGCGGCGGCGTCAGATCTTCCTTGAACAGAAATTTGATTCCGTCGGCCGCGGGCTGCAGCAGGCCAAACGGGCCGACCCGCGTGGGTCCCCAACGATTCTGCATGTGGCCCACGACCTTGCGCTCGAGCCAGACGGTGTAGGCGACGGCGGTCAGAAGCACGACTAGAACCACGGCAGACTTAATCACGGACGCGAGCAGGTAGATCCGGATGGGCTCGGCGAAGAACCAGTCAGCCAGAGATGCGAAAGCGTGCTTCATCAGTCGGCCGCGACCTCCGCGGGCTTAACTTCGTGACTCTCCATTACGGACTTCAAAGTGCGCGAATAGCGGCCGAGCGTGCCGGAAGTGAACAGAGTGTCGTTGGCCGGAGAAATCGACTCTGGATTGTGAGCTGCACCGGGGCCGCTCTTGGCGAGCGAAGTGTGCTCGCTGTTGCCGGCAAGGAGATTGATACGGGAAACGTCGTAGCCGGGGACGAGTCGCTGGATTTCGTCGAAGATAGCCATGGGATCGAGCGGACTCAGTTTCGGCTCCAGGCCTTGCATCTCAAGCCAGACCGCGTGGCGGTCGGCCTCGCCGGACTGGGCGCCGCGGGACTGGCCCATGTCGGCACTCGTGCCGCCACCGAAGGGAACGAGTTTGCGGACGTCGAAGCCCATGGCGTCGGCGATGCGGACGATTATTTCGAAATCAGTTTTTGAGCCGGAAATTTCTCCTGCCTTCTTGACGAGTTGAACGTCGCCGCAGGTGTTGGTCATGGTGCCGGATTTTTCGTAGGCATTCGCTGCGGGGAGAACCACGTCGGCCATCACAGCGGTTTCGGTGAGGAACATGTCTTGCACGACGACGAAGCTCTTCGAGAACGCAAAGGGATCGAGGTCGAGGCGTCCAACGGGATTTGAGCCGACGACATAGAGCGCTTTTAGTTTTCCGGCCTTGCCGGCTTCGACCATGCCGGGAAGATCGAGTCCGGTAGTTTGCGGGATGGCCCACTCTTTATGGAAGTCGGTGTTTCCTGCCGTCGGATGATAGCCGGGCAGCAGGTCGGGGTAGAGGCCCATGTCGGCGGCGCCGCGCGAGTTGGCGTAGTCGGCAAGGCAGAGGAATTTGGCGCCGGCAATGGCGGAGCCGAAGGTGACGAGGCTGGCGATATCTTTGCCGCGAACTTCCGAGCCGAAGGCGATGATGATGTTTTGTTCGGCGCGCAGTTGGTTACGCAGCTCAATCCACGCGTCTTTGTTTGTCGTGGCGCTGTTGATTGCATCGGCAGCGGAATCATCCCCGGCCAGGAAGCTCGCGACTTTGCTTTCGGCTCCCGCCGGGATCTGGGTGTAGCCCGTTGCCTGCCGCCGCAGCTTGATCGATTCGGAGTTAATCACATAAAGCTTGGCGCGATGCAGGCGCACATTGTTGCGAATCTGCCAGGCTAGCAGCGGATGCTGTTCGGTGGGATCGTTGCCGATCAGAAGAATCGCGGGCGCGTTGTAGACGTCCGCCATGCTGGCGGTCGCGTCGGGCTTGCCGCGCAGCGCCGATGAAAGAGCAGGGAAGTCGGCGGTGCGGTGATGATCGACGTTGTTCGTGTTCAGGACGACGCGGGCGAACTTCGAGAGCAGGTAGGCTTCCTCGTTCGTAGTCCGGTTCGAGCCGATCACACCGATGGCCGATCCACCGTCTATATCCCGGGCATCCTTGAACTTTTTCCCGACCAAGTCGAACGCTTCTTCCCAGGTGGACGGCGTCAGCTTGCCGCTCTTGCGGATGAGCGGCTGGGTCAGGCGCTCTTCGTGATTGGCGAAATCGAAAGCGTAGCGTCCTTTAATACACAAGAAGTCGCCGTTGGTGCCGCTCTTATCGCGGTTGTCGCCACGCACGATTTCCATTCCGGTATCCGACCGGCGCACGCCCAGTGTGGTTTTGCAGCCGTCGCCGCAGTGCGTGCACACAGTGCCGACGTGCTTCATTTCCCAGGGGCGCGTTTTGTAGCGGTAAGCGCCGGAGGTGAGCGCGCCTACTGGGCAGATGTCGATGCACATGCCGCACTCTTCGCATTCCAAGTGGTCTTCTTTATTAGGAGCGATCAGCGAACTCACGCCGCGGTTTTGCACGCCGAGAGCCCAGACGTCCATGCCCTCGCCGCAGACGCGCACACACCGGTAGCAGAGGATGCAGCGCGGGCGGTCGAAGAAGACGACGGGAGACCACTGCTGCTCTTCTTTGTGATTCTTGGCCTCCATGAATTTCGATTCGGCGGCGCCGTAGCTGAAGGTCATGTCCTGCAGTTCGCATTCGCCGCCGGCATCGCAGACCGGGCAATCGAGCGGATGGTTGCCGAGCAGCATTTCGAGCATCGACTTGCGGGCCTGTTTGATCTCGTCGCTGTCGGTGATCGCAACCATGCCTTCGCTGACTACCGTGGTGCAGGCGGTCTGCAGCTTGGGCATTTTCTCGACTTTCACCAGGCACATGCGGCACGCGCCTTGCAGCGAGAGGTTCGGGTAATAGCAGAACGAAGGCACTTCGATGCCCGCGCTCTTGCAGGCCTCGATGAGCAGCGTGCCCGCGGGAGCGGTGAGCTTCTTGCCGTCGACAGTGAGAGTTACGTCAGCCATTTTTAAATTTGAGATCTACCCGAATTCTGCCTTCGTTACCGCCTGATCAATCCCAGCGCAATCCGCGCCGCCCAGAAAACTAAAAACAATCCCACCCAGAACAAAACCGTCTGCACAGTCGAAACTCTGGCTCGCGAAAGTTCTTGCCTCTTCGCAGAATCATAGTGCGTGTATTGCCAGACTCCCCGGCTGGTCAGAATCGCTCCAACGAGAAACAATATCAATGGGTTAAGCCACCAAGGGGTTGAATGCATAACGCCTCCTTAAACCCGATTAATTTGTCAATGTGCAAACGCAGGTTCCTCCGCTCCCGCTTTTTCAAACGGGCACGGCTTGCCATCCAAATGATCCTCAAATTCTTTTCTGAATTTTTTCACGAACCCGATGGTTGGCATCGCGGCTGCGTCGCCGAGCGGGCAGAACGTCCGACCGAGCATGTTCTCTGCTAGGTACTGGATGTTGTCGATGTCTTTTTTCATGCCGCCGCCGTTGTGGAAACGAATCAGCGTTTTCTTGATCCAGTCGGTGCCTTCGCGGCAGGGGATGCACCAACCGCAACTTTCGTGCTGGTAGAACTTCATGGTGCGCAGCGCGAATTTCACGACGCACTGCTGATCGTCGATTACGACCACGCCGCCGGAACCCAGCATGGAGCCGGCTTTCGCGACCGAATCGAAATCCATGGCGACGTCAATTTCATTCGCCGTGAGACAGGGGCAGGATGCTCCGCCGGGAACGACCGCCTTCAAAGTGCGGCCGTTGGGGATGCCGCCTCCGACTTCGTAAAGCATTTTCTTTAAGTTGTAGCCCATGGGCAATTCGTAAACGCCGGGCTTGGCGATGTTGCCGCTCAGGCAGAATAGGCGCGTGCCGCCGTTTTTCGGCGTGCCTAATTTAGCGAACCAGTCGGAGCCGCCCAGAATAATATGCGGGATGTTGGCCAAGGTCTCGGCGTTGTTGATGACCGTGGGGCCGCCCCAGAGGCCGACTACCGCAGGAAATGGCGGGCGGATGCGCGGGATGCCGCGCTTGCCTTCGAGCGATTCCATGAGAGCCGATTCTTCGCCGACTTCGTAGGCTCCGGCGCCGCCGTGCCAGTAAATGTCGAGATCGCGGCCGCTGCCGAAAATGTTTTTGCCGATGAATCCGCGGGCGTAGGCGTCGCGGATCGCCTTCTGCATGATTTCCAAAAGATAACGATATTCGCCGCGAATGTAGATGTAGCCGCTGCGCGCGCCCACGGCCAGGGCTCCGATCATGACACCCTCGATTACGGAGTGGGGATCGTGCTCGAAAATCAGGCGGTCTTTGCAGGTGCCGGGTTCGCTTTCGTCGCCGTTGCAAAGAACGTATTTCGGTTTGGCCGACTGCTTGGGGACGAACGACCACTTCATGCCGGTGGAGAATCCGGCGCCGCCGCGGCCGCGCAGGCCGGAATTCTTGACCTCGTTGATGATGGCGTCCGGCTCCATCGCCAGCGCCTTCTGCACGGCCTTGTAGCCGTCGAGTTCGAGGTAGCGGTCGAGGTTAGTCGCACCGAGGCCGAAGCGCCGGGAGACGACTTTTACCTCGTCGGGATGGGAGACTAAGTCAGCCATGGAGACATTTTTGATTGTTGATTGCTGATTGATGATTGAAAAACCGCGCGAATTAGATGTTCAATCGGCAATTAACATCCAGCAATCAGCATTACATTTACTGCGTTGCCTTCTTTTTATAGTCGTCGAGAATCTGGTCCATCTTTTCCGCGGTCAGGTTCTCGTGAAAATCGTAGTTTACTTGGGCCGCGGGAGCCCAGCTGCAGGCGCCGATGCACTCCACTTCTTCCAGCGTGAACATGCCATCGGGGGTGGTCTGCTTGTGGCCTACGCCTAATTTCTTAGCGCAGTGATGTAGGATTTCTTCGCCGCCGCGCACCATGCAGCTGATGTTGGTGCAGACCTGCACGTTGAATTTTCCGCGCGGCTTCGTGGTCAGCATGGAGTAATAGCTGATCACGTTGCTGACTTCGAGTTCGGTGAGGTCGAGGCGGGCGGCGAGTTCCGCGATAACCTCGTCGGACAGGAAACCGACTTCGTCCTGCGCGTAGAGCAGCGTGGGGACGAGCGCGGAGCGCTTGGTCGGATAGTGGGTGACCATCTCGGCGAAGCGCGTTTCGAATTCGTCGGAAAATTTCATGGAAACCAATTTAGTAATTGGGAAATTTGGTAATTGAGAAATTGAAAGTCAGCACCGGGTGTTTATCGGTTTTTCAATTTCCCAATTACTAAATTACCAAATTACACAATTACTCATCCTCACTCACCGGTCGATCTCTCCCAGCACAATATCGATGCTTCCAATCGCTGCGACCACGTCTGCCAGCAGGCGTCCCTCGCACATTTTCGGCAACGTTTGTAAATTTGCGAAGCAGGCGCTGCGCATGTGCACGCGGTACGGTTTCGCGGTACCGTCGCTGACGATGTAGTAGCCCATCTCGCCGCGGGGCGATTCGACTGCCTGGTAGACCTCGCCCGCCGGGACGGCGAAACCTTCGGTAATGATTTTGAAGTGGTAGATGAGCGATTCCATCTGCGTCTTCATTTTTTCGCGGTCGGGCAGGACTACGCCGGGGGCGTCGGCCTTGGTCGGGCCTTCGGGCATGCCGTCGAGGGCTTGACGCACGATGCCAATCGATTCGCGGAGTTCCTGGACGCGGCACATGTAACGGGCGAAGACATCGCCTTCCCGCGAGATCGGGACCTTGAACTGGAACTTTTCGTAGCTGGAGTACGGCATGTCGCGGCGCAGGTCGATATCGACGCCGCTGCCGCGAAGTGTGGGGCCGGTTGCGCCCAGGGCGATGGCGTCTTCGGCGGTCATTCGGGCGACGCCTTTGGTGCGCATTCCCCAGATCGGATTGCCGGTCAACAGATTCTCGTACTCGTCGACTTTCTCGGGAAAATATCCGGCGAAGTCGCGCACGCGGTCAAAGAATCCGAGCGGCGGTTCGAGGGCGATTCCGCCGATGCGGAAGTAAGAGGTCATCATGCGCTGGCCGCTGACCATCTCGAAGATGCGCAGAACTTCTTCACGCTCGCGGAAACAATATAAGAAGACGGTAAGCGCGCCAATGTCCATGGCGTGCGTGCCCAGCCAGACCAGATGCGAGTTAATCCTGGTTAACTCGTTGAGCAAAACCCGCAGCCACTGCGCCTTTGGCGGGATTTCCAGACCCAGCAACTTCTCGACCGCCAACACGTAGCAGAGGTTGTTGGTCATGGGGCAGAGATAGTCGATGCGGTCGGTGAGCGGGACGACCTGCTGGTAGAACTTGGCCTCGCAGGTTTTCTCGATGCCGGTGTGCAGGAAGCCGATGTCGGGCATCATGCGCACCACGGTTTCGCCGTCGATTTCGAGCAGCACGCGCAGCACGCCGTGAGTGGACGGGTGTTGCGGACCCATGTTCAGGATCATGGTGCGATCCTGGCCGGGTTCGAGCACGGGAGTGGGGGTCAGGTGGGCCATGTTTTATCTTTATTTCAACTTCAGCATTTCAACTTCAGCGGTAGCCCTCCACGGGATAATCTTTGCGCAGCGGGTGACCTTCCCAATCCTCGGGCATAAGGATGCGGCGCAGATACGGATGCCCGGTGAAACGGATGCCGAACAAATCAAAAACTTCGCGCTCGAAATAATTTGCGCCGGGCCAGACAGAGGTGATGGACTCGATGGCCAGGCTCCCGCTGTTCAGGTGAACTTTCAGCCGGATGCGTTCTTTTTTCGGAATCGAAAGCAGGTGATAGACGACTTCAAACCTGGGCTCGGCAGGATACCAATCGACACAGGTGACGTCGGAAAGGAAATTGTACGGGCAGGCGGGATCTTCTTTGAGCAGGACGCAGGCCTCGCGGATCGAGGAGCGGTCAACGAAGATGGTCATTTCGTCGCGGTCGAATTTCACGCCGGTTACGGCTTGAGGGTTCCAGCCGAGCAGGCGGGCGACGGCGGGATGGTTCTTCAGTTGCTCCAGATCGGTGATGGCGGGGGCGAGCGGCATTAGAAATTGCCTCGTTTGGCGGAGGTTTCGCCCCAGTCGAGTACGCCTTTTTTCCAGACATAGAAGAAGCCGACGAGGAAAATGCCGATGTAGATGAGCATCTCGTAGAGGCCGAAATGGCCCTGTCCGGTGGCCTTCAGAGTGCGCAGAATAACTGCCCAGGGATAGATGAAAACCGCCTCAACATCGAACAGAATGAACAGCATGGCGACCAGGTAGAACTTGACGGAGAAGCGCTGGCGGGAGTCGCCGACCGGCGTCATGCCGCATTCGTAGGCCTCCATTTTGGCGCGCGTCGGTTTACGCTGTCCGATGAGCCAGGAAAGAGTGATAATCGCAGTCGCAATACCGCCCGCCATAAGAATATGGATCAAAAACGGGAGGTAGCGAGCGAAGTAATTGTCGGGCATAGGATGAGATGGATATAATTCGCGCCAAGTGTTGCTTAAACGTTCTAGATTAGGTGTTAGCCTGCGGGAGTGTCAAGGGAACCACGAGGGCATCTTGTGGAAATGGAGCGGATTATTTTGTAATTGAGTAATTTGGTAATTGAGTAATTGAAAAGAGTTGCGAGGGAACAGGCGGCGTTCGCGGTGTTGAGGTTTTCAATTTCTCAATTACACGATTTCCCGATTACACAATCCCTATGATTTTTGGCTTTAATACCGACGTAAAACACGGCGACACGATTTACCACGTGCAGAGCGAAGCGCGCGAAAGCGAGTTGCTACTGCAGACACAGGTGTTCGTCCGCGGGCGCTGCATTGGCAAGAAGGCTACTTCTTACGGCAGCACGAGCAGCGAGGTGAAGCTGGGGGACGCGCAGAAAGAGCAGCAACTGCGCGAGCAGCACCGGCTGGTGCTGGACGCGATCCGGGAAGGCAAGCTGGATCAGGTGCTGGACCATCCCGAGGCGGAAGCGCTGGCGACGGTGAAGGAGCTGGAAGTAGCGTGGGTCAACGCCGAGTCGGTGCACGCCGAACGCAACCTGACCATGCAGCTGC
>Ga0224556_1000246_pt1 | contig 13279 bp, 11 predicted proteins | sample 714S315metaG_FD_183007 | JGI IMG/M metagenome (GOLD analysis project Ga0224556, IMG submission 183007) | Peat soil microbial communities from Stordalen Mire, Sweden - 717 S3 1-5 | ecosystem: Environmental > Terrestrial > Soil > Wetlands > Peat | place: Sweden: Norrbotten County, Stordalen Mire...
ATTCCTTCGCGCTCGGCCATAGGGCCATATCCGGGATCACTTCCGAAAACGAGGTCACGCCGCTGCCCAAGCCCGTAACCCCATTCCTCTCAACGCGTCTCGCAATCGCCATTATCGGCTCCTTCCATCCGAAGGATCACTACGGTCAGATGGTCGAGTACCTGCGGATGAACGGCATCGTCCCGCCCGCAAGCCGCCCGCGGCCACAACAACAGTCCTCGCAACCCAAACCTCAAAAATGAAGGCAGGTTTGCAGCAGCTGCCCACATGGTGAGAGGTTTCCCTGTCGGTAGTCCTGATTCTCACGATGGAAGTTGAGAACAGCAGGGCGCGGCGGAGCTAAAATCAACTTGCCGCGTGAAACGGAAGCGGGCACTGCAGGGATGCAACCATGCTGAGGGATAACCCGGAGGGCTCATCGAGCCGATGCTCAGCAGCGCGGGAGGTTCTTCTCTCGCGCTGCACGCTGAACTTGCTTCCACGGAACAAGACCCTGTTAAACTGCTCAAGCTGATTTCCGAAATAAACGATCTTCTGATGGAAAAAGAATCCCGCCTGCACAATAGCCGCCTCTCCCAATCCTAGAAATTGCAACGCACTGTTAGGACACTACGACCCAGCCTCTTCAAGGATTTCCACAGGCGCAATTGTGACGTCCAACCTTGACTGCCAATTCCAAATCGGTAATCATCGTCGAGGCCGTGACGCTTGGCAGAAGTCAATTCCTCACGCCCCTAAGTCCTCTGTTTCACGGATTTTAGTATCTAAGTTCTTTGACATCCGGAATTTGCGGGGAATTTCCCGCTAGCGTGGTGATTCCAAAGATCGAGGGGGGAGGGGGGATACCCCGGTTCTCAGCCCAGCAGCGACCGATCCAACGCTCGCCGCAACGAAGCCCGAAGATTTATTTTCGGGCCCGAAAGCCACAACCCGAATCATCCCTCAATACAGCGGTCTCCCCCCCTCCGGCCGCGTCTTCCACCGCCGGTGCACCCACAACCACTGCTCGGGATACTTCCTCACATAATCCTCAATCACCTTGGTAAACATCTGCGTGTTGGCTGCGATGTCAGCCTCCTGATCGCCGCTGCGAATCAACTCCAGCGCCGGATCGAAGCGCAGCCGGTACTTGCCGAGAGCCGCATCCCAGATCGTGAACGTCGGCACCACCGCCGCGTCCGTGCGCAAAGCAATGCGCGCCATCCCACTCGCCGTGCATGCCGGAGTGCCGAAAAAATCCACAAAGATTCCTTGCGGCGGCGTCATATTCGTATCGATCAGCATCCCCACCACTTCGCCCGCCTTCATCGCCGACAGCAATCCGCGCACAAAATCATCTTTGTCGACAGCCTTGTTCCCATGCATCGTCCTGTAGTAAAGAATCAGGCGATTGAGATAATCGTTGTCCATGCCCCGCATGATCACGTGCATCCAGTGCCCATGCATGGAAAGGACGAACGACGAAAGCTCCCACCCGCCAAAATGCCCCGCAAACAAGAGCACACCCTTGCCGCGCGCCTTGGCCCGCTCGTAGTTTTCGAAATTCTCGTAAACCACGACCTGATCTACGTTTTTCAGCGTGTACTTAGGAAAGCGGCACACTTCGGCCAACTGCCGCCCCAGCGAAGTGAACTCCCCTCGCAGAATGTGCGCCCGTTCCTGCTCGCTCTTTTCGGGAAATGCCATTTGCAAGTTGCGCATGCCCACCCGTCGCAGCCGCCCATGCAGCAGATAGATAACTTGCGCGAGCCCAATGGCAAAGGCCCGCGCCAACGGACGCGGCATCGCACCCAGAATTTTGATGAACGGCCAAGCCGCCGCGTATTCAAGTTTCCGCCGCATCAAGTAGGACGATGTGCTGAGGTCCGAGGTCTGAAGTCTGAGGTCTAGCCTGAGAGCTGTCCTACTTCGCCGCCTCCTGCGCCCACTTCGCCAACGAACTCAGAAAAGAATTCGCCGCCGGCGGAGGATCCACTTCTCCCGTCAACGCCGCCTTCGAAGTCATCATGTGCCCGTAGAACTCGCGCGTGCTGTCCTTGTCCTGTCGGATGACAGCGCCGTTCAGGCTCACTCCGGCAAACACTCCGCGGGCGCGCGAATAGGTGAGTACTTGCGCCCGCATCGTCCAATCCGTATTGCCTTCGGCATGACGCCCCACCGGGCCGGCGGCCACCGAGGCATCCGCACCCATCTCGAACTTGTCCGCCAGCAAATGGCGCATGCCGTCGTTATTCATGATCAGCATGACCAGGTCAACCGCCTGTCCGCCGATCTGAAAACCGAAGCTGCCGCCCTCCAGCGTGAAAAACGCAGGCGTGCTCCAGCCCTTGGCAGTGCGGCAACTGGCCAACCCGCGCCCGTATTTTGCAGCCACGATGAATCCGCCTTTCAGCATCGACGGAACCACCGCCACGCACTCGGCCTTGCCCAGAATTTCCTGGGGAATGCCCGAATCCGGCGCGGCCTGAATTTCATTCAGCACATCCGCCGCCGCCTGCACGCGGTCGGAGGCTTTCGATTCTCTTGGCTGATCATCAGCATTAGCAAAAGCGGATAGCGACGCGAGCAGGCTCAGCAAAGCGAGGGTCAACAAGACAAGCTTTTTCATGGTTCCTCACCACAAAGATTTACTGGGATCCGGTAATTCGATTGTAAATGAAGGCGCGTCGAAGGATGCACTGACTCAGATGTGTCGGAAGGCAGGAGGCACGAGAAGAGAATCAGGAACCAAAAAATGCGGGGCTGAAAGTAGTGACCCTAATCGCCACTCTCAACCCCGTCTCCCAGGTTCTGTGGTAGGTAAGCCGAGTATGCGTTAAGGACTCAAAGCCCACAAGATTACGAAGGTAAGCGTCTGCAGGTAACCCGCATCCAGCTCGGATTAAGAAATGTAAATCCGGGTCGGTGTCTTGGCTAAGAGCTAAGAGCCAAAAGCCAAAAGCCGTTTTACTTCGCCACTACCAGCGAATGAGTAATGGCATGAACTGACAACGCAATCCGGTTCTGCACGCCGACCTTGCGCATCAACTTAGCGACGTGCGCCTTCACGGTGCGTTCCTCAATGCCCAATTGCCCGCCAATCTCTTTATTGGAGCGACCCGCCACCAGCATTTCCAGAACTTCTTTCTCGCGGTCGGTGAAGGTGACGCGGCCTGCGGGAAAAATCCGTCCCGGCGCCGACGACACGCGCTCGATGAACATCGACAGAACTCTTCGCGGAGCCCAGACTGATCCCTGATTCACAATGCGGATCGCCTGCGCGAATTCCGCTGGGGTGGCCGCTTCGTCCACGTAGCCTTTGGCTCCGGACGCGATCGCTTTCAGAATGGTTTCTTCGTCGATTCCAGAACCGGTGACGATGATTCGTAAATCGGGCCGCGTGGCTTTCAGGCTGGCCATCACGTCAAACAGGTTCTGACCGTTGCGGTTGCCGAGCAGGATAAGATCGATGCCTTGCAGCGCGCTGATCTCGGGCAGCGCCGCGGAGATGAGTTCGAACTCGGGCTCAGAGTCGAACAATGCGCGGAACCCAACGAAGCGCAATGGATCGCTTTCCACCACCGCGATTTTGATTACTGGTTTTCTGGCTACTGCTGCTTTCATAGTTTTCCCTGTAGGGTTAGATTCTTCTACTCAGCATAGTAATAATCGGCCGTAAAGCAAAGAGAAGGTGACCGAAGGGAAATTACGGGAGTAACATGGAAAAATAAGGCTGGATGCGGCATTGGCAGTCGAAGTTCGGCCCGCGCTGAAATGTCTTCGAGAACTCGTCACCGCAAGTAACCTAACGACCCGGAGAATCCGTTCGCATGAATCTTCGCATCACGTATCGCAGCATCACGTATCGCAGCATGACGTATCGCAGCATGGTACTCGGAGTTGTATTGCTTGCAGTGTGTACGCTGCGGGCGCAAGACGCTTCGCCTGCCCCTGGTGCGCAAGGTCCTGCCACGCAAGCTCCGGCGTACCAGCCCAAGTATCATGGCGACCCTGCCCGCACGGACTCCGAATTCGCCGCGCTGGCTTACATGCGGGTCGTGATGCGCGCCCAAGTGGGGTTCAACAAACAGTACGGCCACTACGCCACTTCGCTCACCCAACTGGTTCACAGCGGCACCTTCACCCAGCGGATGGTGAATCCCGAACGCGGTGACTACACGGTGGGATTCAAGAGCAAGAAAGACAACTTCGTTCTCACCATGACACCCAGGACTCTCGACGCGCAGCACCGCTCGTTCTACGCCGAGAACGATGGCAAGATTCATGCGGAGGAAAATAAAGCCGCTGACGCGGACTCTCCGGTAGTCGAAACTCACCGCTGGTGAGCATTTTCTTGTGGGGCGGACACTCCCTTCGACTTCGCTCAGGGCAGGCTCTGTCCGCCGCTCTTGACTTTGACTCTGTCCGGTCGGCATCGCGGAGAGCGAAACGAATCGTTGAGCCGGCGACGCCAAAAGCGAAATCAAAATCAAAGTCAAAGGCGGCGGACAGGAGTGTCCGCCCCACACGGGTTGATCTAGGGTTCTTCTTCGTTCGCCGGAATCAAAGTCAACTGCACGCTCTTCCGATCTCCTTCGCTCACCCGCAGCGCGCTTCCCTGCGGCTCGTAGTTCTTGAGGAATTCGGGATCGTAATAAGCCTCGCCGTCCACGCTCTCCCAGGCAAACAGCGAGTACTCGCCGGGTTGAATTCCGTGCAGTGTAAATCGTCCGCTCTGATCGCTGACCGTTTTGCGATAGCGTTCAACATGCCCACGCAGGCGCGTCTCCGGCACGGCGACGATCACCGCATTCGCAACCGGCTCTCCTTTCTGGTCGGTGACCACGCCCTCGGCCACTGCGCCGTTCGGACTGGCCACCACGTCGAGCACAACTGCTCCGCCGTTCATGCTGATTCCCGCAGCATCTACTCCCGCATCATCGACCTCGCGCCCGCCAGCCAGCACCGACTTCAGAAACCAGTCGGAATTCCCGCCGTCGTCGCCCGCGAGTCTTACTAAGTAGTTCCCTGGCGGAACGCTCTTCCACTCGAAGCTCCCGTCTGCTGCCACATGAGCCGTGTGGGAAAATCCGTCTCCCATGCTGAAGCCGCCCAGCGGCTCATCGTCGCCGTCGACGGAGCGCAGGACAAGAAAAATCTGGCTGAGATCCACTCTCCCGGGGCCTTGGCTTTCCAGGCGCAGCCGGCCGTGAATCCATCCGCCGGGCTGCGGCGCCAGCCGGACGTCTTCCAGATTATTCGATACTACCTGCAGGGCTTGCCGCGCCATCATCGGTACCGGCGCATTCTCTACCGTGGCTAGAATCGTGTAGGCTCCCGGCGCGACGTCGCGAATCACAAAGCTTCCGTCCGCATGCATCTCCGCGCCGTTCAACACAAGATTGAAATCGCGCGACTGCAGCATGATGGCCGCTGAAGCGCGCGGCGGCAGATTCACCACCGACCCGCGAATGCTCAGGCTGGGACTGGGCGTCAAAGAAAAGTTCACGGGGAATTCATCGCCCGCGTGCAGTTCGATCGGTGCGGCCTGGCCGCGATCCGGAGTATCGGGATAATACGTCGTTTGATAGGAAGTCTGATAGGAAGTCTGGGCTGAGGTCTGGGCTGATGCGGCTGCAGCCTGATCATTCGCCGCGTGCGGCTCCGCGCCCGCGCCTTCGATCAGACTCTTGAAGTCCGGTGGAGGACTCACCGATATGTAATAGTTCCCCGCCGGCAGTCCCGGCACTCGATATTCGCCTAAGTCGTTGGTGCGCTCCGCGCCCGCCTGTTCCCTGCGGCTGCGCCCGGAAACAAACGTCTGCCGAAGCACCGCCACCTGCGCGTTGGGAAGGGGATCTCCATCTTCGTCGGTCACGCGGCCGCGCACCACGGCTGCCGCCTGCAACCGAATCCGCAGATCCTTGACTTCCTGCCCGGCGGTCAGCGTCAGCACGCGTCCGTCGGCGCGGGCGCGGTGCTTATCAACTTCGAGCAGACCCGTGCGTTCCGCGAAAAGGTGGTAGCGTCCGGGCAAAATCCCTTCGATGTGAAACCCGCCGTCAGGGCCGCTGACCGCGGTGTAGTCTCCGCCTTCCGCCTGGTTCTCGGCAATCAGTTCGATCAGGGCCTTCTTCACCGGTTCGCTGCCTGGCTCCTTCGTGACCACACCCGCAATCACGGCGCGGCTCGCCGGTTTCGCCAGCGCGCTGCCCGCGATCTGCGCTGCCGAGCTAGCGCACAGCAGAGCGATCGTCAGATACACGGTCAGAAGATATGCGCTCAGACCTGCGGAACGCGGCTTCACGAAACGTGATTTCCGGGAATCTGTCTTCATGGATCCAAACTGGAAGGGCCGGGAAGCGGCTTCCGAACCGGCCGTGAGGGTCGGCCAGCAATTCAAACTATTCTACCCCGGTGGGAAGCTCTCTCCAACCATCGTTTCACGGGTCTTGACAGGTCAGGGGCACTCATTTTATAGTTCGATAATTGTCTAATTACATGATCTTCTAACTATGGCGCCGTCCTCCAACCAGGCCTTCAAAGCCATCGCCGATCCCACCCGGCGCGAGATTCTCCGCCTTCTGCGCCGCGGGGAGATGACCGCGGGCGACCTGGCCGAGCGCTTCGACATGACCAAGCCCACAATGTCGCACCACTTCTCGGTGTTGAAAGAGGCCGACCTGCTCACCAGCCGCCGCGAGGGCCAGCAGATCTGGTACGGCCTGAACACGACGGTAGTGCAGGACTTGATGGCCTGGGCCATGGATCTTATCCGCAGCGAAGGCGAGCCGGCAGACGAAAGGCTCGAGAACATGCCCGGGAACGGGCCCTCGACGAAAGAAGACGCAAAATGACCCTCAATCAGAAATACTATGGCGGCGCAGCCGCAGTGATTCTTGCCGTTCTCGCGGGAACCTTGGTGGCCTATCCGTCGCTCCCGAGCGTCGTTCCCATCCACTGGGACGCCCATGGGCAGGTGAATGGCTGGGGCCCCAAGTGGTCGCTACTCCTATACGGACCGGGCATGATGCTGTTCATCGTTCTGGTGTTTTCGGCGCTGCCCTGGCTTTCGCCCAGGAAGTTCGAGGTTGACTCGTTCCGCGCTACCTACCTCTACATCATGATCATCGTCGTCGCCATGATGGCTTACTGCAACCTGTTGATCTTGATGTCGGCGCTGGGCTCGCTGGCGGGAGTGGTACTCGACGTCAGCCGGGCCGTTGAAGGCGGAGCCTGCCTGCTCCTGGCGCTCACGGGCAACGTTTTGGGCAAGGTGCGGCGCAATTTTTTTGTTGGCATTCGAACGCCGTGGACCATCGCCAATGAGCAGGTCTGGAACGCTACCCATCGTTTCGCCGCCCGGACTTTTTTTGCCGGAGGTCTGCTGGGACTGCTCGCCGTGATCGTGAAGGCGCCTTTCTGGCTGCCGCTCGCGGCGATTCTGATTGCCGCGCTCGCTCCTGTCATATACTCTCTCGTGTTCTACAAACAGCTGGAACGACAGGGAGGCCTGTGAAATGAAATTTCGCGGCAGCAATCGATACGCAATGATGAAATACACATTCGCAATTCTGGTGATGGCGCTGGCAACGGCGTGTTTGGGACAAGCGCAAGACATTACGGGCGACTGGCAGGGGACGCTGACCAACGATATGGGCGAACTTCGTTTGGTCGTGCATATCACGAAGGCAGCCGATGGAACCCTCAAGGCCACCATGGACAGCCCAGACCAAGCCATGGCCGGCGCCCCGCTCGACACCTTCACCCTCGATGGCTCGAAAGTGCATTTCACCTTGAACATTGCCAAAGGAGTTTTCGACGGCGTGCTCAAAGGAAATGCTTCGATCAGCGGCAACTGGACTCAGGGCCCCAGCCCGAAGATGCCGCTTACCCTCACCAAAACCACCACGCCGCTCAAGCTGCAACACGACCCAGCTCCGCCTTCCGATATTGACGGTGCCTGGGAGGGTATCTACCAGACTCCCGCCGGGGAGAATGGGCTTGCCGGAAAAAATCATGTGATCTTCCACATCAAGAACACTGCGGACGGTCTCACAGCGACGGTCGATCTTCCCGACGCGAACATTAAGGGATGGCCTGCCACGGCCGTGACCCGCAAAGGCTCGTCCATCAAGATCTTCATGAAACAGATCAGCACCGTTTTCTCGGGCAAGGCCAACAAGACTCTGGACGCAATGAGCGGCGACTGGACCCAGGGCGATGGTCCCAGCCGCGCTCTGGTCCTGAAGCATACGAAAGAGGAATCGCCAGACGCTCAGAAACCGAAGCCGTAGAGTCCGTGCCTCGCCGAAATGAGGCGCGAACAAACAGTCGGAGGAATTCATGAAACGCATCATTACTGCCGCGCTGTTTTTTCTCGCTGCAATCCCAGCGCTCGCTCAAGCCGGAACTCAGGATCTTGCCGGCGACTGGCAAGGAACCCTCAGTGCGGGCGGCCAGCAACTCCGCCTCGTGCTGCACATCAGCAAAGCGCCTGATGGCAGTCTTAAAGCCACGCTCGACAGCATCGACCAGCCCGGCGCTAATGGCATCCCGGTCAATTCCGTCTCGCTCAAAGACTCCAAGCTGAGCTTGGATGTGGCCATGGTCCACGGCACTTACGAAGGCAAAGTCGGCGCGGATGGCAAGACCATTGCGGGCACCTGGACGCAGGGCCAGGCCTTGCCGCTCGATTTCAAACGCGCGGATGCTGCTGTCAACCCAGAACCCAAGCCCGAACACAAGCCTGCCAAGCCTTCTGACATCGACGGCGCCTGGATCGGAACGCTCGACCTCGGGAGCCTCAAGCTGCGCGTGGTCTTCCACATTGCGGCTACTGCGGACGGCCTGACCGCGACCCTCGACAGTCCCGACCAGGGAGCGAGCGGCATTCCCACTAGTTCGGTCACCCGCGACGGCTCGTCGCTGAAGATCGGAATCGAAAAGATCGGCGGAACGTTCGAGGGCAAGATCGCCGCCGACTTGTCGACGATCGACGGCACTTTCACTCAACTCGGGAGTTCGCACCCGCTGGTGCTGAAGCGCCTGAAAGATTCTGCTGAACTCGAACTGAAACGCCCGCAGAATCCCGTGAAGCCGTATCCCTACCATGACGAGGACGTCTCCTACGACAACAAAGTGCAGAACGTCACGCTGGCCGCGACACTGACCATTCCTCAGGGCAAGGGCCCGTTCCCTGCAGTCGTGCTCATCACCGGCTCGGGGCCGCAGGACCGCGACGAGACTCTGCTCGGCCACAAGCCTTTCTTGGTGTTGTCGGACTATCTCACGCGCCACGGCATTGCCGTGCTGCGCGCCGATGACCGCGGCACCGCGAAGTCCACGGGAGATTTCAAAACCGCCACCACCGCCGACTTCGCCACCGACACCGAGGCCGGCATCGCCTATCTAAAGACGCGCGCGGAAATCGATCCCCACAAGATCGGCCTGATCGGCCACAGCGAAGGCGGAGTGATCGCGCCCATGATCGCTGCGCGCAATAAAGACGTCGCCTTCATCGTGATGATGGCCGGCACCGGCGTCCCAGGAGACGATGTCATCGTGGCTCAAAGCGAGGCCATTGAGATCGCAGGCGGCAAAAGCCCCGCTGAAGCTGCCAAAGGCGCCGCCGAACAGCGCGAGTTGCTCAAACTGGTCGAAACCGAAAAAGATGAAGCCGTTCTCGAAAAAGAATTAACGGAAAAGATGAAGTCGTCCGGCGACGTTCCCGAAGCCCAGATCGGCCTCGCAATCAAGCAGTTTACCTCGCCGTGGTTCCGCTATTTTCTCACCTACGATCCCGCGCTCGCGCTGCGCAAAGTCACCTGCCCCGTCCTGGCCATCAACGGCTCACTCGACAAGCAGGTGCTGCCCAGCCAGAACCTGCCGCCTATCCGCAAGGCCTTAGCGGAATCCGGCAACCAGCACGTCGAAGTCGACGAACTTCCTGGCTTGAATCATCTTTTCCAAACCGCGAAGACCGGATCCCCGGCGGAATATTCGCAGATCGAAGAGACGATTTCTCCAGTCGCTCTCGACAAAATGGCGACCTGGATTCTGAAGCAGTAGCTGGGGCTTTGATGTGGGGGCAGCGCTCGGGCTGTCCGGCGAGCGCCGCGCGGGAGGATATTTACCCGCGGCGGCAACGTTGATCTGCCAGGCAATTCCCTTTCCAGTACATCAGTAACTTTCACGCCCCGATTCTGCCCAATAACCTAGGCGTAAGAAACGCTGGAGAGAGGATTTTATTATGGGCAATCGTCGTTGGCTTTGGATCGGCGCGAGTTTGCTGGCCGCGGGCATCGTTTTTTGGGCGGTAGGGCAGGCCGTGAACCCGAGCAGCGGAGACACGCAGCTTCAAAAAACATTGGAATCGTTGAAGCAGGTCAAAAGTTTTCGCGGAGCGTACATCGAGAGCGCGTCGAGCACCCAGCATTCGGAAAGGCTGTGGGAGGTGGATTGCAACCGGGTCATTGTCCACCAGCAGTCTCAGTTTCACGATTTGCGAAACAACGTCGATCCAACTTTCGAGATGAAAGAGGATGAGTTGCTGGTGGGCGACCAGAGGTACATCCGTGACCGCGACGGATCGTGGGAGAATACCGGGTACGCGGGCGACCGCTACTCCGCCAAGTGGTATTGCGACAACCTGGCGCGAGGCGCGATTACCGATCTGCTGCCGGATATCCGCACCATGATCAGTCACGCCCTTACTGAAAAGGGCAACAAGAAAACGGTCAACGGCGTCGCCTGCCGGGAATGGAAGTTCGCCATACGGTCTGCCCTGGTTGCCCAGGGAGGGTCGTTGTGCATCGGAGACGATCAGCTGCCGTACGAGATGACCACGGGAAACAGCGGCCACTATACCTACTCCGACTACAACCGGCCCATCCAGCTCGAGGTACCTGAAGCCGTCCTGCAACCCGCCAGTTCGACCGACGGATCGAACTGAGTCAGCCGGATTCCGCGTGCCCTCTTTTCTCACGTTGTTAGTGAGAAGTGGGAAGCTGCCCCGAGCTTCGGTGGTTTTCGAAATGGGCACCACGGCTCTCGATATCACGAGACTTGTGTCCTCCTTAGTTCCGCCCTCTGCGGCTCGTTTACCACGACCGAGCCGGGCTTCGTCGTGAGCATGGAGCCGGAGCATAGTGCCGGGCTGCTGGGCCCAAGGGACGTTATTCCGTCGCCGACGTGTGTGTCGCTTCGCGCCAAATCACCAGTATTGGAGCGGGTTTTGAGATGGCTGTGTTAGAATCGGCGGCGCTTTCGTAGTCAAACAGAATTCCGGCTAAGGCCAGGGAGAATGCTGTGATGCGAAGCATTAGACTTTCTCTTGCGGGGACGATTCTTGCAGTCATTGCCGTAACTCTTTCGGTGGCGGGCAGCGCATTCGGCCAGGAAACGGTGATTCGCTGGTTCAACAACAATGATGGGTACGACCCGATTGCCGGCATGATCATTGATGCCTCGGGCAATCTCTACGGATCCACGTTCTATGGTGGCGTTTACGGCGCCGGTAACATTTTCAAACTAACGCCAGAAGGCGGAACCTGGGTTGAAACCGAGCTGTACAGCTTCAACAACGTGGGGACTGACGGATTCTGGCCGAATGCGACCTTGACCGTCGATTCCCAGGGCAATTTCTACGGAACCACGTACTTGGGCGGCGCTTTCGGCACTGGCATCGTGTTCGAACTCATGCCTAAAGCGGACGGCAGCTGGACTTTCAAAACACTGCATAGCTTCGGCCAGAGCGGAGACGGAAGCTTTCCCCATGGGGGCTTGCTGGTTGGCGCCAAGGGTGAACTCTACGGCACCGCCGCGGGCGGGGGCAGTGATGAGGATGGCATTGTCTACGAGTTGATCCCGAATGGCCACGGGGGCTTCGCGGAGAAGATTCTGTATAGCTTCAGCGGCGGCGCCGATGGCGCCAATCCCTACTCCGGCCTGGTCTCGGCCTCGGGTAGTCTCTATGGCACAACTTACTCGGGCGGCGGTTCTTCCGCTTGCACTGACGGTTGCGGCACGGTCTTCGCGGTGACTCCGGCCGGCGATGGCAGCTGGGTCGAAAGCGTCGTTCACAGCTTCAACAACGTGGATGGGGCGAATCCCGACGGCGGCCTCGTTCGCGACTCCTCCGGCAACCTTTATGGCGCGGCCTCCCAGGGCAATTCGGGCAACCTTGGCGCAATCTTCGAGTTGACCCCGGCGGCGGGTGGTGGATGGCAGGAATTCACCCTGCATACCTTCGACCAGGCCGGGGACGGCCGCTACCCATTAGGGCCCCTGACCTTCGATGCCTCCGGCAATCTTTATGGCGCCACGGAGGAAGGCGGCGCGCACAAAGCTGGAGCGGTATATGAATTGACCCCCACGGGAGGTAGCTGGAGCGAGCAAGTTGTCTACAGCTTCATCAACGGCCTTAACACCCCAAATCATCCGGGACCAGGAATTGTCTTTGACACGGCGGGTAATCTCTACGGCACAACCTTGAGCGGCGGCGATCCTACGTGCCTGGGCGGCTGCGGAGCCATCTTCGAGGTCACGCCTTAATCCCGGTAGTTCGATTCTGGTACCTCAACCGGCAGGCCACGGGCGGGACGCCACCCCGCCCGTAGCCGCGGTTCCTTCAGTAGAGTCGCGTCTCTGACCGCGATAGTCTTGCTGCCTCGGGCTTCGTCCGTGCGACGAAAGTGCCCCGGCCCCATGTCTTGACATGCCTGCCATTCGCGGATTACAGTAGGCGAACAAAAGGCGAATATATGAACACTCTAACGCTCTTCCCCGATTCGAACCAGCCCGGTTTCGACCAGCCCGGTTTCGACCAGCCTGATTCCAACCGGCCTGATGCCGCCAAGCCGACCCTCGTCGGCATCGCCCGGCTCGCTTCCTCTGGAGAATCGCTGCGCGAAGGCCATCACGTCGAATACTTCACTCTGCCCACAAAATCCTTGCTCAACCGTTGCGTGAGCAGTCGGCAGATGCCCTTCACCTGGACTATCAATCCCTACCGCGGGTGCGAGTTTGGCTGCCGCTACTGCTATGCCCGCTACACGCACGAGTTCATGGAAATGCGCGACGGCATGGACTTCGAGCAGAAAATCTACGTCAAGCAGCACGCCGCGGAACTGCTGCGCCACGAACTTCATAAAGTGAAAAGTGATGAAGCGATTTCCCTGGGCACGGCCACCGATCCTTACCAGCCTGCTGAGCGCCGGTATGAAGTCACGCGCGGAATTCTTGAAGAGTTCACGCGGCACCGCGGGCTGGAACTCGGCATCGTCACAAAATCGAATCT
>Ga0224556_1000250_pt1 | contig 13218 bp, 14 predicted proteins | sample 714S315metaG_FD_183007 | JGI IMG/M metagenome (GOLD analysis project Ga0224556, IMG submission 183007) | Peat soil microbial communities from Stordalen Mire, Sweden - 717 S3 1-5 | ecosystem: Environmental > Terrestrial > Soil > Wetlands > Peat | place: Sweden: Norrbotten County, Stordalen Mire...
AGCGTGTCAATCACGCGATCCCCCGCGATCGGCTCAAGGTCGAGGAACGCTAGTTCCGCATTGAGAAACCGCAAATCGAATTCAGCATTATGCGCGATGATTTTGGCGTCGCCGGCGAAGGTCAGGAAATCGCCGGCAATTTTTGCAAAGAGCGGCTTGCCAGCGAGAAACTCGGCCGAAAGCCCATGCACCCGGAAGGCTTCCTCGGGGATGTCGCGTTCGGGATCCATATAGACGTGGAAGGTCTCGCCGGTCGGAATCGCATTCAAAAGCTCGACGCAGCCGATCTCGATGATTCGATGCCCTTTGGCCGGGTCGAGCCCTGTTGTCTCCGTGTCGAGGATGATTTCCCGCATCTTACCTTCTTAGAACTTGCTCAGAACAGTCTCAAAACTTGTTTTTCGCGCCGGCGAGGGCCCGCAAAATCCCGCGCACTTGCCGCCCGGTCGCAGCCAAGTCGCCGCTGGTATCGATGATGAAATGCGCCCGCGCGCGTTTTTCCGCATCCCTCATCTGCCGCTCCAATATGACGGCAAGGTGCTCCGGCGTCATGCCCGGACGCTTGCTGACCCGCTCTTTTTGCACAGTTTCCGAAGCAGTCACCAGAACCACTGCATCGACGTCGCGGTCAAGGCCTGTCTCGAACAGCAAAGGGATATCAAGGACAACGATCTGTTCGCCCTTTTTCGCTGCCTCCGTCAGGAAGGCAGCGCGGCTCTCGGCAACCAGCGGATGCACGATCGCTTCGAGCCGCGCGAGCGCCGCCGGATCGTCGAGCACCTTGGCGCCAAGAAGGCCGCGGTCAACAACGCCGTCGCGCACGGTTCCGGGAAAAGCCGCCTCGATCGCGGCCGCCGCCGCGCCTGTATAGAGCGCATGGACCACGGCATCCGAGTCATGAACCACTATCCCCTCGGCGCGAAACGTTGCGGCGGTCGTCGACTTCCCCATGCCGATCGATCCGGTGAGGCCCAAAACGAACATCATGCAGCCGCCAAAATATCCGCCTCGACCAAGCCGCGCAGCTCCGCCGTGACACGCGGCTTTTTGCCAAACCAGCGCTCGAACCCAGGCACAGCTTGATGCAAAAGCATGCCGATGCCGGAAACGGCCCGAAGACCACGCGTTTTCGCGGCCTTTACTAGTGAGGTTTCGAGCGGAACATAGACGATATCGCTGACAATCGCATGCGGCGGCAAGGGTGTAAGATCGAGTGTCAGCGGCGGCTGGCCCCGCATGCCGAGCGACGTCGTGTTGACGAGAAGCTGAGCGCTGGCCATTGCGTCCGGAAGATCCCCGAAATCCACAACCTCAACTGGCGTCCCGAAATCGGTGGCAAGTTTTTCCGCATTCTCCCTGGTCCGATTGACCAGAAAAATACGGGTCATTTTCCGCAATTGGAGGGCGTGAACAATGGCCCTTGCGGCCCCTCCTGCGCCTAGCACCAGCGCCGTGCAGGGGTTGCGGTCCCATTCCGGCGCGTCTTGATCCAGGGCACCGAGGAAACCCGTGCAATCGGTATTATCTCCACAGAGTTTTCCCGTTTCTATCCACAAGGTATTCACAGCTTTGAGCCGTTCTGCGGCTGGAAGCTTCACGTCGCAGAGCCCGAATGCCGTTTGCTTATGCGGTAAGGTGACATTCGCGCCAACGAAACCATGCAAGTCGAGATTGCCCACAAAATCTGGAAAATCGGCTGGCGCGACCGCCGCCAATTCGTAAGACCCTGCAACCTTGAGGCTCTCCAGCCAAAAGCGGTGGATCAGCGGCGAGCGCGAATGCGCAACCGGCCAGCCGATGACACAAGCTCTTGGTTCGCTGTGCGGCAAAGACGTCACGAAAGAAGGCTTCCTTCCTCGCGCAGGAATTGCAAAAGCGGCAGAAGCGGGAGCCCTAGGATCGTCGTATGGTCGCCCTCGATCGCATCGAATAGATGAATGCCGAGACCCTCCAGCTGATAGGCTCCGGCGCTACTCAAAAGTGAATCCCCTGCTTGTGCCATATAGGTTTCGATGAATGCCGGGGAAAACTTCCGGCAGCTAAGCCGTGCCACGCAAACGGTTTCGAACAGAATGGTATTTTCGCGCGCGACACAACACCCCGAATAAAGCTCATGGGTCCTGCCGGACAAGGCTGCAAGTTGCGCCGCCGCTGCCGCCCGGTCCGCTGGTTTGCCAAGGACGCGGCCTTCGAGGCAAAGCGTCTGATCAGCGCCGATCACGAGCCGGCCCGGCCTTTGAGCGCCGGCTTGCAAAGCCTTGGCGCGCGAAAGATGCAACGCGACAGTGCGAGCCCCTGCCCCCGAGGCCAAAAGCGGAGCCTCGATCGCGCGTTCATCGATCGCCGCTGCACATGTTTCGAAAGGGATGCCGGCGGCTGCGAGGAGTCTCTGCCGGGCGGCGCTCTTTGACGCGAGAAGGAGCGGGGCCACGCCACGCCAAAGCTCAGTCATGAGGAGGCTATGAACTTCAGCTGGTGAACCTTGTAGAGATCGATGACCGCTGCCGCGGTTTCCTCAATCGAGCGGTGCGTCACATCGATCACCGGCCAGCCATGCAGGGCACATAGCTTGCGCGCCCTCTTGACTTCATCCGCGACCAGAAGCCGGTCGACATAAGGGGAATCCGTATTCGCATTCAAGGCAATAAGGCGGTTCTCGCGAATCTGGACGATCCGTTCCGGCGAAGCCAGGAGCCCGACAACGAGAGGTTTTCGTAATGCCAGGACCTGCTCCGGCAAGGGGACATCCGGCACCAAAGGAATGTTTGCTGTTTTGATGCCTCGATTGGCGAGATAAATACTCGTCGGCGTTTTCGAGGACCGGCTCACGCCCAACAAAACCACGTCAGCCGCTTCAAAATTTTCGGTTTGCTGCCCGTCGTCATGCATCATCGTGAAGTTCAAGGCTTCAATGCGCCTGAAATAATCCGCGTTGAGCATGTGCTGGGCACCCGGGCGTTGCCGCGTCGACGTTCCAATGTAGGACTGAAACAAGTCCAAAATCGGCTGCAAAACCGAAAGGCAGGGCACGCCCATCTCTTTACAGGCCACTTCGAGGTCCCTGGCCAACTCCTGATCAACCAAAGTAAACAAAACGATTCCTGGCGCCAACTCGATTTCCGCGATCGCTCTATGGAGTAGCCCCTTGCTGCGCACGAGGGGGTAAACATGCTCGATCGACGACACACCTTCATATTGCGCCGCGGCAGCGCGACTTGCCGCGATCAGGGTCTCCCCTGTCGAGTCGGAAACAAGATGCAGATGGAAGTAGTGCCGCCCCACGATTTTCGGTACCTCGCCGGGGTTTCGCCGCAACCATGATCGCTCTAAATCGAAGCGCTCATAGTCCCTATCTGTTTGTTTTGTCGCATGATCTTAACCCAAAAGTCTGCAACTTTTTGGATCATGCTCTCACTTCAAGGGACAGAAGGGGAGAAAAGTGAATAACCGGTGCCCCGCCCCGCCATCAACCATTTTATGGGAAAAACGAAGAAGATTCGTCCACCGGCATTGATGGCTTAGTAATAAATGGCAACCACTGTGAATGGAGGGGATAGCGACCTTTCCTTTGAATTCAATTCCCGCCAACTTGGCTATCCTCTTTCAACAATTAACGAAAAGTTAACGCGCCTCTTGCTGAGGCGGCGTTGTTCATAAAGAGGATAAGCAGGAAACCCGAAGCTAGCTTGTGTGGAGCGGCGAATAAGCCTAATTCGCTTGCTAATCAGACTAAGACCTATTTAAGAAAGATTCTTAGATTTTATAGAGGGTTTTGGATTTGGAAGGCCTGGCACATGTCCAAACAAAACCCTTCCTTAAAGTCTTTGACGGCGAGGCCTGTATTCCGCCGCCTGTCTGGCTGATGCGGCAAGCTGGCCGTTATCTGCCGGAATATCAGGCCATCCGCGCCACAGCTCCTTCTTTCCTCGATTTTTGCTACACACCAGCACTCGCGGCGGAAGCAACACTGCAACCTGTGCGGCGCTTCGGATTCGATGCGGCAATTCTGTTCAGCGATATTCTGGTTGTTCCGGACGCGCTTGGCCAAAAAGTCAGTTTTGAGCCAAGCGAAGGGCCGAAACTCGATCCTCTTGTGACACCCGAGGCTTTCGGCAAGCTGAACGAAAAGATCGACCGCAATCGGCTTTCCCCGGTTTTCGAGACAATCGAGCGGGTCAAACAAAACCTGCCGGGTGAAACCGCTCTGATCGGCTTTTGCGGCGCTCCTTGGACAGTTGCTTGCTATATGATCGCCGGCAAAAGCACGCCTGACCAAGCGGCAGCACGTCTTTTTGCCTATAGTCACCGCGATCTGTTTCAACGCCTCATCGACCGGCTTGTCCAAGCGTCGATCGATTATCTTTCCTGGCAGATTGATGCTGGTGTCGAGGCTGTGCAAATCTTCGACACTTGGGCGGGGGTCCTGCCTTTCGCCGAGTTTGAGCGTTGGTGTACGGCTCCGGTCGCGGCAATCATTGCCGGGCTACGCCTTCGCCATAAGGATGCCCGCGTCATCGGCTTTCCGAAAGGAGCGGGGCAGCATTTAAAAGATTATGTGGCGAGCACACGCGTCGATGCGCTTTCGCTCGACAGCACGATTGATCCGCAATGGGCCGCGAAAACCTTCGATCGGGGGTTGGTGTTACAAGGCAATCTCGATCCCCTGGCACTTGCCGCCGGCGGCGCCGCGCTGGAAACGGGGATGCACGGAATTCTTTCGGCTTTTCGCGGAAGGCCGCATATTTTTAATCTTGGCCACGGCATTCTGCCCCAGACCCCGGTGCATCATGTCACGCTTATGCTTGATTTGCTTCGCCGAGGCGCGACTGAATGAGCAATGCCTATCTCTGGATCAAGGTTCTCCATATCCTGGCGGTAATCTCCTGGATGGCTGGGATGCTCTATCTGCCGCGTCTCTTTGTGTATCATGCCGAAGCGCCGCGGGGCTCAGCGCAAGCGCTGACTTTCGCCGTGATGGAACGCAGGCTCATGCGGGCAATCATGCTGCCCGCCTTGCTCGTGACTTGGGCAAGCGGCCTTACCCTTGCGATAGAGGCCGGTTTTCTGCATGAGGGCTGGTTCCATGCAAAATTTACTCTTGTGATTGGTCTCAGCGCGTTGCATGGATATTTCGCGAAGGTTCGGAAGGATTTGGCGGAAGAGACAAACCGGCATGACCCACGTTTTTTCCGGATTGTGAATGAGGTTCCCACAATTCTAATGGCTGGAATCGTTTTTCTCGTCGTTTTCAAACCATTTTGATTATAAAAAAACTCGTTATAAAATCATTTGGCTTGTCAAAATCATCAAATCGATCTATTTATATGACATCCCCTCGCATGAACTCATATAGTTCTGGTGCTGCTCGCGCGCCGCGTTAAGAGCGTCTGCACCGGTCTTGCCGGACCGGATTGCGCCATTCCCTTTCTCTTTCGCGCGGCCAGATTTGTGCTGCCCTTCCAAGGACTTCATCCCAATGCAGGAAATCAAACTGCAGGACTTGAAGCTTAAGTCGCCGACCGAACTGCTTGCCTTCGCGGAAGAACACGAAGTCGAGAACGCTTCGATCATGCGCAAACAAGAGCTCATGTTTGCAATTCTCAAGCAATTGGCAAGCCGAGAGATCGAGATTGTCGGTGCGGGTGTCATCGAGGTCTTGCAGGACGGCTTCGGTTTCTTGCGATCCCCCGACGCGAATTACTTGGCTGGACCCGACGACATTTATGTCTCGCCTTCCCAGATTCGCCGTTTCGGCTTGCGCACCGGCGACACCGTGGAAGGCTTGATCCGCAGCCCCAAGGAAGGCGAGCGTTATTTCGCGCTGCTTAAGGTTAATACGATCAATTTCGAGGACCCGGAAAAAATCCGGCATAAGGTTCATTTCGACAATCTGACGCCGCTTTATCCCGACGAGAGGTTAAAGCTCGAGGTGGCGGATCCGACCAAAAAAGATCTCTCCGCGCGCGTTATTGATATTGTGGCGCCGATCGGCAAGGGCCAGCGCGCCTTGATCGTCGCGCCGCCGCGCACCGGCAAGACGGTGCTGTTGCAAAATATCGCGCAATCGGTCACCGCCAATCATCCAGAATGCTATCTGATCGTGTTGTTGATCGACGAGCGGCCGGAAGAAGTCACCGATATGCAGAGATCGGTCAGCGGCGAGGTGGTCTCGTCAACCTTTGACGAGCCTGCCGTGCGCCATGTCCAGGTCGCGGAAATGGTTATCGAGAAGGCCAAGCGTCTTGTCGAACATGGCCGCGATGTCGTGATTCTTCTCGACTCCATCACAAGGCTCGGCCGTGCCTACAATACGGTTGTTCCTTCCTCCGGCAAGGTGCTGACCGGCGGCGTCGACGCCAATGCCTTGCAGCGGCCAAAACGGTTCTTTGGCGCTGCGCGCAATATCGAGGAGGGTGGTTCGCTGACGATTATCGCGACCGCGCTCATCGATACCGGTTCACGCATGGACGAAGTGATCTTCGAGGAATTCAAGGGCACCGGCAACTCGGAAATTATTCTTGACCGGAAGGTCGCCGATAAGCGGACCTTCCCATCGATCGACATCACTCGCTCGGGCACCCGCAAGGAAGAATTACTGGTGCCGCCGGACATCTTGAAGAAAATGTATGTGCTGCGCCGAATCCTCAACCCAATGGGCACGGTCGATGCCATCGAATTCCTGCTTGGAAAATTGCGGGAAACGCCGAAGGGCAATGCGACCTTCTTCGAATCCATGAATACGTGATCAGACCACGCTGCGCCGCGCGGAATTCACATAGGGCAAGTTTTCCGAGGCTGGTTTGTTGGGCAAGCGGCGTTCCCAATCGAGTGCCTGGGCCACGATTGTCGCAAGATCATTGTACCTCGGCGTCCAGCTGAGTGCAGATTTAATGCGCTCGGCGCTCGCGACGAGCGAGGCAGGATCGCCAGCGCGGCGGCCGGAAATGTGCACATTGAAATCGACGCCGGACACTTGTTTCACGACATCGACGACTTCGAATACTGAGAAGCCCTTGCCATAGCCGCAATTGCAAATAAGGCTTTCGCCGCTGTTACGCAGGTAATCGAGCGCCAGAAGATGCGCGTCGACGAGATCCGTGACCTGGATATAGTCGCGGATACAGGTTCCGTCCCTGGTCGGGTAATCGGCGCCATAGACTTCGAGACCAGGGCGGAAACCAAGCGCTGCCTGCACCGCGACTTTGATGAGATGGGTTGCTTTCGGCGTCGATTGACCGAGACGTCCCTTGGGGTCAGCGCCGGCGACGTTGAAATACCGCAATACCACATAATTGAGCCCGTGCGCCCTGCCGGTATCTTGCAGCATCCATTCGGTCATCAATTTAGAGCGCCCATAAGGATTTATCGGCGCAGGCGGAAGCGATTCGCTGATGGGACTTTGTTCGGGTTCGCCATAGACCGCAGCAGTCGAGGAGAATATAAAATGCTTGATCTTATGGCGCACCGCGCATTCAAGCAGGTTGCGCGCTTTTGAGGTGTTGTTGAGATAATAGCGCAAGGGATCGGCGACCGATTCAGGCACCACGATCTTGGCTGCAAAATGCGCGATGGCGTCGATTTTATGCTCGCTGAGAATGTTATCCAGGAGTGCCACATCGCCAAAATCACCGACAATGAGTTTCGCTGGGTGCTGCACAGCGGAACGAAAGCCGGTCGACAAATCATCGAGAACGACAACCTTTTCGCCGGCGTCGAGAAGTGCCAGCACCATATGGCCGCCGATATAGCCCGCACCTCCAGTTACCAGAACCGCCATGCTGTCACTCCGGAATGGAACCCACTTCACGAGCCTAAAACATGATCGCTTCAGTTTGACTCGCTCACGATCTCAGTCTCTTTGTTTTGTCGTATGATTTCATCTAAATAATCTGCAACTTTTCAGGATCCTGTGCTCTAGCGCACCTTAGTGGAAAGAACTCTGACATAATTTATTCATGCGGCGCTTCAATGCGACGGCATAGCCGTCCAATCGCATGGGTTTCCACCTAAACGTGTCGGCGCCTTAGAGGAAAGGCGCCGGTGGGTAGCGCGGCATTACCAAATTTTCATCTTCGTTCAACCCTGAATAATTCACCTTTAAAGAAAGAAAATGACATCGACGTTAACGTACGTCTCTCGTGACCATTCGTAACAGCCACCTCTGCAATCATGAACTCCAATAGGAATAACGAATTCTATTGATGTATTTTTTTGACTTTATCAAAACAACCGGCAAACTTTCAGGCTCCTCCTGCTTTGCAGCGGGGCATAATGTTGTTTGGAAGAGGATAGATCCGAATGCGAATTGATGAAAGATGATAAAAATGGAGAAATGGCTATCATTTATTCGGCCGAACCATGACCGCGACTATTCGCCGCTCTAAGAGAGGTGTGTATCTGGCCGAAATCGCCAGCAATGCCATCGGCGGCACGCGCGGAATGCTGAAACGGTCCGTTGCTCGAGCAGGATCACAAAAAGTTGCGGACTTTTTCGATGAGCACATGCGCCAACTCTTTGATCTCGAGCGAGTCCTTATCGATCACGTGAGTCCATATGGAGGGCAAGCGCTCTAATGGCACCGTCAGTGCAAAAGATATTGTTCGCTAATCGTTTCACCGAGCCGGTCATTGTCCTCGACAAAGGCGGTGATGAATTCGTGCAGGCCAATCTTGAAAATTTCATTCGTCGTCGCGTGTTCGAGACGTGCTAGCACGTCACGCGCCTGGGTTTGCGAGGGGCCCACGCGGCCGTATGCATCGCCAATCGCGTCGAGGAAACGGACGATATTGTCGTAGCAGGCGATCAAGGAGCGCGGCATTTCTTTCTTTAGGATAAGGAGGTCGGCGATGAGCCAGGGTTTCACGCTCTCGCGATAGACCCAATGGTAGGCGGTCAGCGACGAGACCGCGCGCAGGATCGCGGTCCATTGGAAATAATCGACCGATCCGCCGACTGCTTCATGTTCCGGCAAAAGCACGTGATATTTCACGTCGAGGATGCGGGCGGTGTTATCCGCCCGCTCGATATAAAGGCCGGCCCGCGAGAACCAATAGGCATCGTTGCGCAACATGGTGCGGTCGACCGAGCCGTCGTAGTCGAGCGAAGTCTTTTTCACGAATTCGAAGAAACGCGAGAGTTCTTCGCGATCGTAGCGGCTGGAACCATTATTGCTCGTCTCAAAGCGCCCGAGTTCGATCCAGGCGCCATTGATCGCTTCCCACATTTCGGCGGTCAGCGCGGTGCGTACCGCCCGCGCATTGGCCCTTGCGAATTTGATGCAATTGCGGATCGAGGAAGGATTGTCTGGCGCGAAGGCTAGGTAATCGACGACGCTGGCTTCCTCCGCGGCGCCGCGTGTCGCGCGAAAACCCTGTGCCGCGCCCGACGATTCAAGCGCGCTTTCCCATTCGGTGCCGGTCCCGGAATAGCTCGTGGGCAAGGTGGCGAGGCGTTGTGCCGCCTTGATGATACGGGCGAGAAAATCGGCGCGCTCCACATAGCGCGCGAGCCAATAGAGGTTGTCCGCCGTGCGGGAAAGCATCAAACGCCTCTAAAGCACGATTAAGCGAAAGGGACCACCGGTTGCGCGTTGAAGATCTTGCGGCAACGGAGACATCGGATCAAGGGACGCCGGCGGCGACCCAGCCTGACTCTCCAACGGACCGGCTTTGCGGGAAGCGATACGCGGATTCGTCATAACGTCTTTCTCAAATCGGGAGTTTCAAGCAGACGACGGTAAATCCGAAGGGAAGATTCAATGATCACTTTCCGCAACCAGCGGTGAAAAAGCAAGTCCGGGTGTGCAGCGTTTCAAAATCATATCATGTGGTTTTGGCCTCGCGGTGCCGGAATTTCGTCAAAGATCGAATCCTCGACGATCCAGGTGTCCTTGGTGCCGCCGCCCTGGCTCGAATTCACCACGAGCGATTTTTCCTTCAAAGCGACCCTTGTCAATCCGCCTGGCACGACCCGCATGCCGTTCGCGCCGATGAGAACGAAGGGCCGCAAATCGACATGACGCGGAGCGATACCAGCGTCGCAAAGCGTAGGCGTCGTCGAGAGCGCGAGCGTCGGCTGGGCGATGAAATTGTCCGGATCGTGGGCAAGTTTCGCCGCGAAAACCTCGCGTTCGGCAACTGACGCATGCGGCCCGACAAGCATGCCGTACCCGCCCGAACCATTGACTTCCTTCACGACGAGCTCGGAAAGATGCGCTTGCACATAGCGCAATGCGCTGGGCTCGCGGCAGCGCCAGGTCGGCACATTGTTCAGAAGAGCCCTTTCGCCAAGATAAAAATCGATGATCTCGGGCACATAGGTATAGATCGCCTTGTCATCGGCGATGCCGGTGCCGACGGCATTGGTAATCGTCACATTGCCCGCCCGGTAGGCGTCCATCAAGCCGGCGACTCCGATGATCGAATCCGCTCTGAACACCTGCGGATCGAGGAAACTGTCGTCGATCCGCCGGTAGATGACATCGACCCTTTTCTCTCCCTGCGTGGTGCGCATATAGACGATGCGGTCTTCGACAAGGAGATCGCTGCCCTCGACCAGCTCGACGCCAAGCTTATCCGCCAGGAAGGAATGCTCATAATAGGCGGAATTGAACCGGCCCGGCGTCAACACCACAATGGTTGGCTCGGCCGTGGCTGCTGGCGGCGCCAGCGAACGCAAAGCGGCGAGAAGGACATCGGGATAATTCTCGACTGGGGCGACGCGATGGTCGGCGAAAAGATCCGGCGCGACGCGCATCATGACCTCGCGATTCTCCAGCATATAGGAGACGCCGGAAGGAGTGCGCACATTGTCTTCGAGCACGTAGAAATCGTCCTCGCCGGTGCGGACGACATCGATGCCGGCGATATGAACGTAAATATCGTGCGGAACCCGCCAGCCAACCATTTCCGGCCGGAATTCGGCATTGCGCGACACAAGATCGGCCGGGATGCGCCCTGCCTTAACAATCTCCTGGGCGCCATAGATGTCGGCAAGGAACAAGTTCAGAGCTTTCACCCTTTGCATGAGGCCCGCCTCGAGGCGGGTCCATTCCGAGCGTAACATCATGCGTGGAATGATATCGAAAGGGATTAACCGCTCGGTTCCATCTCCCTCGCCATAGACCGCGAAGGTGATGCCAATCCGGCGGAACAAAAGCTCGGCTTGCGCGCGGCGCGCGGCAAGCAGCCCGGCCGGTGTCGCAGCGAGCCAGCTCGCGATCTTGCCGTAGACGGGCCGGATCGCGCCGTCCGCCAGGGTCATTTCATCGAAACAAGATACCTCGGGCAATTGTCCGCACTCCCTTTCAGCCGAGGAATTTGTGGCCGCATGGCTTTGTCCGGAAATTTGCTCTTGCATGGGCCAAGCGAATATTCGGGAATTTCTATCTCTTTTAGGTTTGCTGACAGAACCTATTCAAAAATCTACAACGATTTAGGTCGTGCTTAAGCGGCCGAGGGTACGAGGCAACGAGCACCGCCCCTTTTGCGGGGTGCGTCCGCGATGACTGGCGCGCAACAATCTTAGAAGCACATACTATGCCAGATCGCGGCGGGAATGTCAGGAATTCCGAAGGGCGGGCTCGATTCCCATTGGCGCTCTTGCGGGAGATCGCAACGCACCATTCATCGCACGGCGGCGGCGCCAAGCCAGATCGCGGTTTCGGGATAGGAAAGAAGGCCGGCGCCGGCGAGCGCGATGCCATAAGGAATGCCGGTGCTGGGCTCGTGCAGACGCGCGACCCATTGGCGTGCCAAGAGAACACCCGGCAAAGGCCATTTTCGAATCCCGATGATCAAGAGAGTGAGCAGACCGCCGAGAACGCTGGCGGAAAGCGCGTAATCTCCAACATGATCGAAGCCAAGCCAGATCGCCGTCGCCGCCGCGAGTTTGGCGTCGCCGCCGCCGATCCAGCCTAGCGCGAACATGCCGAAGGTCAGGACAAGCATCGCCGCGCCGCAGGCGAGATGCCACAAGATCTCCGCCGGGGAAAGGCCGCAGGCGAAGGCCATGACAATGAAGAGGAAAGCGAGCGTGATTGAGACGCAATTCGAAATTGTCATCGTCAACACGTCGGAAACGGCGGCAAAGACCATCAGGGCCGGAAAAAACAAAAGCGTTGCGGCTTCAAGCATGATCTTTCGAGGTCCATCCCTGCGCCAAACGAAATAATTTTAGGGTGCCAAATGCATCAACATCAAAGGCGGGCAGCCTGGCGGTTTGGCTCATCGCAAGAGGTGGCGTCGTGTGGCGGACAAGTGCCTCGAGGAGAAAACCGATAGGGGCGTTCCCAATAGATTGAAATTTCCGGCATTAAGCTTACGCAAGGCTAGCGCTCTCAGCTGAAATCTCCGGTGATGGACGTGAATTTGGCCGCGAGACGCGTGCCAAGCAAACCCTCGGCAACAATGATGACGAGCACGATCATGCTGGCGACGAGGGCGTATTCGATGGCCGTAACGCCAGTTTTGTCGCTAATAAAGCGATGCAACAAATGACGCACGGTTCACTCCTAATTTACGCCCCGCTGAGCGCCCATTTTTGGCGGCTGCCAAAATCCAGGCGCCAGACGGGTGGCGAGGTTGCTGTCAGGTCAAACTGCCGGCAACCTGGGTGAATACGGTTGTCAAATTGGTGCCGAGCGTGGACACCGCAGCGATGGTGGCGACGGCGATCAGACTGGCGATGAGACCATATTCGATGGCCGTGACGCCAGATATGTCGCCGATAAATCGGTGCAACAAAGGACGCATGGTTCTCTCCTTGTTTTAGGAGTCCCGCCGGCCAAACGCCCGTTTTTGGCTTCCGCCAAAATCCAGACGCCAGCCAGGCGGCGCAGGTGTTGTCAGGTCAAACTGCCGGAGACCTGAGTGAATACGGTTTTGAGATTGGTGCCGAGTGTGGACACCGCTGTGATGATGGCAACGGCGACCAGACTGGCGATGAGACCATATTCGATGGCCGTGACGCCCGATTGATCGTTGATAAAACGGTGCAACAGATGACGCATGATTCAAGCCCCTGAGTTCCGGATTGTTTTAAAGATTCCAGTTTCGCTTTCCGCACATGAATTTCTGGAATCCAAGAATAATATACATGCTGGAATTTATAAATACTTAAGTGATCATATAGACATCTATATTATAGAAACCAAAAATTTTATTTATTATCTATTATTTGTTTGCTTAATAGCTGATTGAATTTTACATAAAGAACTA
>Ga0224556_1000252_pt1 | contig 13193 bp, 13 predicted proteins | sample 714S315metaG_FD_183007 | JGI IMG/M metagenome (GOLD analysis project Ga0224556, IMG submission 183007) | Peat soil microbial communities from Stordalen Mire, Sweden - 717 S3 1-5 | ecosystem: Environmental > Terrestrial > Soil > Wetlands > Peat | place: Sweden: Norrbotten County, Stordalen Mire...
CCGCAGGCCAAGACCACCAAGCTTGTCGGGGTGCTTTTCGCCGATTGCGCGCCAGATTTGGGTCTTTTGCAGCTCATGGCCAACAACGGTTTTACCGGCGCCATGCTAGATACCGCCAAGAAAGGAGCCGGCCGTCTTCTCAATCATATGGACATCGCCGCGCTCGATGGTTTCATCGGCCATTGCCGGGAGAATAGGCTCATGGCGGGCCTGGCCGGTTCGCTCGAAGCGCCCGACGTGCCGCGCCTGCTGCCCCTGGAGCCGGATTATCTCGGCTTTCGCGGCAGTCTGTGCCACGGCCGCCTGCGCGAGGGCGAAATCGACCCCGCATCGGTCAGGATGATCCGGGATCTCATTCCGCGCGAGGCGGATGCCGCGGGCTCGCGAAATGATCCGGGGATCGATTGGCGTCTCCATTTGGGGCGCGGCTATGTCGCGGCCAGTGAGAGCTTTGTCGAGACGGATCTGATTTTCGTGCATGATCTTGTGCTGCCCTGCGCGATCGGCGCCTATGATTTCGAGCGCGGTCATACCCAGAACGTGCGCTTCAACATCGATGCGGACGTGCAGCGCAACGATCGCCGGTTTGACGACATGCGCGGCGTTTTCTCCTACGATGTCATTATCGACTCGATCAAAATCATCCTCGGGCGGGGCCATGTCGATTTGATCGAGACGCTGGCAAGCAGCGTCGCGGATGAAATCCTGCGTTATCCCTGCGTCGCGCGGGTTTGCGTGCGGATAGAAAAACTCGACGTCGTGCGCGGCACGGTCGGTGTCGAGATCAAGCGCGAACGCACGGCGGAACAGGCCGCCGCCGGTGCGCGCGTGCCGGCTTTCCCGGGCAATGCCGCGTAACGAAAACACATCGCGCGTCACGATCGTCAAACTTGGCGGCAGCCTCGCGCATACGCCGCACTGCGCGGCTTGGCTCGAAGCGCTGGCCGTCTGGGGCGGCCCGCTCATTCTCGTACCGGGCGGCGGCCCATTCGCCGATTGTGTACGGGCGGCGCAAGCCGCCATGCGCTTTGACGATGCCGCGGCTCACCGCATGGCGCTCCTGGCGATGGAGCAATTTGGTGTCGCGCTCGCGGCGCATGCGCAAGTGTTTGCCTTGGCCGCCTCCCGCGAGGAATTGACGAGCAGCTTGCGCACCGGTCGAATTCCTGTCTGGCTGCCGGCAAAGATGGTGCTTGCCGCTCAAGATGTGCCGGAAACTTGGGAAATGACATCGGATTCGCTCGCGGCCTGGCTCGCCGGGATCTTTGGCGCTGACCGGCTGCTGCTCATCAAATCTTGCGGCCTCAAGGCTCCGGTTTCGGCGCAAGACCTTGCCGCGGACAAAATCGTCGATCCCTTGTTTCCGCGTTTCGCCGCGCAAAGCCATGCGGAGGTCTGGCTCGCTGGTCCGGCATCGCTCGACACCGCCGCGCACCTATTGCAATGCGGTGGAATGCCCGGCACCAAACTCGCGGTTGCCTGATAGGATAGTGGAGCTTTAAGCATGATGCGCTTGCGCCCCTTTTGATGAATAGGATCTTTAATGAGCAAAGTCGTCACGCCGCGCTGGGGTTGGGCGCTCACCGGTTCCGGTCATTTCTTCAACGAATGTATCGAACTCGCGCGCGAATTGGAGCATGTCGACATCTTCGTCAGCAAAGCCGCCGCCGAGGTGTTGCGCCAATACAAGCAAAAGCTTGATCTGCCGAAGACCGCCCGCCTGTACAAGGACACCGCCGCGAGTTCGCCGCAGGTCGGCTTTTTTTATCATGGGGTGTACCACACGCTTGTGGTGGCGCCCGCGACGTCGAACACCGTGGCCAAATTCGTCTATGGACTCTCGGACAATCTGGCGACCAATGTTTTCGCGCAGGCGGGCAAATGCCGGGTCCCTTCCATCGTCTTTGCCTGCGACACGGCGCCGGAGCTTTTGACCCGCGCGCCCGACGGCATGGTAAAAGTTTTTCCGCGCCGGATCGATCTTGAGAATACCGAGAAACTGAAAAGTTTCGAGGCGACGCAAGTCGCGGAGAGTTTGAGCGATCTGAAAGAGTTCATTGCCCGGCGAAGGAGCGAATTGAAAGTGGCATGAGCGAGCGCCTTCTCTTCCTCACCGGCCATCTTGCCTATCCGCGCCTGGAACGGCTGATGCGCTCCATGGGCGAGACGTCTTTCAGCTGGGAGATATGCGATATCGGAGTGAAGGTGGCCGCCTTGATGACCGAGGCCATCATCCTGCGCCGGCTCGCGCGCCCTGTTGCGGCGGACCGCATTATTTTGCCTGGCCGCTGCCGCGCCGGTCTCGCCAATCTTTCGGAGCACTTCGGCGTGCCGGTCACGCGCGGGCCGGATGAACTGAGCGATTTGCCCGCCTATCTTGGACGCGGCGGGCAGCCAAAAGATCTGTCGCGTTTTTCAATTCGTATTTTCGCCGAGATTGTGGATGCTTCCGCGCTTCCGGCCGAGGCCTTGCTCGCGCGCGCGGCGGTCTTGCGCAAGGCCGGCGCCGATGTGATCGACATCGGTTGCCTTCCCGACACGCCGTTCCCCCATCTCGAGGAGAGCATCCGCGCCTTGAAAGCGGCCGGGCATGCCGTCAGCATCGATTCCGCCGATGGCGAAGAGCTTGCGCGCGGCGCCAAGGCCGGCGCGGATTTTTTGCTGAGCCTCGATGAAGGCACGCTCGATATCGCGGAAGGCACGGGTGCCACGCCCATCCTTGTGCCCGCACCGCACGGTAATCTCGATTCGCTTGTCCGCGCCGCGAATGACGCCCTGCGGCGCGGGCTTTCTTTTATCGTCGACCCGATCCTCGATCCGATCCATTTCGGATTTGCCGCTTCCCTCGCCCGCTATATCGAAACAAGACGGCGGCTTCCAAATGCCGAAATGATGATGGGAACCGGCAATCTCACCGAATTGACCGAGGCGGATTCGGGCGGCATCACCGCACTTCTGACCGGCCTTTGTTCGGAGCTTGATATCCGCAATGTGCTCACCGTCCAGGTAAGCCCGCATACGCGGCGCACGATCGAGGAGCATGACGCCGCGCGGCGCCTCATGTTCGCGGCCTCCACGGATGGCGCCTTGCCCAAAGGCTATGACGCGGGGCTTCTCGCGCTCCACGATCTTTCGCCCTATCCTTCCTCCGCACAGGAAATCGCAGGAATAGCGGCGGAGGTGCGGGACGCGAATTTTCGAATCGCAACGGCCGAGGATGGCATTCATGTCTTCAACCGCGACGGACATCATATTTCTCGCGATGCCTTTTCCCTCTATCCCAAGCTCGGCGTCGAGGCGGATGGCGCGCATGCGTTCTATCTAGGCGCGGAACTCGCCAAGGCCGAGATCGCTTTTTCTCTCGGCAAGCGCTACGCGCAGGACGAGCCGCTCAATTGGGGTTGCGCGGCGGATGCCCAAGAAGATGCCAAGGACCGCTTACGCGAGATCGGCCATACGTTGCGCGCAAAAGTTTGATGGGGAGGCCGCGTGGCGGCAAGCAGGTTAAGCGTTTCATGATTTGGCTTGGGGAGACAGCAAAGTGCCGATGATCCGCGAAGCCATCGTCACGACCATCGATCGAGCGGGCCTTGCCCATCTCGCGCCCCTCGGCCTCATCGAGGACGGGGACGGTTGGATCATCGCGCCGTTTCTTCCCTCGGTGACGCGCGACAATCTCGTGGCAACCTCGGTTGCCGTCGCCAATTATACCGACGACGCCCGCATTTTCGCGGGGCTCGTCACCGGCCGCCGTGACTGGCCCCTCGTGCCCGCGGCGAAGAGTCCCGTGCCGCGTCTTGCGGAGGCGCTTGCGCACGCCGAACTCAGCGTCGCGCATGTTGAAGAGCATGCCGAGCGCCCAAGGTTCCATTGCAAGATTGTGCATAAAGAGCAACATGCGCCATTCGAAGGCTTCAACCGGGCCGCCAACGCCGTTCTCGAATGCGCCATCCTCCTGACCCGGCTGCAGCTCCTGCCGCGCGACAAAATCGAGCGGGAGATCGCCTATCTCGCCATCGCGATCGAAAAGACAGCCGGCCCGCGGGAGCGCGAGGCTTGGTCCTGGCTTATGCAAAAGCGCGAAGCATTTTATGCTCGCAATTGAGTACCAGCGAGGAGTGCGACAGCCGCGGCCGGCGCGCAATCGCAGGCCTTGCTGCGTGCTTCCGGGACAGCATCAATCATACAGTCGAAATCGATGAAGGGACGGCCCATTCGTCCCGCCAGCTCGCGGATGACGCCGCGCCCGATGCCCGCGCCGGCAACTGGCGCGCTTGCTCCGATGAGACCGCGCGATAAAACGAGGGCTGCCGCGTCCATGATCTCGCGCATTTGCGCTTCGGCGAAAAATCGCGCCAGCCGTTCCCAGGCGGCGGTGTCCGCATCGATGCTGTCGCGCCCGATCATTCGCGCAAGCCGCGCGCATGAGGCAGCCTTGGTCTTTCCGCGCCCATCGGGCGTCTCCATCAAATCGGCACCTTCCGGCAATTGCTCGAGAATGCGATGAACATCCGCTGTGCTCGCGAACCATTCGTTCATCAAGGGCGTCCATTGGCCCGCGAATGGCACCAGCTTTGGCCCCGCCATTAAGAAACTCCGCGCAAGACCGCTATAGACAAGCTCGCCATGGACGAGGCGCTCCGCGTCAGTATAGCCAAGATTTACCGGCCGCCCTTCCGCGATCTGGATGATATCCGTCGTCGTCGATCCCATGTCGATGAAGAGAGCTGAGCGTGCGCGCATTCCGGTCAGCGCCGCGCTGGCGTGCCAATTGGCCGAAGCGATGCCGGTTGCGTGGCCCGCGATGCCGCGCTCGTCCGTAAAGCCTGAGGGGCCCGTATAAAAAACCGCGCGTCCGGGGCCAAGCAGCCGCGCCATGATCGCAGCCAGTCCGACGACGCCTTCTTCGCGGGTTGCGAAGGCATCGCATAATTCGCCTGTCATCGTGATCGCATTCAGGGGGGCACGGCCAATCGCGGTCTCGGCTTCATAAAATGCGCGGTCGAGTTCCGCGATCCCGAGCCAGAGCGGGCACGCGATCTGTACCGCCTTTACGATAACCCCATTTTCCGCCCGCGCGGCCTTAAGATGCGCACCCCCAACATCCCATCCAATGATATGTTGCATGCCATTATTATTAGAAAATCCGGATGAGCTTTGGGTAAAATGAGGCATGCTTAAGCGTCCGATCGAAGTCATTCCGGTCATCGATTTGAAAGACGGCGCAGTCGTGCGCGCCCAACACGGCTTGCGCCATTCCTATGCGCCAATCGTGACGCCGCTCGCGAAAACGAGCGCGCCGCTTGACATTGCAGCAGGGTTTTTGACGATTCATCCCTTTCGCACATTCTATATCGCCGATCTCGACCGCATCGAATCGCGCGGCAGCCATGAGTCAACTCTCTCCGCGCTCAGCGTGGCTTTTAAAGACGTCGTTTTTTGGGTCGATGCCGGAGTGCGCGATGCCGCAGAAGCACGCTCTTGGCTCGCTCGCCACGCAGATGCGCATCTCGTCCTTGGCAGTGAATCGCTGAAAAGTCACACGGTGCTCGCGGAACTCGCGCCCATGGACCGCGTGATTCTATCGCTCGATTTTCGCGGCGGCAGCTTTGTGGGACCCAAGGAAATATATGATACACCGCATCTGTGGCCCAAGCGAGTCATCGTCATGCTACTTGCGCGCGTCGGCAGCAATGCCGGACCCGACATGGATCGCCTTACGGAGGTCAAGCGCCGCGCGCCTAGTGCCATGCTCTATGCCGCTGGTGGACTTCGCGGCGGCTTTGATCTCATGCGGCTCAATCAAGAAGGCATGAGCGGCGTGCTCGTTGCCTCGGCGCTGCATGACGGCCGTCTGACCGGCGCCGATCTCAAGAGTTTGATGTGACGCATGATCTTGTCCGAAAAGTCTGCAACTTTCCGGGATCATGCTCTGGCCGCGCCCGGAGACGCGAAACAAGCAAAATAAAAGGGGCCCAGGGCCCCTTTATGTTTTTTCCTTTACCGAGTTGCTCAATTCGGCGCGAAAGGATGTTTCGCGATATTACGCTGGGCGACGACATAGGCGGGTGTCGGCTCGCCGCTGACCGCGCGCGCGATCGACTCTTTCGTGGCCTGATAGTTGAAGTCCTGAATCTTCTGATTGTCCTTGGCGTCCCAATGGATGAACACACCGACGCAAATGAACAGATTGTCGGCTTCGCCAACCGGGATCACGCCAGCCGCGACACTATCGGCGACAGCTTTCGCGACGCCGTGCTGGGCCGGCCCGAACATCTGCACGGCCTGGGTCGCATTCTTGATCGTCACCTTGTTGAACAGAATGGTCGCGGGCTTGACGAGCAGGTTGGGAGCCACCACCGCGAGCAGCGTGGTGAAACCATCCTTATTGTTGGTAAGGGCAGTCGCGAACGCCGTTTCGGCCGCGCTGCCGCGCGGTCCAATGATGAGATCGATATGAGCAACTTCGTTGCCGTCCCCGACGAGCGATTCGCCGACACAGAGCTTGTTTATCTTGGCCATGCTTAAAATCCCCATTGCTAATTTCCTCCCTGGAGAAACCTGCTCCGATTTGTCGTCGGAAGAGTTCGACACATGCCCGACGAACAACCTTGTTGTCAACGCCGGAGATTTGGCCGGGCGGGATGGCGGCGGAGATTTCCGCCGCGGGCGCACTCAACCATCATTGCGCCGGTTGATCAAGATCCGAGTTAGCCGGTCCGCGAAAACACTCGCGACAGTGAGATCCGCACTTGTTCCGGGATTTAATCCAGAGGATTTCAGTTTCCGGTCGAAAGTCAGAAGATCTTGAAGCGCTTCCTCGAAATTGGCGGCGTTCGTGAAGCGTTCTAGCATATCCCGTGCCCCGGCTTGCACCCGCGCAGCCGCATCAAACCCATGTTTGCGCACGATATGGCTATCAGGAAAGCCCGCGAGAAACGCGAGATAAACGCCGATTACCGGCCATGGGGCGGGCCAGCGCTTGCCCCGCGCCTCAGCCAAAGCGCCCCCGCCTGTTTCAAATACATCCACAAAATCATACGTATATTGATACGCGATCCGGTCCCGGCCCGCCGCTTCCCGCATCGCCTCCAAAAGCGTGACATCGGCATTACCACGGACATCGTGGCGGGCCGCCGTGCCTAATCCTGCCGGTGAGGCGTGAAGAATGGCGCGGAACGCAAAGTCCGCATCCGCAAGGGTCAATCCGGCAAGAATCTTGCGTAGCGCCGTATGCAGATCCTCGCCGGTCTCGGCCGCGGCGGCGAGCGGCGCGCATAAAAGAATAATGCCGAGATTGGTATTCATGCCGGCCGCCGCGAAAGTCGCCTCCACGGCGGCAAGGATGCGGGCGCCGACCGGCAAAGAGGGATTGCTCAAGGCCGGAGCGGCGGCCTCGGCGCTGCGCAAGAAGTCACTCACGGTCATGCCGTGGCCATCGGCGAAGACATGGACATTGCCGGGCTTCGGCGCCTCGATCTCGTCGCGGCAGGCGGCGATGAAAGCCTCGGCGATGGCGTTCACGAGGCCGCTTTCGCCCTTGGCCATCCAATGCGTGTCAAGAGATCGGCGGCCAGCCGGTCCGCGATGGAAAAAGGCGCGACCTTCTGCAAGCCGCGCCAGCCGGGCATGCTGTTGACTTCGAGAACCTGGAGGGCATCCTCCCTATCGCGGATCATATCCACGCCAGCGAAATCCGCGCCAGTCGCCGCCGCCGCGCGCAAGGCCAGATCGATCATCATGGCGTCCGGCTCGCACCGTTCCGGGCGTCCGCCGAGTTTGACATTGGTGATCCAATGTGTCGCATGGCGCGTCATCGCGGCAACGGCCTGACCTTGTGACACCAAGACACGAATGTCGTGAAAGCCGTTGCGTTCGACCGCGATATAGCGCTGAAGATAATAAACGCCTTCGACGGCTTCGAGCGGCGGCAAATCGTCTTCGCGCCGGATCAGTTTCAGGCCAAATCCTTGCGCGCCGAACAAGGGTTTTAGAACAAGCGGGCCGCGCCCCGCCTCGCGCCGCGCAATCTGGCGCGCGGCCTGTTCGGACTGCACTGTCCAGGTCGGCGGCGTCGGAATCGCATGGCGTGCAAGCACGAAACTCGTGGCCGCCTTATCGACGCAAATTTCAACGGTTCGCGCCGAATTGAAAACCGGCACCCCGATAGCGCCAAGACTGTGCAACACGTCGAGGCGCAAGGTCACGCTCTCGAATGTGCCCGATCCGATCGCGCGCACGAAAACCGCATCCGGCAAATCCGCGCCGAACCCCGGAATGACAAGACCGCTTGACCGCCTTGTGTCGAAACCGCATTGCGACAGGCGGACCGGAACGGCAATCGCGCCCGCGCGCGCGAAAGCCGCCGTAAGATCGCGCGCATGCCAATCATAAAGATCGACAACGAGCGCGATCTTGGGTCCGCCCACTCCCTTGCGGGCCGCCGGCTGCCTATCCGAAAGAGGCATCGAGCAATGCTTGATCGATCCCGCCCGCGTGGAAAGTCTCGCCGGTTTCGACCGCCGTCACAATGGCGCGCGCCGGGCTAAACAACATCGGGTCGATTTTATAGAAGTCACCTTTATAGGCTTTGAATACTTCGGCGAACGGGCGGCCATAATCGCGCGATGTCGTGCTTGGAAGCTGTTCCGCCAGCGCCTTTGCATCCGCGGCTGGTCCGGTCACGAAAAGATGCGCTTGTCCGCCATAGATGATCGCATCATTGGTGCGGCCCATGGCTTGAATAAAATCGGGATGCGGCGGCGACAGCGGTGCCGAGGCCACGCCATCGACAATACGCGAAAGCGGAAATTTGAGCTCATGCGCTTTGTGCAGCGCGACTTCGAGCACCCGCGCGACGACCTGCACGCCGCCCGCGAGACTTTGCGTCGGCGCAAAGATGAAAGTGACATTCTCAGGCGGAACGCCGCAATCATGCGCGACTTTCGCGGTAATTTCGCGCGGCGGCGCCCGGTCGGATTCAAGCACGAGAGTCGCGCGGGAAGCGGTGTCGCGATAGTCCAATTCCGAGAATAAGGGCTCCTTGCGCGCAAGTGCCCGGCCCGGACCCGAGCCAAGCGCGAAGAACGCCGATTTGCCTTCGCCATGCGAGAGCGCCCAGCCCGCATATTGGCTGGCAAGGCAGGCGATCACCGGATCGGTCGAGCGTACACAAAGCTCAAACGGCCATTTCGGATTGGTGCCGGTCGGCGCGAGGCCAATTGTGCCAAGGCCGCCGAGGCAAATTTCGGCGACCGCCAAGCCTGCTTCGATGCCGCCCCGAGTAGCCTTGCCCGCGTCGATGATCGTCTCGCCCGCTTCGCCTTTGGAAACCGTGATCCGCAGTCTTGCGGCGTTCGCGACCATCCGGTCCACTGCCTGTCCGGTCAGCGTATTGATACTCAGATCACTGTTGCTCAATGTGCCGTTTCCTTCCCCATGTGTGCATTTTCGTTTTGGTCTTGTTCCAGCCGGCCCAGAATCCAATTGGTTCGCTCAATGAGGAGTGCTCGGGCGCGGGAGGGTTTTGTGGCGCGGACCTTTATCGTGCACAAGGGATCCTGCGCCTGCAAATGGCTTTGCGCTTTCTGCCGGTCCGCTGTCCAATCGGGCCAATCGAACTCCGGCATGGAGGAGATTTCGCGGCGTGTATAGGCTATTCCCGCGGCCGCGGCACCACCGAAGGCGAGCGGGAGCAAGGGCAGGCGGCCGCGACAGGACTCGACATGGGCGCGGAAAAGCGCGCCGCCGCGATCATCGAAAATATCGAGGGTCGCACCTGGCCGGGGGTTGATTTCGATCATCGTATAGTCGCCGCCTTCGACAAGAAAATCGATGCTGTTGAGACCGCGAAGCCCGCACGCCGCCGTGATCTCTTTCGCCACGCGCCGCAACCGGCCCTGCAGCTCGCGCGATAGACCGGCCGGGCGAAGGCTGCCGCCGAAACGAAAGGGTTCCCCCGGCGCCGGCGCCGCCCATTGACGGCTCAGTCCCACGACCCGCGCCTTTGTGCCATCGGCAACAAAGAGGATCGAAACAGGCGCGCCCGCCGCAAGGCGCTGGAAGTAAATTTTCTCGCCCGCCGCGCCGATTGCCCCGGCCGGCGCGACATGGCTTCCGCCTGCTCCGCCGGCACTTTTGACAAGCCACTGGTGGTGGTCGCTTGGCATCTCCATGCTGATCTTTGGATGCGGAATGTTCAACGCGCCGCAAAGCTCCGCAAGCCGCGCCGGATCCTTCACGTTGCGCACCACATCCGGAAAGTTGCCAAACAGCGTAAAGTGCTGCGCGACAACCTCCAGGAGTTCAAGGCGATCCTCGAATCCGGCGCCATAAACGAAGCCGCAAGGCGCCTCGCCTTTCACAAGGGCTTCGAGTGCGGGAATGAGATTCTCTTCGGTAAATCCTCTGGCGAGGCCCTCTTCGATAAAATGGTTCGCGGCGCAGAAACCGCGCGTATCCAAATCGTCGAAAAAGTCGGCCACGAGCGGCCGGAACCCGGCACGGCGCGCGGCTCCCGCCAAAGCCCGCCCGGAGGACGCCGCGATCAAAATCGCGGCACCGGTTTCAGGCGATCTCACGCGCGAAACTGAAGGCATCGCGAAAATCGAGGCTGATCGCCTTGGGAGAAGACGCCATCCGCTGAAACAATCCAGATTCCGTCTTGTATTTCACATCGCCAATCGCGAGCGGCCCGATCCCGAGACTGCCGCCCGCCAGCTCGACGCCATTCGCCATGAGATCAAGCCCCTCGATCCCCGCCGGCGGCACCGCATTGACGTCCGCAGAAACGAGCAAGGATTTGGCCGCCGACAGCATCGAAGCCGATAGAACCTGCACGCCCGCCGCCGCACAGCAAAGCGCGACTTCCTTGCCAGCCAGCGTCGCGGTTATCTCTTCCGGTGACTTTGCCTGGGCGGCATGGACGGTGACACCAAATCTTTGCTTGATCTCGTCCGCCTTGGCTTGCACTTTGTTCAGCTCACGTGCCGTGAGAGTCACATCGGCGCCCTCGAGCGCCGCGATCACGCCGGATGTGTAGCCGACCGGGCCTGTCGCTCCAAAAATCACAATCCGCGCATCGGCAAGCGCCTTGCCTTTCTTCTGCTTCAGGAGTTTCTCAACGCAGGCGACCATCGCCGCGGCGGTCGTGAACGATCCGGCCGGATCGGCGAAAGCGGAAATCTCGAACGGCTTCAAAAGTGTCTTGCGCACCTGCTCCAGCATGTCGAGCGCCAGCACGGCATCCTTGCCGCCGATGAAAACAGCCGTATGGACAGCATCCCTCGGGGACCGCGAAAACATGGCGTCCTGCACCAATGGCATGACTTCCTCGAGCTTGACATCGATATAGGGAACCACCGCGTCATATCCCGCGTCGAGGGACATATTCACATCGAACGGGCTCATGTGCCGGAGCGGGCTGAGCATGTGCAAAATATTCTTGGCCACGTAATTTCCCCTATGTCATTGCTGAGATTTGGCTGTATTCGGCTACTACTTAATGGCGGCGAAACTTTCCCCTTCGACGAGGACGCCGTGATTAACTCCCTTGCAGATCGCGAGGTCGAGCCCCGCCGCGGCGGCCGTTGCCGCGACGAGATCGCACAAACGCTGCGCCTCCTTAGCATCGGCGGCGAAGGCAAAGCCGGTCGGCCCCCAGGACGATTGGCCGATTCCTCTTGCCCCATGCTTGCGAAGCTCATCCATCACCCGCGCTACGGCGGCGCTGGCATAAGGCGCGCCGCCCTGCGCGGGTGCGAAATAGTCTCCGGCAATCTCCTGCAGGCGCGCGATCGCGTCGCCGAAGGCACCGATATCCTGTTCGGCCAGAGCCGGCAATGCCTTGATGAGAACGAGCCGGCAGATTTCGCCGGCCAAACCGGCCTCGAAATCCGCGAGCCGGGCGAAGGCGGCTTGTTCCTCGCCGCCATGCACGCCTTCGGTGCACGGGTCGAGGACGATAATCACCCGCCATTGCGGCGGGAAATCCATGCGCGCGATGACCGGAGGCGTCGCGGTCCGCGCCCCATGTCCGCCATCGACAATGAAACCTCCCTGCTCGAACAGACCCAAGCCGATACCGGAACGCGCCCCGCGCCGCAACAAAAGCGCATCGCTTGCATGATCTGGGGGCAAGCCTTCCAAACGCCGCAACGCGGTGGCGACAGCAAGTGCCAGCTGGGTCCCCGAGCCCAAGCCCGCATGGGCCGGAATCGCTTCGTGCACGGTCAAGCTATAGGCGGGGGACAGGTTGAAGGCGCGCGTGAGAAGGGCGAGATACTCTCCGGCGCGTTCGACCTCCATTCCTTCGGCCGAGGGCACTGACGCGCGGCGGAGCGTCAAGCGGGTCGACGGGCGGTCGATTGCGAGCCCAAGACTTCCGAAGCGGCGGCCAAGTCCGCCATTCATATCGAGAAATCCGAGGTGAAGACGGGCGGCCGCCGTCACCATGACGCTGTCGAACATGATCCCCTCTTTCCAGGAGCGTCTGCCCGCCCACCGGCGGAAGCCGCTCGCGCTTTAACGCACGATCTTCGAAAAGTCGCGGACTTTCCAAAGATGGTCACGCCGCGGGCAAAGAGATACCGCTCTCCTCGAACATGATCTAGAAAAAGTTGCCGGGTTTTTGGACAGGATCAGGCGGGAAAAGAAAGTGATGGAGACCGTGAACGCTTCACGTTATTGTGGGAGGAGATCGAAGGGAACGGTGGGCCATGGCAGAAGATGAATGCCCGTGGACATTGGTAAACAGGGTGTTTCCGGCAGGCCGGCAAACGACAGCTTTTGCGCCTTCGTTCGCTCCGCGAGGCTCAGTTTAGAAGCAATGGCATCGCGTACCCTGACCCATGGCTCGCGCTGCGGGCCAGCCTTCGCGACTGCGAGGTTGAGCAGCGCATAGGCGGCCACATAGTCCTGCGGCACGCCTTGGGCCTTGTCATACATGAGCCCCAGCGCGTACTGCGCCTCCGCAACGCCCTGTTCGCTGGCGCAACTGTACCATCCCGCCGACACGACAAAATCTTGCGGTACGCCTTTTCCATTGGCGTACATGTAGCCGAGATAGGTTTGCGCCACTGGGTTGCCGTGCGGGGCGAGGTCCGTGAAGATCCGGGCGGCTGTCACATAGTCATGCGCCAAGTAGGCCCGGATGCCCTCGCGCAAGGGGTCCGCGCTGGCGGGATTTGCGACAA
>Ga0224556_1000254_pt1 | contig 13168 bp, 7 predicted proteins | sample 714S315metaG_FD_183007 | JGI IMG/M metagenome (GOLD analysis project Ga0224556, IMG submission 183007) | Peat soil microbial communities from Stordalen Mire, Sweden - 717 S3 1-5 | ecosystem: Environmental > Terrestrial > Soil > Wetlands > Peat | place: Sweden: Norrbotten County, Stordalen Mire...
AGCGGCTGCACCACGAGCTGAGAACGGCGGTCACTCGACCGCTCCCCCCGCCACGGCAGTTCATCCTAACGACCTTCCGCCGATGGAGCGGCCTGCAGCTCCCAACACGGGGGATCCCAACCTTGACAAGAAATATCAGCAGCAACAGCAAAAGCTTCAGCAGAAGCAGGATCAGGAACGGCAGAAGCTTCAGCAACAACAGGACAAAGAGCACCAGCAGCTTGCGAAGCAGAATGCGAACGAGCAAACAAAACAACAGACTGAGCAGAAGCACCAGCAGCAGACGCAGCAATTGCAGCAAAAACACGTACAGCAGCAACAGAGCCTGCAGCAGCGGCAAGCGCCCCCAAGCCGGCCACCGGCGGGCAGGCCAAAGGGATAGTCAGTCGGTCTAAATTTGTTGTTCAGCCAGAACGAGCGGGATATCTGCTAACCGGCGATATCCCGCCCGCAACGGCTGCGTCGAACGGATAGCTTAATGTGCGTGTTGGATCGGATTAGAGATGGTGAGCGATGTTGAGTGGCCTCCCAGGATCGTTGACCTTCCCTCGTCTTTTATCACGCTCGTCCAGCGCTCGGTTCAACTCGCCAATCAACTCCATCAGCTTTGCAGGATCCAGTTCGTTCGCTGCTGCCTTGCAGAGTTCCCGCCAGTCCTTGGTGCGATCTTCAGTGCGTTCCTCATGCATGAGGCGCCTCCGGTGAAATCGAGATTCGGACAAAGCTGTCGAGAGGAACTGAGTGCAGGCGAGTTGCCAGACTCAGAAAGCACGAGAGTAGAACAGCTTAGAAGGAATCTTATCGATCGCGACCGGGCATTTTGAAGCCAGCCCGCGTAATTTCGCGCATGCGGCGATCATTCGCCGGCTGCGGTCCAAGACAACTCACGTCCCAACTGAGTCGGCGGCCAGACGATCACAATCGCCGGCGGCCCTACAGGAAATACCTTAGAGCCTCTCCTCCAGCGATCATGGTACCAATACCTGACGAGGCGTCCTCTCTGGGCGCGCTCAGAGATCCCCGCAGGCTTCTATAGTTGAGCCCCTCGGATCGTGTGTCCAATCCTGTTATGGATTTGCCTTGAACCACTCCTTACTTTCTGGGAGAGACGATGAAAAGATCCGCACTGAACGAGATCGTGTCCAACGGCACTGAGAACCTCCCTCCCTCCATCGCGAAGAGCAACGGAGCGAAGAGCAACGGAGCGAAGAGCAACGAGAAATCCAAAGCGGCGGATGACTCACTCGACCTGACCGTCATACTGGCCAGCCTGCAGAGCATGCGCGACGGTGACTTCACGGTGCGGCTTCCGGGCACGTGGCTTGGGCTGGCGGGAAAAGTTGCCGACACTTTTAACGAGATCGTTGCTGCCAATCAACACATGGCGCAGGAATTGAAGCGGGTCGGCCACGTGGTCGGCAAGCAAGGTAAGACGCGCGAGCGTACTCGGTTTCACGAGTCGCGCGGCGCCTGGGGCGAAATGGAAGTCTCCGTCAACACGCTGGTGGAAGACTTGCTCCGCCCCACCGCCGAAGTTACGCGTGCCATCGCGGCTGTCGCGCAAGGCGACCTTACGCAAACCGTGCGGCTCGACGTGGATGGACGGCCCCTTGAAGGCGAGTTCCTGCGGTCCGCAAATCTCGTTAACACGATGATTCAGCAACTCGGCGTGTTCACCGCGGAAGTCACCCGGGTGGCTCGCGAAGTAGGAACGGAAGGTAAATTGGGCGGCCAGGCGCAGGTGCCCGACGTGGCCGGTACCTGGAAAGATCTCACGGATAACGTTAATCTCATGGCCAGCAACCTAACTGGCCAGGTGCGTAACATCGCCGAAGTGGCCACAGCCGTGGCCAGCGGCGACTTATCCCGCAAAATCACAGTCGATGTGCGCGGCGAGATTTTGCAGCTCAAAGAAGCCATCAACACGATGGTGGACCAGTTGCGATCGTTTGCATCCGAAGTAACGCGCGTGGCTCGCGAAGTTGGCACCGACGGAAAGCTCGGTGGCCAGGCGGTTGTGCCCGGCGTTGCCGGCACCTGGAAAGATCTTACCGATTCCGTCAACGCCATGGCCGGCAACCTCACGGCGCAGGTTCGTAACATTGCCGAGGTCACAACGGCCGTGGCGCGCGGCGACTTGTCGCGAAAGATCACGGTCGATGTGAAAGGCGAAATTCTCGAACTCAAAGACACCATCAATACGATGGTTGACCAGTTGAACGCGTTCGCTGGAGAGGTGACGCGAGTAGCTCGCGAAGTCGGCACGGAAGGCAAGCTGGGCGGCCAGGCGCAAGTGCCCGGCGTCGGTGGTACGTGGAAAGATCTCACCGACAACGTGAACTTCATGGCCAGCAACCTGACGGGCCAGGTGCGCAACATCGCCGAAGTTGCGACGGCCATTGCCAGCGGCGATTTGTCGCGCAAAATTACGGTTGATGTCCGCGGCGAGATTCTGCAGCTCAAAGAAACCCTCAACACGATGGTCGATCAGCTGAATCGCTTCGCTGGTGAAGTGACCCGCGTGGCCCGCGAAGTCGGCACCGAAGGCCGGTTAGGCGGACAGGCTAACGTACCTGGTGTCGCCGGAACCTGGAAAGATCTCACCGACTCGGTGAACTCCATGGCCGGCAACTTGACGGGCCAAGTGCGAAACATTGCCGAAGTTACGACGGCTGTGGCTCGCGGCGATTTGTCGCGCAAGATTACGGTCGATGTGAAAGGCGAAATTCTCGAACTCAAGAACACCATCAATACGATGGTGGATCAGCTGAATGCATTCGCTGGTGAAGTAACGCGCGTGGCTCGCGAAGTCGGCACGGAAGGCAAACTGGGCGGTCAGGCGCAGGTGCCTGGAGTGGCCGGCACGTGGAAGGATCTCACGGACAACGTCAACTTCATGGCCAACAACCTCACCGGTCAGGTGCGAAACATTGCGGAAGTCGCGACGGCCGTGGCGCGCGGCGACTTGTCGCGCAAGATCACGGTAGATGTAAAAGGTGAAATTCTTGAGCTGAAGGACACCATGAATACGATGGTGGACCAGTTGCGATCGTTCGCATCGGAAGTTACACGCGTGGCTCGAGAAGTGGGAACGGACGGCAAACTGGGTGGACAAGCTCTCGTGCCCGGTGTGGGCGGCACTTGGAAAGACCTTACTGACTCGGTGAATTCCATGGCCAGTAACTTGACTGGCCAGGTGCGTAACATCGCCGAAGTATCGACAGCCATTGCGAGCGGCGATCTTTCCAAGAAAATCACGGTCAACGTGAGTGGTGAAATTTTGCTGCTCAAAGAAACCATCAATACGATGGTTGACCAACTGAATGCGTTCGCCGCCGAAGTAACGCGCGTGGCCCGCGAAGTTGGCTCCGAAGGCAAACTCGGCGGCCAGGCTCAGGTTCCCGGCGTAGCCGGCACGTGGAAGGATCTTACGGATTCAGTGAACTCGATGGCCGGCAACCTGACCGGTCAAGTCCGAAATATCGCCGAAGTTACAACGGCTGTGGCTCGCGGCGATTTGTCACGCAAGATCACGGTCGACGTGAAGGGCGAAATTCTCGAACTCAAGAACACGATCAACACAATGGTGGATCAGCTCAACGCCTTCGCCGGCGAAGTGACGCGCGTGGCCCGCGAAGTCGGCACCGACGGCAAGCTGGGAGGGCAGGCACAAGTGCCCGGCGTGGCCGGAACCTGGAAAGATCTCACCGACAACGTAAACTTCATGGCTAGCAACCTTACTGGCCAGGTCCGGAACATCGCCGAGGTAGCGACAGCGATCGCGAACGGCGACCTTTCGAAAAAGATCACCGTGGACGTTCGCGGTGAAATTTTGCAGCTCAAAGAAACGCTGAACACGATGGTCGAGCAGTTGCGATCGTTCGCTGCCGAGGTCACGCGCGTGGCCCGCGAAGTGGGTAGCGAGGGCCGGTTGGGCGGACAGGCTAACGTGCCCGGCGTGGCTGGCACTTGGAAAGATCTTACCGACTCCGTCAACGCGATGGCCGGCAACCTGACGGGTCAGGTGCGAAACATCGCGGAGGTCACGACGGCTGTGGCGCGCGGCGATTTGTCGCGCAAAATCACGGTCGACGTAAAAGGTGAAATTCTCGAACTGAAGAACACCATTAATACGATGGTCGACCAACTGAACGCGTTTGCTGCCGAGGTAACGCGCGTGGCGCGCGAAGTCGGGACCGACGGCAAGCTGGGTGGGCAGGCGCAGGTGCCCGGCGTCGGCGGAACCTGGAAAGACCTTACCGACAGCTTCAACGTCATGGCAGTTAACCTGACGGAACAAGTGCGCGGCATTGTGAAGGTGGTTACGGCCGTCGCGAACGGCGACCTCACGCAGAAACTGACGGTAAACGCCAAGGGCGAAATCGCGGCTCTGGCAGAGACCATCAACAACATGACGGGCACGCTGGCCACGTTTGCGGACCAAGTCACGACGGTCGCGCGCGAAGTGGGCGTGGAAGGCCGGCTCGGCGGCCAGGCAAACGTGCCGGGCGCTGCTGGAACGTGGAAAGATCTAACCGGCAACGTCAACTTGCTGGCCGACAACCTGACGAACCAGGTCCGGGCGATTGCGGAAGTCGCCACCGCTGTAACGAAAGGCGATTTGACGCGGTCGATTCAGGTCGAAGCCAGCGGCGAAGTGGCGGAGTTGAAGGACAACATCAACACGATGATCGACAACCTTCGGCTCACGACCGACCGCAACACCGAACAAGACTGGCTCAAGACAAATCTGGCGCGCTTTACGGGAATGTTGCAGGGCCAGCGCGATCTGGCGACCGTCGGTCGCATGTTGCTTTCCGAGCTGGCACCGCTGGTGAATGCTCAGCAGGGCGTGATTTATCAGATGGAAACCGAAGAAACGGCAGGCATGGTGCTGCTGTCTGCGTTTGCTGACGACGGCGAGAGCGGGCACCTGCGCCGGTTGAGAATCGGTGAAGGACTGGTGGGACAGGTTGCGGCCGAGAAGCGCCGAATGTTGATTTCAGACTTGCCCGAGAAAACTGTTCCGATTCGTTCTGGACTATTTGAATCTGTCCCGCGGAATGTGATTGTTCTGCCGGTGCTTTTCGAAGACCGGGTGAAGGCGGTGATTGAGCTCGCCTCTTTGAGCGCATTCACCGCTTCGCACCTGGCATTTCTCGAGCAGCTCACCGCCAGCATTGGCATTGTGCTGAACAGCATCGAAGCCACGATGCAGACGGAAGGACTTCTCAAACAGTCGCAGCAACTTGCCGCCGAACTGCAGACTCAGCAGAAGGAGTTGCAACAGACCAACGAGCAGCTGGCACAGAAAGCGCAGCAGCTTGCCGAGCAGAACGTCGAAGTCGAACGCAAGAACCAGGAAATTGAGCAAGCCCGCCGCGCTCTGGAAGAGAAAGCAAAAGAACTCGCGTTGACTTCCAAATACAAATCGGAATTCCTGGCCAACATGTCGCACGAATTGCGGACGCCGCTGAACAGCATTCTTGTGCTCGGCCAGCAGCTCAGCGAGAATCCCGACCACAACCTCACGCCCAAACAGGTGGAGTTTGCGCGCACCATTCACGGCGCCGGCACCGATTTGCTGAACCTGATCAGCGATATTCTCGATCTCTCCAAAATTGAGTCCGGTACCGTTTCGGTCGAGGCGCAGGAAGTATTCTTTACCAACCTGCTCGAAATGGTGGGCAGACCCTTCCGTCACGAAGCGGAGAACCGGAGGCTGGCCTTCGAAGTGCAATTGGATCCGCAACTTAGTCGCAGTCTGGTCACCGACTCAAAGCGCCTGCAGCAGGTGCTGAAGAATTTGTTGTCGAACGCGTTCAAGTTCACCGAACATGGGTCGGTACGTCTTGCCGTGTCCGTGGCTACAAAGGGATGGAGCGAAGATCATCCGATTCTCAGCGGGGGGGCGTCAGTGGTCGCCTTCGAGGTCACCGATTCGGGTATCGGAATTGCTCTGGATAAGCAGCGCATCATCTTCGAGGCCTTCCAACAGGCAGATGCCAGCACCAGCCGCAAGTACGGCGGAACCGGTCTGGGTTTGGCCATCAGCCGTGAACTGGCAAGCTTATTGGGTGGCGAGATTCAGTTGCGCAGCACGCCCGGCCAAGGCAGCACATTCACGCTTTATCTGCCGCTCACGTATGTTGGGCCATCGGCCTCGAAGCTGACCACGTCCGACTGGCGCACATCGTCGACGGCTACTCCGCTTCAACTGTCGAACATCGTTGTGTCGGAACATCCGGTCGAGCGGATTCTGGACGATCGCGATAATCTGCAGCCCGATGATGCCGTTTTGCTCATTGTCGAAGACGATCCGCATTATGCCCGCGTGCTGTGTGATTTGTCGCGCGATAAGGGATTCAAAGTTCTTGTGGCGCTGCGAGGCGCGGAGGCTCTTGCGCTGGCTCGCGAGTTCCATCCCACTGCTGTTTCGCTGGATGTGTTCTTGCCCGACATGCTGGGTTGGACGGTACTCAACCACTTGAAGCAGGACCCGGCCACGCGGCACATTCCAGTGCAAATGCTGACGCTCGACGAAGACCGGCATCACGGGCTGGCTCGAGGCGCGTTCGCCTTCGTGAACAAACCGACCAGTCCGGAAGAACTGGACTCTGCACTGGGCCGTATCAAGGATTACGCCACGCCGCGCCGTAAGCGGCTGTTAATTGTGGAGGACAATCCAGCAGAGCAAATGAGCATTCGCGAGTTGCTGGGTTATGACGACATCGACGTCTCTGTTGTCTCGACTGGGGCGGAAGCTCTGGACGTGGTGACCCGCGAGGCGTTTGACTGTGTCGTGCTCGATTTGCGGTTGCCCGACATGACGGGTTTTGACATTCTGGAACGCATGCGCGATATTCCCGCGGTTAACGATCTTCCAGTTGTCGTCTTCACCGGAAAGGAATTGTCTCCCGAAGAGGATGCACGATTGCACATGCTAGCCCGGAGCGTGGTAGTCAAAGGTGTGGAATCGCCGGAGCGCTTGCTCGACGAGACGGCGCTGTTCCTGCATCGAGTCGTGGCGGATCTTCCCCAGGAAAAACAGAAGATGCTGGACCGGCTGCACCGATCCGACGAAGCCCTGATAGGAAAGAAAGTTCTGGTCGTGGACGACGACATGCGCAACATCTTCGCTCTGAGCAACGTCCTGGAGCGGCGTGGAATGGCTGTCTTGACGGCTGGAACAGGCCGCGAAGCGATCTCCATGCTGGAGTCAACTCCCGACGTGGCGATCGTTTTGATGGACATCATGATGCCCGAGATGGATGGATATGCGACCATGCAGGTGATCCGGCAGAACCCATCCTTCCGAAGGCTGCCGATCATCGCGCTGACCGCAAAGGCCATGAAAGGCGATCGCGAGAAGTGCCTGGAAGCAGGCGCGTCAGAGTATTTAGCCAAGCCGGTCAATACCGAGCAACTGCTCTCGGCTCTGCGCATGTGGCTGCATAGATAACGGATAGAAGATCGATTTGATGTAGTCAGGTCAGGCGAAGCAACGTGAGAGGCCGGAGCGTATTGATGAGGGAATCATGAGCATGCACGAAAAAATGAACATTCTCATGGTCGATGATCAACCGGGCAAGTTGCTCACTTACGAAGCAATTCTGGCCGACCTGGGAGAGAACCTTATCAAGGCGATTTCCGCGAAGGACGCCCTCGAGAAATTACTCAAGACTGATGTCGCCGTCGTTTTGATGGACGTGAGCATGCCGGAGATTGACGGCTTTGAGCTCGCCGAGATCATCCGCCAGCATCCCCGCTTTCAAAAAACTGCAATCATCTTCGTCTCCGCCGTACATTTGACCGACTTCGACCGCCTCAAAGGATACCAGCACGGTGCCGTGGATTATCTTTCGGTGCCGATTGTCCCGGAAGTCTTGCGCGCCAAGGTGAGAGTATTCGCCGACCTGCACCGAAAGAAGATGCAGCTTGAGCGGCTGAACAACGAACTCGAACAGCGGGTTGCAGATCGGACTCTTGAACTGGAGCAAAAGGCGCTAGCGCTGCAGAAACTCAATAGTGACCTCGGGCAGAAAAACCAGGAACTGGACGCGATTGTGCACACCGCTCCCGATATCATCTTTAGCCGGCAATCGGATGGCGCGAGGGATTACATCAGCAGTAGATTTTATGAATACACCGGTGCTGCGCCGGGTTCCGCCGTTGGATTTGGCTGGCTTGAGTACTTACATCCGGACGACAAAGAGAGGAGCTGGGCGCACTGGGTGCGATGCGTGCAGTCCGGTGAAGCCTACGAGTCCGAATACCGTATACGCGGCGTCGACGGGCAGTACCGCTGGTTCCGAGCCCGCGCCGTCCCGCTTCGAGATCCGAAAGGAAGCATCATTAAGTGGTATGGGACTTGTTCTGACATCCACGACAGTAAGCTGCTCGAACAGTCGATTCGTGACAGCGCGATTGAATTGGAGAGGATGGTGGATATCAGGACGACTGAGCTTAGACGCCTCTCCGGCCGCCTAATGACCATGCAAGACGAGGAGCGGCGCAGAATCGCGCGCGAAATTCATGATGGTCTGGGGCAAGAACTGGCGGCGGCTAAAATGATTCTGGATGGATTCCTTTCCAAGGATTCCTCGTCCTCCGTGCGGCAAGCGGCTGCTGACGCGAGCCAGTTGGTGGATCGCGCTATCAAGCAGGTCCGAACAATTTCCCATCTTCTGCACCCTCCTCTGCTCGACGAGGTGGGTCTGGTCTCGGCCCTTCGCTGGTATTTAGAGGGGCTTTCAGAGCGTAGCGGAATCGAGATTCACCTGGCCATCGATCCACCGCATCTTGGCCGGCTCAGGCCAGAGCTGGAGACGGCCATTTTCCGTATCATCCAGGAAGCTCTAACCAACATGTTCCGACATTCCGGCGCCAGGAATGGGCAAGTGAGTCTCACGGAAAGCGAAGGCCGCATCGTCGTGACTGTACGCGACGATGGTAAAGGAATCGAGGAGCAAGTAATTCAATTGCGGCCGGAGAGCGTTGGGGTGGGCATCGGTGGAATGAGGCAACGGGTCTCGGAACTCGGCGGAAATCTCCGACTGGCAAATGCCAATCCCGGAACGATCGTTGAGGTGGTCATCCCTTCCCGGCGGCATGAACCGACGCAAGTACCGGTCACCGCCTGACCGGTCTCGCGCGTGCGATTGTTGACGCGTTCACGACGCCTTCCGAGTCGCCGCCTTTCTGCTCCCTGACACGCCCTCCAGTACAGCATCTCTGACAAAACTCATAAGTTATCGAAGCCCTCCGAGTACACACTTTCTCCGATTCTTCGTATGGACGTTCCTTCTCTATGTTGAAACATGGAAGGATGCTGAGCGGCCACGTCCATTGAGGAGGGACTGCACACGGTGGCCGAGCCGGGCCTTTGCAGCTTGACCGGGAAGCCATCCTTGGTCGCCGGGCACTCGCCATCGTTCAATCCCTCTACTGTGGATCCTCCGAAAGTCTAGGGGGTCGAGTCGATTGTGACCGGAGAGAGACAACGGGCACAGTAAGTCTGAGGTCGCTTAGTCGGGTTTCGGAATACCGATTCCGGCATTTAGCCGAGAGGCCCGCCGCGACACAGAAGGAGAATCATGAAATCAAACCTGAAAACTGTTTGGGGTGTATCGATAACATTAATATCCGCGATCGCATTGACGCTAGCTTGCTCCGATCGGCCTCCGAAAGCGCCGGATGTTGCAGGAGATATCCGGCACGCGTTGGACCAGGCTGGCCTGAATAGCGTTAGCGTAAGTCAAGACCGGGAAAAGGCTGTAGTGAGCCTTACTGGCGACGTCGGGACGGACGACGATAAGGCACGAGCGGAATCGATCGCCAGATCCATTGCGGGGACTGAGGTCGTGTCCAACGAGATCGGCGTGCGGCCGGGCGGCGAAGAAGGCATCGCGAAGAAGGTCGATGCAGATCTCGATTCCGCCATCGACAAAAACCTCGAAGCGATGTTGGTTCAGCACAGAGTCAGGCGCGAGGTGCACTACGACGTAACCAACGGTGTGGTCACTCTGAAAGGAGACGTTGCTTCTCGATCACAGCGTGCTTCCGTGGAAAAACTGGCTGAACGGGTTCCCAACGTGAAGCAGGTGGTCAATGAGCTTGAAGTCAAACACGAGAGGGCAACTTCGGCGAAGTAGGGTGCGCTCTTTCGTGCCAAATTCACAAGGCTGCGCTTGAGATGTTCCGCAGAGTGGAACCGTCGACGTGATGCGGTCACGGATACGAATTTGGCCTCGCCGCAGTCGTTGGGTTAACCATGGATGGAAAGGCCGACGAGAATGAGAATCGCGAACAACCTGAATCGCATGCCGTCAAGGGCCAAAGCCTCTTCCGCCACCACCATTCGTCTGGTCTCTCTGGTACTTGTTTTCGTGACGATAATCGCACTCGGTGCGGTGGCTTATTTCACAGAACGCGGGATCGTGGTTAGTCGAGACTGGGTAATCCACACCTATCAGGTGCGATCTCAGCTTAACGATCTGCAGTTGGAGATTATGGGCGCTGAGGCCGGCGAGACAACCTATCTCCCGATGGAGGTGAAACGACAGCTCGCGCAATCCCGCGAGCAGTCTGACTTGGCCAGTCAGACAGTGATCGAACTGCGCAGACTCACCGCGGACAATCCCCAGCAGCAAGAGCGCCTAAACCAACTTGGGCGAATGCTTAAGGAAAACGCGTCTTTCGTCGAGAGCCAGCCGGATTCCGCCCGCACCCGAGTTCAGCTTTCGCCCAGTGCGCGGGGAGAGCGAGAAACGATCGACGACCGTAATAAGCAAATCGGTTCCATCGTGAGAAGCATGCAGGATGAGGAGGAGTCATTGCTCGGGCAGAGATTGAAAGCCTGGGACCATCTGTTCAAGCGAAATGTCCTTATGCTCGGACTGGCTTTTGTTGTCGTTTCCCTGATGCTGGCGTACCACTTTCAGCTACTCCTAAGAGAGGTTGCTCGAACGAAAGACACGGAGAAGCAATCGCGCGCCAATGCCGAGTCTTATCGATTGATGAGTGCCAGGATTCTGGAATTGCAGGACGCGGAACGCCGGCGCATAGCGCGAGAACTCCACGACAGTGTTGGTCAGTATCTCGTTGGACTTAAGATCAACCTCAGTGAGATCGGGAATAGGGAGCACATCGACGTCCCGAAGTTGATTCGCGAAACCGTGGAGTTAACCGACTGCGCGATTCAAGAGGTGAGGACGATTTCGCATCTCCTGCATCCTCCGCTGCTCGAAGAACTGGGGTTTCTGCCGGCGGCGCGCTGGTATGTGGATGAGTTCGGGAAACGCAGCCAGGTTAAGGTGTCGCTGCTGGTAGGCGAACCAGTTGAGCGCTTGCCCAGAGGAGTCGAGATCGCGTTGTTTCGGGTCTTACAGGAAACGCTGACCAACGTGTATCGTCACGCAGCAGCTCGATCTGTGGATGTTCGAATACTTTGCAGCGACGGGCACGTTACTTTAACTGTCACGGATGACGGAAAAGGTATTCCCCCGGAAGTTCTGGCGCTGTTCCGCGCCGGTGCGGCTCCGGGCATCGGTTTGGCGGGGATGAGAGAAAGACTGGCGGAGTTCGGAGGGGAGATGCGAGTGGATTCGTCGAGCGGAGGGTCAATCGTAGAAGCGGTGATCCCAACCGGCGCGTGCACGAGCAGAGAAGCTTTGCCGGATGCGATCGGGGTTTGAATCTAATTAAAAGGTGTTTTGATGTAACTGAAGGAGGATTGAAACAGGGTCTCCGTTATGGAGGCCCTGTCGTTTTCTCACATCCTTTTATTCAGCTAGTTCAGCGATTTACGGCCGCTGCCGAGATGGGCGACCAGCGAAACCAGAAACAGCACCAGGAAGATGAAGAACAAAATCTTCGCGATACCGGCGGCTGCAAGTGCCACGCCCGTAAAGCCGACTGCCGCTGCGATCAGCGCCACGACCAGGAACATCAATGCCCAGTAAAGCATGATTTGCCTCCAAGTGGATTTAGTCTTCCCCGATCATAAGGATGAGCCCGCTATAGGCGTATCCTCGTCATCCTGTATTTGGTGGGCTTTCTGCCTGTACCCGTTTGGACAACATCATCTTGATCTTGGAGGAGCAGGTGCCGGTCCGTCCCAGTAGGGCCGGCACCTGCTTGGGGGGCGGTGCTTTCGAGTAGAGTTTGCAGCCTAATTCGCCTGGGTTCGAACTCACAATACTGTGGTGACTGTACGGATTCCGGGAAAAAGCTTCATCGGGTTGCGGCGTCGCGCTGCGGACCGGTTCCCTCAGGAAAGTTCTCACTCCTTTTACTGGCTCCGCCGGATGGGGCCAGTCGCACTCGGGGGGTAGCTTTGTTCTCGAAGCACAAATAGCAGGTGCTCACATGGAGCACAGAAGAGGAACATAAAAATGAAACGAATTTCTTCGACATGGCCCAAATATCTCCTGGTGCTGAGCATTTGTTCAATCTTCATCGGTGCGAGCTGGGCAGCCGACGCCGACAAGGAGCAATCCGACATCGCAAAGCGAATCGACGCGTCCGCCAAAGTCCTGAACGAGATCATGGCGACCCCCGACAAGGCGATTCCTGACAAGGTCATGCGCGACGCAAAGTGTATCGCTGTGATTCCATCCATGGTGAAAATCGCGGTTGGCTTCGGAGGAAATCACGGCAAGGGCGTCGCCACCTGTCGCACACAGTCTGGTTGGAGCGCTCCAGCTCCGATCACCATTACCGGAGGAAGCTGGGGACTGCAACTGGGAGGCCAGGCAGTTGACATTGTGATGGTTGTGACCAACGACGACGGCATGCAGCATCTGCTCTCGAGCCATTTCAAGTTGGGTGGTGACGCTTCCGCCGCCGCTGGCCCGGTCGGGCGGGATGCAGCCGCGGATACAGACATCAAGATGAGGGCTGAAGTGCTGACCTATTCACGCGCGCGCGGTCTTTTTGCCGGAATCGATCTGAGTGGGGCGGCGATCACTCAGGACAAAGATGAGACGCGTTTGCTGTACGGAAGCTTTGTGCCGTTCGCAGATATTTTGGGTGGAAGGGTGCGGCCCACCGGCGCCAGCGAACCATTCCTGGCAGCTGTCAGGAAATATTCCATCCAGAGCAAGGAATCGAGCAGGAACGATGGTGCGGGGGTGACAACGGCTCCGTCCGAGTAATAGGTTTCGTC
>Ga0224556_1000255_pt1 | contig 13159 bp, 7 predicted proteins | sample 714S315metaG_FD_183007 | JGI IMG/M metagenome (GOLD analysis project Ga0224556, IMG submission 183007) | Peat soil microbial communities from Stordalen Mire, Sweden - 717 S3 1-5 | ecosystem: Environmental > Terrestrial > Soil > Wetlands > Peat | place: Sweden: Norrbotten County, Stordalen Mire...
CAATGCTGGCCGCAGTGCGCAGACGGTATCGCCCCGGCGTGTCGAACCTGCACCTGCGCGGACGGTGGCTGAGCCGCATCGGGCTCCAGAGCCTCCCCGCCCGGAGCGGCAAAAACCGCGCATAGCCTCACCGCCGGCTAATGCGAAAACTTCCGAACGCGGCGGCGGCTGGATCTCGGACCTCCTCGCGCGCGTCGATAATGATGAACCCGCGGTTTCCCCAAATCCGCCGGTCCAAAACCCGCCCGCGAAAGCCGCGCAACCGGCGCAACGGCTCGAAACAATTTCTCTCGATGTCGCGCAGATGATCGATCACGTCGCCGCCGCTGCTGCTTGGGACCGCTATCGCCGCGGCGAAACCAATGCCTTCTCAAGGCGGATCTACGTCGGCCGAGGCCCCCAGACTTTCGACGAAATCCGCCGGCGCTACCGGCTCGATCCGGAGTTCCGCGCCACGGTCGATCGCTATGTGCAGGAGTTTGAACGGCTCCTGGCCGGCCTCAGTCAAGATGAGGCCAGCGAAGCCGTTGCCAAGACATATCTCCTGTCGGAGACTGGCAAGGTTTACACCTTGCTCGCGCATGCGGCGGGCAAACTGGGCTGAACCGCGTGATTTTCGCCCTAAGAGAAACCGTGAGCGCTTCAACGGAAACGCTCACGGTGTTGGATTTCGAGCTTTTCTCCCAATCTTCTGGGGTCGCCGCGCGAATACCAGCCGGCCTGTAAGCCGGGTTTTGTATGGCGCGCGGTTTCTCGCGCGCGTGATGGCCATTCCTCTGGGACGGCCGTTGCCGGCCGCCTCGAGCAACCAACCCGGGCAACGATCCGGAGACGGATCTAAGGATTTCTCAGGCGAGAAACACCTTGCGTCGCCCCTATTCGGTTTTGCTCCCGGTGGGGCTTGCCATGCCGCTCATGTTGCCATGCGCGCGGTGCGCTCTTACCGCACCGTTTCACCCTTGCCTTGCGGCGGTTTGTTTTCTGTGGCGCTTTCCCTGGGGTTGCCCCCGCCGGAGGTTATCCGGCACCGTGTCTCCGTGGAGCCCGGACTTTCCTCCGCAACGACAGCGGCGGCCATCCAGCCGACTGGCCAAAGCCACATAGGGGCGCTGCGCCAATTCGTCAATTGTTAAAGTCAATTGTCAAATTAGAAAGACTTGCGTTGTACAAATGCTGCGCGGTCGCAAAATCCACAGATGTGCGCGATTTGCATCTTGACCCGGCGGATTGACTGGGGTGAGCTTAAAATTTGGGGGATGGGGGTGTAAATAGGCTAGAGCATGATCTTAAAAAAAGTTGCAGAGTTTTTGGACAAGATCATGCGAGAAATCTAAAGTACACTAGGAAAAGATATGCAAAAGATTCTTATTTTGACGTTACTCGTCATCTCTTCCGTCGGGCTTGCCGGCTGCGGCTACACGCCCGAACAGCGCGGCGTGAGTGGCGCGGCACTCGGAGGCGCAACCGGCGCGGCAATCGGCGCCTCGACCGGCGGCGGTCCCGGCGCGGCGCTCGCGGGCGGCGTGCTCGGGGCGGCGACTGGCGCGATCATTGGCGCAAACACGGCGCCTCCACCTCCGCCGCCTCCGCCTGGCTATTACCCGCCGTCCCCGCCGCCTCCGCCTGCACGTTGCGCGCGGGTTGGTTATGATGCCTATGGCAATCAGGTATGCACGGCGTATTACGGCTATTGAAACCTGACAGTACACTTCCTGCGATCGTCCGCCCTTCGCCTAACCATGGTGATCGCAAGGGCCGGGTGCCCGACGCGATCATACTGCATTATACAGGGCTCGTGACGGGCGCGGCTGCCCTAGAGCATCTTTGCACGGCAGCCTCGCAAGTGTCAGCGCATTATCTCATCGATGAACACGGCGAGCTTTTTCAGCTCGTCCCGGAGTTACACCGGGCTTGGCACGCGGGCATCGGTGTTTGGGCCGGCGACCGCGACATGAATACCGTTTCGATCGGAATAGAAATCGCAAATCTCGGCCATATCGGCGGCTTGCCGCCCTATCCGCCAGAGCAGATCGAAACGGTGATTGCGCTTTGCCAGGACATTTCCGCGCGTTGGAAGATCGCTCCGGCACGCATTCTCGCGCATTCGGATCTGGCACCCGACCGCAAGATTGATCCCGGCGAACATTTTCCTTGGGCCCATTTGGCCAAGGCCGGGGTCGGTCATTTCGTGGCCCCCTGCGCCGTCGAAGATGGTTCGCGCCTCGAACGTGATGCCAGCGGTCTCGAAGTCGAAGCGCTCCAAGCGATGCTCGCGCGCTATGGCTATGGCATCAATGTAACCGGAGTCTATGACGCCAAAACGGAATCCACCATCACCGCTTTCCAGCGCCATTTCCGGCCTGCACGCGTCGATGGGATCGCCGATCCTTCGACGATCGCTACTCTGCGCAAACTTATCGACGCTTTACCGGCGTCTTAAAACGGCGAACCGAAACCGGTCTCCATCCGTGTCCTCCTTGCCTTGCCGCAGACCGGCAGTATAGTGCGCACCGCTTGCACCGTCCCTGGCAACGCGGGATTACATATGCAAATGTCACGCGTTCCGGCAGAAGCAAAATGGGGGCGTGATGCCGCCTTCAAAGGAAGTGCCTCGTGACGGATGCCGTAACGCCCGCGAATATTTTCCATATTGGGTTTGGATTCTGGGCATCGAAGGTGCTGTTAAGCGCCGTTGAACTCGGACTGTTCACCGAACTCGCCAAGGGACCCGCCGATCTTGCCACCGTGTCACAGCGGCTTGGCTTGCATGATCGCTCGGCCCGCGATTTCCTCGATGCGCTCGTAGCGCTGAAATTGCTCGAGCGGCAGGATGACCACTACAGCAATACCCCGGAGACGGCTCTCTTTCTCGACCGGGCGAAGCCTAGTTATGCAGGCGGTCTTCTCGAAATGGCAAACGCCCGTCTCTATGAGTCTTGGGGCTCATTGACCGAGGCGCTTAAGACCGGCCGCAATCAGAACGAGGCCAAGGAGTCGGGCGATCTGTTCGCAGCGCTCTATGCCGATCCAGATCGGCTGCGCGGGTTCCTTGCCGCCATGAGTGGCGTCAACCTCGGCGCGGCGCAAGCGATCGCAGCCAAATTCCCGTGGAAGGATTATAAAACCTTTGCCGACATCGGCGCCGCGCAAGGCATGGTGGCGGCCACTCTTACCGGAGCGCATCCGCATCTTTCCGGTGCCGGATATGATCTGCCCGAGGTCAAACCGGTCTTCGAGGAATTTATCGCTAAGCGTGGTGTATCGGACCGGGTAAAATTTCTGGCAGGCAATTTCTTCATGGATCCCCTCCCAGCGGCCGATGTCCTCATTATGGGCCATATTCTGCATGACTGGGATTTGCCGCAAAAACGCATGCTTCTCGAAAAAGCGCATGCCACGCTTCCGAAGGGCGGGGCACTCATTGTTTATGAGTCGATCATCGATGACGAGCGGCGCGAAAATGCTTTCGGTCTTATGATGAGCTTGAACATGCTGATCGAGACGACGGGCGGTTTCGACTTTACCGGCGCCGACTGTCAGACCTGGATGCGTGAGGCTGGGTTCTTGCAAACGCGGGTTGAGCCGCTCACCGGTCTGGACTCGATGGTCATCGCGATCAAATAGGGCAGCGAACCTGTATCTGTACTACTCGGAAGGTTCCGGAACGGCGCCCGCAATCCGCGGGAACAGGCGGCGCCATTGCCGGTTCGACCAGAGCCGGAACCTGTCAAGGTAGAGATAGAGCACGGGCGTCGTGTAAAGGGTTAAGAGCTGGCTGACGATCAGCCCGCCGACGATCGCGATCCCAAGCGGACGCCGGATCTCACCCCCATCGCCGAAACTGAGCGCCAGCGGGATGGCGCCGAAAATCGCGGCGAATGTCGTCATCATGATCGGACGAAATCGCAAGATGCAGGCGCGAAAAATCGCGTCGTGCGGCGAAAGCCCTTCCGAGCGTTCCGCTTCGAGTGCGAAATCGATCATCAGAATCGCGTTTTTCTTGACAATGCCGATCAGCAAAATCACCCCGATCATGGCGATGATGCTGAACTCGGTGTGAAACAGCAAAAGCGCGAGAACCGCGCCCACCCCGGCCGAAGGCAGGGTGGAGAGGATGGTGACCGGGTGAACGAAGCTCTCATAAAGTATGCCCAAAACGATATAGATCGTGGCGAGCGCGGCAAGGATCAGGAAGCGCTCGTTCGCAAGCGACTCCCCGAATGCGCGCGCGGTGCCCTGAAAGCTGCCACGAATCGTGGCAGGGGGATGAAGCTTCGCCATCGCCTCATGGATCTCGCGTTCGGCATCGCCCAACGCGGCGCCAGGCTGCAGATTGAAGGAGATCGTGCTCGCCACGAAGAGGCCCTGATGATTGACCGCCAAGGGTGTGTGGCCTGGCTCGAAATGGCTGAAGGCGGCGAGCGGCACCATTGTTTCCTGAGTGGTGCTGACCGCCGCGCCGGACGACGTGCCCTGCTTGCCGGTGTTGGCGAGTGCATTGGTTTGTGCGTTGCGCGCTTCCTGACCCACTACATTCGTGGCCTGGGTGGAATTAGCGGGCGATGACCCTGGCGAGAGCTGGGCTGGACTCCGAGAAACCGTTCCCGCCACGGCATTGGTCGTCGATACGCCGCTTGGGCTTGCGCCTACGGTGCTGATATAGAGATCCTTCAGGATCGAGGGATCTTGCCAATAGCGCGGGTCCACTTCCATAACCACATGATATTGGTTGATTGCGCTATAGATGGTCGAAACTTGGCGCTGCCCGAACGCGTCATAAAGAGTATTGTCGATCTGACTCATGACCAGGCCGAGACGGGAAGCCGTGTCGCGATCGACGACAATATCTGTCTCCAAGCCTGTCTGCTGCTGGTCGGAATTGACATCCGCGACCACGGTACTGTTTTGCAAGGCGTCGACGAGACGCGGCACGAACGCATAGAGTTCGCTCGTGCTCTCACCCTGCAAGGTGTATTGGTAGAGGGCATTGCTCATCCGCCCGCCTATGCGGATATCCTGCACGGATTGCAGATAAAGACGCGCGCCCGGTACCTGCGTGAGTTTGCTGCGCAGGCGGGCGATTACTTGGTCGGCCGTATCGCTGCGTTCGGCGATTGGCTTAAGGTCGATATAGACCATACCGGAGTTGGTTTGGCCGCCGCCCGAGCCGGTATATCCTTTGACGCTGGCGATCGCCGGGTCGGCTTGCACGATCGCCTGAAGCTGCGCGAGTTTTAGACGCATCGCTTGGAATGAGATCGCCTGGTCGGCCTGAATGGAGCCGATCACGCGGCCGGTGTCCTGCTGTGGAAAGAAGCCTTTCGGTATGATCTTGAACAGTACGACGTTGAGGCCCATGGTCAAAAACAATACCAGCATCACCAAAATGCCGTGGCGCAGTGCCCAGCCCAGCGATCGCTCATAGCCGCGCAGAATTTTGGCAAATGGATCGAACCGGCGTGGATGCGCCTGCTACGGGGGTCTTGGCCGGAGAAATAGCGCGCACATCATCGGCGTCGTGGTCAAGGACAGGGCTAGCGAGACGAGGATCGCAAGCGAGAGGGTCATAGCGAATTCACGAAACAAGCGGCCGACAATTCCGCCCATCAAAAGAATCGGAATGAATACCGCGATGAGCGAGATGCTGATCGACAGCACGGTGAATCCCACCTCGCCCGCGCCGATCATGGCCGCCTCGACGCGCCCCCTTCCGGCATCGAGGTGGCGCGAGATGTTTTCCAAAACCACGATCGCATCGTCGACCACGAAGCCGGTCGCGATGGTCAGAGCCATCAGAGACAAATTGTTCAAGCTGAAATTCAAGAGATACATCGCGCCGAAAGTGCCGATAATCGAAACCGGCACGGCGACGGTTGGAATGATCGCCGCGCGAATATCGCGCAGGAACAAAAATACAATCAGCGTGACCAATAGAACTGCGATGACCAAGGTCCATTCGGTGTCGTGCAAGGAGGCGCGAATGGTATTGCTGCGATCGGAGGCGCGTGAGATGTCGATATCGCTGGGCATCGCCGCTTGGAGATGCGGCAATTCGGCCTTCACGCGTTCGACCGTGTCGATGATGTTGGCGCCCGGCTGACGGAAGATAATCGCGAAAACGGCTGGGCGTCCCTCCGCCAGGCCGAGATTACGCAAGTCCTCGACGGAATCCACGACGTTGGCGACGTCGGTGAGACGCACCGGGGCGTTGTTGCGATAGGCAACGATAAGCGGGATGTAGTCGGCGGCTCGCGTCGCTTGATCGTTGGTGTAGATTTGGCTGTGCCGTGTATCGTCCTCAATGTCGCCTTTCGGGCTGTTGGCGTTGGCGGAAGCAAGCGCCGCGCGCACGTCCTCAAGCCCAATGCCATATTTGGATAAGGCTTGCGGAATGAGCTCGACGCGCACCCCGGGCAAAGCACCGCCACCGATCACGACTTGACCGATTCCATCGAGCTGCGAAAGCCTTTGCTGAAGGATGTTGGTCGCATAATCGTACATCTGACCAGGCGTCTTGGTCTTCGAAGTCAGCGTGAGGATAAGGATCGGCGCGTCGGCGGGGTTGATCTTGCGATAGGTCGGATTGGTGGGCAGGTTCGTTGGCAGATCGGCTGCCGCTGCGTTGATCGCCGCCTGAACGTCGCGCGCGGCACCGTCGATGTCGCGGTCGACGTCGAATTGGAGGATGATACGGGTCTGACCGAGTGTACTTGTCGAGGTCATTTCCGTGATATGGGCGATTTGGCCGAGGTGGCGTTCGAGCGGGCCCGCCAAGCTCGATGCCACCGTCTCCGGGCTCGCACCCGGAAGCTGCCCCTGCACCAGGATCGTCGGAAAATCGACCTGCGGGAGCGGCGAGACCGGCAGCTTCAGAAATGCGAGGCTCCCCGCCAGGGCAATCCCGAAGGTGATGAGCGTGGTCGCCACCGGACGCGAAATGAAAAGGGCGGAAAGGTTCATCCTTGAGCCTCTCCGGCGGCCAGCGGAGGATTGCTGCGGCGCCCCCCCGCGAGCCGGAATGCCAGACGATCGAAATAGAGGTAAATCACCGGTGTCGTGAAAAGCGTCAAAACTTGGCTCACGATGAGCCCTCCGACGATCGCGACACCGAGCGGATTACGGAGTTCCGAGCCAGTGCCGGCTCCGAGCATCAAGGGCAAGGCGCCGAGGATAGCGGCGAAAGTCGTCATCAGAATCGGTCGAAAACGCAGGAGACAGGCTTGGAAAATAGCGTCGCGCGGCGCGAGCCCTTCGGTGCGTTCGGCGTCCAAGGCGAAATCGATCATCATGATCGCATTCTTCTTGACGATGCCGATTAGCAAGACGATGCCGATGATCGCGATGATATCGAGCTCATGGCCTGATACCATCAACGCGAGCAAGGCGCCCACACCAGCCGAGGGCAGGGTCGAGAGAATCGTTATGGGATGGATGAAGCTCTCGTAGAGAACGCCGAGAACGATGTACATCGTAATCACGGCGGCAATAATCAAAAAGACTTCGTTCGACGCCGAGGCGCGAAACGCCGCGGCCGCGCCTTGAAAGGACGAGATGAAGCTCTTGGGCAGACCGATCTCTCGCTCGGCAGTTTCGATAGCCGTGACGGCGGCGCCAAGCGAGGAGCCTCGCGCGACATTGAACGAGATGCTGGTGGCTGGAAACTGCGCGAGATGCGTGATCAACAACGGCCCAGGGCGCTCGCTCACATGGACGATCGCGGAAAGCGGAACTTGCCCGTTGGTGGAGGAGGATGACGACGGCAAATAGAATGAGGAAAGACTAGCCAGCGCGCGCTGCAAGGATGGGTCGGCTTCTAAAATGACACGGTACTGATTCGACTGCGTGTAAATGGTCGAGATAATGCGCTGGCCGAATGCGTCGTAGAGCGCATTGTCGACGCTGGCGGGCGTGATCCCGAACCGGGCTGCGGTTGCCCGGTCGATGGTAAGATCGACCGCGAGCCCTTGGCTCTGCATATCGCTGGCGACGTCGCTGATCTCCGGCATCTGCCCGAGCCGCTGCATCAGCTTCGGCACCCAGATATTAAACGCGCCGGGATCCGCATCCTGCAAAATAAAGTGATATTGCGCGCGGCTGACGCCGGAATCGATCGTGAGATCCTGGACGGGCTGCATGTAGAGCGAGACACCCACGATCCCGGAAACCTCTTTCTGCAGGCGGCGGACGATTTCGCTGGCGGTGAGCTGCCGCTCGTCCCGAGGTTTGAGATTGATCAAAAATCTGCCGCTGTTCAGGGTCGGGTTATCGCCGTCGATCCCGATGAACGAACTCACATTTTCGACCGCCGGATCGCGTAGAATCGCATCCGCGAGCTGGCGTTGAAGGCCGGCCATAGCCTTGAAGGAAACGCTCTGCGGGGCTTCCGAAATCGCCTGTATCATGCCGGTGTCTTGCACTGGAAAGAACCCTTTTGGGATCACGATATAGAGCACAATGGTCAAGCCAAGCGTCGCGATCGCGACGAAAAGTGTGAGTGGCTGATGCCGCAGCACGACGTTGAGTGCCCGGCCATATTGCCCGACCAAGGCATTGAAGGCTCGCTCCGCGATGAGATCGAAGCGGTTGCGCGTTGCGTCCGGACGATGCCGGATAAGCCGCGCGCAGAGCATCGGCACGAGGGTGAGCGAAACGATCGCCGAAATCACGATCGTAACAGCAAGCGTGATCGCGAATTCGTGGAACAGGCGGCCGACCACATCGCCCATGAACAAAAGCGGTATAAGAACCGCGATCAAGGACACGGTGAGCGAAATGATCGTGAAACCGATCTGCTCCGAACCTTTAAGCGCGGCCTGCAACGGCGGATCGCCGGCCTCGATGTAGCGGGCAATGTTTTCGATCATCACGATCGCGTCGTCGACAACGAAGCCGGTCGAGATCGTCAGTGCCATCAGCGAAAGGTTGTCGAGGCTGAAACCCAGGAGATACATCGCGCCAAATGTGCCGACCAGCGACAAAGGCACCGAAAGGCTGGGGATGATGGTCGCCGGAAGCGTCCGCAGGAACAAAAAGATCACGACGACGACAAGCGCCACCGCGAGTGCCAGTTCGAACTCGACATCCGCGACGGAAGCGCGAATCGTCGTCGTGCGGTCGCTCAGCACCTTGACATTAATGGCAGACGGGAGAGTCGCGACGATCGTCGGCAGCAGCTTTTTGATCGTATCGACGACCTCGATCACATTCGCCCCCGGCTGGCGGCGGATGCTAAGGATGATCGCCGGGGTCGTATCGTCCAAGGCGCCGAGTTTCGTATTTTCAGCGCCGCGCCCGACGCTGGCGACGTCCGAAAGGCGGACCGGACCTCCATTGCGGTAGGCGACGACGATCGAGCCGTAGTCGGCGGCGCCCGGTATTTGGTCATTGGCGTTGATTGTCGAGGATTGTGATAGGCCGTCGAAGCTCCCCTTCGGCAAATTAACGTTGGCGTTAGCGATCGTGGTACGGAGATCGTCGATGTTGAGGCCGTAGGCGGCGAGCGCGGCGGGATTGAATTTGATGCGAACGGCCGGCCTTTGACCGCCGCCAATGGTAACCAGTCCCACGCCCGGCTGTTGCGAAAGCTTTTGCACAAGGCGCAACTCGCTGATGTCTTCAAGCTCGGTCAATGGCAAGGTCTTGGACGTGACCGAAAGCGTCATGACGGGCGCGTCGGCCGGATTGACCTTGGCGTAGACCGGTGGCGTGGGAAGCCCGCTCGGCAGCAGATTGTTGGCGGCATTGATCGCGGCCTGAACCTCCTGCTCGGCGACATCGAGACTTAGGTTCAAGCTGAATTGCAGCGTGATGACCGAAGCCCCGGCCGAGCTTGACGACGTCATCTGGTTGAGGCCCGGCATCTGCCCGAGTTGCCGTTCGAGTGGTGCCGTCACGGAGGACGTCATCACTTCCGGGCTTGCGCCAGGAAGAAACGTCTGGACCTGGATCGTCGGATAATCCACTTCCGGGAGGGCAGAGAGAGGCAGAAAACTATAGGCAACCCCGCCGGCGAGCATGATCGCCGCCATGAAAAGCGTGGTTGCAACTGGGCGCAGGATGAAAATGCGGGATGGATTCATCAAGGAGGCCCGGTGCGGGATGCCGCCGCATGATCATACATCTTCATGCATCTTCATGGCTGATCTGGTTGGCCGGAATGGCTGCCGCGATCGCGGGGGTTCTTTTTTGGAGAACCGTTTTTAGCAGGCGTTTCGCCATCTGCTGGCTGAGTCGGCCGGCCGTCGGATACATCACCGCTGGCGGGGATCAAGACCTTTGCGCCGTCCCGCAAACGGTCGGCCCCGTCGACGACAACCCGGTCGCCAGGCGAAAGACCTGAGTTGACCGCATATTTGTCTCCGTCCAACGGGCCAAGACTGACGGTTCGCACCGATACCGTATCATCGGCACCGACGAGGTAGACAAAAGTTCCAGGCGCGCCGCGCTGAACCGCGTTCGAAGGCAGGGTCACGACGCCGTGCAGGGTCTTTAGCAAGAGCCGGGCATTGACGAACTGGTTTGGAAAGAGCTTGTCGTCGAGATTGTCGAAATCCGCGCGCAACTTCACGGTGCCGGTCGTCGGATCGATCTGGCTATCGAGCGCCGAGACTTTGCCAGTTGCAAGATAGGTGACATTGGCGCGGTCGTATGCCTTGACCTCGAGCGCCGTTCCGGCGTGAATCGCTGTCATGATTTCTGGAATATCATCCTCCGGCACGATGAAAATCACAGATATGGGATGCATTTGGTCGACCACCACGAGGCCAGGGTCGGTGGTCTGCACATAATTGCCAGGGTCGACCAAACGCAGGCCGATCCGGCCATCGACAGGCGAAACGATGTGCGCATAGATCAGGTTCAGCTTTTGATTGTCGATCTGGGCCTGATCAAGCTTAACCGAACCCTCGTATTGCTTGACGATATAGACTTGGTCCTCGGATTGCTGACGCGCGATGGAGTTCTGCTTGACGAGGGTTTGATAGCGGGCCAGATCCATTTTTGCTTGGTCGAGGAGCCCCTGATCATGGACAAGCTGACCCTCGTATTGAGCTTCGAGCAATTGATAAGGGCGCGGATCAATCTGCGCCAAAAAATCGCCTTTCTTGACCCACTGGCCTTCCTTGAACCCGACTTCCAAAAGCTGACCATCGACCTGGGTCTTGATCGTCACGGTCGCGATCGGCGTCACCGTGCCGAGGGCAGTCACAACGATCTTTATATCACCGGTTCCGATGGTGGCCACGCCAACCGGCTGCGGCGCGGTTTGCTGATCGGCGCCTGACTCTTTTGGCGCTCGAAGTGCCGTCGAGACCCGGTAAATGCCAAGGCCGAGCAAAACCGCGATGCCGAGCAGAACGACCGAACGCAGCCGCGATCGCGGCTTCGCCTTCACACCGGGAAGCTTGCCCTTATCATCCCGAAAAGCGGTGCCGTCGCGCAAGAACGTTCCATCCGGGGCTTCTGTCTTAGCCCCATGCGTCCAGTCATCCATGTTTAGCGTCCGGTGCCAGGCATTAATATAAGTCTTGCGTTCTGGGAATCACAGCACATCATAATTCACCGAGCGGGTTACGGCTAATGTACCGTGGCATGAACATTTTGTAATGTTCCGGTTTCCATGTTTCGATCATCTTATAGCTACGGTGCCGCAACGGCTCTAATCCATTGGGGAGATCATCAAAATCTCTGGGATCGCGGGATTTCCTGTTGCGCAGATAAATTCAGGCCGGTCATAGCTGCGAAATGCTCCCTAAAGCTTCGGTGTCAGAGGACCTGCAAGAGGATTTCTCATCTCCAACGCCGCGCCGCTTGGCAGGAATTCCATATCCCAGCCGCCGCCGAGCGCCTCGATCAGCGCGACGACGGCAAGAAAGCGATCCTGCCTCACGGTCAGCGCGGACTCCTGGTCGGCAAGCAACTGGGCCTGGGCAACGACGACGGCGGTGAAGGCAATGGTACCGGCCTGATATTGATTGAGATAAACATCGACCTCCTGTTGCGCCGCCTTGACCGCGTCGTCGATGACTTTCTGTTGGCGCGCTAAGAGACGAATCGCGACGAGCTCGTCTTCCACCTGCTGAAAAGCCGTCAGAACAGTCTGCCGGTAATTGGCCACGCTTTGATGATAGGCCGCTAGCGCCGCCTCGACTTCCGCGTCGCGCAAGCCGGCATCGAAAGCGATTTGCGCGGCAGACGTACTAGCCGTCCAGACTTCATTGGCGAGCGATAGCGCGAGCGCTCCGGTCCCCGTGAAACCAAACATGCCGGTTAGGCTGACATCCGGATAATAAAGGGCAATGGTGGCGCCAATGAGGGCATTTTCCTGCTGCATGGTCCGTTCGGCCGCGGCGATGTCCGGCCGCCGTTCGAGCAGCGTTGACGGCACGCTCACCGGAATATCGGGAATTTTGAAACCAAGCGGCGAGGGCTTGATGGTGAGATCCGCCGGCGGCCTGCCCATTAAGACCGCGATCGCATGTTCGAACTGTGCCCGCGAGATGCCGACATTGATCGCTTCAGATTCTGTCGTGAGAACCTGAGCCCGCGCCGTCGCGACGTCGGCAATCGAGGCAGTGCCGGCGTTATATTGATTTTGCGTTATGTCCAAAGTCTTCTTGTAAGCCACGACCGTTTGGTCGAGCAGCACCTGCAGCGCATCCGCCGCGCGCAAATTGTAATAGGCAGTGGCGAGGAGCGATTGGGATGAGAGCGTGGCATTGGCGAGATCGGCGTCATTGACCTGGGCCGCGGCGACATTGCTTTCGACCGTGCGGCGGATTTTGCCCCATAGATCGAGATCCCAGCTGCCATTCGCGGCCAGAGTGGAGATCGCGGTGGTGGACGAAATGCCATTCGTGCCGCCAGCCACCGACGCCCCGGCATGCGAGCCAGTCGCAGTGTAGTTTACCGTGACGGTGGGAAACAAACCGGCCTGCGTTTCCTTGATGATGGCGAGCGATTGCAGATAGGCCGCGGCGGCGGCGGCGACCGTCTGGTTGGAGACTTCGACTTGCGGCTCGAGACCATTGAGCTTTGGATCCTTGAACACCAGCCACCAGGGGCCGCGGTCGCTATCATCAAGCGGCGTCGCGCGTTTCCAGCCTTTGAGCTCCTTGTATGTAGCGGGTACCGGCGCCGGCGCGCGCAGATAATCCGGTCC
>Ga0224556_1000265_pt1 | contig 13050 bp, 18 predicted proteins | sample 714S315metaG_FD_183007 | JGI IMG/M metagenome (GOLD analysis project Ga0224556, IMG submission 183007) | Peat soil microbial communities from Stordalen Mire, Sweden - 717 S3 1-5 | ecosystem: Environmental > Terrestrial > Soil > Wetlands > Peat | place: Sweden: Norrbotten County, Stordalen Mire...
TGTCGTTCTACGAATTCATCGGCGCCCGCCTCGGCATCCCAGGGCCAAAAATCCCGCCCCTCGCAAGCCTCATCCGGCCAGCCCCCGCATAAATCCAACGTCGCTCGCCCGGGAATTTGCCCCGTTTGCGTTCGCTTGCGCCGAAGCCGGTGAAGCGGCAGAGGATCTCCTGCTCGTCTGGGGTGGCGTTGCGTTTTTCCTCTTCGATTTGGAGCGCCAAGCGCATACTGGCGAGATTGTCGGCGGCGCGGGCCTTCCAGCCGCGCGCAAGACGGCGATCGCCGGCAAGATGGAAGTTGCGGGCGGGGATCGCGGGCGTTGAGGGACTGACGAGAGTGGACTCGTCATCTATCGACTCTTGCGGGGATGACGGGGTGCGAGGCCCGCTGCAGCCCGCATCCAAGGTCAGGCCGCCGGCGGAGAGGCTGGTGGTATCGAGGAAGGAAAGGGTAAGTTGGTTCGTTTCACGGGCCATGGAGGATCCTTTTGGGCGAGCGGAAGGGGCGGCGCGGGCGGCCGCCGTTCGAGTGCTGTTCGGATGGAGGAGAAAAGGGGGCTGATGCCTTGGGCGGGTCCGCGACTGACTTGCCGGGACGCGCCGTTCAGATGGGATCAGCGGGACTTATCGGGTACTCAGCGTGTTCCAGAAGCCGCGCAGGACCGCCTGGCGGGCTTGGCTCCAAGGAATGCCAGGGTCTTGGGCGAGCCGATCCAGAATTTTCATTAAAAGCTGAGAGTCCGGATGATTGAGCGCGATCGCGGGCGTGTTCGACGATGTCATTCCTTGCCCATTTTCGGAAACATGTTGCCCATCGCCGGTGCTTGCGTCTGTTGGACGGATATGGACGGATTGGGTGCCATCCGGCCAAATGAGAGTCGTGAACCAATCGAGATGATCAGGCGTGCATGGAGTCGGTGAGGCCGGAGTAAGGAGCTGGCTTGGCGGCGATGGAGATGTTGTGATTTGGTCGCTGGTGTTCATCGGGGTCTTCCTTCGTCGTCTTCGTGAAGATCCGATGGGCAGGCCGCGGGCGGGCGGACGGTGCAAAGGCGGCGCTTGCGCCGGGATCTCGGCGGCCTAGCGCAGCGGCCGCGAGACCAACCCTTTGCACCGGGGGGCCGTTTGTGGACCGGTCTATGTCTCTCTTTGTCTTGTCTTCTCCCCGTCGCTTGGCTGGGGCGATGTGTCGTGCCGGGCGTCGTGCCGGGCGTCGTGCAGTGTGTCGATGATCGCGTCGATTTCCTCGGCAGCTTTGGCGAGTCGCAATATGGCGTCGCTGCGTGTGTGACAGCCCTCGGTGGCGCTGAGTTTGTAGAGAATGAATTGCAGCAAAATATCGCCGCATCTTGCGAGCGAGGTTTCGAAATCGGGGCTTGGAACTGATGCGAGATAGGAGAATTCGCCATTGGAATAAGTCTCCAGCGCGGTAATTTGAAATGTGTTGAGATGGAAGGTCATTGTGCACTCCAAGGACCGGTGGATGCCTCGATTACCATGCGTTCGCGAGGGTCGATCAGATCGAGGGCCTGGAGGTGAAGAACGCTGCCGGCCCTGGCTTGCATGACGACATGATCCCACGCGTTACGATCGCAGGTGAAAATGCGTTTTCCAATAAAGCGAGGCGGGATATAGGCCTGGATTTCGATATGCGGTTTGCCATCGGGATAGATGCCGAGGTCGGCGAGGACCCATACGTCGCGCCGGGCCGCGGCGTGGTCGAATTCGGTGGTGGGTGTCGTCGTGCCGGTGGCGGTTTGTTTGGAGTAGTGCGGGATTTGCGCAAGCCTGCGCGGCGCATAATGAGTGTGGATTGGGCTAGGCGCGATCTGTTTGCTGGGCGCGCTGCGCCGGCTAAGTGGAGAGGCAATGAGTAGGTCTTCTGTTTTGCTGAGGGTCTCGGCGAGGTCGAAGACGCGCTCACGCGCTTTTGCGGTGTTTTCCGTTGCGTTCCAGCGCTGGCTGACGGTGGCGCAGGCTTCGGCGATTAGGCGGGGCAGCTCAGGATTGTCGTCAAAGACCTCACGAGCGGCTTCGATGGCATCGCTGGTTGTGAGGAGGTCGAGGGTGTACCACCCAAGCTTATTTTGGCATTGCAGATAGAGTGCGCGGGCGTCCTCCTCGGTAAGGCGGCCCCGCGCGAGGCGCCAGGCATGGGCGAGACGCGTGAAGAAGGCGCGGACGGGCCGCCGCTTAACGGGGACGGGTCGAAGGAATTCTGAAAGCGAGTGTGACAGTTAGGGGGAGTGTATGCTGGACATGGCAAACTCCATGCGCATGAGCAAGTGTTGAAGGATTGATGGGTGAAGAGTGGCTTGGCTGTCAGCTGCGCCAGGAGCCGCACGCGGCCTCGATTGCGAGCCTGTCGGCGCGGTCGAGGAGCGCGAGGGTTTGCCGATGCAATGGCGAGCCCTGTCTGGCGCGTTTGACCGTGTGACCCCAGATCTTATCGATATTGGGCGTGAACGAGCCGGTGGCGGGCACGGGTGGGACGTGCGTATGCACCGTTGCGCGAGGCTGCGCCATCATCTGAGATATGGAGTGGTTGAAGAAACCGCGAAGAGTGTCGAGGAGCTTTGGTGCGGCGTGGTCTCTGCCAACTGTCCTGGCAGGTAGTGTTGAAACGAGCGCATTCATTTGGGTCTCCTTTGATATTGTTTTCCAAAGACCCCTCGGGCACCGTCACGGATGGCGGCGATTTGCAAATGCGGCGCGGGCTTCGCCATCGCCTGTATGCGATGGCGGCCGGAAGCCGGGATGGCCACGGCCTAGCGCAGCGGCCGCGCCTCCCACCATTTGCAAAACGCCGGCAGCCGTGGCTTGTGTTATTCTTTCCTTTCTGAAGGTGTTGGGTTGGTTGTCAGTTGCCAAATATAATGTCATTTGAGACCGCCTCAAATTCGGGGGCGATATTGGATCAGGTGTCCGGCGTGCGCACCTGATCGAGCTTATCCAAGCGAGGGGGCTCTCGGTGCGACACCTGCTGCGCGAAACGGATACGCCTTACACGGAGCTAGGGCACGCGGACGAAAAATGGTCCGGCGACGCGCTGATAGATTTAATGGTGGCGCATCCGATCCTGATCAATCGGCCAATCGTCGAAACGCCGCTCGGAGTACGCCTCTCCCGGCCTTCGAAGAGGGTCCTCGAAATCCTGCCAAGCACTTACATTGGCCCCTTCGTCAAGGAAGACGGCGCGGTCGTTATAGACCAGGTGGGGAGCCGCGTTGCCTGATCTGACAGACCTCCCTAACCTGCTTCCGTCCGCTTTTGAGCGCCTTGACCACGCTGCGTTGCGGCCGCATCCGGCGACGCACCGGCCGCGCATCTTGTTGCTCTATGGGTCGCTTCGCGAAAGATCGTTCAGTCGCTTTCTTACGCTCGAAGCCGCTCGGCTGCTTGAAGCCTTCGGGGCGGAAACGCGTATCTTCAACCCGAGCGGCCTGCCTTTGCCAGACGATGCGCCTGTCGGTCATCCCAAGGTCCAGGAATTGCGTGAACTATCAGCCTGGTCCGAAGGGCAGGTGTGGTGCAGTCCCGAACGCCACGGAGCCATGACGGGCATCTTGAAGGCGCAAATCGATTGGATACCGCTCTCAATTGGCGCGGTTCGGCCGACCCAGGGCAAAACGCTTGCGGTGATGCAGGTCAGCGGCGGCTCACAGTCTTTCAACGCAGTGACTCAGATGCGCGTCCTGGGCCGCTGGATGCGCATGATCACGATCCCAAACCAGTCGTCCGTTGCCAAGGCCTACGAGCAATTCGACGACGACGGCAGGATGAAGCCCTCCTCCTATTACGATCGCCTTGTCGATGTGGTCGAGGAGTTGATGAAGTTCACGCTGCTTACGCGCCACGCTTCTTCCTACCTTACAAATCGATACAGTGAGCGCAAGGAGGATGCGGAGAAATTGCAGGCGCAGGCCGGGCTGAACGCCAAGTGATCGGAGCGACGGGAGCTCATCGAGACCAAGCATTCTGAAGTGGAATTGGCCCAGACCTAGCCGGAGTCGAGGCCGGTGATCCCTTTCAGCAGGAGAAATTGCCATGACCCTAAACTCGTCGCCACTGCGCTTGCCGCAAATATGACGGTGATAACCAGCGCGATCGCGCTAGACCAGAGCCTTCCAGCCGACCAGGCCGTCGGCGACGTTTCCGGAAGGATTAAATCGGTTGGATCTTCCCAAATATCCGACCACCTTACCATGACGTTGCCAAAGGCTTGATCATCGGCCATCGTGCGTCATCAACAAAGGGTTGCCGGGCGATGTCCGCAGCGCCAATCGGCTTCACGATCGACAGAGGGCAGGCAATGAGCGCGTTGTTCACTCCATATCGACTGGGCTCGCTGGAGTTGCGTAATCGCATCGTCATCGCGCCCATGTGTCAATACTCTGCCGACGACGGACGCGCGACGGATTGGCACCTTATCCATCTCGGCAATCTCGCGCTTTCCGGAGCGGGGCTCCTGATCATCGAGGCGACCGCAGTGTTGCCGGAAGGAAGAATCAGCCCCGACGATCTCGGGCTTTGGTCTGCCGAAACCGAAAACGCGCTGGGGAGGGTGGTCGAAACCGTGCGGCGGTATTCAGACATGCCGATCGCCATCCAGCTCGCGCATGCGGGGCGCAAGGCATCGACGCACACACCGTGGAAGGGCAGTGGGCAGATCCGGCCTGGCGAGGATCGCGGCTGGCAGACGGTGGCGCCCTCGGCCATCCCCTTCGCAGAAGGCGAGAATCCTCCGGTCGCCCTCGATCACGGCGGGCTCGCCGCCGTTCGTGACGCTTTCGTGGAGGCGGCAAGGCGATCCGCCAGGCTCGGGTTCGATGCGATCCAGCTCCATGGCGCGCACGGTTATCTGCTGCATCAGTTTCTCTCGCCCTTGGCCAACCGGCGCGAAGACGACTACGGCGGCAGCCTCGAAAACCGAATGCGCTTTCCCCTCGAAGTATTCGATGCCGTCCACACGGTCTTTCCGGTCGAGCGGCCGGTCAGCATGCGCGTATCGGGGACCGACTGGGCCGAAGGAGGTTGGGATCTCGAGCAAACCATCGCCTTTGCGAAAGCGCTCGCGGCGCGAGGCTGTAGCGCCATACATGTCTCGAGCGGGGGTATGACGCCGGCACAGAAGATCCCGGTCGGGCCGAGCTATCAGGTCCCGCTCGCTCGCGCCGTCAAGGCTGCAACGAACTTGCCGACCGTCGCGGTCGGTCTCATCACAGGCTATGATCAGGCTGAGGCGGTTATTGGAACTGGCGACGCCGATTTTGTCGCTCTCGCGCGAACCATACTCTACGATCCGCGCTGGCCCTGGCATGCTGCCGCGCATCTCGGCGCGACCGTGAAAGCTCCAAAACAATATCTGCGTTCGCAGCCCAGTCGCCATCGCCATCTGTTTGATGACTGAGGGACAGCTCGTGCAATTTCCTAATTGATTTCAGATTTACGGCTTCCCCGAGGCGTCGCCGCGCAGAGGCCGGAAATGAGCCTTCTTTTGCTTGCGGTTTCGGAATTTATTGATACGGCCCATGACTAAGCCAAAAAAACGCTTTGGATCAGGGTGACGCCCTCCGGGGCGAGGGTTACGAGGGCGTGGGCGCTTGGGCTGAAATAGCGGAGAATGGGTGAGTATTGGTCGATGAGAGACATGGCGAAGCATTCTCTTCTGAGCGGGTGATGTATGGACTCGTATTGAAGCGGTGAGTGGCGGAGCGAGATGCCGGATCACGCAGGCTGCGGGGTAGAGAGGATGGGATCGCGTGCGTCACGTTAGACGAACAGCGGAGTCGCCATCAAGCAGCGAGGCTGCGCTCGTCATCTTGTGAGTCGTTGTCCGTGGCGTGCGTCACGGAAGCGGCATAATCCGGATGAAAGCCGAGACAATAATCAGCGCATTTTTGAGCGGCGGCGGCAGCGCGAAAGATCTCACGCTTGTCGTTCCTAAGACTTTTGATCCACGACCCGATATAGCTTGCATGGTTGGGAATATCTGTGGGCAGATTGAGCTCGGTGCCTATCGTGAGGCTGGAAAATTCAGCCACCATCTCTTCCCTCGAATATGCTACTGATCCGAAGCGGCCAGAGAGATCGCGGTTCAGACGATGCGGCGCTCCCGCAAAATGTGACAATTCATGGAGAGCCGTAGCTGCCCATCCCTCCGGAGACTCAAAGGCGGATTCCATCGGTAATTGTATGTGATCGGTGGAAGGGCTGTAGAAGGCGCGATCACCGCCGAGTCGAATGACGGCCTTGCTATTACGTAGGATAATATCGACGGCTTCGGGCCGCCGCCATGGTGCGTCTTCCACGGCTGGGGCGACGAATGCGGGGATACCGTCAATCTGGGAGGCATGAAAGACGGTGAAAGACCGCAAGAGAGGAATGCGTCTCGTATGGTCCTCATCGCTTTCGGGAGATTCGTGATCGCCTATCGGCAGTTGTTTGAAGAAGAAGACGGTGGTGCCTTTTTCGCCGCGGCGAATCTGCCAGCCTCTCTCGGCTGCTTGCCTGTAGGTACACCAGCGCGGATCATTGCTGGCGAAGGCAAGGGTGGACATGCCGAGGACAAGGGTATTGATACCTCTGTAGCGTCGGCCCGTTGCGCCGTTGACGGGCATGGATGCCCCACCTGCTTTGTTCGGGTCCCATGGTTTTTGCCACGGGCGCGTGCCGGCCTCGAGGGCCGCGATGATGCGATCGGTAAGCTCTTGATAGTGATCGCGGGGCTTATGGGGAGCGCCGGAACGAGGAGCGTATTTGGCGTTGGCCATTTCAGTGTTCCTTCTTCATGATTTGCGGAATGACAAATGGCCCCGGCATCCCGGCGCGGGGTGCAAAGGTGTGCGGAGCGCAGCACCGGAGCTGAGTGTAGACGCGCTTTCAGCGCGCGAACCAGCGAGGAGCCGCCCTTTGGCGCGGCGTGGTGGGATGCCGTAGCGCCTATTGCCGTCTCTTCTTGGTTTTGGTTATGCGTATGGATTGTTTGGATTAGAGAAGCTGGTAGTGTTTGTGCTTGACGTTGCTGATGCGGTAGAGCCCGCTGGAGCCGTGGGGGCGGTAGAGGACTGTCCGGTGGTTGCGGGGATTGGCGGCGACATCGAATCGGTCGAGGCGCTGTCCATTGGAGAAAGAAAGCGGAGTGTCGAAGATGATCGTCTGGCCGGCGCGTGGTGTCGGTTTGGCGCACCGGGTGCGCCGCTCGGCGGCATTGTCGCGGCAGCGTGCCCGCCATTCTTCCGCGTATTGGTGATCATGATCAGTGGGGCTCAGGAGATCGAGAATGGCGTCCGGGCAGTCGCATTCGCATGGACCCATTGGTTCTGACATGTCCTTGTAACCGCATATGTAACCTTCACGGTCGCGCGGGTTGTAGTCAACGAGGCAGACGGCGCCCCACACCTCGCGTTTATCGGTGGCTGCGACGACCTGTTCGACTGCCGCGTAATAGAACCGCATTTTGACAAGGGCGGATCGTACGACCATCGATGTGACGGTGGGACGCTGGCAGGTGAATTGTGCATTGAGATATTGGCGGGGGCCAGAATGCCCGCTAAGCCTGAGCCATTAGTTCCCGATAGCCACCGGCACGATTTCGAACGGAAGATGCGGCGGACCTTTGTCTTTCGCATCGAAGAGATGCGACAGTTGACCTTCGGCGACCCAAGCCGTGCCGCCTACCTTCGCAACGGCGGTCGGCTCTCTGAGCCCATCCTTGAGAGTCTCGACGGCGACCTTATCGCCATTCACGGTGACGCGATCGAGCGAGCCGCTGCCCTCTGCCATCAGGAAGCTATTTCCGCTGAGCTGCCGTAGGCCGTCCGGCAGTTTGAGCGGGCGCGACGTTTCAAGCTTCGTGACGGCGCCTGGCAAACCGCCCTTGACCTCGACACGGAAGAATCCGCCGCCGTTGAAGGTATTGACGTAGATATTGCCATCGCCGCCAATGGCAATCCCATCTAAGCCAGCTCCTCTAGGAGGTTGAAACGGTCGATCTTCGAGCCAAACTTCGAGAGCTTTTCTGCCTGGTTTCAGTTGCAGGATTTGTGGCGTGAGGGAATTCGTGACGTATACCGTTCCGTCGCTGGCAACGGTCATGTCATTGCAGATGTTCGCTTTGCCGGGGAATTGCGCGCTGATCTTGCCGTCGCCCGTCGCCAGATCGAAGCCCATAAGGTGATTGCCTGTCGCAGAACCTGGGCCAGCGACGCCCAGACTCGACACATTATTCGAACAGACCCATAGGGTGTTTGACGTGGCGTCGGCAAAGACTCCAAACGTCGAGCGGCTTTCGAAGGCTCCCGGCGCGATCCACGCCTCGGCTTTCGATGCGCCGGGTTTGACCCGGGCGATGCCGCCCGAGGCAAGGCTGCTCAGATACAAGGTGCCGTCTGGGCCAGCCGTGATGCTTTCCGTGAAGGCGCGATCGCCAGGAACTTCAATGGCCTTAAGCTCTTCGGCGTCCAGTCGGCGGTCGAATACAGTGAGGATTATGGCTATTACGAGTGGTGCGCTGAGCCATCGAGCTTTCTGCATGTCATTCAATCCATTCTGTCGGCATTATGATTGGACTAGAACTGCGACAGGCTTTTGAAAGCCAAGGCAATGCACCGCTCCGACAACGTCGACTGCGCCGTTGGCAAGCAACCGACTGATAGCAGGTCACGGGGAGAAGGCGTAGTGACCTGCTGCCCTGTGGAGTATTCGATGGGCTGCTTCGCAATCCCAGCCAGCTACGCCGCCCGCGCTGGCCTCAAGGCCGTCAATGCACTAACATTCAAAGTGGACCAAACATTGGGGATGGTCACGTGTGAAGGCCCTTCGCAGCTAAACCGCCACCATCAAGGCAGAACCTTAGTCCATCCAACGGCACCATGGTAACGAGGAACTCACATCGAATCATCCAGCCTCGGTCCCCGGCCAACGCACCCTTGCTGTCCTAACGTGAGCCCGAAACGCTAATGGGATGACTATGTCGACGCAATCAATCATCGACACGCGACGCTACCAAATGTTTCCCAAGCTGGAGCCAGAGGAGATCAAGCGCGTGCGACGGTTTGGCGAGGTCCGGTCCTATGACATGGGCGAGGCGCTGGCTAAGGTTGGCGAAGTGGGCCATGGGTTAACTGTCGTTTTGGCCGGCACGGTCAACATCACTCAGCACGACGAATCGGGGCGCCGCGAGCCAATCGTCACCCATGGACCTGGCTCGTTTATGGGCGAACTGGCTCAGCTGGCGGGCCGGCCGGCTCTGGTGGACGCTTACGCGCAAGAACCAGTGGTGGCCGTGATCATCCCGCCGGAGCGGCTCCGGGCGCTGCTTGTGGCGGAGGCGGAACTCGGCGAGCGGATCATGCGCGCCTTAATCTTGCGTCGCGTCGGCCTGCTCGAGACGGGAGCCGGCGGCCCGGTTATAGTTGGCCGTGCCGAGAACGGCGATGTGATTCGGCTCGAAGGCTTTCTCTCACGCAATGGGCATCCGCATCAGAGGCTCAACCCCGATACCGATACCGATACAGAGGCGAAGGCGCTGGTCGAACGCTTCCAGGTCGACCCCGGTCAGTTGCCGATTGTGCTTTGCCCGGGTGGACAATTGCTGCGCAATCCTAGTGAGACCGAGCTCGCCCGTTGTATTGGGCTTGTAGGACCGATCGATCCGGATCGAGTCTACGATGTAGCCGTTGTGGGAGCGGGGCCGGCGGGCCTCGCCACCGCGGTCTATGCTGCATCCGAAGGGCTTTCCGTCTTGGTGCTTGACTGCCGGGCGTTCGGCGGCCAGGCCGGTGCCTCGGCGCGGATCGAGAACTACCTAGGCTTTCCAACGGGGATCACCGGCATGGCCCTGATGGCGCGCGCCTACAACCAGGCGCAGAAGTTTGGAGTCGAGATGGCGATTCCAGATGAGGTGATGGGCCTGCAGGCCCGGGACAATCCGGACGAAGACCGCTTTGTCCTGAGATTGTCTGGTGAGGAACGCGTCAGCGCCCGCTCGGTCGTAATCGCCAGCGGAGCCCGTTATCGCCGGCTTGAGGTCGATACCTGGAAGCGTTTGAGGCGTCGAGCGTGCACTATTGGGCATCGCCTTTGGAGGGGAAGCTGTGCGCGGGGCAGGAAGTGGCTCTGGTGGGCGGCGGCAATTCTGCAGGCCAAGCGGTGGTTTATCTAGCGGGCCAAGCCACAAAGGTCTGGCTGCTGGTGCGCGGATCGGAGCTGGAGTCGAGCATGTCACGCTACCTCGTAGACCGCATCGCGGGACTCCCCAATGTGGAGGTGGTAACCCAGACACATATCAGCGGCCTGGAAGGCGAAGACGGCATGTTGGACGCGGTTCGATGGCGTCATGGCAAGTCGAAGGAGGAAGTGCGGCGGCCAATTCGTCACCTATTCCTCTTCATTGGAGCCGAGCCGAACACGACGTGGCTATCCGGATCCGGCGTAGCGCTGGACGCGAAGGGGTTTGTGTTGACCGGCGGAGACGACGGCCGCCGTCCGCTAGAGACCAGCCGCCGGGGTATCTTCGCCATCGGGGATGTCCGGTCGAATTCTGTCAAGCGTGTCGCCGCGGCTGTCGGCGAGGGCGCGCAGGTTGTGGCAATTCTGCATGCCTTTTTGGCTGGGGCCAACCAGACGCCGGCCGCAACCGCTTAGAGAGACTTGGCTCATGATGAGACTGCTAACAGCGTTAGGAGCGACAAATGACTAGGATCGTCTATGAGGTCGTCGAACATGATGGTGGCTGGGCTTATCGGGTTAATGGGGTGTTCTCCGAAACCTTCTCGTCCCATGACCTGGCCCACAGTGCTGCGGAACGCGCAGCGAATGAGCAAGTCGTCCCTGGAGACCCGACGGGCATCTCGTACGAAGATAAGGATGGTCGTTGGCACGACGAAGCGTCGCCAGGCGGTGATCGACCCGAGACCGACGTCGAAGGTTGAGAGAATCTTCAGGAGAAGGCCCGCGAATCTCGGACGCCGAGAATCAAGGGTGGCCGATGGAGGATCAACTGCGCTCCGCATAGGTGCGAGATGGTGCATGATCGCGGCACCGATCTATCCGCAGAGCGTCGGACCGGAAAGGATGGGGACGAGATGGTTGACCAGCATCTGGAAATGATTCGCGATGTAACTCCGAGTGCGGACGGCTGCGAGGATTGCCTGAGAATCGGCTCGAAGTGGGTGCATTTGCGTCTGTGCCTGACCTGCGGGCACGTCGGCTGCTGTGACTCCTCGCCGCATCGGCACGCGAGGATGCATTTCCACGAAAGTGGGCATCCGATCATCCAATCATTCGAGCCAGGCGAGGCTTGGCGCTGGTGCTATGTGCACGAAGCGGAGGTCTAATGTAGGCGGTTGTCGCCCCGACAGCGGTCATCCGTTCCTCCAGGGCCTTGGCGACGAACTCCGAGTCATTGTCGGAACGAATGTGCTCCGGGACGCCACGCAAGAGGAAGAGATCGGAGAGCATGTCGATGACATCGATGGATTTCAGCTTTCGGTCGATTCCAGTGGTTCGACTTCGAATCAGCGAATGACTGCTCCTGGCGATCTGAGACCAATTTCGAACTGGCTTGCCACGCACTGGCACGCTAGCCTCGCGCGATATGGCGCGCAGTCGCATTTTATCTGACAACAACTGCGCGCGGTCGCATTTCTTTTGGTAGACTCAACCGCGGTATCTGGCAAACTGAAAGCAAACTCAAATAAAATCATAGGGGTTAGTCGCATTATATCTTGCAACAGACAGTCGGTTGCCAAAAATAAGGCGACTCTGCCAGATAAAATGCGACTGGCGAAATTAACTTCGCCAAATATCATGCGACTGGCAAAGAAGCTTGCAACGAAGACGTCAACTTCGAACTTATCGTGATTTGCCTTGTTGTGTTGTCTTACGAAGGCATATGAGACATCTTCGACCTTCATGCTGCTCAATGCCGCGGCCGCAAGCGGACGTTCACTCCTCGGATGCACCTGCCCATCAGCGCCTCGTCGGCGGACACATCAAATTGTGAGCGTTTGGCTGAGCTCTTTCATTCTCTGTTGGCTACGAGCGACGGCGATGGTCCGTCGTAGTTGGCCCATGTGCCTGAGGCAGATCCCCGTAGCTCGCGGAGGAATCCGCCTCTAGGGCGTTGCGGCTCCGTAGCGCGACGTGCATCGTTCAGCCATTCCAGCTTCTGCTGGGGCGGACGTAGGATGTCGAACAACCAGAGGCTAGCATGCGTGCCGAATTCGACGCAGATGCGCAGACGTTCCGGGTCTTCGGCGCGAACTTTCGATGCTTGAAGAAACCAAGCATGCTTTCGGGAGGCTCGTGGATTCTCGATAAGGGTCGATGAAACCTACCCTTGACAGCTGTACAACGAGCTGTCTCTCGCAACGCACGAATGCGGCGGATGAGCAAGATTGGTCAGAACGTATTCAACGCCGCCAAAGACCATTGTCGATCCTGATACGATTGCGATCGAGACGCCATTCAGAACCGGAATGATAACTTGGTCGAATAGAGGAGTCACAAGCGGAATATAAATAAGATCCCGATTGGCCTTGTGCACGACCAGGACCCGGTCAGGGGAGTATACGAGATGCGCCTTTGGCTTTCTGTGAAAAGCGAATGCGGACGTTGAGCTTAGAAAAAGGGCGGCTGACAGGCCAAGTGCGACGATCTTCTTCATATGGTTTCCTCTTGAGGTCCCTGTAAGCAGGTCCGGCCGGCGCCGAACAATGCGGAGCGTCGCGACCGGCGAGAGATGCGGTGTTCGGTAATCGCCGCCTAAATTTCGTTCAACCGTTATTGTTACACTTCAGGCTGCGGACACGCCTTATTAGCTGGAGGCCGCTAGAGTGGCCAAAATTGGACGCGAACAATCAAATTCAACGACATAATAGATTTCGGCTGCGTTCGGTGGCTGAATTTGTCAATGAGGACCAAAGAGGTGGCTCGGTTTGTTTGAACAGGTTTTCCGGTTTGATAAGTGGAGTCCCTGCCGTAGTTACGAAAATGATGGACCCGCGAAGCGGGACCGCTTGAACTCTTTTTTTTATTTAGATCCTTGA
>Ga0224556_1000267_pt1 | contig 13040 bp, 12 predicted proteins | sample 714S315metaG_FD_183007 | JGI IMG/M metagenome (GOLD analysis project Ga0224556, IMG submission 183007) | Peat soil microbial communities from Stordalen Mire, Sweden - 717 S3 1-5 | ecosystem: Environmental > Terrestrial > Soil > Wetlands > Peat | place: Sweden: Norrbotten County, Stordalen Mire...
ATGCCGATCTCGGGAATTTTCTCCGCACTTTCGGAAACGAACCGCGCGTGGCCGAGATATTTTTCCAGATCCTTCGCGTCGAGCTTCACGGTTTCCGCCGAGCCGTTGCGGGAAACAATCTTGCGCATGGCCTTGCGGGCGAGCGCGGCGATCTCGCGTTCGAGCTGGCGCACGCCGGCTTCGCGCGTGTATTCGCGGATCAGCGCGCGCAACGCGGCGTCGCTGATTTTCATCTCGCTTTTCGTCAGGCCGTGTTCCTCGATCTGGCGCGGGACGAGATAACGTTTGGCGATCTGCAATTTTTCCGATTCGGTGTAGCTCGGCAGTTCGATGACTTCGAGCCGGTCGCGCAGCGCGGGATGAATTGGGTCGAGCCAGTTGGCCGTTGCGATGAACAGCACGCGTGACAAATCGAACGGCAAATCAAGGTAGTGATCCGTGAACGTGTTGTTTTGTGCCGGGTCAAGAACCTCGAGCAACGCCGCCGCCGGGTCGCCGCGAAAATCCGCGCCGACCTTGTCCAGTTCATCCAAAAGCACCACGGGGTTGCGGCTTTCTACGCGGCGCAAGGTTTGAATGATTCGGCCGGGCATCGCGCCAACGTAAGTGCGGCGGTGTCCGCGAATTTCCGCCTCGTCGCGCATTCCGCCGAGCGAGATGCGCGCAAATTTGCGGCCGAGCGCGTCGGCCACGCTTTTGCCGAGCGAGGTTTTGCCGACGCCGGGCGGGCCGACGAGACACAGAATCGGGCCTTTGATCTGCTTGCGGCGTTTGATGACGGCGATGAATTCAATCAGGCGGTCCTTGACTTTCGCGAGGCCGAAATGCTGGTCGTCCAGGATTTTTTCCGCCGCCTTCAAATCCAGCTTGTCCTCGGTGGATTTTTCCCACGGCAGGTTCAAAATCCAGTCGAGATAATTCCGCGCGACGCCGTATTCGGCGGCGGCGGGCGGCGTTTGCTGGAGGCGTTCGAGTTCCTGCAACGCAGCTTTGCGCGCGTCGTCGGGCATCGGCGTGGAATCAATTTTTTCGCGTAGCGACTTGGCTTCGCCGGCGTTCGGGTCGCCGTCGCCGAGTTCGCGCTGGATGACGCGCATCTGTTCGCGCAGGAAAAAATCGCGCTGGTTTTTGGCGATGTTCGACGCGACGTCGCTCTGGATTTTTGAACTCAACGTCAAAACTTCCTGCTCGCGATTGAGCAAGGGCAGCAGTTTGGCGAGCCGTTCGCGGACGGAAATTGTTTCGAGCAGTTTCTGCCGTTCTTCGAGGCTCAAGTTCAGGTTCGCGGCGATGAGGTCGGCGAAATGGCCGGGATGCTCGGTGTTGAGCGCGGCGATTTTCACCTGGTCGGACAGCGCGGTGGACAGCTTGGCGATTTCCTCGAACTGCTTGTGCGCATTGCGGAGCATCGCCTGCAGCTCGACGGAATCCTCGGTTTCGTCGCGCAGCAATTCGTAGGTCGCGCGCAGATACGGCGCGGGCAGTTGGTAATCCTTGACGCGGATGCGCCAGAGTCCCTCGACGAGCACGCGCACGGTGCCGTCGGGAAATTTCACCATTTTGGACAGCCGCGAAACGCAGCCGACTTCATACAAGTCCTGCGGCTCCGGCTCGGCGACATCCGGCTTGCGTTGCAGCACTGCAGCAAACAACCGGTCGCCCGCCACGATGTCGTCCACCAGTTTCAAGCTCGCCCCCGTTTCGACGAGCAACGGAACGACCGCGCCGGGAAAAATCACGATGTCCGAGAGGCCGAGGATGGGCAATATTTCCGGCAGTGAACGCGACGATATGCGCGACGCTCGATCCGATTTCTCGGCGGCACCCAGAATGCTGACAAACTCTGTTTCCGGCGCAGTCATCGTCGGTATTGAGCAAATTGAATGCCGCCGTGTTGAAAAATACCGGCGCGGCTAACTTCCTTCAGAAATCGGAACCTTGGTGCTCTTGGCTCGCGCCGACTGTGCCAGCGGCACATCAATGCGCAGAAAACCGTTCACATAAATCGCCCGCGCCTGGGCCAGATCGTAACCCGGCGGCACCTCCAGCACGCTCTCAAACGGCCCGTAGCTGATTTCCATCACGAGAAAACTGCATTGCGGCGAACGGCAGCAGTCGGGCCGCGTTCCTGAAATCCGCAGACGGTTCCCCTCGACCGTGATTTCCAGGCTGTCGCTCTTCATGCCGGACAACTCCACTTTGATGACCAGCCCGGCTTCGCTGACATAAACATCGGTGTTCGGCACCCAGCGCCCGTTGGCGGAACCGCCACGACCGCTCACCGCCGTGCTGCGCGAGACAAAATGCACCGTGGAACTGACTTTTGTTACGGCCATGATTTAAATTAAGTATTATCGAACCAAATCTGAAAAACAAGCAGGACTGTCAATTTGTTTCCCGACGGTTCCTGCCCGGAACAATTGCAACCGGAATGACTGTGCTTTGCCGCAATTCACCACTGACCTGAAGACGAATAAAACTGCCGGTTGCCGATTCATGTTGCCAACATAACCGCAAAATCCGTTCGCGCAAATGGAATTTGTTTTTTCCGCAAACTTTGAACCTTGAACCTGGAATCCCGAACCTTAAACTTGCCGCATGGCCAATCCGTTCCGCCACCCATACCGCGTCACCTACGCCGAATGCACCGTCGGCAACCACATTTACCACTCGCGCTATCTTGACCTGCTCGAGGCCGCACGCGGCGAATTCATCCGCTCGCTCGGCGGGACAGTTTTACAGTTGCAGGAGAGCAACCTGATTTTTCCAGTCATCGAGGCGCGGCTGCACTACAAATTTCCCGCGCGCTACGACGATTTGCTGGCGATTGAAGTCTGGGTGACGGCTGTTGAAAAAGTGCGCCTGAATTTTGGCCACCGCATTTTGAATCAAAACGGAAAACTGATTCTCGAAGCGGAAACGTTCCACGTCTGCACCGGGCTGGACGAAAAACCAAAACGCCTGCCGGAAGAACTGGCGGAGAAACTGAAGCCGTATTTGAACGCGGTGATTGTCGGTAATTCAAAGTAGAAGAAATGAATGCCACAATTAAAAAGTTTGCGGTAGTAATCTTGTTTATAGGGGCTTTTCCACTTTTCTTTTCTTATTTGTCCATATTGTGATAGCAGCGATATTTGACCCATTTTTTTAATTTCAAATTAGGACATCGCCCATTTTTCATTCCGACTTGCGCTCTCGCCTCTTGTCGGTGAAAATTCAGCGACGCGCGCGATGCAATCTCAACCACATTATCCCAAACATTATTGCGGAGTCTTCGGCATTTTCGGCCATCCGAACGCCGCCGAACTCGCCTACTACGGGCTTTACGCGCTGCAACATCGCGGCCAGGAAAGCGCGGGCATCGTCACCTGCCACGATGGAAAATTTTACAAGCACCACGGCATGGGCCTCGTGCCACAGATTTTCAACGACCCGAAAATTTTGCACGACCTCGTCGGCGACATGGCCATCGGCCACACGCGCTACTCGACGACCGGCACTTCCAATTTGCGCAACGCCCAGCCGCTCACCGTGGATTGCGCACGCGGCCAGATCGCCGTCGCGCACAACGGAAATTTGACGAACGCCGCCGCGCTCCGCGACGAGCTCGAATCGCGCGGCCTCGTTTTTCAAACAACCGTGGACAGCGAAATCATCATCATGATGCTCGCGCAACCGCAGATGGGCGGCGTCGCGAACACGCTCGTCCAAACGCTGCGCCGCATCGAAGGCGCATTTTCGCTCGTCATCATGACGGAAAAAGAATTGATCGGCGCGCGCGACCCGCACGGTTTTCGTCCGCTCTCTATTGGCAAAACCGCGAACGGCGGCTGGGTTTTGTCGAGCGAGACGACGGCGTTTGATTTGATCCACGCGCAATTCGTCCGCGACGTCGCGCCGGGCGAAATTGTCGTCATCAACGAAAAAGGTCTGACGAGCATCCAGGCGTTTCCCGAACAGAAACGCCACGCGTTCTGCATTTTTGAATACGTTTATTTCGCGCGACCCGACAGTGTGCTCAACGGCCACAGCGTCTACGAAGTCCGCAAGGCCATGGGTCGCCAGCTCGCGCGCGAGCATAATGTCAAAGCGGATTTGGTGATTCCCGTGCCTGACAGCGGCGTCTGCGCGGCGATGGGTTACTCGGAAGAATCAGGCATCCCTTACGAAATGGCCTTCATCCGCAACCATTACGTTGGCCGCAGTTTTTTGCAACCGACTCAGCTCATCCGCGATTTCAACGTGCGCGTGAAATTGAACCTCATCGAATCGCTCGTGAAAGACAAACGCGTCATCATCGTGGACGATTCCATCGTGCGCGGGACGACGTGCCGTTCACGCGTAAAAACGCTCAAGGAAGCTGGCGCGCGCGAAGTCCACGTCGCCGTAAGTTGCCCGCCGCACATGAACCCGTGCGTTTATGGCATTGATTTTCCCGACCGCAGCAAGCTGATGGCCGCGAACAATTCCGTGGACGAGATCCGCAAATATCTCAACGCCGACTCGCTGCATTATCTGTCGCAGGCCGGGATGGTCGCCGCCACCGGCCAGCCGAAGGAAAATTTCTGCATGGCCTGTTACGACGGTAATTATCCCGTGCCGTTCGATCCGCTGTTCGACAAACACATCATCGAACGCCGCCGCAAAGAAACGCAAACTCTCGGTGAAGCCGCGGCGAAAGAGGACGCGCAGATCAAGTTGCTGCAGGTTTGATAAGTCGGGAGCGTCGCCGTGATTGACCTCAAACAATTCAAGAATCTCCGGCTTCACGGCGGGTTTGTCATCAAAGAAATTCAATTGACGGACTATCCGATCGTGGATGCAATCGGACGCGAAGCCGTTGCACAGACCAGCGCGATTGTCCGTGAATTTCGATTGCTCATCCGTTCCGGTTTGAGCGAAGAAGAATTGTCCATCACGCTTTACCACGACATTCTGGAAGCCGCTTCTGTCGCCACGGCAAATCCGCCCGCCGATGCGATTGATTTCAACGAAGCGGATTTTGAACAGGCCGCGCAAAATGCCCACAAACGCTGGGGCAACGCTTCACCTGCCAATCTCAATCTCCTGTTGCAATTCTACGGATTTCAAGGACAATGAATTTATGGTTGACCGCGATAAAATTCAGTTCGACCTCATCAAGCTGCTGAACGGCGAGCGCATCTTGCGCCTCACCGAACCGCAGTCCGGCTTGTCCTTGGAAAAAAAACTTGCCCCGGCGGATGCCGTCGTGCGGCAAAAAGAAAAACTTCTCCGCGCGTTCGAGGCTGCCTTGGCGCGAGTCGAGTTGGCGGCGGCTTGAAAATTCAGGCAAAACTCTGACAAATATAGAAAACAAAATTCCATACGCTGGACTTGCATTTGCCTTCTCGATTTTTCTAATCGCTGTTTCCGCAGCCCTCGTGCGACGCCCTCTTTTCGCTTATCTGTTTGGTGTTTTGTTCACAGCGGCTTTCGTTAGCTATTGTGTGTATTATGCAGGCCCTGTTGAAATGGGCGGTTGGATACATGCCCTTTTGGGCGGGCTGTATGGCATCGGCTTTTTTTATTTCTTTCGCTGGTTTCGACGGAAACATTCGGCTGCTCACAGAAAAGATTGATGATGATGAAACCGCATTGACGCCGCGCGTTTTCGCCTTCAGAATTGCGGTTAAATTATGAAAGTGTCCGCATTGTCAAAGGAGCGGTCGGCGTTTCCAATTCGCAATCCGCCATTCGCAATTCGCAATCTGGCCGTCCCGACCGTTGACGCCGTGATGGTCGAGGAACGCGCCGCGTCCTTCGGCAAACGCAGCATCAAGACGAGCGCCAAACTCGCCGGCCTCAAGCTCGCCGTGTCCATGTGCGACCTCACCACGCTCGAAGGCAAGGACACGCCCGGCAAAGTCGCCTATCTCTGCCGCAAAGCGCTCCAGCCCATCGAGGCGAAATACGATGTGCCGAGCTGCGCCGCCGTGTGCGTTTATCCGAACATGGTGAAATACGCGCGCAAATTTCTCGGCGACGTTTCGCCCGTGAACATCGCCGCCGTCGCCACCGGTTTTCCGAGCGGCCAATATCCGTTGCGCACCAAGCTCGAAGAAGTCCGCCGCACCGTGGCCGATGGCGCGGACGAAATTGACATGGTCATTGACCGCTGCGCCTTCCTCGCCGGCGACCACGCGAAGGTGTTCGACGAAATCGCCGCCACCAAGGAAGCCTGCGGCCCGGCGCACTTGAAGGTCATTCTCGAAACCGGCGAACTAGTCACCTACGACAACGTCCGTCTCGCCAGCGAAATCGCCATGCAAGCCGGCGGCGATTTCATCAAGACCAGCACCGGCAAAGTTTCGCCCGCCGCCACCATGCCCGTCACGCTCGTGATGCTGGAGGCCATCCGCGATTATTTTTTTGCCACCGGCATCCGCATCGGCATGAAGCCCGCCGGCGGCATCCGCACGTCCAAGCAGGCGCTCGCCTACCTCGTGATGGTCAAGGAAACCCTCGGCGACGACTGGCTCAACCCGCAACTGTTCCGTTTCGGCGCGAGCACGCTCGTCAACGACGTGCTGATGCAAATCGTGAAAAACGTCGAAGGAAATTATCAAGGTGCGGATTATTTTTCGCTGCCGTGAATTTATGGAAATAAGTAAAAAACCTTGGCCAATTCTGTCGGTTTGCGGTTTCAAAAATCGCATTGATACGAATCCAGACTTTCAACGTCCGGCAGTTTGGAGTTTGTCGCAGAAACAATTGCTCATTGATACAATCTTGAGAGGTTACGACATTCCAAAACTTTACTGGCGCAAAGTCAGCAAGAGTCCCGAGAAATACGAAGTGGTGGATGGCCAACAACGATTGCGAACGGTATTTTAGTTTCACGCCGGCGAATTTAGTTTAGCTCGTGATGCGGACGATATAGATGGCGTTGTGGTGGCAAAAATGTCTTACAGCAATCTTCCAGAAGACCTTCGTTTGGGATTTGATAACTATCCGCTTGATGTGATTGTGTTGAGCGATACGAGCGAGGATGAAGTTCGAGAAATGTTCCTGCGACTGCAAAACGGAACAACTTTGAAAGCACAAGAGAAACGCAATGCAATGTCAGGCAAGATGCGCGCTTTTATCAAAGACCTTTCTCAACATCCGTTTTTCTCTCGTTGTGGTTTTACCAACAGCCGATTCACATTCGATCTCGTAGCTGCACAAATGACAGCTATTGAATTGAACGGTGGACCTTGTCACGTTCGCAATTCAAACCTCAATGCGATGTATGAGGAACAAGCTGATTTTGATTCAGCAGGTCCAAAGGCGCGGAAGATTCGTCGTGTTTTGGAATATCTCGCACAAGTGTTCACCGAGAAGACGCCGGAGTTGGAGCGATACAGCGTGATTTCACTTTATGCGTTGGTTTCTCATTGCATGGAAAAATATGTAATTCAAGGGCGACAGGATTCGCTTCGTGAGTGGTTTATCAAATTTGAATCAGCGCGTGCCGCTCAAGAGCAGTTGCCGGACGAACAGCGTGATTCAGAATTACTGGCATACAAAGAGCGCACCAGTCACAGCACGGATGCTCAAGACTCAATTCAGTGGCGGCATGACTTTTTGCTTCGGAATTTTTTTGAAGCCGTTCCTGACATCGAACTCAAAGACGAACAAAGGCTGTTTTCACACGAGCAACGCCTCGCAATTTTTCGCAGAGATGGAGGCAAATGCTTGCTTCGCCTAAAATGCGACGGCGTTAAATGCGAGTGGGATGCTTGGGAAGCAGATCATATTGTAGCTTGGTCACAAGGCGGCAAAACAACTGTTGCCAATGGTCAAGTTGCTTGCCCAGCTTGCAATTCAGCCAAGGGCGCGAATAGCTAAATGATTGTTTAATTCAGTTATCCGGAAATTCCGGATAACTGTAGAAGCTAAAACTTAAATCAAATTTTGCATGAAAACCAAATTCAAACCCGTGAAGCTTTCCGCCAAGCGTGTTGTCGCTGCGACAAATCACGCCGTTATTCCATTGCGCGACCGGCGATTGAATTTTGGCGAGAAATGGAATTACGCGCCCGCGCCGGAGGATTCCAAGAATTACGTCATCGCGCCGCGACATGAATTGTTCATCGGCGGAAAATTCGTCAAACCGCATTCGCAGAAATATTTTCCGTCCATCAATCCCGCGACGGAAGAAAAGCTCACGGAGATTTCCGCTGCCGACGCCACCGACGTTGACAAGGCGGTCAAATCCGCGCGGCGCGCCTACGAAAAAGTCTGGAGCAAGATGCCGGGACGCGAGCGGGGCAAATATCTTTATCGCATCGCGCGCATCATCCAGGAGAAGGCGCGCGAACTGGCCGTGCTCGAAACGATGGACGGAGGCAAGACCATCAAGGAAAGCCGCGACGTGGATTTGCCGCTCGTGGCCGCGCACTTTTTTTATTACGCGGGCTGGGCGGACAAGTTGAAATACGCGTTCCCCGGCAAAACGCCGTCGCCGCTCGGCGTCGCGGGGCAGATCATTCCGTGGAATTTTCCGCTGCTGATGGCCGCGTGGAAAATCGCGCCCGCGCTCGCGTGCGGCAACACGGTGGTTTTGAAACCGGCGGAAACAACTTCAATTACTGCGCTGCGGCTGGCGCAGATTTTTCAGGAGGCGGAATTGCCCGAAGGTGTGGTGAACATCGTCACCGGCGCGGGCGAAACCGGCGCGGCGCTCGTCAATCATCCGGACGTAAATAAAATTGCGTTCACGGGTTCGACGGAAGTTGGAAAAAAAATTGCGCAACTTGTCGCAGGCACGAAGAAAAAATTGACGCTCGAACTCGGCGGCAAGGCGGCGAATATTTTGTTCGAGGACGCGCCGATTGATCAGGCCATCGAAGGCGTCATCAATGGAATCTATTTTAACCAAGGCCATGTGTGTTGCGCCGGGTCGCGGTTGTTCGTGCAGGAAGGGATTTATTCCAAGGTCATCAAGAAATTGCGCGACCGCATCCAGACCTTGCGCGTCGGCAATCCGCTCGACAAAAACACCGACATCGGAGCGATCAATTCGTCGGCGCAATTGGAAAAAATAAAATTGCTCGTGCAAAGCGGCGTGGACGAAGGCGCGGAACTGAATCAATCAAGTTGTTCGCTTCCCGCAAAAGGTTTTTGGTTTCCGCCGACGTTTCTCACAGGCGTCACGCACGCGCATCGCGTGGCCTCGGAGGAGATCTTCGGACCCGTCTTGAGTGTGATGACGTTCCGCACGCCGGAGGAGGCGTTCGAGCGCGCGAACAACATTCCCTACGGCTTGAGCGCGGGCGTGTGGACGGACAAAGGCAGCAAAATTTTCAAGATGGTCAGCAAGCTGCGCGCCGGCGTCGTCTGGGCGAACACCTACAACAAGTTCGACCCGACGAGTCCGTTCGGCGGCTACAAGGAAAGCGGCTTCGGTCGCGAGGGCGGATTGCACGGGCTGGCGGCGTATTGCAAATTGGTGTGACAGTGGGATGCCCATGAATCAGAGCAGCCCACGGAGCAGCGGGTGGCAGTCCGGACGTCGACTTTTTTGCTTCAAATTTGCATTGCCACGCGTGTCGCGCGGATTTAACTTGGAAGTCACAATTAAATTTACCCTATGTCGAACGCTGGAAAAGAAACACCGTCGGCGGCGAACGATTTGCTGAAGAATTCCTCGCTTTACCGCGAATTTCAGGCCGAGCGCGAGGAAATCCTCCGGCACAAATGGATTGAATCGGAGAAGGCCGGGCGCGATATCGGCTTTGAACAGGCGCTGACGGATTGGATCATCAAGCATCGCGCAAGCTGGCGCAAAGCCCGTCAGGTCGCCGCGAGCAATTAAAAAACGGTTCCTTTAACGCCGCCCCGCGAGGTGGCGAAGGAAAATATGGAAACGAAACGCATCACGCGAGCTGCCTCCGCACACCGGCGGAGTGTTTCGCGATTTTTCTTTTTCAATTATTCATCATCCTCGCAATCATCGTCGTCCTCATTTTTATTTTTGAGGACGAGAATGACGATGAGCATGAGGAGGATTTTTCCAAATGCCTGAAGCCAACGTAATCCTCGACGCTAACGCAATTGGCCGCGCGCTCACGCGCATCGCGCACGAAATCGCCGAGCGCAATGAAAATTCCGCCGAGGTCGTGCTCGTCGGCATTCCCAAAGGCGGCGTACCGCTCGCCCAACGGCTCGGCGCAATTCTCTGCGAAATCTGGAAGCAAGCCGTGCCGACCGGCAGCCTCGACGTTTCCATGCACCGCGATGACCTTGAACGGCGCGCCGCGCCAAAAATTCATCCGACGGAAATTCCTTTTGACGTGACCGGCAAAACCGTCGTGCTGGTGGACGACGTATTGTTCAGCGGCCGCACAATCCGCGCGGCGATGGATGCGCTAAATGATTTTGGCCGGCCAAAAAAAATCCAGCTCGCGGTGTTGGTTGACCGCGGCCATCGCGAACTGCCGATCAAGGCGGATTTCGTCGGCAAAAATGTGCCGACGGCGGCGAATGAAAAAGTTCATGTGCGGATTGGCGAAAAAGACGAAGTGATTTTGGAACGAAAATGAGCTGGACCAAAAAACATCTGCTCGACATCGAATCGCTCACGACGGACGAAATCGTCACCGTGCTCGATACCGCGCGGGCATTCAAGGCCGTCGGCGAGCGCGCGATCAAAAAAGTCCCGGCGTTGCGCGGGAAAACCGTCGTCAATCTTTTCATCGAACCATCAACGCGCACGCGCATCAGTTTTGAACTTGCGGCGCAACGGCTGACCGCCGACATCGTGAATTTTTCCGCCGACGCCTCGTCGTTCAAAAAGGGCGAGACGCTCAAGGACACCGCGCGTAATCTCGAAGCGCTCAACGCCGATTTCATAATCATCCGCCACAGCGCGAGCGGTGCGCCGCATTTTCTATCGCGCGTCGTGAACGCCAGCATCATCAACGCCGGCGACGGCGCGCATGAGCATCCGACGCAGGCGCTGCTCGACGCTTTCACCATCCGCGAGCACAAGGAAAAAATCGCCGGGCTGAACGTGACGATTCTCGGCGACATCCTTTACAGCCGCGTCGCGCGCTCGAACATCTGGGCGCTGACGAAACTCGGCGCGAAGGTGACGTTGTGCGGTCCGTCAACGCTTGTTCCGAAAACTTTTGAGCAGATGGGTTGCCGCGTGACGCACAATGTTGACGACGCGATTCGCGACGCTGACATCATTCATTTGCTCCGTATCCAGCACGAGCGCCAGCGCAAGACGATGTTTCCGAGCATCGGCGAATACACGAGTCTGTTTGGCCTGAACAAGGCGCGGCTTGCCAAAACCAAACCCGACGCGCTCATCATGCATCCCGGCCCGATCAATCGCGGCGTGGAAATTGATAGCGAAATTGCCGACTGCGCCCGTTCATTGATTTTGGAGCAAGTGACGAACGGTCTTGCCGTGCGCATGGCGGTTTTGTTTTTGCTCAACGGCGGCAAAGGGCCGGGTGAAGTGACCGGTTAAAGTGTTTAATCGTTGAAGCGGAAAAATTATCAGCACGATTCAACCATTTAACATTTCAACGAGTTTCAAATCCCAATCGGGTGCCACGCGGTTTTGAATTCCACCGTGTCGAGAATCCAATACGGGTCTTCCACTTTCGCGGAAAACCAATCGGCGGCGGCGTGATTTGAATAACGCTTGAGATTCGTCGCGACGCCGGCTTGCAGTTTGGCGCTGATTTCAGGATCGCCCGCGCCGTCCACAATCGCGTTCACGTCCATGTGCGTGGCGATGTGCGGGACGAGTTCGGCGCGTTTGCCGGTCAAAATATTGACCACGCCGCCGGGCAGATCGCTCGTCGCGAGAATTTCGGCGAAAGTCGCGGCGGGCAGCGGAAATTTTTCGGACGCGACGACAATCGCCGTGTTGCCGCTCAAAATCACCGGCGCGACGAGCGACACGAGCGCGAGCAACGATGGTTCGTCCGACGCGAGCACGATAACCACGCCGGTCGGTTCGGGCGTGGTGAAATTAAAATGCGAAGACGCGACCGGATTCACGCTGCTGAACACTTGCGAGTACTTGTCCGTCCAGCCCGCGAAATGCACGAGCCGGTCAATCGCCAGCGTCACTTCACGTTTCGCCTTTGCTGCGCTGACATTTGTTGAACGTGCAATCTCCGCGACCAGTCCGCTCGCGCGGTTCTGCAACATTTCGGCGACACGATAAAGAATCTGTCCGCGATTGTAGGCGCTGGCCTTGTTCCAGCCGTCAAATGCGGCTCGTGCGGCGACAACGGCATCGCGAAAATCTTTGCGCGAGGCATACGCAAAATTATCAAGCGGTTCGCCCTTTGCGGATTTCGCTGGCAGATAACGACCGCTTTCGCTGCGCGGAAATTTTCCGCCGAGGTAGAGCTTGTAAGTTTTTTTGACGTCGAGTCGCGTGCTCATTTTGGATTTGTTTTGCGCCAGGCGTTAAATTTTCGGTTAAAACTTCCGATAAGGCAACAACTCTTGTGCGCGACAACGCATCGTCATTCGTTATGCGGAATCTGGATGGTGCTGCCACCGATGAATTCGCGGATGACGGCGTCGCCGGGAATCAGTTCGAACGTCTTCACCTGCTCGCGCGTGAAGCCGGCGACGGATTCGAGAAGTGCCTTGACGCGGTCGTAGCGGATGCGCGCGTCGAGAAAACCGGCGTAGGGCGCGAAGTCTTCCGGTTGCGGCAGCAAGCCGCCGTCGCCGAGGATAAACGGCTTGAGCGCGGGCAGATCAAATGGAAAGCCGCCATTGACGAAGTGGTCGCCCAAACCGGCGAGCGGAATGATGCTGAAAAGTTCACCGTAGCGGACATAGTGCCAGTGGAGAATCGTCCGCAGCGCGGTGTGATTGCGATGCTGCACGTCGCGCAACATGCGACGGATGAGCCGCACGTCGGTGAATTGCGTCAGGCGTTTGGTGCTGCCGTCGCCCTCGTAAAGCGCGTTTTGCGTTTCGATGTAGAGCCGGAATTGCTGCGCGGCGTCAATGCCTTCCGTGATCGGCGGATAAAATCCGTGCAGGCAGTCGAG
>Ga0224556_1000268_pt1 | contig 13033 bp, 11 predicted proteins | sample 714S315metaG_FD_183007 | JGI IMG/M metagenome (GOLD analysis project Ga0224556, IMG submission 183007) | Peat soil microbial communities from Stordalen Mire, Sweden - 717 S3 1-5 | ecosystem: Environmental > Terrestrial > Soil > Wetlands > Peat | place: Sweden: Norrbotten County, Stordalen Mire...
GCATTGTCGTCCACCACGGTCTTCTTCGGCGGAGTCACCGGAACCGCCGCCTGTGCCGCCTTCAGGTCCGTCCGCAGCCGCACAATCTCCGCTTCCTTGGCCGATGACAAACTCTCCATCCGCTGCGCCATCTGCTTCCGCGTAGTCTCGAACCCGTTCAGATCATTCGCCAGCGCCTGCAGGTCGTCTTTCGGCCCGAACGCCCCCGTCCCTTCCACCACCGTCCCCAGGACGTCATACAGCGCATCGAGATTGCGATAAAGTTTGAACGTGGCCTGCAGATCCTCCGGAGCGGCGCGCAACTCCGCAATAATCGCCGGCAGCGCCCCCTGCAGATTGCGCTGAATCGAATCCACATTCGCCAGCGACTGCTTCTTCGTAGCGCCGTCCGCCTTCCAGCGTTCGATGCGCAGCTTCGCCAGATCGGCCTGCGCGCTCTTCGACGTCGCCTCCAGTTGCGCCAACATTCCGTTCAACTGCGTCACCGAGGCATACGAAACCGGCTCCCCGCTCTGCCCAGACGCCGCATTAGCGGGACTCGCGCTCATAGGGCCAGCCGCCGGCCCCGACTGCCCCAGAGCGGTCGCCATGCACATTAAAGACGAGACGAATAAGAAAAGGAGAGAATGACGTTTCATTGTTTGCAACGTTGGGGTTCGCGAGCAACAGCATACTACAACGACCCCCCGCCTGTAGATCGGCGAAGAAGCGGGCTTACACTCGATCGCAACCACACGACTTTGGGTGCCCCATGTCTCGCGCGTTCTTTGCGCGAGAAGTGGGGGTTTTTCGGTGGGGATCTTGATCATAGCTTCGTCTTCTCACCGCACACTCCCCGCCAGGCCTTCCGCGCCTGAACTGGCACAGATAACGCAATGGGTCGATAATGACGATAATGAGGGACAACAATTAAAGACGATATTCAGACGAGCCCCATGTCCCACCCAACCCCACACCCGCGTTCCCGCCACGAAATCCGCGCCCTGCTCCCAATCCTGATCGCCTTCTTCCTATTTCTGTGCCCCCACCACTCCCCCGCCCAGGATCTCGCCCGCCGCCTCATCCTCAAAGACGGCTCCTACCAGTTGGTCACGAAATATGAAGTCAAAGGCGACCGCGTGCGCTACATGAGCGCCGAGCGCGATGACTGGGAGGAACTCCCCGCCTCGCTCGTCGACTGGCCCGCCACCGAGAAGTTCGAGCGCGACCGCGCCGCCGGAGCGGCCGTCCCCGAGGCCGTGCAGCTCGACAACGAAATAGAAAAGGAAAGCGAGCGCGCCGAAGCCAAACTCCCGCAGGTCGCCCCCGGACTCCGCCTGCCCGACGATTCCGGTGTATTTCTACTCGACAACTTCCAAGGCGAGCCCCAGGTCGTCGAAGTGCAACAAACCGCCGGCGACGTCAATCGCGGCAGCAAAGCCAACATCCTCCGCGGCGCCCTCAACCCCATCACCGGCATCAAGCAAAGCGTAGAACTCGAAGGCGCCCACGCCCCCGTGCAGGCCCATGTAGATTTTCCGTCCCTCTACATCAAGATCGACGCCGATCCCGACCACCCCGATCCAACCGCCACGGCGAAAGATTCCACTCGCAGTCCGCAAGGCCCCCAGCAGCCCCAACAACCTCAGCAGCCCCAGCAGCCAGTCGTCCCCTTCAACCGCTTCCGCATCGTCCGCACCGAGGTCAAAGGCGACAAGCGAATCGTCGCCGACGTCAAGCGCCCGCCCACCGGCAAGGTCAGCCAGGAGCAGCACGTCGTCAAAACCACCATCACGAACGTCACCGGAGGCTGGCTGAAACTAACCCCCACCGAACCTCTCGCGCCCGGAGAATATGCCCTGGTAGAAATCATCGGCCAGGAAGGCGCGCTAGGCAAAGAAGGCATGAATCTCTACGTCTGGGATTTCGGCGTCAACCCCAAAGCCCCCGCCAACCCCAACCCCTGGAAGCCGACACCCCCAGACGCGAAGTCCGAGCCAAAGCCCGATCCCGCAGCGAAGCCTAATTGAGATATGAGGTCAGTGGTCGCACACGAAAGTGGTCCCCGCACGGAAGTAGAGATACAAACGTCATCCCCTAAGCTTTGTCATTCCGATAAGCTTTGTCATTCCGACCGAAGCATGTCATTCCTGAAAGGAATGACGTGCGCAGTGGAGGAACCTGCTGTTCCATTTTTTGACCGCTGCCGCCGAAGGCGCTAAACGCTGACCACCCCTACTCCTTCAACATCCCCCTCTGCGCAATCCCAATATTATCCCGCGAAGAATTCTTCACCACATACATCATCCCATCCGCCTGCCGGATCACGTCATGCGCGGTCCGCGCGTCATGCGGATAAGTCGCCAACCCAATCGATGCCCGCACATTCAGGTTCAGCCCTTCATCTCTGCAAAAACAGCTGCCCCGCAACCCATCGCGCAGCCGTTTGGCCACCACCAGCGCCTGATCTTTACTCGTCTGCGGCAGCAACACCACAAATTCATCTCCCCCATAGCGAAACGCAAAATCAATCAGCCGCAACTGCGCCTTCACCAGATACCCAATCTCCGCCAGCAATTTGCTCCCAATCAAATGCCCGTGCGTGTCGTTGACCGACTTGAAATGATCGAGATCGATAAACAGAATGCTGAATTCATATCCAAATCGCGACGACCGGTAAACCTCGGTTTCCAGCGTCTTATAAAGATGCCGCGCGTTATACAACCCGGTGCAGTCGTCGGTGATCGTCAGTTCCTGAATCTTTTCTACCCAGCGCGCGTTCTCAATGGCAATCGCCGCGTAATCGCACAGCGACTGCAGAAAGAACAACTCCGCATCCTTGAACCGCTCCATGTCGACGTTAACCAACTGAATCACGCCCAGCACGCGCAGCTTCGACCGCAGCGGCACGCAGATTACCGATCGCGTCTGCCACTGCGTCGTCTGATCCACGCGGCTGGCAAAATCCGGGTCTGCGGCCACATCGGGCACTACTCGCGCCTCTCCGTTCTTCGCCACCCAACCAGCAATCCCCTCGCCCACCTTCAGCCGGACATTTTTCAGCGCCTCGGCTTTGTCCCCCACTGCAATCGCAAAGTAAAGTTCGTCGCGCCCTTCATCCACCATCAGCAGCGACCACGTATCCGGGCGAAAATATTCCGCCATCTTGTCCATGATGGTCTGCAGAATGGAGTCGAGGTCCAGCGACGACGTGAGCGCCTTGGCCACGTCGTGAAAGATCGTGAGTTCCTGGTTCTGGCGCGTCAATTGAGTGCCGGCCTCAGGCATGCAAATCCCGTAGTTCCTCGGAAGAAGGGTGGCGTTCAAAAAAGTATATTCGTCACCTTCGTGCACGGGCAATGAACGTTGGTAACGGGTACCCCTAAAGCCAACCGCATCAGTCTTTTCCATGTCGAGCACATGTGGAGCGGACACTCCTGTCCGCTGCCTTTGACTTTGTTCTTGATCCTCTCCAGCATCGTTATCTTCATCCAGCATCGTTCTAAATCTTCATTCCATGCAGCCGCCGCCTCACCCCAACTCATTGTCATGCCGACAACCGAGCGAACGCGAGGGCCAGAGGAACCTGCTTTCCCCACCCCGTAGCCGTTAGAAGAAACCGCTCCACTTCCCAAACCTTTTCACCCTCAACCGGCGTATTCTTGAATACCATAGCCATGAACACCTACACCCTCACCACGCTCTTGCTCGCTCTATCCCTTTCCACCTTCGCGCAAACCGCGGCCCCCGACCCCAAATCCGTCCCCGTCATCGATGGCGCCATCGGCGCCTGCTCCGTCGACTTCACCGTCACCGACCCCGACGGCGCCCCCGTCTACAACGCCAACATCAAGGTCCACATCGCTTACGGATTCATGTACCTGCACAAGCTCGACCTCCAGGTCGGCACCAACGCCGACGGCAAAGCCCGCTTCACCGGCCTGCCCGACCGCACTAAGCGCGGCCTCTTCTTCGAAGCCTCGGCCGGCGACCGCACCGCCGAAGCCTTCGACGATCCCGCCACCACCTGCAAGAACCAATTCACCGTCACCCTCCGCAAGAAGCCCTAGCCAGCGTCACCACACCACACGCGCACAATAGAGAAGCGCGCCCAACCGTGAAAGAGCGGCGCTTCAGCGCCGCGTCGCATTCCTTGCTGCCGAACAAGTGAAGTGCTCCACTTACCCACCATGCAAATTTCTTCATCTTGCCAGTCCATAGCTTTCACGACTACCATTCGCGCCAGCTTCACTCCTCTCGGCCCTTCGATCTCAACGTTCTCTCTCGAGGTAACACTGATGATGAAATCTCTCCTCGCCGCGCTTGCAACCTTCCTGTTCGCGATAACCGTCTCCGCGCACGCTCAAACCTTCACAACCCTCGCCAGCTTTACCGCCACCACCGGCGCCACTCCTCTCAGCCCGCTCGTCCAGGGATTCGACGGCAACCTCTATGGCACAACCGTTCAGTATGGTTACGGTTTCGGCACCTTCATCCGGGTAACGTCATCCGGAGTTGTCACGCCCCTCTACAGCTTCTGTCAAAACTTGACCGACTCCGGCTGTCCCGATGGCTCGTATCCCCAGGGTACCGTCGCGCTCGGCACCGACGGCAATTTCTACGGCGTAACCGAGGGCGGGTACTACTCATCAACCGGAAACGGCACCGTTTACAAAATCACTGCAGCGGGCGCGCTGACTACATTGCACACTTTCTGCGCACTGCCCGGCTGCGCTGACGGCGAATACCCCACCCTCGGCCTCACCTTGGCCCGCTCCGGCGACTTCTACGGTCTAAGCAATGCCCCGGAAGACAGCACCGCCTTCGACGGGCAGATCTTCGAAATCTCTTCTTCCGGAGCCTTCCACAATGTCCTCACCGTTTGCCCCAACACTCTTTGTCCCGCCGATGCCGGACCGATCGGCTCTCTGCTTCTCTCCAGCGCCGGCGCTTTCCTGAGTCCCGGTCCGGGCGCGGGCGATGGCAACGGCCCCGGCTCTCTCTACAACATGTCCGCCTCCGGCGTCCCCACGCTTGTCTTGGCCTTCTGCGACGACAGCGTTTGCCACGGCGGCGGCGGTTACAATCGCACCCCGCTGGTCGAGTCCCCGACAGGGGAGATCTACGGCACGTTCGTTGAGGGCGGCTCCTCAACAAACTGCACTTATGCTCCCGGATGCGGCACCGCCTTTGAAGTCACTCCCTTTGGCGCCGGATATTTCAACAAAATCCACAACTTCTGCGCCGAGGCCGGTTGCGCCGACGGCTTCGCTCCCGGCCCGCTCATCCAGGCCTCCGACGGCAACTACTACGGCACCACGACCGGAGGCGGCAAGTACGGCTACGGAACGATTTTCCGCATCCTTGCCACCGGGAACTTTGCGGTGGTCCATAACTTCTCCCCCGCCGACGGTTATAGTCCCACCCCAATCGCGTTATTGCAGGCCACCGACGGAAACCTCTATGGAGCCACTAGCCAGACTATCTATCGCGTCTCGCTCGGCATCGCGCCATTCGTCAAGACCGTGATGAATTCCGGCAAGGTCGGCGGCACCGTCATCATCCTCGGTAACAATCTCACCGGCACGACCAGCGTCACCTTCGGAGGCATAGCCGCGGCCTTCACCGTCGTTTCGTCCACCGAAATCACCGCAACCGTCCCCTCCGGCGCAACCACCGGAAACATCCAGGTCGTCACCCCCACCTCCACGCTGCGCAGCAACGTAGCATTCCAAGTCCTGCCGTAGCCGGCTGCCCTTGTCCTGTCCCTCCGTCCTTTGGAGGGACAGAGCCTGCCCTGAGCGGAGTCGACGGGACGGGGGACCTTTTCCAGAAGGGGATGGAAACATTCCACTCGCTACCTCGGTTACCTCCTCTGCAACTCTCGATAGTGGCAACCCCCTACCGCTTGTCCTATGATGTTCCCGTCACCATCAGGGCGAGCAACTTCGCCCCAAAACAGGATCCCGGTGGGCGAATTCGGCAACAAATTCCGCAAGGCACGCGAGAAAAAAGCTCTCTCGCTCGATGACGTCTCCCACGTCACCAAGATCGGCTCGCGCATGCTCCAGGCCATCGAAGATGAACGCTTCGACCTGCTCCCCGGCGGCGTCTTCAACAAAGGCTTCATCCGCGCCTACGCCCAGCATGTCGGACTCAACGACGAAGACGCCATCAACGACTATCTCGCCTGTCTCCGCAAAACCCAGATCGACGCCCTGGAAGGTTCGCAACTAGAACGCCCCGGCCAGCCCCGCGCCGCCGCACGGCAAAAGCCTGGTTCGGATAAGCCTGGTTTGGATAAGCCTGGTTCGGATAAGCCTGGTTCGGATAAGCAAGTTCCGTCCAAGCCTGATTCGTCGAGCCCAGGTAAACCCAACCCAAACAAAGCTGCTCCCGGCAAACCTGCCTTCGACAAACAAATTCCGGACCAGTCCGAAAAGTCCGCCGCCAAATCGCCAGCTTCAGCACAACTCGAGGAGCTCCCCGAACTGCAACTCCCCCGCGCCGAACACGTCCGCCCCCGGCGACGAGATTTCGAGCTAAACTCCGGCGTCGAAATTCCCTGGCGAATCCTCGCCGTCTCTGCCCTCGTCATCGTCCTCGGAATCATTCTCTGGACGCGCCGCTCCCATAGACCCCACATCGCAGCCGCCGCCTCAGCTCCCGCCCACACCACGCAGTCCGCGCCGCCTCCCTCCATACCAGCGTCCGGGAATCCTTCGTCGCCGCTGCTGCGCTCAGCATCAGCCTCGGTAACTCATCCTTCCTCCGCGCTTGCGCCCGCCTCCGCGCGACCGCCCGCAGCCGCTGCCGACCACGCTGCCGTCAAGGCCGTGGACGACAACATCTCCGCCAATCCAAACGCGGCCACTGCAAAGTCCCCGTCAAATCCGCCGCCCACGCAACCATCCACCGCTCCCCTGACTCTTGTCATCCGCGCCACAGAAAATTCCTGGATCTCCATACTCGCCGACGGCCAACCCGTGAGCCACGAAACCCTCATCGCCCCCGCCCGCATTTCCGTCCGCGCCACCCGCGAAATCATCGTCAAAGTCGGCAACGCCGCCGGAGTCACTTTCCTCTGGAACGGCCACGAAATCCCCGCCTCCGGCGCCGAAGCCGAAGTCAAAACCTACGTCTTCGACTCCACCGGCATGCAGATCGCCCCCGCACCCCCACCCCCCGCGCAATAACCCAAGGAACTCCCCATGAGCCTGCCGACCCCAACTCAATCCTCGGCCAGCCGCGCAGCCTGCGTCATCAGGTAATGCTGTTCCGGGATGCTCGTCGTCCGCGCAGCCGCCAGTCGGTAGCATTCGATGGCAGCTTCACAATCTCCAATCTTCTCCAACAAATGGGCGCGAACCGCGTCCAGACGATAGTGACCCGCAATCCGCGGATCGCTGTCGAGAGCCCGAAGCAGATCCAGCCCCTGGGCAGGGCCGTGAACCATAGCGGCCGCAATTGCATGATTGAGAGTGACCATGGGACTGGGGGCAACTCGTTTCAGCAACTCATACAACGCCAGGATTTGTGCCCAGTCAGTGTCCTCCACTCTCTCAGCTTCGTCGTGAACAGCGGCAATCGCCGCCTGAAGCTGATACAAGCCCACGGATGCCTGCGACAGCGCAGCCGTGAGAAGCCCAATTCCCTCTGAGATTTCCGCGCGATCCCACAGAGTTCGATCTTGTTTGTCTAAAGGAATCAACTCCTCATCCGCCCCGGTTCGGGCCGCGCGCCGCGCGTCGGTTAAAAGCATCAGCGCCAGAAGTCCCGCAACCTCGGCATTATCGGCGAGTAGCGCTTTGATGTTGCGCGTCAAGCGGATCGCTTCCCGCGCCAGATCGAGTCGTTGCAAATGCAACCCGATGCTGCTGGCATAGCCCTCGCTAAAGATCAAATAAAGCACATGCAGAACTGCCGGCAGACGTTCCGTTCGCTCCTGCGCAGAAGGCAGACGAAACGGTACGCCCGAAGCTTTGATCGATTGTTTCGCGCGGCTGATCCTTTGCGCCATCGTGGCCTCGGGAACCAGAAACGCATTCGCAATTTCAGCCGTGGTTAAACCCCCAACCGCCCGCAAGGTCAGCGCGATTGCCGAAGATGGACTGATCGCAGGATGGCAGCACATGAACAACAAAATCAGCGTGTCGTCTGGATCCATGTCGGCCTCGATCTCGAGGGTGGGGGCCAAGCTTTCCGCTTCGGCGGCCACTGCGGTTTCTCTTTCGCGGCGGGCGATTTCGCTGCGCGCCTGGTCCATCATGCGGCGGCACGCCACCTGAATCAGCCAGCCCCGAGGATTTTCCGGAACGCCCTCCTGCGGCCATTGCGTGAAAGCGGCGATCATTGCTTCCTGCACCGCATCCTCGGCCGAGGAGAAATCCCGGAAACGGCGAGCGACCGCGCCGAGCACCTGCGGCGCAACTTCACGCAGCAGATGCTCGGTAGTCGCATCCCATTCCTTGGTCATCGCATCTCCCCTTACAGCATTTCCGGCGGCGGCCCGCTCATGACCTGACGCACTTCAATCGGCATGTTCAACGGTGCTCCACCGGGGCCGGGCGCGGCGGATACCTTGCCGGCAATCTCATAAGCTCGCTCCGGACTGTCAACATCGATGATCCAAAAGCCGGCCAGAAATTCTTTGGACTCCGCAAAAATACCGTCAGTGACGGGCCGGCCATCCTTGCCTGCCCGCACCAGCTTCGCCTGGTCGGGAAACGCTAGCCCTTCCGCCGACACCAACTCTCCCCGTTGGTGGAGCTCTTTATTGGTAGCCATCATGAAGCCGATGTGTGCCTGAAGGTCCTTCTTGGGCCATTCTGGCACGCCGTGCCCGGATTTCATCGTGTTCATCATCAGAATGTATTTCATCGTCTTGCTCCTTTTGATTTTATTCAGCCCCAGTTCCAGAGCCTTCACGGTTAAGCCGTGACTGCGTTCTCGACATTTCGTTTATCGCGTCTTGGGTAGTGATGCAGTTTGAGGGGAGACTCGTATCAGGGCATGCCTTCAGGCATGCCATCTCGCAGCGAGGTTTGAAAACCGGCTTCAGCCGCTGGCCCTGACGACGAGTCGCAGCGGCTAAAGCCGTTTCGTCCCTAAGCGGCTATCGGCATCGCTGAACGCGATGCCCTGATACGAACCATTTTCAAACTGCACCACTACCCGTCTTGGCTTCATAGACCGCGAACTGACGCACTTCAATCGGCATGTTCATAGACACAGCGGAAATCCGTCCCGCGATGGCATACGCGCGCTCCGCGTTCGGAACCTCAACGATCCAGTAGCCCAACAGAAATTCCTTCGCCTCAGGGAAAATGCCGTCGGTGACGGGCACGCCGTTCTTCTCGCCGCGCACCACCTTGGCTTCCTTCGGTCCCGCTAAGCCCTGGGTCGCAATAAATTCTCCAGACTCGGTCAGATCCTGGTTGATGCGATGCAGTCTCGCCATATGCGCCTCAATCTCCTGTTTCGGCCAGGCGTGATACCCCTCAACTCCTGCCCTCGTGCCCGACATCAGCAAAATGTATTTCATTTTCGTTCGCTCCTTTTCTTGTGTTCTCATTCTCGTGTACTCACCTGGTTTCAGTTCCTCTAAGTCTTCGAGCTTGTGTGGAACATCCATCGGACGCCAAATTTGTCGGTGAGCGCCCCGTAGCTACCGAAAAACTGTTGGCTCAGCGGATCGATCACGTCTGCCCCCTCAGAGAGTTTGTCAAAGAGAAGTTTCAACTCTTCAAACGTTCCTCCACTGAGATATAAGCACGCGGTATTACCGCATACGCGCGTGCGGTCGAGCCGAAGCCAGTCCGACGCCGAAATGTCCACATTGCTGCTTCTGAGCCGGGCATTGAGGACCTTTTCGTGTTGGAATGCGGGCATGTGATCCTTGGCCGGAGTGTCTTTCACCCTGGTGACCATCAGTTCTCCGCCAAAACAGGCTTTGTAGAACTCCATTGCCTCACGGCAGTTTCCATCGAGCAAAAGATAAGGTGTCAAGGTTGTCATTTCATCTCCTCCCGTTTTCGCGGTCTTGGCATCTGCTATCGAACGAACCGGTAGAGCCGTGAGCGCAACTGCCTCAATCACGGATGCGATGAATTGGCGACGAGATACCCCGTAGCGCATGGCCCCCCTCCTTCTTTCGAGCACTTGCCAGACCCAAGTCTGCGTTCTTCATCGAGTAGTCGGAGCGGTCCCGCCATTCTCTACATCTTCCTGAAAAATATTTCATGGGCCAAAGTCACCACCCAATGTCGATTTAGGAGCACCAGAACCGACAAACAAGTGGAGGCGGGAAAATGACAACCGACGAAATGGTAGTGGATGTCAGCCAGGACTGGATGCTGGCCTGCGATGTGCAACAGGCGTTTATGCAGGCGCCGTGCACGGCGAACGATTCCTGGGACTACAGCGCCCGCTGCCGTCAAGTCAGGGCACTCGGCGGCGATTGCTACAATTTCATCCCCCTGAAGAATGACCGCCTGGCGCTGTTCGTTGGAGACGCATCCGGCAAGGGTCTGGCTGCCGCACTCATGATCGCCAATGTGCAGTCCTCGATCCGCACAGCGGCATTGTTCACCGGAGATGACTTGCCCGCCCTGCTCCAGGTGGTGAATCGTCAGGCCTACGCTTCATCGTCCGAGGCCCGCTACGCAACCTTATTCTACGGAGTATTCGACGGTTCAACTCGCACTCTGCACTACGTAAATGCCGGCCATAATCCGCCCGTCCTCATTCGACGGGATGGTTCAAGGCAAGATGGTTCCATGCATTGCCTGGAAACGGGTGGCGCACCCGTTGGACTATTCGCTGATTCGTCTTATCGCGAGGGCACCGTAAAGCTCGAAACCGGTGATTTGCTGATCGCCTTCACTGACGGACTCACCGAAGCAACCAATCAGCACGGAGAGGAATGGGGAGTTCAGGGCTTATTGCAAGCAGCCGCCCGCGGAGCGCAATGCTCTCAAAACACCGACGATCTCGTGAACCTGATCTTTCACTCGATGGATGAGTTCTCCAAAGGACACCAAACCGACGATGCAACCTTGGCCGTCGTAAGGGTTGGCCCGCCGGCGCTCTAAACAGTTGGCAGTCGCAGCGCGCTGGGCGAAGGGTGCGAGAGATGGCATGCGAAACATGGGGATGAGAGACAAGGGAAGTCTCGCTCCCGTCCCCGCCCCGCTGGCCCACCAATTCCTCCCATCCACCCGCATATTTCCGCGCTTGAATTGATCCCCCGGCAGTTAGGGTCAAAACCGTTGCGTCTCCGGGAGGGGTCTGTTAGCCTTTTAAAAGGACTTCCTTGTCGCAGTTCGCTCCGTCGCGGCCGCGTGGATTTCCCCCGGGTCCCGCCCGATCCCGAGTTCATAAGTCGGTTCATAAGTTGGTCCAAAAGTTTTTCTGCACCACGCCGTGCAACGCATCTTAGAAGCGCAGTTTGAAAAGACGCGTGCACCCAAGGAGACACACCATTGGCATCAAAAAGCCGTTATTTATTCACTTCCGAATCCGTCACCGAAGGCCATCCCGATAAGATCGCCGACCAGATTTCCGACGCCATCCTCGACGCCTGCCTCACCGAGGATTCCTCCAGCCGCGTGGCCTGCGAGACTCTCACCGCCACCGGCCTGGTCGTGATCGCCGGCGAAATCACCACCAAAGCTTACGTCGATTTCCAGCAGGTGGTCCGCGGCACCGTCGGCGCCATCGGCTACGACAACGCCGTCTACGGCTTTGACTGCAACACCTGCGCCGTAATCTCCAGCATCAACAAACAGTCCGGCGACATCGCCATGGGCGTAGACACCGGCGGCGCCGGCGACCAAGGAATGATGTTTGGCTACGCTGTCAACGAAAACCCAGAGCTGATGCCAACTCCCATCGCTCTGGCGCACAAGCTGACCATGCGGCTCTCGCAGGTTCGCAAGAACGGAACGCTTCCCTTCCTTCGCCCCGACGGCAAATCCCAGGTTACGGTTGAATATGATGCCAGCGGCAAGGTTCTCCGCGTCGATGCTGTGGTCGTTTCTACGCAGCACTCCGAGACCGTCGCTAATGACGAACTGCGGGCGAGCATTCTGAAGCATGTGATTCAGGCGGTCATTCCGGCGCATCTGCTTGATGAAGACACCAAGTATCACATCAATCCCACGGGACGGTTTGTGATTGGCGGGCCCATGGGCGACACCGGGCTGACGGGGCGCAAGATTATTGTCGACACCTACGGCGGTATGGGCCGCCACGGCGGCGGGGCATTCAGCGGCAAGGATCCGACCAAGGTCGATCGCTCCGCGGCTTACATGGCGCGCCACATCGCCAAGAACGTGGTCGCGGGCGGACTGGCTGGGCGCTGCGAAGTGCAGCTCGCCTATGCCATTGGCGTGGCCGACCCGGTCAGCGTGCTGGTCGAGACGTTTGGCACGGCGAAGGTCGATCCTGAGATTATCCCGGACCTGATTCGCGCCCACTTCAAGTTGACGCCGCGCGGCATCATCGAATCGCTCAACCTGCGCCGACCGATCTACAAAAAGACCGCGGCGTATGGCCACTTTGGGCGCAGCGACGCCGACTTTACCTGGGAGTCGACCGACAAAGCGGCGAAACTCGCCAGCGATGCCGGCCTGCGGGAACCGGTGGCGCAAACCGTTCGCAAGTAGCAACTGGTATTTGTTGGGTTGTCATCTTGCGGATTGTTATCCCGTTGCGGATTGTCATCCCGAGCAAGGCGAGGGATGTGGGTGTTTGCTTACGCATCCAGAGCCGTTCGGGCGCAAGCAAGAACCTAGGTCCCTCGCGTTGCTCGGGATGACAAGATTGTAGGGTGAACCAAAGTGCCATTCTGGGCGTGGGCCGAAAGACCAACCCCTAACGATCATTTGGAATCCTAACTGGGCCACCAACTTCGTGTATTCTTGCAAAAACGTTACGAGGCTCGAACCATTCGTAAGGTAATTAACTTAGCTTTCTGCCGCTTCAAAGCGCGCCACATAGGAGAAGCATGTCAACAGCAGCCGTGAATTGCGACATCAAGAACGTAGAACTG
>Ga0224556_1000269_pt1 | contig 12995 bp, 10 predicted proteins | sample 714S315metaG_FD_183007 | JGI IMG/M metagenome (GOLD analysis project Ga0224556, IMG submission 183007) | Peat soil microbial communities from Stordalen Mire, Sweden - 717 S3 1-5 | ecosystem: Environmental > Terrestrial > Soil > Wetlands > Peat | place: Sweden: Norrbotten County, Stordalen Mire...
GCCTGTGTCGCAACTGGCGCGCGTGAAGGTGGGGCCTTGGCACACCAATACGCGCGAGGGGCTGCGCGTGGCGCAGCGCATTCTGGCGCGGCAGCGCAAAGACATGAAGCAAATTGTGATGATCACGGATGGAAAACCCTCCGCGCTGACACTGCCGGATGGACGAATCTACAAGAACGCCTATGGGCTGGACCCTCTGGTGGTGAGCGAGACGCTGGAAGAAGTGGCGCGCTGCAAGCGGTCAAACGTAATGATCAATACGTTCATGCTGGCGCAGGATTACGGGCTGGTGCAGTTCGTGCACAAAGTGTCGGAGATGTGCCGGGGCAAGGCGTACTTCACCACGCCCGCGACGCTGGGACAGTACGTGATGATGGATTACATGCAGCGGAAGTCGAAGACGATCCACTGAGCGCGGGGCCGCTTGCTATCGGCTCTTGCGCTTGAAGGAAAGAATGCTTTCCTTCCGCTCGTCAACGACCGGTTGCAAGAAAGACGAAGAGATTTCCGTCGGGATCGCGGACGAACACGAGTCCGCCGTTGCGTTGCGCGTTGGCGCCCGCATACTCCAGCGCTTCGTATGCTTTTTTCGCGTCCGGAACGAGAAAGAGAAACTCCGGATTCGCGCCGGGAGCGGCAGCACGCAGCTCAATGTGCAGGTCAGGCGCGCCGGGGGTGGTGAGGCGCACGTTGCCGTTCGTGTCTTCGGCTTCGAAACCGAGGTCGGTATAAAACTCCTTCATCGCGGCGCCTTCTCTTACCGGCAGATCGATTCCCATCAGCTCAGTGGATACGCGGGCGGCGCCGAGGTGCTGGCCAATGTCGAGGGTATGGCGCGAGCCGGGCATGTACTGCGTGAATTCAGTGACGCGGCCTTCGGGATCGTTGAAGGAAGAAATGAGATTGCCGGCCGCGGCCTTGCGGACGGGCGAGGGGTTGAGCCCTTCGGAGGCGTAGTAATGCTGCAGCACGTTCAGGTCGCCGGCCTCAAAGCAAACGTGCATCCAGCCGAGAGGCTGCGAGGGATCGGTCCGAGGATATAGCTCGATGAACTCGCGGTCGTTAATTTTGATGAAGGCCTCGGTGGTTTTGCCGGCGTTGGTCAAGTTGAAGGACTCCTGGTAGCCGAGCTTGCCGAGGAAGGCGATTTCGCGATCGAGGTCGCTGACGCGGAAGGCGATGTGCGCAATGCCCGTAATGCTGGAAGCTGGCGGGGGCGGCTGGGCAATCAAAGTTACCGAGCCGGCGCCGGCGATGGCGAGTGACAAGAGCCAACGAAATTTCGTGGTCATTCTCAAAAAAACCTCCAAAGCCCGTAGGGGCGGACCAGGCAACAATAAGAAGCAGCCGCAGGCTATGCATATTCCTGGCGGTAAGGCGTAAAGACGTCCAGAACCTCGGAAGCATCGACGGCTGAGGCCTCGTGCTCGATGCCGCCTTCGACGACGATGCTGTCACCGGCGCGCATCTCCCAGTTTTTACCTTCAGCTTGAAAGAGGATGTGTCCGCGCACGACATAAACCATTTGATGATGGAGATGGCTGTGGCGCGCGCCCTTCCAACCCTTCTCAAAGGTGTGACGCACAAGCATGAGGTGCGGGTTGTAGGCGAGGACTTGTCGGATCATGCCGGGCTCGGGGGTGGTCTTGGTTGCGTTGGTGGCCGTGTAAATAACTCCGGGTTCGCTCATCGACTTTGTCTCATGGGCTGCCGTCGCGTGGGCGGTGAACCGCAATGGATAGGATCACCGGTTGAGCCAGCCTCCGTCCACTACGAGGATGTGACCGTGGACGTAATTGCTGGCCGCGGAGGCAAGAAAGACGGCAGCGCCGGCCAGGTCTTCAGGCTTACCCCAGCGGCCGGCGGGAATGCGCTCGAGGATTTGCCGGGCGCGCTCGGGATTGTTGCGCAGCGCTTCGGTGTTGTCCGTATCCATATAGCCGGGCGCGATTGCATTGACGTTGACGCCTTTCGAAGCCCACTCGTTGGCGAAGGCCTTGGTGAGCTGGCCGACACCACCCTTCGCCGCGGCGTAGGAGGGAACCAGAATTCCGCCCTGAAAGGTGAGGAGCGAGGCAATGTTGATGATCTTGCCCGAGCCACGCGCGAGCATGTGGCGGCCGGCGTGTTGGGTGAGGCGAAAAACGCTGGTGAGATCGACATCGATGACCGCTTTCCAGTCTTCTTCGGAATGATCGGCGGCGGGCGCGCGGCGAATGATGCCTGCGTTGTTGACCAAAATATCGATGGCGCCGAGTTGCTGGACGGTTTCTTCTATGAGGCGCACGCAGACGGCCGCATCGCCAACGTCGCCGGCGAGGGCAATGGACTTGACGCCAAGGGCAAGCAGCTTTTGCTGTGTGGCTGCGGGAGCGGCGCTGGAGCCGTGAACGGCGACGTTGGCGCCTGCCTCGGCGAAAGCGACTGCGATGGCAGCGCCCAATCCGCGGGATGAGCCCGTGACGAGTGCGGATTTTCCCTTGAGGCTGAACTGATCGAGGAATGTTTCCTGGGAGGTCAGGGGCTGGAGTCCTTTCCGGCTGGCGCCACGCTGCAAGTCTTGCTGTCTTTATTATGTGCGAACGGAGCGGGGAGAGAGCGCAAAAGACATGTTGAGGGTGAGTGCCTCGCGTACAATTGCCACTCCGGGGCCGTCCAAAAAGGAGGCCCTGAAAGAGAGTGCGCACGATACTGACCAGACAGGCGACAATATCTACAAGTACGATCGAGCCGTTGCGGGCATGAAGGACTTTCGCCGCACCAGCCAAGAACTGACCGGCCACAATGAGTCAATCGAGGAGATTGCGTTATGGGTACTCCAGGGTTTCCGGCTTCAGGGCCGGGTGCAGGCATCACTTCCCAGATCGAAATGAATCGCGCCAGCCCGATGGTGTTGCACAATAGCCGGCTCCTCATTGGAGTGACTATGATCTGCAGTATTATCGCCGCTTTCTTTGCGGTCTGCATGGTGCTGATGGTGTTTTCGGTTCTTTCTTCGGGCGGCGGCCTCAGCGGCGGAAATCTGTATAACGCCTTCTGGTGGGGTTTCGGCGCACTGGCTTTCGGTTATGGATGCCCGCGGTTGTGGACACTATCCCGCGCCATGGCAGGTTATAGAGTCACGCTGGACAGCAGGGGTGTGAATTTCAACCTGGGCACAAAGAAGAAACCTTCCGATCTGTTTCTGGCGTGGGATCAGATCGCCGCGATCAAGCACAAGCGCGTGGGCAACGCGCAGCAGTATTACGTGCAAGGAAGAGACGGAAGCGAAGCAAGATTCTCGTCGTACACGTTTTTCCGTCCCAAGAAAGTTGCTCGCCTGATTGCCGAGCGCACAGGTCTTGCTATTCAAAAAGCCTGATCATCGCGCATTCCGCGCCTGGCACACACAATGCAAATTGCTCTGCTGATTTTCTGTTTTCTGACGATCGCCGGCGCTTTCGCCGGCTGGCGAAAGAGCCCGCTCTATTCCGTCAAGACCACATTGAAACTGGTGGGCGGGTTTCTGCTGATCGTCGCGGTTGTTGCGGGCACAGCCTATGCGATCGTGAACGGCTCCTTGAGCCGATCGCCGGTTGCAGAGGGAATTGCGGGCCTCGTGGCGGCGATGGCGGTGGCGTGCGGATCCAGCATCTTTATTGTCCGCATCACCGACTCGCACGTTGCTGCGCTGCCTCCGTCGGCCAGGCTGGTCAGCTTCAATCGACACAAGATCTACCAGTGGATTTGGCGTCTCGTTGTCTTCTTGCTCATCAACACAGCCGTTTCCCTGGTGCTTCCACCATCAACCTGGAAGTGGCTGCCAGCGGCCCTGGGCGGGTTTGTGCTGTTCTTGTGCGGCCCCATGCTGTCGATCGGCTACATGATGGCGCGGCGAAACGACCGCGGCATGTCGGCGGTGATCGCCAATCCATGGGCGCACTGGCAGTATTCGCAGGAGAAATGGGCTCAATGGGCGGCGAATCAACGCGAGTGGGAGAAGGCCCAGGAGGGACCGTGGAGTTGGAAGGGTGTTTCCCTGTTCGTTTTGTTGTGCGTGGGGCTTTTCGTGTTGGGCGCTCTGTTTTCCGGCGCAAGCCTCAAAGAGAACGAAATCATCGTGGGCGGTTTGACGGGCGTTCTCGTCCTGCTTGTGCTAGTCGCGTACTGGTTCAAAGGCACCAACTTTGACCGGCGCTATCGGCGACTGCTTGCGGCGACGCCGGAAACATGGTTCGGCGACGAGGGCATGTTCTCGAACGGGGCATACATGCCGTGGATTCTCTCTGGCAGGTACCTGCTGAAGGCCACCGCCTCGATGGATCAACCGGCTCGACTGATGTTGGTTTTTGAATCGTTCAACGGAACTACGTCAACGCAAATCACCCAGCGGATTGCCATTCCTGACGGGCATATCACCGATCTGCCGATGTTGCAGCAAAAGCTCAGCACTCATTGCCCCACTGCTTCTGTTCATCTGGGCGCGCCATAGAGGCATTCTGCTCGTATCCCTTGTTATTCGTCGTTGAGCATGTGCCGGTAGAGCCCCAGCCCGAGCTTCATATTCGCCCTGAGCCAGTGTGGCGGAGGCCGCGAAAATTGCGGCGAATGACCGGCGAAAAGACGAGAGAATTCCACAAAAAACGGCCGCGAATTTGATGCTTTGAATACTTGCCAGCGATTCATTGTTGATGTAATGTTTCATACCTGCCGTCGTTCTACCTCGCCGGTGCATCCACCCGGGACTTCCCTGTTTGCGATCCGGATGGACAATCGGGCTGCACGCCAAGAGCGCGAAATGCCTGGCAACCGGCTTGACGAATTGAAGAGATGCACGAAGGACGATCAGCAAGCCTGCATTCCCCAGCGGGCCGAACGATGCCGTCATCGATGCGGTCGAGGAGGAGGATTTGTGTACGAAGCGCAAGAACAGATTCTGGCGCCTGCTACGGGGGTCAGCCGACACATCGATTTGCCTGGCGCGCGCCCGACGCTGCTGCGCAACAACCGGGTCCTGATTTTTCTCACCTATACGGGCAGCGTCGCCTCGCTGATCATCTCCCTTAGCATGGGGTTTCTCGCCCTCACGAACCTATTTCCATTGAGCGCGATGAATCTGGACAGGTTCGCGGCCGGCGCGTTGTCGGTGCTGGGAGCGTGGCTGATGGCCATGTCGCAGGTCTTCCTGTGGCGTCAGGGAAAACTGATGGCGCGTAGCTCGGTTCTGCTCGACAACTACGGGGTGCACTTCAAACTCGGCAATACCGACGACGCAAAAGAGGTGTTCATGCCGTGGAATGGGATTGAGGCCGTGCGCTATAAGCGGATCCCGAATGCGCAAAAATTCATCGTCCTGGGAACGGACACCAGCACGGTGACCTTCACTTCACACGCCTTCTACCGGCCAAAGAGGGTGGCGCGGATGATCGCGGAGCGCGCGGGACTGCCGCTGGTGCACGGATAAGCCAAGGAACTGATCTGAAGTTTTTTTCAGGCGGGGCCGGCCAAGGTGGGCGGGAAAAACTGCCCCCAAATTGAAAACGCCAGAGACCGAAGCCTCTGGCGTTTCAATCTTGATGGTCGCGTAGTACAACCGGCTGTCGCGTCCTCCGGCTCCCCCAGCGGCGAACCTGCAGCTTTCGCTGCCGCTCCCTCCTCTGGCTGCGCCGGCACGGAACTTTCGGCTTGCGCCTACTGCCCCGCACTCCGGCTCGACCGGTGGCCGACTTCCCCGGCTCGGATCGGCGTGGTTCCGCTCAGCTCGACCGGTGGCTAACCTCCGACTCGCGTCGGCTGTTGCGCGCTTCCGATCGACCGATGGCAATCCATCCGGCTTGCGCCGAACGACCCCTCCACCGGCAAGGCCGGCGATCAACTGCCGACTCACACCGGATTTTGATCCTTTAGCTCGGCTGGCAGAACAACCTCCGGCTTTCGCCGTCTGTTGTTGCAGCTTCAAGCTTGCGCCATCCGCTGCTGCAACCTGCGAGCTTGCGCTCGCCTGTTGCCCCCTTTGCCAAACCGGCGGCGAACTTCCGACTCGCATCGGATGTTCCACCCTCCGGCTTCACCGGTTTCAATTCGCCCGGCTTGCGCCTGGCGTCTCTACCTCCGGCTGGGCCTTTGATACGCCCCTAACTTCAACCGAACCTTGCATCGCCGGCAAAGCCGTCGATGAGTATTCAATTTCCGCCGGTTCGCGTACCTTCCGGATCTGCCAGCTTGACAACTTCCGACTTGCGTCGGCTTTTGTAATCTCTGGCGCAGCCAGCGATCCCTCTTGGGCTTTCGCCCCAGGTTTCACCCTCTGGCTGGGGTGGCGGCGATTCTCCGATTCTCATCGGCCTTTCGTTCCACCAACCGTTCCGGCGACCAACTCCCGATGCCCTACAGGCTCATCAGTTGTTGTGACAGTACGTCCATTGAAACTGTGGATGCAAGTGCAAAAGTCGAGTAAATTTGTGAATTTCACCAGAGTTGGTGCAGAACGAAATTCTTCGATGGCCGCGAGTGTGTTCAGGCTCACATTTACAGGGAAATGCGAGCAAATAAGAGGAGATGGAGGGCCGTGGACGGTTGGTGCGCTGCGTTTTAGATCGGCGCGACGCGGACGTGGTTGACGCCCGGCAGGCCTCTGTGAACTTCCGGTATTTCGCTCTCTGACTCATTTGCAGTTCCCTTTCCCTGCAAACTGTCAATTTACAACCTTTCTCACTTTTGGGGGCCAGTCCAAGCGCCAAAGCCGACGAATCCGGTAAGGGAGAAAACCATGTCTATGGTTGTTTCAACTTCTACCGGCTCATTGTTGAGCCTGTATGGCTTGTAGCGCCAGTTCCGCACGGCATCGACGGCGGCCTGCTGCAAGATGATCGGCCCCTTCACAACGCGTAAATTCTTAATCGTTCCGTTCTTTGCAATCGTAGCGTGCAGTTCCACAGTGCCAGACACGTGGGCTGCTTTAGCGATGGCCGGATAAATGGGCGGCGTCTTCAGAATGAGCATTCCAGACGCGACGCCGGATGAAACGACAACGGGTTTGGAAGGTACAACCTTAACGACGGGCAGTGCGTGTCCATTGAAGACGCTGACATTCGCACCGCTTTGGCCCAGCCCATCCGCACCGGCTGCGTCAAGGCTCACAGGGGGTGGCGCATCTTCCGCGCTTTGCATCTCATTGCCTTGCGGAATGAGTGCCGGCGCAGTGAGTTGATCGTCCATGACTTTCGCCTGCTGTTTCGTCGGCGCTTTTGGCGGACTTGCTTCCACCTGTTGGCTGGCCGGCTGGCTTTCCTTTGCGACTTGATTTTGGGCTGTTGGCAGCGGCTTATCCTGAGCTAACGGTTCGCTATCCGGCGGATTCGGCGTCTGCGCCACCTGCTGACTATCGGTTGCTACCGGAAGTGTCTGAACAGATGGTTTCGCCACGGACTTGGATCCGAGATAGAACAGCGGGATCATGAGCAGCAGCAGAATCGAACTGGCGCTTACGGCAGCAACAATCATCCACTTGTTTTTAGCCGTCTTCTGCTGCGCCGTCGCCTGCTCCGCCTTCACTTCGATATCCTTCGATGAATACCACTGGAAGAGAGTTTCGTCAGCTTCGCGTTTCAAAGCCGCCGTGGGTTTGGGTAGGTTACGCGTTCCATCCGCCGTAGCGGCGTTTGGCGAAGCCTGCACCATGGAAACCTCATTCGTAGTACGGCTAGCCTCCGGCCCCTGCGAAGTGCGGCTGGGTGATGCAACCGCCAAATTGCCAGTCAACTCTTGTTCTTTCACAAGGACCGGCGCGGACGAGGCTGAACCCGAAGCGCGCGGCCCATCTGAGATTGACAAGCCTGCTTCGCGGATTGACAAGCCTGCTTCGCGGATTGACAAGCCTGCTTCGCGGATTGACAAGCCTGCTTCGCGCACGGGCGACAAGATTGCTTTGCGCTCAGCGGATTGTCCAAACGGCTTTGGTGTCTCACTGGAGGAATGAGACTCTATCCATGCTTCCCATTCTTCGCGAGAGTTGACAGGCTTAGCCTTTGGAGATGCTTCGCTATCCTCATAGCTGAAGACCACTTCCTGCTTAGCAAACTCCGGTGCGGACGAGGCTGAACCCGCAACACGCGGCCTGTCTGCCGAGGACGCCTCGGCATCGCGATCAAGAGATTGCCCAAGCGGCTTTGAAGTATCGCTGAAGGGATGAGCGGCTGCCCATGCTTCCCATTCATCAGCGTTAACAGGCAAAGAGGGCGCAGGAGAAGCTTCGCTATCCCAATCGCCGAAATCCTCGGGAAGCGTTTCAGGTAGCAGCGGAGTTAGCTCTTCTGGAGATGCCATTGACCATCCTCACGTTTCTCGTAGACAGCACCTTTGTACGTGCGCGTTTCGCGCGGGTTTGTCTCGGTGGCAGCGCGCTCGCCTGAACCTTCCGCCGGTACCGAATCCACTGGGGCAGGCTTTGTTGCAGTGAAGGTCCACGCGGACGAGGTCTCAGCGGCTGCGGTTGGTAATGAAGCAATATGCGGCGATCCTTCCACCTCGATCTCGACCGCGGCTTGCGCCATCGCGTATTTTTCCGTGTCCGATGGAGTGAACGATGCGGAGAGGGTATATTTCCCCGGCGCGAGTACGTTTCCTTCGGAAGGAGTGTAGGTAAATGTTCCCGGAACCGATGCAGTTGCATTCAACTGAGCGGCGCTCAGCGCGGTGCCATAAGAAATTGCGGCTGGTCCCGGCCAGGTGATGAGGGTGGGCGCCTTTTCGGCGACAGTCAGCGACACGACTGCACGCACCCTTGAGTAATTCAAAGTGTCGGTCGGAGTGAATGTTACTGAGAGCTCATGCACCCCCGGCGTGAGTATCTCGCCCGCGGCGGGTACAAAAGTAAAAGATCCCGGAAGTGAAGCTTTGGCATTGAGCTGAGTGGCGCTTAGGGCGGCGCCGTAGGCAATCGGATCCGGCGTTGGCCACGTGATGGCAGGAGTTGCCTTGGCCACGGTCACTGATACGGCGGCCCGCGATGACGAGTAGCCCACCGTATCTGCCGGAGTGAAAACAACGGAAAGTTTATGCTCTCCAGCCGCAAGCACCGCCCCTAAGCCAGGGATGTACTCGAACGATCCCGGAACCGATGCCATGGCACAGAGTTGCAAGGGGCTGAGCCTTGTCCCGTAAGTAACAGGATCGGGCACCGGCCATTGGATTTCAGACGTTGCCTTGGCCACAGGCAGAGACACGGTAGCCTTTGCTGTTGTGTAGTTCGCGCCGTCGGCGGGCGTGAAGGTTACCGAGATTGTATGCATTCCGGGAGGGAGCACTTCGCCCGGCGCGGAAGAGTAGTCCAATCTTCCAGGTACCGACGCCGAAGCGTTGAGCTGCGCGCCGTCCAATGCGGTGCCGTAGACGATTTTGGCAGGAGTTGGCCAGGAGAGCGCTGGTGTTGCCTTGGTCACAACGATCGAAACTGAAGCCTGCAGCGGAGCGTAATCGCTGGAGTCTGCCGGCGTGAACGTGACCCATAGCGAGTGGGTTCCGACCGGCAACACATAGCCTGGACCGGGTGTGTAGACCAAAGTTCCCTCAACCGAGGCCGTGGCATTGAGTTGGTCGAAGGTGAGCTTATTCCCGTAGGTAATCGGGTCGGGCGCCGGCCACTTGATGGTTGGAGTGGTGCGCGCATCGGTCGAAGCCAGAATCGTGGCGCTCGCCGCTTCATATCTTCCAATGTCTAATTGGGGCATATTCCTACCGAGACCTCCAACGTCAAAATCCCTTTTGTCTTCTTGTGGAATCGGGTGTCCGGTAATCGAGCCGGCCATATCCAGGCTTATGCGCGAAATGCGTGTTTCAGGAAGCCCGGAGTCGCCGCACTGGAGCGCCCGCGCGGCGTCCTGATCATCGGGAATCTTCCACCGCACCGGTCTGCCGAGAGCCTGGGCGATGACATCTTCGTTCGCCGGTTCCAGGAAGCGAGACTCAAACCGGTTGATTACGATTTCCAGGTTAGGGCTTCCTTCGGCGAAGAACTGCGAAATAAGGCGATTTGAATTCCGCAATTCGGAGATTCCGGTCTGGGTGACCAGGTAAATCGTTGAGGCGTCTTCGAAGAGAACCTTGGCCGCCACATCGATCCTCGATCCCACATCCACGATCACATGATCGAATTCGCGCCGCGCGATCGCGATCAGCTTGTCGATGGCGCCTTCAGAAACCTCAATGTCGGGAACTTTGGTGGGAGCCGCCAACACGAATACTCCAGACCGGTGCTTGACCAGGAGATTCTGAAGAAAACCCGCATCCAGCCTGTCGATACTCTGAAGTGCGTCCTCTGTCGAGTAACCCGCGGTTATCCCCAGGCACAGTGCCGCGTCTCCAATGGGAAGAGCGAGGTCGATGAGCAGGATGCGTCGGTCGGATCCCTGCGCCAGGGCGATGGCAACATTGCAGGCGACCGTCGTAACGCCGGATCCACCTTTGGACCCGGCAAAAACGTGCAACCCTCCACCGGATTTCTGAGCGGGAAGAGCCTTCTCGCGGGGGGTGGCTGTGGTCCGAACCAGAGCCTCCGCCACAGCACCCTGCTCGAGGGGCAGAAGGAGGAACTCACGAGCACCTGCACGCATGGAGCGGATGGCGAGTTTCGGATCTGTTTTCTCCGAATAGACCATGATCGCCGGCGCGTTGTCAGCACTCGCTCTTTCCACTAATTCCAGAGCGACATCCAGGTCACTGTCCAGGTCAAGGATGACAACTTCGAACGATGCCAGCAATCCACGCAGGTGTTCGCGTTTCGGCGGGTAGGAATCGAATTCGCGGACATTGGCCCGGCGAGTTCCGGCAAGAGCCTTGGCCATGACCGAACGTCTCTCCCGGTCTGGGCCAATCAAGGCAACCGACAAGAGTTTGGTCCCAATGATATCGGCTTGCTTCGTCTCGAATTTAGGTGATACGCCTGCTGTACTCACGGTATGAAATGCTCCTTGAGGAACCAACCCCTCTTTCCACTCGAATCTCAATTCGACATGTTGCCCGGGAGCCGAACTCGCAGGTTTCTTCCGCCCATAACAAACAAATGTCGACAATTCGGGGAGAACCTTGAACGCGAGCGTCAAGCTCCGGCCGCCTGCAAAATAAAGCTACCGTGGGACGATGGTAACCATTTATGGGTCAGTATGGAACTTAGATAACCATATAGTTGCGTTACTAAAGTGTAATCAGTCATTTCGGGGCGGGAAGGTAGGCGCCCAGCCCCCGGGATATGAGGCCGGCATAATCCGCAAGCTGGTCAGTATTCGCGAGAACCCAGTGTGGCCGAGGACCACTTACGCTCTGTCGGTCAGAATCGCATCGATGCGTGCCAGGTCCTTATCCGTGAAGGCCAAGTCCGCGAGGGCGGCCACGTTCTGCTCGATCTGCTCCACGCGGCTGGCGCCGATCAACGCTGAGGTCATGCGGCCGTCGCGGAGCACCCACACCAGAGCCATTTGCGCCAGCGACTGCCCGCGCTCCCGCGCCAGATCGTTTAACGCTCGCACCTTGGCGAGGTGGCCCTCGTCAACGTCCTTCCTCTTGAGGAATCCATGCGGCTTTGCGGCTCGGGCATCCGCGGGAATGCCCTTGAGATAACGATCAGTAAGCAGGCCCTGCGCCAGTGGACAAAACGCGATGGCGCCCACACCTTCGTTGCCCAGCACATCGAGCAAGCCGAGCTCGGGAGTGCGCACGAACATCGAGTATTTGGGCTGATGAATGAGGCAGGGCGTGCCGAGCCCGCGAAGAATTTTGACGGCTGCGGCGGCTTGCTCCGGGTTGTAGTTGGAGATGCCGGCATAGAGAGCCTTTCCGGAACGCACCGCCTGATCGAGCGCCGACATCGTCTCTTCCACAGGCGTCTCCGGATCGGGACGATGCGAGTAGAAGATGTCGACGTACTCCAGGCCCATGCGCTTCAGGCTCTGGTCGAGACTCGCGAACAGATACTTTCGCGATCCCCAGTTGCCATAGGGACCAGGCCACATGTCGTAGCCGGCCTTGGAACTGATGATCAGCTCGTCGCGATAGGGCTTGAGATCGAGGCGCAGGATCTCGCCGAAGTTGCTTTCGGCGCTTCCCGGTGGAGGTCCGTAGTTGTTGGCGAGATCGAAGTGGGTAATGCCGAGGTCGAAGGCGCGGCGCACCATAGCGCGGGAGTTCTCGAAGTCATCGACCCCGCCGAAGTTGTGCCACAGCCCGAGAGAGATGGCAGGAAGGCGAATGCCACTGCGGCCGCATCGGCGGTATTGCATGGTGTCGTAGCGCTTTTCGTTGGCAGAATACAAAGCGGCTCCTTAGTCAACGCAAAGATGCGGTGGCAACGCTAGCTCAAAACCGCCGAGATCGAAACTTCTTTCCGGCCATCCGCGGGAGGAGGCACGATGTTTCCCTCTGTCGGTGCGCCGTCGACGGTCAGCGCGACACTGTTTCCTGCGCCCTTGCGCTCGATGGCGATCTTATACGTCACTCCGCGGAAGATGCGCGTTGCCGTAAATCCTGGCCAGCCGGCCGGAATCACGGGAGCAATCTCGAGGCCGTCATACGTGGGGCGCACGCCCAGGATCCACTGCGCGATCGCGTAATAATTCCACGCCGCTGTTCCTGTGAGCCACGAGTTCTTGGCCTCGCCGAATGTCGGCGCGTCTTTGCCGGCGATCATCTGCGCATAGACGTAAGGTTCGCAGCGGTGAACCTCGCTGATCTCTTCGCGCGCCGAGGGGTTGATGCGCAGGTAGTAGTCGTACGCCTCATCGCCGTGGCCCAGCCGCGTCTCGCCGATCATTACCCAGGGATTCACATGGCAGAATACGCCGGCGTTCTCCTTATAGCCCGGCGGGTACGAAGAAATCTCACCCAGGTGCAGATAGTAGCGGGTGTACGCCGGCTGATGCACTACGAGCCCATGCTTTGTGGCCAGGTGCTCGCGAACCGAAGTCAGCGCCTTGGCGGCCCTGCCGTCGTCGAGCCCGATGCCCGCCAGCACACAGAAACCGTTT
>Ga0224556_1000270_pt1 | contig 12979 bp, 6 predicted proteins | sample 714S315metaG_FD_183007 | JGI IMG/M metagenome (GOLD analysis project Ga0224556, IMG submission 183007) | Peat soil microbial communities from Stordalen Mire, Sweden - 717 S3 1-5 | ecosystem: Environmental > Terrestrial > Soil > Wetlands > Peat | place: Sweden: Norrbotten County, Stordalen Mire...
TCCGAGGGCCGGGCTGCCGCCCAATCCGGCGTCATTGCCTGCATGCTTGTCAGCTTTGAAGATGTTGATTGCTCAACCATGGCGTTCGCCTGAACTCCTGAACTGTGTTTCCAAACGTTCCAGACCCCGAGTCTAGCAATCTAGCAGGCTGCCCCATATTTCAATGCAACGTTGCAGATTGAAACGGTCGCGTTGTGTTTTTGCGTCTGCCAACGGGTAACCACCTTATTGCTTGCGTAAACACCCTTCTCTGATGTTACATAGCATCCGTCAATCAAGTCCTCGCACCGTGAACATCATCCAAGCCGATTGTCGAGAATCGCGGTTTCCAATTCCCGTCTCCCCGATGAGGCGAAAAGCCCTGGAGCCCTTATGAGAGCGATGCTGCGCCTGCTTTGTGTTGTCGTCATGTGCCTGCTTGTTTCCCATCTTGGATTCGCCCAAGGCGCCGCTACCGGCGACCTCCACGTAATCGTAAAGGACCCGAAAGGCAGCGTCGTAACCAACGCCACGGTCACCGTAAGTAATGCCGCCAAGGGCATCGAGCGCACCGGGAGCGGCGATGGGCTGGGCGGGTATGGCGTCCGGCAACTGCCGCCGGGAACGTACAAGGTCACGGTCGACGCCCCGGGGTTCGCCAAAGCGGAAGACACCGATGTCGCGATCACGGTCGGCGGGATTGTCGAGTTACCAATTGCCCTCACGGTGGCCGGGGGCCGGGAGATCGTCGAAGTCAGCTCGCAGGCAGAGCTGGTGGAAACTTCGCGCAGTTCGACGACCGACACGATCGGCGAACGGCGCATCGACAATCTACCGATCAACGGCCGCAACTATATTCAATTCACGCTAACGGATTCCCAGGTGTCGCGCGACGCCGCGCCGAATGTGGGCGCGGCGCCGACCTCGGGGCTCAATATGAGCGGGCAGCGCGCCCGCTCAAACCTCGTCAACGTAGATGGCGCCGATGCCACCGACAATTCCACCAACGGCGTGCGCTCCACTGTTTCGCAGGAGGCAGTGCAGGAATTTCAGATCATCACCAACAACTACGCGGCAGAGTATGGGCGGGCCGCCGGCGGCGTGGTCAACATCATCACCCGTTCTGGATCGAATGATTTCCACGGCGATGTGTACGGCTATCTGCGGAACAGAGATTTTCAGGCGGTGAACCCGTTCAGCACGACGTCCAATCCGGCCTATACGCGGGTGCAGGCGGGCACGGCATTTGGGGGAGCACTCAAGAAAGACAAGACGTTCTATTACTTTGCGTATGAAGTGACACGCAGGCACGAGACCGGGTTCTCCTCGGTCGGACAAGCGAATCCGGGATTGTGTGTTGCCCCGAGCAGCGGCCCGGGGAACTTCGGCCTGTGCAACCTTGATGTATCCACGGCTTTCGGTTATCCGGAGGGATCGGGTCTCGACATTCTCGCGACGCCGCAACAAGTAGGTTTTCTCGGGGCGACTCCCCCGCCGGCGCTCGCGCCCTACATAGTTGAGGTTGGAGCTGCGTCCGGTATTGCGGTCAACGGTTCCTATCCCGCATTCTATGCCGGCCTCGCGGGGCTGGGATACATTCCCAACCCGACCAACCCCCTCAATCAGTTCTATTCTTCCTGCAATCTCGGCAACACGCTTTGCCAGGGACTGCCTGCGACATTTCTGACGCTACAGTCACAAGCTCGCAACAACTTTCCGGTATTCGAAGGCACCACCCTCTATTCGCTTCGCCTCGATCACAACATCACCAATAACAACCGCATCACCCTGCGGGCGAACGTGAGCCCGAGCACGGTGACCGGGATTGAGGTGAACGGACAAGACCAACCATTCGGACAGAACGCCTATTCGCGGACCTCCGAACAGACCTACCGTGACGCCACCGGTGTCTTTCAGGACACTTGGGCCATCGGCACGAGCAAGGTCAATGAGTTCCGCTTTCAATACGCGCGCCGCGGACTTTCCTATTTCTATAACAAGCAGACTCCTGATGGGGCGGATCCGGGCGTCAACATCATTGGGTATGCCTATTTCGGCCGCGAGCCATATTCGTTCATTCAACGCACCGAACAGCGCTACCAGTTCATCGACAATTTCTCGTGGACGATCGGCCGCCACAACACCAAGTTTGGAGTCGACTTCAACTACCTGCCGCTCACGGCGACCTTTACCGTCAATTACGGCGGCGTTTATGACTTCAGCAATCTATCCGAGAGCGGAGCTCCGGATCTCTCATCCGTGCAGGCTTATGGTCTCGGCATTCCCTCCTACCTGGTGCAAGGCATCGGCAGCCCCCACGATTCGTTCAACAACATCCCGATCGGCGCCTTCTGGCAGGATAGCTGGCGCGTTCGCCCCAACCTGACCTTGAACTATGGCGTGCGCTACGACGTCGAGATCCCCCCGACCTTCGCGGCCCCGGATGCACTGGCCCAGGCCGGTTACAACAGCCTGGGACTGCAAAAGGGCATTCAAACCGACAAGAACAACGTCCAGCCGCGCATCGGTATCGCCTGGGATCCCAAGGGGGACAGTAAGACGGTGGTTCGCGCCTCGTTCGGGCTGTTCTACGATCATCCGCTGCTGGGACTCTATTTCCTGGGCGACGCGTCGGACGGCTCGAAGAGCGGCCAGATCCTTTCCTTCGGCGCCGCCCCTTGCGATGGAACCACTCCGAGTCCTCTGAATATCAACGCCAGCAACATTTTCCAGGGCATTCTCGGCGCGCCCGGTTGTTTGCCGGGAGGCTTGGCCACTGCGCTGGGTTACCAGAACCCTACTGCCGCAGGGGCGTCGTGCGGCGCCGGACCGAATCCGCAACGCTTTGACCCGTGTTTTCCTAACTCACTTTTCCTGAATCAAAACTACCTGAATCCGTCGACTTTCCTTCCGCTGGTCTCCCAACCGTTCGGCTATCCACAGGCCAAGGGCTTTGTCTACGCCTACTCGCAACAGGCGAATCTGACCATTGAGCAGGACCTGGGCAGAGGCTTCGCATTCAGCCTGGCTTACAACTTTAACGGAGGCCGCCATATCAACCGGCCCATCAACTCCAATGCAGTACACGGAGATCTGTTGACGGCAAACTGGCAGGCCGCGGCGCTATCCGGAGACCCGAGCGCCTCTGGAGGTCCGTTGGCAATTACGGGCTGCGGCCCAAACCCAATCCCGGGAGCCAAGCTGCCGTATTTTGTTCCCGCAGCTCTGGTCAGCTTCTTCCGTCCTTCAGGACTTAATCCTTCGCTGGCACCGGTGTTTGGTCCCTGCCCGGGATTGCCCTCCATCACAACCTTGCAAGCCGCGTTCGCAGACCTGCAGGCTGGCGGCCTGAGCACGGCGTGCAATCCTTTAACGCTGGCTGGTTGCGTTCCATTCAGCGACATGGACGCCAACTACTCCAACGGCAGCTCGGTGTATCACGGCCTGAGCGCGAACCTGCGCAAGCGCTTTGGCAACCACTACGAATTCCTCGCCTCCTATACCTGGTCGCACTCGATTGACGATTCGACCGATCTACAGTCGACCCTCACTCCCCAGGACAGCTACTACCCTGGCCTTGATCGTTCCAATTCCACCTTCGATCAGCGCCACCGCTTTGTTTTCAGCGGTGTTTATATGACGGGCAAACTCGCCGGCAGTGGCTTTGCCAGCAAACTCTTCAGCGACTGGACCTTCGCTCCCATTATCGAAATCGCCTCGGGTCGCCCCTTTAACATCGTCACTGGCAGCGGGGACAATTTTCAGTTCTCTTCGCAAACGGGACGGCCCAATGTCGTACCTGCGGGAACCCCAGCCAGTCCCAATTGCGGCTATGAAGCAGTGCCGTCGAAATACTCTCCCACGGGTTATTTCCAGCAGCCGTGCCCCCTCGACCTTACGGCCCAACAGTTGGCACAGCCGAACGCGCTCTTGCTGCTCGACGGCAACCTGGGCCGCAACTCGGCGGTAAGCCCCTTCACGGTTTTCAATGACATGCGTCTCGCCAAGCGCGTTTTCTTCGGAGAGCGCTTCAACATGGACCTGATGGCCGATATGTTCAACATCGCCAACAAGTACAATGTCGCGGCCGTCAACCCGCTATTTACCAGCGCCGGTCAGGCCACTGCGGCGTACGATCCGCGGCAATTTCAGTTTGCGTTGAAGTTGAACTGGTAAGCCGAATTTGGTTTTTCGCTCTCGGCCGAGGCGCATCAGCGGAGTCGGGTCACACAGAGGTGTCTTCTATTCGATTTCAGAGGCCTGCAGTCATTCTTCGCGGCCCGCGGGGATCTTGAGGTCCCTTCAGTTCCCGCGCCAACGATCCAGCAATCTTATTCGTAATTCGTGCGGTTACGGCCGCGATCAACCGATCCTGATCTTTGGGAAACGGACCCCGTTCAAGCCGGAACGACTCCAGTTCTTGCCGGCAAATCTCGTCGATGCGAAGCCGCAGAGCCGTCAATTCCGGCCCTGCGCCTCCAGCGATTAACTGCTTTCGAAAGCCCTGCACTTCGGCAAGCACGATCTTTTCCGCCTCAACCTCGCCTTCGCGCGTTCCGATGCGCGGCTCAACCGCGCGCTCCAAATCCTCCAGATCATAGAGAAGAACACCGTCGAATTCGCGCACTGCAGGCTCAATGTCGCGCGGCAGCGCCAGATCGATCAGCACGAGCTTGCGTCCTTGGCGCTTGGCAGCCACGCGCTTCATGTCTTCGGCAGAAAAACAAAAACGCGGCGCAGCGGTGGCGCTGATCACCAAATCAGCTTTCGCCAGATGCTCCTCGCCCTCTTCGAACGTGGCCGCTTGCATGGCGCCTGTTGGTCCGCCGACCCGTTGAGCCACTTCCTTTGCCCGGTTCTCAGAGCGATTGATTACGCAAACCGATGCGCCTTGCGTTTGGAACGCGCGGGCTGTCGCTTCGGCCACGCGGCCCGCGCCCAGCACAACGATGTTCTTGGAAACCACTGACCCGAAGATTTGGTCGGCGAGCCGCAGCGCGGCGTGGGCTGGCGAGACGAAATGGGAGCCGAGCGGCGTTTCCTTGCGGACGCGGCGACGCACCTCCAGCGCTTTGCGCAGAACCGTATTCAGGTGTTGGCCCGTGCAACCCAGGTTCCGTGCCTGCTGCCAGGCCAGGTTCACCTGGCGCGCGATTTGCTGTTCGCCAATGCACATGGAATCGAGGCCGCAACTCACGCGGAAGGCATGCGCCAGCGCCTGCTCATCCAGCAGGCGATAGAAACTGTTCCACTCCTGGAGCTTCAAATCATATTCGGCTGTTAGCAGGCGCAGAATGGAATTGACGGCCAGAGTCGCATCGCCCCAAACCACAAACTCGGTGCGATTGCAGGTGGAAAAGACGAGCACTTCCTCGATGCCTTCGCCCTGCGACAGCATCGACAGGACTTCCGATTGGCGGCATCCGCTCATCCAGAAGCGTTCGCGCACTTCGACTGCCGCCGTCCGGTGATTGAGCCCGACTACGACTAGTGTCGGTTCCACGACACACGCTCCCCGAGGGACTTCCAAAACCTTCAATGCACCAGAGTGGCCAAACGGCAGCGAGCGCGGACAGACATATAACTGCTTAGATTTACGATGGTTAGACGCCGTGTTGCGTGTTGCAACAGTTAGCGGGACGGCTGCGAGTGCGGGATATCACCCCGCCGCAAGGGCTTTTGCCACGGGCACGAAAGTGGAGGGGTCGAACGTTCTGGGCCGCAAATCGCGCGGCCGTGTTCCATTTACAACCCATTTCGCCTTCGGCGGACATGCGACGGTTGCTCGTTTCAGAGGCCTGAAAATGGTCAGTGAAATTAGCGTAAGGCCCTGGTTTTGTGATATCGTCGCAGCCGAAATCTTTGCAACAAAATATGCCTCCGATAGGAGCGGCCTGCTCCCGTCCGAGGCGCGCTTGTTGCACAGGCTGCGCTCCGTACAAAGGGCGCTTATCTCTCACTCATAAGGAGAATGGAACGATGAAGACGATTCTTAGGGCGACCCTTGTGCTGGTTGCAGTGGCGCTGATTGCCTCAACCTACACCTTTGCCGAAGCGGGCGCGGACTACAAAGCAAAGTGCGCGGCCTGCCACGGCGCCGAAGGCCACGGCGACACGACGATGGGCAAGAACCTGAAGATCAGGGACTTCGCCTCGGCTGACGTGCAAAAGCAGTCGGATGCGGAACTGACCGACATCATTGCCAAGGGCAAGGGGAAGATGCCGGCCTATGATGGGAAGCTGACGAAAGATCAGATCAGCGATCTGGTGAAGTGGATTCGCACGAAGAAGTAAGTTATGAGACTGTAGTTCTGCCAAAGCGGCCGGGCGCTGCCCGGCCCCTTTATTTTGCCGACGGAAAGCGCTACGATCCCGCGCGCTTCTCAATCCTCGCCCACATGTCTTTCAGCGCTACGGTGCGGTTGAAGACCGGCTTGCCTGGTTTAGAGTCGGGATCGACGCAAAAATAACCGAGGCGCTCGAACTGGTAGCGGCTTTCTACCGGAGCCTTTGCCAGCGACGGCTCCAGCTTCGCGTGTTCGACCACCTCGAGCGAATTGGGGTCAAGGTTCGCCGTAAATTCCTGGCCTTCTGTGACTTGGTTCGGGTCTTCTTTGATGAAGAGTTTGTCGTAGAGCCGCACCTCGGCGTCGATGGCATGCGCGGCTGAGACCCAATGGATGGTCGACTTTACTTTGCGGCCGTCAGGAGCGTTGCCGCCGCGAGTTGCTGGGTCGTAGGTGCAGTGCACTTCGACGACCTCGCCCTTATCGTTCTTGACCACGCTTTTCGCCGTGATGAAATAGCCATAGCGCAGACGAACTTCGGTGCCGGGCGAGAGCCGGTAGTACTTTTTCGGTGGCTCTTCGCGGAAGTCGTCCTGCTCGATGTAGAGGACTTTGGAGAACGGAACCTGCCGCTTGCCGGCAGATTCATCTTCCGGATTATTCACCGCTTCCATCTCTTCGACTTGTCCCTCGGGATAGTTATCGATCACAACCTCCAGCGGGCGAAGCACGGCCATGACACGCGGAGCGCGCTTGTTCAGATCCTCGCGGACGAAGTGCTCCAGCATGGCCAGTTCGAGCGTGCCGCTGGTCTTCGAAACTCCGATGGCGGCGCAGAAATTGCGGATCGCTTCCGGTGTGTAGCCGCGACGGCGAATACCGGAGAGGGTAGGCATGCGCGGATCGTCCCAGCCGCTGACCAGTTTCTCCTGCACCAGTTTCAGCAGTCTGCGCTTGCTGAGCAGCGTGTAAGTAAGGCTGAGCCTATCGAACTCGTATTGCTGGGAAGGAAAGATGCCCAGATTCTGGATGAACCAGTTGTAAAGCGGCCGGTGGTCCTCAAATTCGAGCGTGCACATCGAGTGCGTGACATGCTCGATCGAATCCGACTGGCCGTGCGCGTAGTCGTACATCGGATAGATGCACCACCTGCTGCCGGTGCGGTGATGGTCTGCGTGCAGGATCCGGTACATCACCGGGTCGCGCATATTGAGATTGGGCGAGGCCATGTCGATTTTGGCGCGCAGCACACGCGTGCCGTCGGGGAACTCGCCCTTGCGCATGCGCTCGAACAGGTCAAGATTCTCGTCGATCGAACGGTTGCGATAGGGGCTTTCTGTGCCCGGCTCGGTCAGCGTGCCGCGATGCCGGCGGATTTCCTCCGCGCTTAGGTCGTCAACATAGGCCTTGCCATCCTTGATCAGCTTGATCGCCCATTCGTAGAGCTGGTCGAAGTAGTCGGAGGCGTAGAAAAGGCCGTCCCACTCGAAGCCCAGCCAGCGGACATCCTTCATGATCGAGTCGACGTACTCCTGCTCTTCTTTCTCCGGGTTCGTGTCGTCGAAGCGCAGGTTGGTCTTGCCCTTGAATTCGTCGGCAAGCCCGAAGTCGAGGCAGATGGCCTTGGCGTGGCCAATGTGCAGATAGCCGTTTGGCTCGGGAGGAAAGCGCGTCTGGACGACCGCGTCGCCGTACTTCCTGCTGCTGCGGTCCGCGATCATGGCATCGCGAATGAAATTGGAGGGCCGAGACTCGGCGGGTGGGCTGGGCGCAACCTCGTTGGACGAAGGGGACTTAGTCGTACTCATACTCTTGCTATTCTATATGTCTCATGGCGCAGTGCGAACATTGCGGTCGGCAGCTTCCGCCTTTCACTTTCCGGAAGATTTGCCAGTGGTGTGTGCAGCATCAGGCGGCACAACGGGGAGACGACACTGCCTATCAGCGGGTCGAGGCGGCGCCATGGCTGCGGCAGCAGTCGACTTCGATGGCGGTCACGCAGGTGTTCTTCGGCGCGAACATCGCGGTATTCATCGCCATGGTGCTGGCTTTGGGCGCTTCGATGCTCAGCAACCCGCTCGGTCAAGACCTGGTGAACTGGGGCGCCAACTATGGGCCAAAAACGGTCAGCGGCGAATGGTGGCGGCTGTTGACCTGCGTGTTTGTTCACGCTGGACTGCTTCATATTGCCTTCAACATGTGGTGCCTATGGGACCTGGGGCGGCTCGCCGAATCCCTTTATGGACACTGGACGTTTGCCGCCTTGTACCTGATCTGCGGCGTGTCCGCGAGTTTGGGGAGCATCCTGTGGAATCCGTCGGTCCTGAGTGTCGGCGCCTCGGGAGCAATCTTCGGGATTGTTGGTGCATTGATCGCCTCGTTTTATCTCGGCGAATTTTCGCTGCCGCGCACCGCGCTCGGCGGGACTTTGCGCAGCCTGCTGATCTTTACCGGATACAACCTCTTCTTTGGTGCCGTGATAGCGCGTACCGATAACGCCGCGCACATCGGTGGCTTGGTCATGGGCCTCATTCTGGGCGCGCTCATCGCCCGCCTCGCTCCCGGACGTGACGATGTCGTACGACGGATCGCGGTGTTGTTAGTCGGGGTTGCGATCGTCGGAGGCGCCGTGCTGTGGCTCCAGCATGCGCGCGCTTATATGGTGCACGCGCAAAATGGAGTCGGGTTTTTGAATGAAGGCAAATCGGACCAGGCCATCGCTGAGCTTCGGAAGACTGTAGCCCAGCGGCCGGATTTCGCGCCCGGCCACGCAGCCTTGGCACGCGCCTACATCTCAAAGCACGATTACGAAAACGCCGCCGCCGAAATGAAACAAGCGATCGCATTGCGGCCGCACGACGAGTCCAGCTATTACGCCCTCGGCTTGATTTACATGGAGCAGAAACAGCCTGCAAAAGCGCAGGACGCATTTGCGCAACTGCTCAAAATCGATCCCAATAGCGCGGACGGACACGCTGGGCTGGCATCGGCCCTCTCGGAGCAGCATCGCGATCAAGAGGCGCTCGCGGAGTACAAACGAGCCGCGGCGATTGATTCCGACTACCAGGGCGTGAATTACAACATAGGCCTCGAGCAGGCGCGCCTCAAGCTCTATGACGATGCCATTGCGTCGTTGCTTAAGCAGCGAGATAAGGGCGACGACCCCGACAACGAAAGTCTGCTGGCCGATGTCTACAGGAACAACGGAATGTTGAATGAAGCCGAGGACGCCCGGGAGAGAGCGGCGCGGATGAAGGGGCCGAAGTAGAAAGCGCGGTTCGGACGAGCGGGGACCAGTCGCTCCCGCGGAATAGCAACCCTAATTAGCTTTCTGAACTGCCTGCTCGATCCTCGTCAGCGTCGTTTCCTTACCCAACACTTGCAGCGTCTCAAACAGCGGCGGGGCGTTCTTCCTTCCGCAAACAGCGACGCGGATGGGCTGGAACATCTGGCCGGCTTTGAGGCCGAGTTCCTGCGCAGCGGCGCGAAGTGCATGGTCGAGTGCGTCGTGCGTGAATTCGGTTTGAGCGAGCACTTCACGGGCTCGCATCAGAACTTTGAGCGCCATGGCCGCGTCGCCTTTCTGCGGAATGAGTTCTGCCGGGTCAAACGGCGGGAGTTGATCTGCAAAAAAGAAATCTGCGGCCGTGAGTACATCGCGCAGGAGCTTGATCCGCTCGCGAATCAGCGGCGTGATCGCCAGCATTTTCTCGGGCGTGACCTGAAATCCAGCGGAGTGGACGATTGGCAGCAACTGGGCGCTGAGGTCGGCAACCGGCAGAGCCCGGATATGTTCGGCATTGAGCCACAGAGCTTTGGGGTCGAAGGTGTCTTCGGGGGTGGTCGCAGGCTCCTTGAAGTTGACCACAGCATTGGCGCGGTTAATGCCTTCGAGGGAAAACGCGTCCATCAGCTCCTGGCGAGTCATGCAGGTGCGATCGTCTTTCGGCGACCAGCCCAGTAGACAAAGAAAATTGATGAAGGCGGCGGAGAGAAATCCGGCATCGCGATATGTGGTGACGCTGACGACCGGCCCATGGCGGCGCTTGGAAAGCTTCGATCCGTCGGGCGCGACGAGCAGGGGCAGATGCGCGAACAGCGGCAGTACGGCGCCGGCGCTCTGCGCGGCTTTGAAGATCAGGACATGTTTGTAGGTGTTGGAAAGATGGTCCTGGCCGCGGATAATGTGGCTGATGCGCAGATCGATGTCATCGGCGCACGAGGCCAGATGATAGGTCGGCATGCCATCGCTGCGCAGCAGGGCGAAGTCTTCAATGTCGTCGGCGGCCTTGATTTGCTCTCCATAAACAGCGTCAGGGAACCGAACCTGTTCGCCCAATCCGCGGGGCACGCGGAAGCGCAGGGCAAAGGGTTCGCCAGCGTCGGCGCGGCGGTCGCTTTCGGCGCGGGGCAGCTCACGCATGCCGGGGTTGAAGAGCCAGGTCTGGCCGGCGCCGGATTTGTCGCTGTCTCCCGTGTGCGCTGGGGTAAAGTCGCGGTAAGCTAAGCCTTTCTGAAACATAGCGTCGGCGATCTGGCGGTGAAGTGCAAGACGTTCCGATTGCTTGTATTCTTCATCCCATCCGAGATCGAGCCAGCGCAGGCCGTCGAAAATGGAGGTGACGCTCGCCTCGGTGTTGCGCTCGACGTCGGTATCGTCGAGACGAAGGACCATGGTTCCTCCATTGCGCCGGGCGTATAGCCAGTTGAAAATAAAGGTGCGGGCACTGCCCACGTGCAGAAAACCCGTAGGCGACGGAGCGAATCGAACGCGAAGCATAACGTTTGAGTATATAGCTCTGGGATAGCCTAACGCCGAAGGCGAAGAGCCTGGTTACCCCCGGTTACTAAGGTAATGGGCAAGCGCAAAACCGGCTGGCAGAGTCGCATCTTAATAAAGGAAGATATTGGAAACGGGCCGCACCCAGGGCGGACTTCGCCGGATACCAGGTTTACGAAATTCCGGCGTAACAACATTAGGCCAATCATCATCAGGCCAATCGATGTGCCGTCCGGGCCGCGCCCAGCAATTTTGAGGGAGCGATGAATACCTTCGCCGCCGCAGGTCCGGTACTGGTCCCGGGAGCCGTCGCGCTTCTGGTGTTCGGCCTCTTCTGGTATCTCTACGAGCAGAACCGTCACAGCTATTTTCGCGCATGGCAACTGGCCTGGGCGGCTTACACCCTCCACTACGTCGTCGAGGCGGTAATCCACTTTAAGGGTTCCTCTGCCCCGCTCCTGTTCCTGAGCTCGCTGCTACTCGTTGCCATGGCGGCTTTCATCCTGGTCTCGACGCGACTGATGAAGGAACCGTTTCAGATCAAGTGGTATGACGTTGCGGTCGTGGTGGCGGGAATCATACTTGCCTATATCGGCACTCTCCCTCATACGTCTAGCGGCCTATTTCACCTGCAAGGCACGGTGCCACTTTATCTGAGACTGGAGCTGGGGCTGGCCGCCGTCCTGCTCTATTCCTCGTTTCACTACTATCGCTACGCTTATCGCCGGGACTCCATGGCGTTCCGAACGCTGGCCTTCTCGTTGGCATTGTGGGCGGCACTGATGGGCGCAGGGCAGTTCCGCGAACCATTCCTTGAGAACGTTGGACGGCTTGGCGGCTATCTTGGGCCGATTCCGCAAATGCTGCTGGCGATTGCGATGGTGATGGTGCTGTTTGAAAACGAGCGCAATGCCGTGCAGGAAAATGCGCTCGCCTTTTCGACGCTCGGCACCGATCCGCGCCGGCTGCTCTCTGCCAACGATCTGGCTCCCAGTCTGCAGGCGTTTGTGGATCGTCTGGTGGCCCCGCTGCCCTCGCGCCGGGCCGTCATTTTTATTACCGCGCAGTGGCGCGGCGCCGTTCCTTCGGTACAAAAGGGCTTTTCCGCCGAGTTCCTGGAAAAGCTGCAGAAAACCGAGGCGGGAGACTACATCACCGAACTCGCCTACCGGCGCGGCGGCGTCGTCACCTTCCGCAATCTGGCGGACCTGGAAGAACCGCTGCCTGCGCTCTCGGGCGGGAAGTTCCAGGCCTTCAAACAGGCGCTCGTTTCCGAGGGAATCGGCGACATGATGGCCGTCAGCCTGCAAACGCGCGAGCACAACTTCGGAGTCATTCTGTTCCCCCATGCCGAGCGCGGCATGTTCGGATCCTCGAATTTGCGGCTCCTCATTGGCCTGTCGCTGCAGATTGCGCTGACGCTGGAAAACTACGTCGTCATGCATGACGCTCAGCGCCGGACCAAGGAATACGAGATGCTGACGGAAATCGGGCAGGCCATCAGCTCTCACCTCAATCCGGATGAGGTGCTGCGCACGGTACAGGCCGAACTGGGCCAGATTTTCGACACCAGTTGTTTCTATGTTGCTTTCCAGGAGGAAGAGCAAATCCGCTTCGAGCTGGAAAGTGAGGACGGGCGCATTCTTCCCAAGCGGTCCCGCAAAATCGCCAACGGCCTAACGGAACACGTGTTGCGAACGGGGCAGCCGTTGCTGATCCAGTCGGACCTCGAAAAAATGCGCGCCGGCCTGGGGCTGGACTTCATTCCGCCCCGGCCGGCGCGGTCTTTTTGCGCCGTGCCAATTCTGCTGGGCGGCAAACCCGCCGGCGTAATGGCCGCGATAAGCACCGAGCGAGAATATCAGTTCCAGGAGCGCGATCTGGCCGTGATGCAGACCGCGGCCGGCCAGCTGGGCGTGGCGATAGAGAATGC
>Ga0224556_1000271_pt1 | contig 12960 bp, 10 predicted proteins | sample 714S315metaG_FD_183007 | JGI IMG/M metagenome (GOLD analysis project Ga0224556, IMG submission 183007) | Peat soil microbial communities from Stordalen Mire, Sweden - 717 S3 1-5 | ecosystem: Environmental > Terrestrial > Soil > Wetlands > Peat | place: Sweden: Norrbotten County, Stordalen Mire...
GAATTCCATCTTCGACATGGTGAGCAGGTCCCAGGGCAGCATCAGGAGCGGCAAAGTATCGGAGGAGAACAGGCCCTGGTATCCCATGTTGTGGATGGTGAAGACGGTGGCCACGTCGCGAAAGGCGGGATCTTCGGCGTAGAGGGTGCGCAGCATTATGGGGATCAGCGCGGACTGCCAGTCGTGGCAATGAAACACTTGCGGGACACCCAAAATCTTGGAGGCTTCGAGCACGGCGCGCGAAAACATAGCAAAGCGTTCGGCGTTATCGGGATAATCGCCGGCGGTACTGCCGTAGAGGGCTTCGCGGTCGAAGTAGGGCGGATAGTCGACAAAATAGAATTTCACTCCGGCGGTTGAACCGGCCGTCACGACCGAGCAGAAGCGGTACTTGTCGTCGAAGGGAATGGTGATGCTGCGGACGACAGTTTGCGGATCCGTGAGTTTGGTTTGGCGATAACGCGGGAGGTAGACGCTGACTTGATGTCCGAGAGCGGCGAGGGCGCGGGGCAAGGCTCCGACGACGTCGGCGAGGCCTCCGGTTTTGGAAAAAGGGACGCACTCGGATGCCGCGAAAGCGATATGCATGGCGGAGGAGCCTCCTGAGCGAAAGTCGAGTGGCCTCGCTCACGTTATGATGATGGTAGTTGCTGCTGCGATACGCTAAATTGCAGACAAGGACATCGCCAGTCTAAAGCCGGCGAGAGAGAGGGTCAACGTGCCGAAGGGCGCAACCGCACCAACGAGTCCGCGCAAGCCTAAACTGGGGCAGCATTTCCTGGTCGGCGAAGGGGCGGCGCTGCGCATTGTGGAGGCGCTGGGAGATGTTTCGGAGGCGACGGTGCTGGAGATTGGGCCGGGCCGCGGCTCTCTCACCGACCTGCTGGCACGAAGGGCGCGGCGGCTGATTGCGGTGGAATTGGACCGCGTCCTGTCGGCGCAGTTGCGGATGAAATTCAACATGCAACCCAATGTTGAAATCATCGAAGGCGATATCCTGACGATCGAACTGAATACAGTGTTCGGGCTGAAGCCCGGCATGCTGCACACGGGGATTAGCTTTGAGCCCGAGCCGGCGCGCGTGGTCGGCAATCTGCCGTATTACATCACGTCCGACATTTTGCTGCGGTTGCTGGAGTATCACCGCTATTTTTCGACCATTGTCATCATGGTGCAGAAAGAAGTCGCCGACCGGCTGGCGGCATCGGCGGGAAGCCGCGACTATGGCTTGCTTTCGGCAACCACGCAGCTTTATGGACGGGTGGAGCAACTGTTTACGCTTCCTCCGAGCGCGTTTGATCCGCCGCCGAAGGTGCATTCGAGCGTGGTGCGGATTACGATCAAGCCGCGGCTGGAAGCGTTGCGGGTTCCGGAGGCGGAGTTTATTGCGTTTCTGAAACTCTGCTTTGGGCAGAAGCGGAAAACGCTCTGGAATAATTTGAAGACGGCGTACGATGAAGATGCGCTGCGAGCGGCTTTGGCGAAGAGCGGGGTGAAGCCGGCGATCCGGGCGGAGGCGCTGCCGATCGAACGGACGGCGGCGTTGTTTCGGGCGCTGGGCGATGGTACGTTGTAATTTGCGCCGGCATAGTTTCCGCTCACCGGCCTTTCGCGGGCGAGGGCGCCCGCGCCACACGAGCTTTTACCAAACGAGTCACTCATGACTTCCGCTTTGCGAACCCCTGCGGTTGCTGGCCGGTTTTATCCGGGCCGGGCTGACGACTTGCTGCGCGAGGTTCGTAAATACGCTGCTGCGACTGCTGGTGGCCGCATTTCCGCTATTGGGTGTGTCGCTCCTCATGCGGGATACGTTTACTCCGGCGGCGTGGCGGGCGCGGTGTACTCGGCGATTGAGATTCCAGAGCGCTGTGTGATTCTTTGCCCCAATCACACGGGCAAGGGACGGGCGTTGGCGGTGATGGCCAACACGGCGTGGCAGACTCCGCTAGGCGAGGTCGCGGCGGACGCGGAGTTGGCAACTCGTCTGCTTGACCGCTTCCCTGCTCTTGAAGAGGACAGCGGGGCGCATCGCAGCGAACATGCGATTGAAGTGCAGTTGCCTTTCCTACAGGCGCAACAGCCGAAATTGAAGATCGTTCCCATTGCCATTGGCACGCGCGACTTTGATGTGCTCCGCGGGTTGGGCGGGGCGCTGGCGGAGGCGGTTGCAGATCTGGAAGAAAGCGGCGGGGAAAAAGCGCTGATCATCGCTTCCAGCGACATGAACCATTACGAGTCCGAGGCAATCACTCGGTTCAAAGATGGCAAGGCTATTGAGCGCGTGCTGGCGATGGATGCGCGCGGACTTTGGGAAGTGGTGATGCGCGAAGACATCAGCATGTGCGGATTTGGGCCGACCGTTGTCATGCTCACGGCGGCGAAGCTTCTGGGAGCGACATCGGCCACGCTGGTGAAGTACGCGACTTCGGGCGAAGTCTCGGGCGACTACGAGGCGGTGGTGGGGTATGCGGGAATTATCGTGCAGTAGGAGTTTGTGTCATTGGAGAGTGCCGTCCCTAGCGGGACTCGATTTGTCCCACTTCTGCGTTCCCGGCACGAGTGCCGGGCTTTCTTGTTTTGCCGCTTCGCGGCTGGAGTCGTCGTAGTTCTACCCTTTCGCTTGACCTCGGGCTATGACACAGACTCAGTAGGGACTGGCGCGCAGTTGAATAAGAAAAGACGGTCAATTTCTGGCCGCCTTTTGTGTGGAAATTGTGTATTGCTTCGCTATGGATGCACGCCGGATCTGTGCGTAGAGCCGGTTGGAGCCATGCCTGTCGGGCTGGTTCCGCGCGCGCCAACTCCTGAAACCGCGGAAGCGACTGGAAACGGCTGTTGTGGCGGAGCGATGGTCGTCACGATGGAACGCGGAGTGCGCTCCATGGTCTTGGCCAAGCGATCGAGGTGGTTGACGGAGCCGCGGGGCACGCCGAAGCCGGCGGAATTGGGATTGATGGTCAGGCGGCGCGAAGCTTCGCCTGCTGGATTGGCGGCGAGGCCGAGGCCCACCATTACCGTCTTGCGCCCGGTCGCGGGAGCCGGCGGCACGATCATTTTGGCGGGCGCATTCACCACCATTGGCAGCGCGTTCCAGGTATTCCAATTGCCGGGCTGCCAGACCCATCCGTAGACGGGAGCGTAGGCCCAGGCGCCGTAGTTGTAGGGCATCCATCCCCAGGGATAGCCGGACACGAACATGTAGCCGGCGCCGGGATAGAAGGCAAAACCGCCGTCCTGGAACGGGCTCCAATTGGAGCCGATGAAGTAGGGTTGCCAGACGTTGCCGAAGCCGGGCACGGTCATGAAGTTGCCGTAATAGTTCAGGTCGCTCATGCCGTAGGCGTAAGGCGAGGCGATGCTGGCGCCGCCCGCGGCCGTGGCGTAGCGATCGTGATACTCGGTCTGGTGGCGATCCCAAGCATCGGAGGGATCATCGTCGTAATTCTTGGCGAGCACGAAGGCATCGCTGCGGGCGGGCTTGGCGGCGGCGTTGTTTGCCGGATCATGGTTGGCCGCGTCGTCCTTCGCAAAAGCGAGGGTTGCGCTGTGCTTCTCGGCGAGTTCGAACTGTCCCGAGGGGCCGGTGGCGCTTAGTTTGCCTTTGAATACGGCTACGGTTGCTTTGCTGGCGCTGCCGAGTTCGACGCGGAAGTGCGCGGCGTCGGAGACGGTGACCGACTCGCGGGCGAAATTCAACTGAAACTGGTCGCCTGTTTTTTCTTTGTCTTTGCCGTAGGTTTTCGGGTGAAGATCGGCGTACACGGTGCCGGAGACGAGCTGCGCGGCGCTGAGCTTCTGGCCATCGTCCCCAAGCGCGAGATGGGTGAAATCGACTTCTGTGTCGGGGGCGAGACGCAAGGCGCTGCCATCCTCGAATTCGACTTCGGCGCGGCCATCCTTGCCGGTCTTCAGCTTGCAGCCCTCGATCACGGGCAGGTTGATGAACGCTTTGTCAAAACCGTCTCCGGTGGCGCGGTCGAGTTGCACCGTGCCCTCCACTTCGCTTAGGCGGACGATGCGAGCCTTCGATTCGGCGGAGGCTGAGACTGTCAGAAACGCCGCTGCGAGCACGGCGCAAATTGCCAGCGTCTTGCCTAATTCTTTCCCGCACTTTTTTCCGAACTTTGCGATCGACATATGCTTGTCCTTCTTTCGGGACGATCCCAAGAATGGTCTGTTTCATAAACATTGCGAGTATGCGGCGGTTAAGTCAAGCGGGATTGTGCTCGGTTTCGTGTGCAACCCACAAAAATCCTGAACCACCAAGGCCACGAAGGATCACGAAGGCACCGGGAATCTTAGAGAAACTCCGATCAAGTGTCGGCAAAAGGCGCAAACCACGGGGTACACAGGGGTACACGGGGGAAAGCGGGACTTAATCAGAGTTTCCCTAGGCAATTAATGTGCGCCGGCCGCTTGCAGCAGGCGCTGGGCGCGGCTGCGGGTTACGTTCATCACGGAGGGATCGGCGACGATACGATCGAGAATCGGCTGAATGGCCGTGACCTCGGTGAGCTGACGGTTGTGCGAGGCCTCTTCCATGCGCTTGAGTTCTTCGTCGAGAGCCAGCTTCTGGTAGTGGTGGTCGTACTGGAGGCGGTGTCCGAATTCGAGCGTGGCGCCGAGAGCCTGCATCAGGCTGGTCAGTTCCTGCACGGCGGCGTTCGAAGAGTAATTGTAGATGGCTTCGCCGGTGCGCTGCGCGTCTTTGTAGGCGAGCGTCTTTTTGCCGGTGAAGGCGAGGCCTTTGTGGTGGGAGTCGACGTCGTTTTGAAAATATCCGGCCCTGGCCGCCAGGTCGAAGATTTTCTGGCGCGTGTTCGCGCCTATCGTGAAGTCAAGATCGAAGTCGTCGGCTTCATCGGAATCGGCGGAGAGTCGGCCCTTGGACTCGTAGCGGCCCGAGCCATCGGACGGGACGTGGATGGAGTAGTGCTCGGGCTGCGAGGCGGGGAAATCGAGGGTGAAGGTGATTGTGGCCGGGGCTTGCGCTTGCGAATGAGCACTGATGGGAGAAAAGAAGAGGGACAAAGCGAAAATCAAAAGGATCGTCAAGCAGACATTCAATGAGCGCGGCATCGGCCGCTCAATCATTGGGGATGGTAGCGCCGGGTGTCAAGGGGAAGGCTGGGGGTTCGGGTGATCGGATTGGTGATCGGATTATTGAGGGTCACAGGCAGAAAGTCAAAGGCAGAATGTCAAAGGCATGAGGGTTTGCCTTTCAAGGCGAATGATCAGGCCCGCGATAGGGCAATGCTGGCTACATAACAGGCCAAAGAAATGCAGATGCCGGTGAGAGGCACACTGAAAAATAAACCCTGCTGACCACGACCAAACCACCAAGCATTGCCAGCCCGACCGCGAGCATGAAGAGCGACTGAAAGAGGAGTTGGCCGTGAGCCAATGCGAGGTAACCGAAAACCAGGCCGAACAAAATTGCCCCCATGCTGTGGGTGGCATTGAAGCCCATCCAGGCCCGCCACATGGTTGTCTCTTTCGAAATGACAGGGGAAATCTGACTCATGCTGATTTGCAGCGCGGGGTCACGGGGCGTGAGTTTTGGCCCCCAGAACGTGTAGACGAGGTGGACGACTCCGAGCGTAAAGATAATGCCCGAACTCAGAACCATGAGAATTCTTGCGGCCAGGATAAACCTCTACTAGTTCATTTACAGTCCGCAGTATAGCCCAGGCTGTCGGTGCCGGAATAGACGATCTGGCCAGAGACGAGGCCGTTGTTGTTGATGCCGCCGGCCATGGTGTATTTCGCGCCCGTATAGACGATGTTCTTGAATACTCCGTCCTCGTAAATGAAACCGAGGGCTTTATCGCCCACAAAGCGGTTGCCGGCAACCACGCCGGAGTCGTTGACTCCGACCAGCGCGGTTCCAAACCTGGCCTTCGGGTAGTCGACGTTGGTGAAAGTGCCGTTTTGCCAGAGGAAGCCGTAGCTGACGAAGCCACTGCTATAGGATCCGGCGACCTCGCCGTTGTCGTTGATGGCCTGGGCATAGGTCAGCTGCGCATTGGGATAGGCGATGGCGGTGTATTTGCCGTTCACGAGCATGAATCCCTTGGTAACGGACTGGCTGGCGCTAAAGCTGCCGACGGCCGCTCCCAGTTGGTTGACGTCGAACAGCCATGTATTGGCGGCGCTGGGATAGTTGACGACGCCGTACTTGCCGCCTTGCAACAGGTATCCATGCATGGCTTCCGGGAAGGTGCTGTCCTGATAGTAGCCGGCATTCACGCCGCTGGTGTTTGCTCCGTACATCCATGTGCCCAAGGATTTCGGGGCCGAGTATTCTGTGAATCCTGTGCTGGCGGAGTAGGTGAAAGCCACTAATGCTAGCGTGCTGTTGTCGGTCAACTGGCCGACCACGGTGCCGTCGTCGGTCACTCCATTGACGGCGCTCAGCGAGTATCCCTTGGGCGCGGAGAAGGTGTTGAAGGTGCAGGAGGCGGTCTGAGCGGCGTGCATGGCCGCTGCGGGCAAGAAAAAGGCGATAGCGATGATGACAACGATGACGGAGACAGGACGGGGAAGGGGCATAAGATCCTCCAAATGTGTGTTTTGCGCTGCATTCTTCATGCGGAAGGCGCGGTTGTTTCTGTATGTAATCAGGGTAGCTTGAGAATGCTGCGAAGTCAGCCCCCGATGCACTAACGAGTGACACGGGGTGTGGCGGATTCAGGACTAGTACGGGGGTAACTTGGTGGGGGCGTATGCCGCGATGAATCCCGAGTTGGAGTGAAAGGCGAGGCGATGATCAGCCGGTGGCACTTTGGCGTTCGCGCGTGGCGGCGGTGTGGAGATGGCAGATGGCGATGGCGAGGGCATCGGCGGCGTCGGCGGGCTCGGGGATTTGATCGAGATTCAGAAGACGGGTGACCATTTGCTGCACTTGGTGTTTTTCGGCGCGGCCGTATCCAACAACCGCGGACTTGATGGAGAGCGGCGAGTATCCGGCGACTTCGAGTCCGGCGGTAGCGGCGGCGAGCATGGCGACTCCGCGGACCTGACCGAGTTTTAAGGCGGACTTCACGTTGGTGGCGTAGAACACTTCTTCGATGGCGACGCAGTCGGGGCGGTGCCGGGCGATGAGTTCACTTAATCCGATGGAGATGTGCGACAAGCGCGTCGGCATGGGATCGCGGGGAGAAGCTTTGATGGCGCCGCAGACGATGCACACCAGGCGGTCATTGTTGCGGGCGTCGGAGACTAGGTCGACCACACCGTATCCGGTGTATTCGGTGCCGCAATCGATGCCGAGGACGCGCATGGGGAGAGTGTAGCAGGGGCAGCTCTCAGCTGTCAGCTCTCAGTTTTTCGCTCTCAACAGCATCTTGGTCTTCTGGATTTGGCGTGCTCGGTTTCTTGCTGAAACATGGCGTAGGCTTTGGCTGAGGATTGGACGCGGCTTCTCTCCAGAAAGCGCTGGTAGGCGGACTCGTCGAAGATCTCTTGCAGGACGGCAACTAGCACTGCGGACGAACGGATGATTGCCGCGAAAATCCGGTTTGGCGTTGCTTTGGCCATTCCTGGCTGCGGCTTTTCGCGGACAGGAGTGTCCGCGCTACACGACACTGAACTCATGCTTGCTCCTCGGCCAGCTTTGTCAGCACGAAGGGCGACTCTTTGGTTGCTGCGGACTTGCTTCCGGAAATTACTCTGGCGCATTCCAGGCCGGACTCGATCAGGATTGTGGCCACCATCACCACCAGAACGGCGGTGACGGCGGCGTCGAGGCGGTCGTTGAAGATGAGGCGCGGGTTGGCTCCGGCGGCGGTTAGTTGGCGGGCGTGGGCCAGAAAACCGATGCGCGGATTGGGATCGAGTATCTTGTGCCATGACGCGGTGAAGGTGACGGCTACCAGCCAGCAGAGAGTTCCCAGCGTGACCCATGCATAGCGCGCACGACCCATTTTCACGATGATGGTGGTTGCGACGCACAACGCCACGGTTGCCAACAGTTGATTGCAAATGCCGAAGAGCGGCCACAGCGAGTTGATGCCGCCGAGCGGGTCCTTGATGCCCTGCCAGAGGAAATTTCCCCACGCGGCGACGATCAGCGCGCTGGTGAAAAAAATCGATGGGTACCAACTGGTGCGGCCGAGCGGCTTCCAGATATGGCCGAGCGCGTCCTGCAGCATGAAGCGGCCGACGCGGGTTCCGGCGTCGATGATGGTGAGGATGAAGAGCGCTTCGAACATGATGGCGAAGTGATACCAGAGGGCCATGACGGCTTGTCCGCCGAGGGTGTTGGAAAAAATCTGCGCCATGCCCACGGCAAATGCGGGCGCGCCGCCGGTGCGATTGAAGAGCGTCTGCTCGCCGACCGCATGGGCGAGCGTTGCCATTTGCGCGGCGGTGACGGGGAATCCCCATGAACTGATGGTGGCGGCGGCCGCTTCGGGCGCCTGGCCTACGATGCCGGCTGGGCTGTTGACGGAGAAGTAGACACCGGGTTGCAGGACGCAAGCCGCGATCATGGCCATGATCGCAACCATCGACTCGGCCATCATGCCGCCGTAGCCGACGAAACGGGTCTCGGTCTCGCGGCGGATGAGTTTCGGCGTGGTGCCGCTGGAGATCAGGGAATGGAATCCGCTGATGGCGCCGCAAGCGATGGTGATGAAGGCGAAGGGGAATATTTTTCCAGCAAACACGGGGCCGTTGCCGTCGGCGAAGCGGGTCAGAGGCGGCATGTTCAGGGAGGGGCGCAGCGCCACGATGCCGACGGCGAGCAGAGAAATGGTGCCGAGTTTGACGAAGGTGCTCAGGTAGTCGCGCGGCGTGAGCAGCAACCACACGGGGAGCGCCGACGCGGCAAATCCGTAGAGGATGATGAGAACGGCCAATGTGGGAGCGGTGAGGGTAAAGATTGCAGCCCAGGAGGGAGTTTGCGAAACCCACTGCCCACCGAAGATGGCGGCAACGACGAGAACAAATCCCAGCAGGGATGTTTCCAGAACCTTGCCTGGGCGGATGCGGCGCAGATAAAGGCCCATCAATACGGCGATGGGCATGGTCATGGCGATGGTGAAGGCTCCCCAGGGGCTCGCCTTGAGCGCGTTGACGACGATGAGGGCGGTAACGGCGAGCAGGATGACGATGATGCTGAGCACCGCGACGTAGGCTACGAAACCGCCAACGCGGCCGATTTCAGATTTTGCCATCGCGGTGAGCGACTTGCCGTCGCGGCGGACGGAAAAGAGCAGGATGACGAAATCCTGCACGCAACCGCCCAGGACTGCGCCGGCGATGATCCAGAGCGTGCCGGGCAGGTAGCCGAACTGGGCAGCGAGGACTGGACCGACGAGCGGTCCGGGGCCGGCGATGGCGGCGAAGTGGTGCCCGAAGACCACCCACTTGTTGGTGGGAACGAAGTCGCGGCCGTTTTCGAGACGCTCGGCGGGAGTGGCGCGCAGAGGGTCAAGCGCCAATACTTTGGCGGAAATGAAACTACTGTAGAAACGATAGCCGACCGCATAGGTCGAAACGGCAGCGACGACCAACCAGAGGGCATTGATCTGCTCGCCGCGGTGCAGGGCGATGGTGGCGAGCGCGAAGGCTCCGAGCAGGCTGACGGCAATCCAGAAGATGACGCGAACGAGTTTGGGCATGGGCGACAGGAATCCGGTGGGCAACATTGTGGAGCAAAGGAGCGTGGTTCGCAAGCTGGATTCTTGCCTGTGCAACGGACGTTGGCAGCGGCACGGCGGGGCGCGTCCCACTGTGCCAAAAACGCAAACTTGATGCCAACGCGCGCCAAAGCAGCGTGATAACCTAAATGCATTCGCAACCACTACAACCTGCGGCGCAAGCGGAATGCATCGCTGCAAGCGGCGAAATCATACGCGCAGCTGGAAAATTATAGGAGGAGCAATGAAAGTCGGAGTGCTGACGGGCGGGGGCGATTGTCCTGGGCTGAATGCGGTCATACGAGCGGTGGTGCGTAAGGGCATTTTCCACTATGAAGACGGCTTCGTGGGGTTCATGGAGGGCTGGCGCGGGCTGCTCGAAGACAAGACGATGGACCTGGATCTGTCTTCGGTGGGCGGCATTCTGCCGCGCGGGGGCACGATCCTGCGCACGTCGCGCACCAATCCGGCGAAGTATCCCGAGGGCCTGAAGCACTGCGCCGAGAGCCTGAAGAAACATGGTTGTGACGCACTGATCGCGATTGGGGGAGACGACACGCTATCGGTGGCGCAGAAGTTATTTACGAACGGCGTAAAAGTGGTGGGCGTTCCGAAGACGATCGACAACGATCTGGCGGGCACCGATTTCACCTTCGGGTTCGACACGGCGGTGAACATTGCGACTGAGGCAATCGATCGCGTGCATACGACGGCCGAGGCGCACAATCGCGTGATCGTGGTGGAAGTGATGGGTCGCTCCGCGGGTTGGATCGCGGCCTATAGCGGCATCGCTGGCGGCGCCGACGTCATTCTGATTCCGGAAGTTCCTTTCGATATCGAGCAGGTGGCCGAACTGATTCGGCAGCGCCATGCCCGCGGCCGATACTTCAGCATCGTGGTCGCCGCCGAAGGGGCAAAGTTTTCCGATGGCAACGAAAAACACGGCGGCGCGGCCGCGCAGGACGGGCGCGATGAATTCGGGCATCCCCGGTTGAGCGGAATCGCCTTGACGCTGGCGAGCGAGATCGAAAAGCGCACCGGCTTCGAGACGCGGTCGGTGGTGCTCGGCCACATTCAGCGCGGCGGATCGCCCACCGCTTACGATCGCGTGCTGGCCACGCGCTACGGACTGGGCGCCATCGACATGGTGCACCGCGGCGAATTCGGGCAGATGGCGGCTCTGCGGGGGAATAAGATTATTTCCATTCCGCTGGCGGAAGCCATTGCGTCGAATCGGAAAGTGGATCAGGAAATTCTCGACGCCGCGGTCGGCATTCTCGACAAGCTCGACTATAAGGTCTCGCCCAGGGCGTGAGATGGGGGCAGGCCAGGGTATTGTGCAGTTTGACAAGTAAACAACCCAGGAAGTGGGATGGCTGCCGGCAAAAGCAGGTCCTTCCCCTTCGGCAAGCTCAGGGTCAGGATGACAAATCTTAGTGATCGCGACCAAACTGCGACACTAGCCAGATCAGGATTCGCTTGGCATGGACGCCGGGTTAAGGGCATACTAACTCAGCAGGAAGCTCCCCCGTGAACGATAACGATTCCGGAGGCGCGTGGGAACTTATGTATCAGGACGAAACCCCGCTGGAGAGTCATCTGGAGCGATCCAATTCCCTTCCCTTGCCCGTCCCGACGCAGGACGTGGAAGGCCAGCGGAAGCGGATGCTCATGGCGCTGGGGATCCTGCTGGTGGCCTTGGCGGCGGTGCTGTTGAAGGACTGGGATTTTTGGTTTCCGCCGAGCCCGGAGGTCCAGGAAGCTACGGCTCGCAGAAAGCGGAGTACGAGCATCGCGACGCCCGTGAGCGCGCCTACACCGCAGGCGCGGGATCACAAGACGGCGAAACCTGTGGCTCCGGCAGCGTCGGAAGTGCCCATGGCAACGACCACGGAGCGCGCCGCGTTGCCGCCGCTTGAGGTGGAGGTTGTGGCCGGAAACCGGCATATCAACGTACCCGCGAAAAGCAACGCGATCCATGTGGACGTGGACACGGGCGCCACGTCTTCCGCGGCGAATGCTCCCGGCTCCGCGACAGGAACGACCACTGCAGCGGCCGGCGGGCGGGTGGAGCTCTCACCGCAAACCACGCAGAGGCTCGCCGTTTCGGTTGCGCCGGATTATCCGTTGCTGGCGCGGCAGATGAAGGTGCAGGGCGCAGTCAGTTTGCAGACGCTCATCTCGCGGGAGGGCACGATCCAAGAGATCCAGATTCTTAGTGGTCCGGCCATTTTGGCGGCGGCCGCGCGCGAGGCCGTGAAGCAATGGCACTTCAAGCCCTATCTGGTAAACGGGCAGCCGGTGGAAACCCAAGCTCGCGTCACGGTGAACTTCACGATTTCCACGAACTGAAGCAATTGAGACATTGAGACATTGAATCATTGAGCGATGGAGGTATGGGAAGTGCTCTGGGTCGGTTTCCAATGATGCAATGTCTGAAGGCCAAGACGATTCAATATCAAAATTAAACGGGCGTCCGGATTCTTTCGAACCCTTGACGCCCGGGCAGCCCTCCCCCAGAACTGCTCAACTGGGAATGTAAGACTTTGCGGCCAATGTGAAAATGGCACGCGGGTGTTAATCTCGCGCCACCAAAGTGCCACCCAGTAAATCACACATTACAAAGCCTGAATGCGGATGAGCGGAAGCGGATCGGGCCATCGGGTAATCGAAGGTCAAAAGGCTTCTCGGTGGCCTGATCCTAAGCCTCTAATTCAAGAACACCATTTTCCCTGGCGCAGTTCCCAGTGCAAACGGCGACCCTGTGACCGCCGAGGGAGAGCCGCTCGATTGATTGTAGGTATAGGCGGCAATGCCAGTGTTGCTTCCGACAAAGAGGTAGTCTCCGCTGGGATCGAACAGAGCGAAGATTCCGCCTGCCGACAGGCTGAACGGAGAGCTCGTTGTGGCCACCAGCGATCCGTTCGTGGTTCCACTGGCGTAATTGATGGTGAAACTCCAGATGGAGAAGCTCGATCCCGGAGTGAAGGCGTAAACCAGCTGACCGGCGGGATCGATAGCGAGGGCGCTCGGGCCGTTGCCATCCGCGGACATGAATGGCGAGCCTTGTATGAGGGTCAGGGCGCCGGAAGTGGAATCGATGTTGAACCCGGAAATATTGCCCGTGGAGAGATTCGGGGCAGGATTGATTGCCGTAACGTTGGCAACGTAGAGGAACGAGTCGCTGTTGTCCACGACGAGCGCGGAAGCCCCCTTCCCTGAGAAGACCGGGGAAAGGCCAGGGAGTTGCGTCAGCACACCGTTGGCGAACGAAAAGATGCTGACCATCCCAATGCCCGGATTGGTCACGTACACG
>Ga0224556_1000272_pt1 | contig 12928 bp, 10 predicted proteins | sample 714S315metaG_FD_183007 | JGI IMG/M metagenome (GOLD analysis project Ga0224556, IMG submission 183007) | Peat soil microbial communities from Stordalen Mire, Sweden - 717 S3 1-5 | ecosystem: Environmental > Terrestrial > Soil > Wetlands > Peat | place: Sweden: Norrbotten County, Stordalen Mire...
CCATTTCCTGCAAGCGCTCGCCAACGAAGCCGAAGGCGGGGAGCTCGGCAGGGCGCTGGACGAAGCCTGCCTTCCAGGATCCGCCGGCTTGGACCGGCTTAGTGCGACCGGAGCCGCGCTGCGCCGCGCCGGTTAGGACGGCGCCGCAGCATTGGTACGGTGACCCCGGTCCGCGCGCAATTCTCTATGCCAAGGAAACAGGGCGGACCTTGCGAAACTGCGCATGCGCAACTGGGCTTTCCGCTCCAAGTTGATCAACAGCACAGATAGAAGCGCGCAACGCACCCAGTCAAAATGATCGCCGCAGAAAACGCAACATCCCGGGAATAACCTAAACCCCCGCCGCCAAATACCCGGCGATCATGTTTTCGACCGAGTATTTCTGCAGATGTTGGGTCAGGGCGGCCTTGTCGATTTTTGGTGTTTTGTTCAGCACCCGCGACATGGCCTCGGACAGTTCGGCTACGTTATCCACGGGCACCAGCGCGCCGAAGCGGCCATTCTCTAGAACCTCGCGGGGACCGGACGGGCAATCGGTGCTGACGATTGGAACGCCCGCGACCAATGCCTCGATCAGCACCAGCGACTGCCCTTCGCAGCGGGATGACAAAACGAACAAATCGCTCTTGGCAAACCATGCGATCGGATTATCGACAACCCCCCGCAGCGAAACGTCTTCAGCCACACCGAGCTCTTGAGCCAAGGACAACAATGCGTCGCGCTCTTCCCCTTCGCCTAAAATCACAAGGCGCGCCGGCGTCGTCTGGCGTAAGAGGGCGAAGGCCCGCAACAACGTATCCTGCGCTTTCTGCTGCGTCAGCCGGCCGCATGCAACGATTACCGGAACCGTCTTAGTTCGCAGCCACGCTTCCTCAATGGGTTGCTGTGCCTTGGACGAAAGTGCCGGAAGATCCATACCGTTATGAACCACCTGAACAGGCGGCCCGAAAGGAGAAAGCAGCCTGCGTGCGGTTTGCCCGGCGCCTTCGGACACAACGATAACCCAAGGGGTCAGACGATAAAGCAGTGCCACCATACTATTCAACAGCCAGCGGCGCAGGCGGTTAAGTATGCTGTGATGGGTATTGGCGTAGGCAATAAGATCGATATGGATGCACGGCACGATCCTGCGGTAACCTACCAGCAGACCGCCGATAATCGCCAGAAGCGACGGCTTTTCCAGATGAACGAAGACAACTGCGGGCTTCTGTCGTCGCAGATATTGCATCAGCGAACGAATGACCCGCAGAACGTTCGCTGGCCGCCCGGCGGAAAAGTCAATCCTGGTTACCTGTGGCGAAAGGTCCCTCAGATTTGTTCCTCCGCCGTGCCACATCAGAATATCGACGGCGAAACCCTTATCGGCAAGGCCGTTGGCCAGAACGACGGCTACTTTTTCCGCGCCGCCGCTGCCAAGATGCTCGACAAATATGCCGATGCGCCGCGCAGTCGGCGCGGCTACGTCCTGCAGCATGGCCTTACTCCTCAACAGATATCCACCGGATGACACGTTTTTGTTACGCCAGCATCCCCCAGATGGCCGCCCGTCATAGCCCACATCTGCAACAGTTTGGTAATCCCAGGCAAGCCTGAATCAGCGCCACTCTCTCGCGCGAACGCATGGCAACCGAAGGCCCCATTCGCGCATGTTCCGAAAAAGTTGATCGACTTTTTCGAGTCCGGCATGCTTCAACTCATAGGATCTGAATAATTCTTTTCGATCGGAGGATTTCATCTGATCGGGAAACGCTAAAGGCGCCGAATCCGGCGGCAGTCAAAGTTCCGCAATCAGCCGCGGGTATGGGGCCGGGGAACCCGGCAACTGGCCAAGGACTTTAACCGCGTGACTCAGACCCCTCTACGGCAGGCTTTGAGCGGTGGTCGCGTGTGAGCCCCCTGACGAGACACTCCGGCGGCTCCCCTCATGCAATACGGGCTGGCCTATTTACCATCTATCCCTATACCCCAGCGAAGAACAAAAAAAGAACTTGTCAGCTAGAACAAAGCATGTACAATTGATCCATCGCAGCAAACGTTGCGCATAAGCTTCGCTCATGCCAGAAGGGAAGATCACCGTGACTCAAGCAAACCTCCGTCTCGTGGAAGGGACGTCCGTGGACAAGACCAAGGCGCTCGACGCCGCTCTATCGCAGATTGAACGGGCTTTTGGAAAAGGCTCGATCATGCGGCTCGGAAAAAACGAGAAGGCGGTCGAGATCGATACGGTGCCGACAGGTTCGCTTGGGCTCGACATCGCCTTGGGGGTCGGCGGCCTCCCGCGCGGACGAGTCGTCGAGATATACGGCCCGGAATCCTCCGGCAAGACCACCTTGACCTTGCATGTCATCGCCGAGGCCCAGAAAAAGGGCGGCGTCTGCGCCTTCATCGACGCCGAGCATGCGCTCGATACGATCTATGCGCGCAAGCTCGGGGTCAATCTCGAGGATCTTTTGATCTCGCAGCCAGATACCGGCGAGCAGGCGCTCGAAATCACGGATACGCTGGTGCGTTCCGGCGCGGTCGATGTTCTCGTCATCGATTCCGTCGCGGCGCTTACGCCGCGCGCCGAAATCGAAGGCGAAATGGGGGATAGCCAACCAGGTCTCCAGGCGCGGCTCATGAGCCAGGCGCTGCGCAAGCTCACCGCCTCGATCTCGCGCTCGCAAACGACGGTCATTTTCATCAATCAAATCCGGATGAAGATCGGCGTCATGTATGGCAGCCCGGAGACCACCACCGGCGGCAATGCGTTGAAATTCTATGCTTCCGTCCGGCTCGACATCCGCAGGATCGGATCGATCAAGGACCGCGACGAAGTCACCGGAAATCAAACGCGCGTCAAGGTCGTGAAGAACAAGGTCGCGCCGCCGTTTAAGCAGGTCGAATTCGATATTATGTATGGCGAAGGCATATCCAAGACAGGCGAGCTGATTGATCTTGGCGTAAGAGCTGGCGTCGTCGAAAAATCCGGGTCCTGGTTCTCCTACGACAGCCAGCGGCTCGGCCAAGGCCGGGAAAACGCAAAGAATTTTCTCAAGGCCAATCTGCAGATCGCGGAACGCATCGAGCAAGAGATTCGCGAAAACTCAGGGCTCATCGCTGACCGCATTCTCGATGAAGCCGATATGGGCGGTCCGGCCGGGGAGACTGGCAGCTAAGAATTGCATTGCGCCCCATTTGCGGGATTTATGATCGGAATGAACTTTGCGCCGGGCTATAGTCGCCCGGCGTTGCCGCATTGGTCTCCCGCGACGCTTGCGCCATGCGACGCTTAAGCCGTGGAAGCCATTGGCCTGTTGCAGACCTGCCGTGGAAAGCGTTTTCATGGAGACCGTTTGGGCGGAAGGCAAACAGCCAAAAAACGCTTAGACAGATGAATTTGATATCTTGCGACCCGCCAGACTATGAGCGAGCGCAGTTGAAACGATCATGGTCTAGGACAGACTGAGGCTAGGGATATGACGAAATGCACGGTGTGAGTGAGATCCGGTCGGCCTTTCTCAATTTCTTCAAGAAGAATGGACACGAGATCGTGGCTTCCTCCCCCCTCGTGCCTCACAATGACCCGACGCTCATGTTCACCAATGCCGGAATGGTGCAGTTCAAGAATGTCTTTACCGGCATGGAAAAGCGCGCCTATACGCGCGCCGCGACCGCCCAGAAATGCGTGCGCGCGGGCGGCAAGCACAATGATTTGGACAATGTCGGCTATACGGCACGCCACCACACTTTTTTTGAAATGCTGGGGAATTTTTCTTTCGGCGATTATTTCAAACCGCTTGCCATCGAGCTCGCCTGGACATTGATCACGCGCGAATTCGGCCTGCAACAAGACCGGCTTCTCGTCACCGTTTATCACGACGACGATGAAGCCTACCAATTGTGGAAGAAGATCTCCGGGCTTGCCGACTCCAAGATCATCCGTATCGCGACTTCGGATAATTTTTGGGCCATGGGCGACACAGGTCCCTGCGGCCCTTGCTCCGAGATTTTCTACGATCAAGGCGACAAGCTCCAAGGCGGTCCGCCGGGAAGCGCGGATGAGGATGGCGATCGCTTTCTCGAGTTCTGGAATCTTGTGTTTATGCAATTCGAGCAAGTCGCGCCTGACCGGCGCATCGATTTGCCGCGGCCATCAATCGATACCGGCATGGGACTTGAACGGATCGCCGCGCTCTTGCAAGGGGTTACGTCGAATTACGACATCGACCTCATGCGCGCCTTGATCCTCGCGGTCGCATCAGTGACCGGCGTCGATCCGGATGGTCCACAAAAGGTGAGCCACAGGGTCATCGCCGACCATCTGCGCGCAGCTTCCTTCCTCGTCGCCGACGGTGTCTTGCCATCTAACGAAGGCCGCGGATACGTTCTGCGCCGGATCATGCGCCGCGCCATGCGCCACGCGCAAATGCTCGGGGCTAAGGAGCCTGTGATGTGGCGGCTCGTTCCAACGCTGTCACGGGAAATGGGTCAGGCCTACCCCGAGCTTTTGCGCGCCGAACCGCTCATCATAGAAACCTTGCGCCTCGAAGAGAGCCGGTTCCTCGACACGCTCGCGCGCGGCCTTTCGATCCTTGACGAGGCAACCCGCGATCTCCCGCAAGGCGGCACCTTGCCCGGAAGCGTCGCGTTCAAACTCTACGACACCTATGGTTTTCCGCTCGATCTCACGCAGGACGCCTTGCGCGCGCGCGCGCTTCATGTGGACGTCGAAGGATTTGAATCGGCGATGGATCGCCAGCGCGCCGAGGCACGCAAGGCCTGGGCCGGTTCCGGCGAATTGGCGACCGAGGCCTTATGGTTCGCCATCAAGGAGAAAACCGGAGCAACCGAGTTTTTGGGCTATGACATGGAGCGCGCGGAAGGTCTCGTCGCCGCGATCCTCAAGGACGGTAAGGAAGTCCCGGCGCTTGGCCCTGGCGAGGCCGGCTCCGTCATCCTCAATCAGACGCCTTTCTATGCCGAATCCGGCGGTCAGGTCGGCGACACGGGTGTCATGCACGCTAGCGGAATTCGCTTCCGCGTCGACAATACGCAGAAGAAGCTCGGCACCCTCTTCGTCCATGAAGGATTGGTCGAGGCAGGCGAGCTGCGTGTTGGGCTTGCCCTTGAGCTTGCCGTCGATCACGAGCGCCGGCAGGCGGTGCGCGCCAATCATTCGGCGACCCACCTTCTCCATGAGGCGCTCCGCCAGGTCCTCGGCGAACATGTGGCGCAAAAGGGGTCGCTCGTTGCGCCTGACCGGCTACGTTTCGACTTCACGCATCAAAAAGCAATCGGCTCGGAGGAACTCGCGCGTATCGAAGACATTGCCAATCGTGCCGTGCTGGACAATACGCCTGTCGTGACCCGCTTGATGAGCATCGACGAAGCAATTGGAACTGGCGCCCGCGCTCTGTTCGGAGAAAAATATAGCGACGAGGTTCGCGTCGTGTCGATGGGCCACGCGCAGGCCAGCGAAGATGATTTGCCGGACTCTCTTGAGCCACCCTTTTCAATCGAGCTTTGCGGCGGAACTCATGCCGCACGCACTGGCGATATCGGCATCATCACGATTGTGTCGCAAGGTCCGGTTGCAGCCGGTGTCCGCCGCATCGAGGCCAAAACCGCGACGGAAGCGCGCCACCATCTCAATGCGCGGGCGAACAGGCTGCATGACGTCGCAGCACTTCTGAGATCTCCCGAAGAGGAGGCGGACAAACGCCTGGCGAGCCTCATCGAGGAGAGCCGGAGGCTTGAACGCGAGTTGAGTGATGCGCGCCGGAAACTCGCGCTGGGTGGTCCCGCGGCGGAAAGCGCGCAGCCCATGCAAGACATTGGCGGCGTCAAATTCCTTGCGCGAGTCGTATCCGGAGTCGCTCTGAAGGATCTCAAATCGCTCGCCGATGAGGCAAAACTCAGCGTCGGATCTGGGGTTGTCGCGATTGTCGGCATCGACGGCGACGGGAAGGCAGGTATCGTCGTCGGCGTCACGCCGGATTTGACAGGGCGCTTTGACGCTGTCCAATTGGTGCGCCCGGCGGCCGTCAAACTCGGCGGCAAGGGTGGCGGCGGCCGCCCCGACATGGCTCAAGCTGGAGGCCCGCATGGGACTGCTGCTGAGGCAGCACTCGCCACTATCGGCGACGCGCTACGGGAAACCGGAAGCGCGGACTAGAACATGTCCCGAAAAAGTTGTTCGACTTTTTCGATTAGGACATGCTCCATTTCTTTGATTCTGAGGGTGTCTCAATCAAATGAATTCATTTGATTGAGACACCCTCCAGCCGCGAGAACGCGCCTGACCATCATCCCCGTTCGGCCCCACGGGGCGGAACAGTTCATAACCAAAGCGCATAGGCCATTTCAATGTTCAAAAAAATATTGATCCCGATCGACCTGACTGAATCGGCAATATCGAAACCAGCCTTGGATGCCTCGGTGGAGCTCGGGCTTTCGTCGAAGGGCACCTTGCGGCTTGTCACCGTCGAAACACTGCTGCCAGCGAGTTTCATGGAATATGTTCCGCCCGAATTCGACAAAACGCAAGAAGAGCGCGCCCTTCAAGCGCTTCAACAAATCAGTGCCGGCCTTGCTTTCCCAAAAGACAACATTTCCCATGCCGTCAGATTCGGCGGTATTTATGTCGAGATCCTGGCCGAAGCCGACGAGTGGAACGCCGATCTGATCGTGATCGGATCTCACCGGCCTTCCATGGCAACCTATCTCATCGGCTCGAACGCCAAGACGATTGTCCGGCACGCGAAATGCTCGGTATTGGTCATCCGTGCGTGAAGCCAGAATTTTGCCATTCGTGGCAACCCTTGTGCGCCTCAGCCGTTAACAAATATCCCCGATTGGGAGGATGGGGGACATCCAAAACGGAGGAAAAAATGACACAAACGGATCAGAAGGCAACCGCCCCGGGCGATGAAGGCTCGGCGAGCACGGTGGAAGGTGCGCTGAACACATTCAATGCCACGTCGAAAAACATCCAAGCCATCGCCAGTGAAATTTTCGATATCTCCAAACAATCCTTTGAACATGCAACGCAAACCCTGGAAAAACTTCGCAATGCGCGTGGCATGGACGAAGTCGTGGCGATCCAGACGACCTTCGTGAAAGAAGCATTTGAACATGCGGTGAAGCATGTGCAAAAGTTCAATGAACTCCTGACTGCGTTCCCAGCCGAAATGACCAAGACCTATCAAGACGCATGGCTCAAATCGGTGGATAGCACTGTGAAAGCAACGGAAACGGCGAGCCAAACCGCCGTGGAAAACGTTGATCGCCCGTCCGAGACCGCCCGGAAAGCATCAAAGGTTTTCGACCGTCGTGAAAGTGCCTGAAGACCTTGTTTTGCGAGACTTTAGCTTCAATGAATCTTGGCTAAAGTGAATCTTGCGAGACTTCGCGAAAGTGAACTTGGCAGCGGCGAACGGCGAAGATCGGTCGATCCGGTTGCGCGATACGCAAAATCGCACCGGAGGCGATGATTTTCGCCGCGGAATGCGCTGCTTTTTTCCTTTCACCCAGCCGCCAGGCAGGCTAAATTGCATCAATTGGCGAAATAAGAAGTTAATCACGTCAAGGGGTTGCACCTTTCGCCACGCAAAGCGGGGCTGGCGCCAGGTGCCGCGTAAAGGGCCGTCACCAAAATCCGTCCGCAATTTCCCTCGAGCCTTACCTTGCGCGATGCCACGGCTCATCCTCATTCGCCATGCAGAAGCCGTAGCTCACGCTCCCCAAGGCGATCTTAAAAGACCATTGACAGCGCGGGGATACGCCGACGCGGTGCGCATGGGCGCTTACGCTCACACTTCCGGTCTCGTTCCAGAGCTCGCCCTTGTTTCACCGGCCCGGCGTGCGCGCGACACGCTCGATGGCATGTTGCAGGAATTTCCGCAAAAACCGGCCTGCGAAGTCGAAGATTTGCTCTACGCCGCCGATGTTGATGTCCTGCGGGGCCTTGTTGAACAAACATCCGCTTCCATAAATACCTTGCTGATCGTCGGGCACAATCCGGGTCTCGCGGAATTTGCTCGTTATCTCGTGGACGGCCAAAACGCCGATGCCCCGCTCCGCCACTTCCCGGCCCCTTGCCTAGCGGAGATCCATTTCTCTTGCGCCGATTGGATTGACGCTTGCGCCTGCGGCGGCGAGCTTGATCGTTTCATGAATTTTTCCTGCGTGCCGGCGGATGACCTTCTTTCGCATTAGCAGGGAACCCCCAAGCCCTTAAAACTAAGCGTCGAAAAGATCGCCTTGGCTCGATCGTTTATGGTTTCTGTCCACCTGCAAATATGAATCGACGCGCTTGTTTGAGAATCGGAAGTCCACACCGCGCGAGCCATTCGCGTTTCGATGCGTAACCGATTCACGTCGCTTAACATCACGTGAACGATGAATTCAAAACCCGTTCAGGTCTAGGCTGCGATCTTCCGCGTGTAGAGGCAATCTCGCCTCAAACGAGGAGATCTCAAAATGTTCACGACCTATAAGTCCCTCCGTATTGCCGTTCTCACTGCGTCCATCGCACTTCTGGCCGGCGTCGGCGATGCTTCCGCCGAGACATGGGCGCAGAGCCATCCCCGCCGCGCCGAGGTAAATCATCGCCTCGCGCACCAGTCCCATCGGATCAACCGCGAATTGCACAAGGGTGAAATCAATCGCAGTCAAGCGCGTGCTCTTCATCGGCAGGATCGCACTGTGCGGGGTGAAGAACGTTTCATGGCTTCGCAAAACCATGGCCACATTACAAAGGCCGGGCAGCGCGCGCTGAACCAGCAGGAAAATGGGATCAGCCGCGAAATAGGCCATTGATGGTCAGGCCGGAAAAAGACCATTGGATAAATTCACGCTCTGCTTTCGTTATGCGACCTAGGCCGAGCCCCACCCTTCCGCATAGAGGATTTCGTCATGGATAGGCTTTCACACTACACAGTGCCCCCATTTTTGAGGTGTGCCATCGTTGTTATTTGTCTCGGCACGAGTCTCGCCCAAGCCGAGACTGCATTTATTGAGAAAGCGATGCCCGCACCCATCGTTGAAATTGCACCGCCGCCCCCTCGCGTCGGTGTTGCTTGGGTGCCGGGCCATTGGGTCTGGCGCGGCGCCGAATGGTTCTGGGTCAAGGGCCATTATGTCGAGGGGATCGTGCCAGCCATGCCAGCGGCAATTGTCGAAGCTGTCCCACCGGCACCGTCGCCTGCCCATGTCTGGGTGCGCGGACATTGGGGATGGGACGAGGACCGCTGGAACTGGCACAGAGGCGTCTGGTTCCGGCCTTGATTCTGCGCCGGTCGCCGGTCGCCGGTCGCGGCGACCGGCGGTTTATCGCTACGGCCTGGAACCCAACGGCGATCTGCGAATTTTGCGCTCAAGGCTGCCCTTGACCAGCCTAGCGGGGAACCAAAGCGTCTCCGCGCAGACGGGGCTCGGTCTTTCTTCATGCCGTTGGAATTACCCAAAAACTCTGCGCTTTTTTGTGGTCCCGCGCGTGACCGGCTGGCGCAATTCCTAAGCCTCGCTTTGCTTGCGGCGGGTCCGTGTCCGGCCCAGGCCATCGACGCAAATCGGGCAGATGCGATTCAGGCGGACGCGAGCCAGGAGGGCCAGCCCGTCTCTGAAACGCCGGCCTCCTTCACCGCCGCAGGTGAAGCGACGCCCCCCGCCGCACCCGCTGAGGTGGCGTTTGAACCAGCCAGGCGCGCGGTCTCGAATTGGCTGACCGAGGCTATGGATAACCTCGACCTTTCCAGAGAAACAAAGACGGAAATCGCCCGCGGACCTGGCTTGCTTGATCTTCCGCGTTGCGTGAAACTGAATAATTACTGGTGCATCAAGCGGGCCCGCTGGGCCGGTGAGATCGCGGCGGACGCCGAAGGCCATGTCGCCTTCGCGTCCGCGATCGATGGCGCGATTGCCGCGGCGATACTGCTGCGCCGCTACTACATCGATTATAACCGCCGCTCGGCCTTGGCCATTCTGTCGCACTGGGCGCCCCCCCAATGCGCGGGCGCCACGGCCGTAATGGGCAGACCCTCGAAGCCACGCGCTGCTCACATGGCCATTCTCGCGAGTGTCGCCCCGCATGGCATTCAAAATACGCTGCGTGCGCACTGGCTCGCCGCGCACAGGCAAGGCTTCTTCCGTCCGGACAAAACAAAGGCGCTTCGCAGCTCCATCGTGCCCAACAGGCCGCTGGTCATGATGCGGGCACCCGAAATCGCCGTCGGCATGGGTGAAGCACAACGCGCGCCAATTCCGCTCACGAAGATCGCCGCGCTCGATTTCACGGCTCCCGCGACAGAACCGCCGGGCACGGCCTGCGCCAGTGAAAACACGCGGATTCAAAACTACGCAGCGCGCGCGATCGAGGGCATTGCGGCGAGCCCAAACGACGATTTGAATCTTTTTCAGGCGGATGGGACAGCAGGCGCCAATCTTTCCCGTCTGCTGGAAAACATGGCCAAAGTCGAGATCGGCCCATTGGCTGCGCGCGCTGGATTGATTGCCGCCGCGATCGACCGGCTCACACCGCGAAGCCTTGCGGCGGGAACGCCCAGCCCTGGCGATTCGCGCGCCCTCGGCACAAGCCCTCCCCAATGAGTTTTCGAGCGTTGAGGCACGGCCTGATCGATATGCGATCAAGCCGCCGGAATGACGCCAGCGGGCGGCCGCTTAAGGGGCTGACCGCGATTAGAAATCTGAACCCGCCGAAATCGCGCCGCCGCGAAGTCAACGCTTGATACACGTGATATGAGAACTTTTCATGGGAAAGGCTACTACCAATGCGCCGATCCGGCGCTATCATCAGATGTGTAGCAAACGCTACCCACCCTCGTAGCGCTATCGTCAGGAGGGCAAGCATGCGCAACGACCCACGTATCGGATATAATTTGCCGCTGTACATGCTGCCGTTTGACCATCGCAGCTCTTTCGAAAAAGGTCTCTATGGATGGAGCGGGGCGCTGAGTGCGGAGCAGACTGAGCTCATCGCCCGGACCAAAGAGGTTATTTATGACGGCTTTAAATTTGCTCTTGGCACCGGTCTAGCGAAGGACCGCGCCGGCATCCTCGTCGATGAGCAGTTTGGCTCAAATATCCTGCGCGATGCGTCCGCCAATGGCTTCATCACCGCGTTGCCGGCGGAAAAGAGCGGCGAAGCTGAGTTTCAATTCGAGTTCGGCTCGCAATATGGCGCACATATCGAGCAATTTAGGCCCACCTTCGTCAAGGTCTTGGTGCGCTACAATGCCGAGGGTGACGAGGCGATGAATCGGCGGCAAGCCGCGCGTCTCAAGGAGCTGTGCGACTACTGCCACAGCCACAATTTCTATTTCATGTTCGAATTGCTGGTGCCCGCTACTCAGGCGCAGCTGGACATCGTGGAAGGCGATCAGCAACTCTATGACCGCAACCTGCGGCCCTCTCTGATGGTGACGGCGTTGAAACAACTTCAGAATGCTGGCGTTGAGCCGGATGTCTGGAAGATCGAAGGCTTGGACCGGCGTGAGGACTGCCTTAAGATCGCGGAAGCGGCGCGGCGCGAAGGGCGCGAGCGGGTCGGATGCATCATCCTTGGGCGCGGTTCCAATGAACAGAAGGTGATCGAATGGCTACGAACCGCGGCCGGCGTGCCGGGATTTATCGGCTTTGCGGTCGGGCGGACTTCATTCTGGGAGCCGTTGGTCGCATGGCGCGATGGCAAAATCCAGCGACAGCAAGCGAGCGAGACCATCGCCCGCAGATATCTGGAATGGGTAAAGGTATTCGATGGCGCGGCAACGTAGCAACGCCCACTTCGTGCATGGAAGACTCAGGAGAGACACTCGTGTTGGAATGCAAGCGCGAGAAGTGCGCCGGCCGTAACAGCGACACCTCGTTTGTTCGCGGCATGAACGTGAGGAAGCTTAGACATGTGCCGGGAGCAGCTCTATCTCGCGTTCTGCGACGGGATCTGGCTCGATGCTAGCGAGTGCAAGGGAAGTGGCGCAATCAGAAGCCCGCATTAAAGGACACTCTTAGTATGCGCCATCCGGTCTCCGATGCGATCGTTTTCTTTGGGGCCACGGGCGACCTTGCCTACAAGCAGATTTTTCCCGCGTTGCAAGGACTGATTCGTGACGAAGGGCTCGATATACCAATCATTGGTGTTGCCAAGGCGGGATGGTCGCTCGATCAGCTGAAGGCGCGCGCCGAGGACAGCCTTTGCACCCATGGCGGACTCGATACCAAAGCCTTCGCCAAGCTTACCCGTCTGCTCCGCTATGTCGATGGTGACTACAGTGATCCGTCAACCTATGTGCGGCTGCGCCAGGAACTGGAGGATACGAGGCGGCCGCTGCATTATCTCGCCATTCCTCCGAGCCTGTTTGCGACTGTGGCAGAGGGGCTCGCAAAACAGGGCGCCGGGGCAAACGCGCGCCTCGTTGTCGAGAAGCCTTTCGGCCGCGATAGAGAGTCGGCGCGCCAACTCGATCGCATTCTCAACCGCTTCTTTCCGGAAGACAACATCTTCCGGATCGATCACTATCTCGGCAAGGAGCCGGTGCAGAACATACTTTATACCCGATTTGCGAATGCGATGTTCGAACCGATCTGGAACCGCATCTACATCAACAGCATTCAGATCACCATGGCTGAAAAATTTGGCGTGCAGGATCGCGGCAAATTCTATGATGAGACCGGGGCCATTCGCGACGTGTTTCAGAATCACATGCTGCAGGTGCTCGCCAGTCTGACCATGGATCCGCCGACTGGCGAGGAATACGACGCCATGCGCGAGCAGAAAGCGGGTTTGCTGAAGGCAGTGCGGCCGCTCGATGCGGCGCATATAGTTCGTGGCCAATATGCAGGTTATCAGTCAGTGCCCGGCGTCAAATCCGGTTCAACCGTCGAGACATTCGTCGCAGCCAAGCTTTTCATCGATTCGTGGCGGTGGGCG
>Ga0224556_1000273_pt1 | contig 12887 bp, 9 predicted proteins | sample 714S315metaG_FD_183007 | JGI IMG/M metagenome (GOLD analysis project Ga0224556, IMG submission 183007) | Peat soil microbial communities from Stordalen Mire, Sweden - 717 S3 1-5 | ecosystem: Environmental > Terrestrial > Soil > Wetlands > Peat | place: Sweden: Norrbotten County, Stordalen Mire...
TCAGGTATCCCAAACTACCGTGCGGAACTACGGTGACATTCAGGGAATAAGCCGTGGCAGTCGTAGGAATGTTGCAGCCGCCAAGCTGCGGAACGTCGAAGTTCTGCGAAGTGCCGCCCTGAATAGCATCGTTGGTCTGGCGCGTGTCGACCAGACGGCACGGGGCCGAGGGAACGAATTGCCATGCGCCGAAGTTGTCGAATTGGAAAGCGGTTAATTGGCCACCGGCCGGTACGACGAGGAGGCCGGCGCCCGCACTGAGGCCGGCCTGCGGAGGGGTACCCCCCTCCGGGCATGCGACGCCCTGCCCAAGATTGGCCGAGAACACCAGACTACCTGTATCGCCGGAAATTCCGTACAGATTCCCTTGCGCGGTGCCTGAATAGACCACTCCGTTCACCACAACGGGCGCACATGAGAAGCTGTCGCCATTTTGCAGCAACTGAAACCACAAGAATTGGGAAGTCGCGACATCAACAGCCGTGAGGTAGCTCGACTCGGTGTAAAAAGCTAAATTTTGCCAAAATGCAGGCAAATATGTGCTGTCAAAGCCGCCTGCGTAAGCGCCATTCTCCGCATTGAGGGTGATCCCGTCGGTGGGGTAGTTAAGAGCACCTCGTACGTAGACCAATCCCTGATACTGGGCCGGACTCGCACCTGCGCCGGCATAGCATCCTCCGCTGAAATGCCAGAGGAGTTGCCCACCTGAAGGATCGTAGCGGTCGGTCTGTGGGCAAACGAAAGAGACGAAGGCTCCATTGGGAGTGACCGCCGGTGAGGACGAGAAGCCGCTTGCAACCCCGGACGCCCACAACAATGCACCATCCGACTCTCGTACGGCGTAGAGCGTACCCTCCTCGCTAACCCCACTGGTATAGACAATGCCATTTGAAGCCGTTGGTGCACTCTTGAATTTAGACTGACTTGGAAGCATCGTCATCCAAACCTGGTGACCGTCGATGGCGGAAAATGCAAACATGGCCCCACTGACGAAGCTAGGAGTCCGGATGGAGACAACGAAGACCAATCCATTGTCGTACGTAGCTCCAACCCACGCCTGATAGCCCTGGGGGACAATTTGAGACCACAGAAGATTTCCCGTTTCCGCATCGAGAGCATCAAGGCTGGTAGGGTTACCACCGATCACAAAAATCCTGTTTCCTGCGATGATCGGGTAAGAGGCCGTTCCACCAAGATTGACGGACCACTTCTGCGAGCCCGTGTGATCTGATGTGATCTGAAAACCGAGAGATTGTCCCAGGCACACTGAACCAGTTGCAGCGAGAAGGCAAAGCAGCAGTAAAAATCGCCAACGGCCGTAACTCCTCACCGAGTTCCCTCCGCCGATTTTTCCATGCCAAAACATCTCGTCAGCAGTCCATAACATCACGGCAATTGCCCACTGCCCTACGGTGCGAAATAGCTGGAGATATCCAGGATCAGTTGCGTGAGTCCGGCGGCATAGGCGTCGATGGAACCGTCGATGTTGGGCACGATGGCCAGATTCGACGTGACCGCTCCATCGCGCGCGTTCAAAGTCGAGGCCAGCGGTTGTGGCTGCCCATCAGGCCAGAGCGTCAGATAGTCAAGCGAACCTGTCGGCACAACGGTCGCGTTCAGCACGTAGCCTTGAGCGGCGCCAGGTACTTCGCAAGGACTGCTCACCACGCTGACGGTCAGCTCGCCGGTAAAGGCGCCTGTAGTCTGGCGCGTGTCCAGCACGCGGCATGGGGCAAAGTTATACAACGACAACGCACCGGAAGCCGAGGGCGCGAAATAGCCGTTGATGTCGATGACCAAGTCGGTGTTGTTGCCGTAGGGATAGACTTCGATGTCGCCACCCTCACCAGCCGAGACAATGGCTGCGTTCGCCGTGACCGTTCCGGTGGGCGCGTTCAGCGTGGAAACTACTGGCTGCGACACGCCCTTGGGCCACGTGGTCAGATAGCCCAGCGGGTCTCCGTTCTGCGGAATCGCGGTGTAGTTGAACGAGTAGGCTTGCGCCGTGCTGGGGATGTTGCAGGCGGTGGCCTGGAGGACAGGGAAGTCCCGACTTTGCCCGTTGGTCAGGATGGGCCCGCCCAGTGGGCCGTTGGAATTTCGAGTGTCGACGACGCGGCAAGGTGTTAGTGGGAAGAACGCCAATGTTGAACTGCTGGAGGGCAGGAAATAGCCGTCGATGTCGAGCAAAAGGTCCGTGGCGTTGGTGGCGTAAACGCTGATTGCTTCGCCGTCGCCTGCCGGCACGATCGCGGCGTTCGCCTTGACACGTCCGTCATAAGAATTGAGCGTCGAGATCAAAGGCTGGGTGAGTCCCGCCGGCCACGCTGTCAGGTAGTTCAAGCTACCCTGCGGAACGGCCGTCACGTTGAGGGAATAAGCCGCCGCGTTCGAGGGAATGCCGGGACAGGGTCCGCTGGGTATGGTGAAGCTGCGCGGAACTCCAGCTTGCAAGGACGGCCCGCCAAATGGGCCGCTCGGTCCTCGAGTGTCAACAACCCGGCAGGGCGTGATTGGGACGAACTGCAAGGCAACTGGAATGTTGAAAACGGCGGTGACGGTGCGGGCGGCGGTGACGGTGAGAGTACAGGTCAAGCCGAAGCTCAGATCACAATTCTGCCAGCCGGTGAAGATGGAGCCCTGCGCCGGCGAAGCGGTCAAGGTTACGGGCTGTTCGTCGTAATAATTTGCCGAACAGGTGCTACCGCAATTGATACCGCCGTCCATGCTGGTGACGGTTCCGCTGCCTGTGCCGGCCTTGGATATCGTCACTGCGAACTGCTGGTTCTGCTGGATGGTGAGGGTCGAAAACACGTATTGCTCGACATTACCGGCAACATCCACGCTATACGCCGTGATCTGGTGGAATCCAGGCAAGTACACGTAAACCGGGCCGGAATAGGGTTGGAACTGGCCGCTATCGACCACGTAATACGTGGCGGCCACGCCGCTGGCGTTGTCTGTGGCGCTGAAGGTGACCAACACCGGACCGTTATAGTTGCCATTCTGCTGTTGATTGCCGCTCAGGCTGATGGTCGTTACCGGAGGAACATTGTCAAAGCATAGCGGACCATAAGTGGAGAGAGCTGAATTACCGGCGTTGTCCCAACCTCGGATGTAGGCTGCATGGCAGCCTTGGGAGAGGTTGGCCAAGCCGTTTATGGAGGCATTGACCCCATAAGTCCCGGGGCCATAGTAACTATTGCCGGCGCCGGGTGTAGGTTGGCTATAAGGATCGCCGGGGTCGGCATCCCATGCCGCGCTGGAGCCCGCCGCACCATTCGGCGGATGGCCGTTGCCGGTAGTGTCGGTCAAAGTCCAACTGACGGTCTGGTCGGTGTTGTACCAGTGATTCACTGGGGGGCCGATGGTTGCAGCAGAGGGACCGGCGCCATCGCCCGCGAGGAAGTGGTTGACCATCCACGCAAACTGCAACATATTGGCCGAGCCCCATCCCGTTACCCGATCATAACCGGGACCAGCGCAGAAGTAGCTCAGGTCGTCCTCCTGCGTTATGTCGTTGTTATTGCATCCGGAAGTAATGTCATAAAACGGATAGTGTGGGGCAGATGGCGCGAGGCCTTCGTTATAGATATATGGATTGGCGCTGCCCATGGGTGCGCAAGGCGCCGACAAGGACGGGCCGCAGGTATTGCCGACGATGCTCTGGAGGTAGAGGAGGTAGGCGTTTTCCTGGGCGAAGAACCCTGACATCTCTGGCGTGGCAATGCTGGTGCCGCCTGTCCCCAGTAATTGGCCATCCCAGAAAAAGTTCTGCGGGGCGTAAATTCCATCTGCATTCAATGCCAGGTCGGGAACGCTGCGCATATTCGAACTACATGCTGTGCCACCTTGATAACCCGGGGCCGAGATGTAAGCGCTGCAACCGCCCCCGCCGCCGCCATCGTTGCTGGAGCAACCGTAAGGTCCGCCGGTCCAGGCGACCTCCTGGCCAAAGCCGGATTGACTGGTCGTTAGCGACGTTCCTCCTGCGGCGGTCACGTCAGTATCAGAGGCCGGGTAGCTCACCGCCAGGCGAGCGCAGTCTGTGGTGGCCCCGCCATCGCCGGCTGCCGCCACCAGCGACCAACCCTCTCCGATCATTTGATTGAAGACGTTGTGAAAGGCGGTGATGTTACTGAAGCCGGTGAGGTATTCTGCATCTCCCCAACTCATGTTCAGCACCCTTGCCTGGCCGTCATTCAGGGCATGCTGCAGCAAATCCACCAGACCGGAATAGGCGTTGGTGGGCGCCTCATACATGTGGATCTCGGAGGTGCTGGCAGAGGACCCGAAGCTATTGGACATGGCGGTACTCCACTCCACATCCAGAGTCGCCTCGGGATTGCAACACGGTGGCGTACCGTCAACGAAATGCCTTTGAACGTTCGAAGCAAGGTATGGATAGTTTGACAGGAAGCCAGCATAGTCTGAATCTCTATAGTCGCCCCAGATGGCTACGGCGATGGAAGATTCCGGCGGCGAGTTGTTGGGATTGTTCAGCGGATTGCAGCAATGGCCCAGGTTCTGGAGCGCGACATAGTTATAAGCATAGGAGCTGTATAAATCCGTCGGGTCATAGGCGCCATTAGAGTAGTCGTGATTCACGCCCTTCTTGCGCGTTGCCAGGGCGCTATCCAGCTTCTTACGGTCGCCGTTGCTCTGTAGATGGGCTCCCAGCGCGTAGGCCGGTCCGGGAGAATAGACAGGATAGGAGGTCGTGTCCATGATGTCAGTGGATGAGTGGGCGACCTCAAGGTTGTTGAGACCGAACACGGAGTGAATGATATTGGTCAGCGCGGCGGGAATCGAAGGCCCGCGATCGTTGGAGAAATATTTGGATTCTCCGATCTGGTAGGAATTGATGCTGACGGTCAGTGCGTTTTCGATGACGGCCACAGGAGCTTCGACATCCACGACCAGGCGATTCGGGAAGCGTTGGGTGATGGTCAGCCCCCGGGCTTGCGCCCATGCCGCTACCGCCTGCTCGTCCCGGGGAGACGGTGCGAAGCGCTGGTTCCATTCTGCAGCACTCAAGTACTTGTGAAACAGCGGCGAGGCTGGGTCCTGTAGCTCGCGCAGGAATTGCTCTTCTTCGTCCACGTGCGGCGGCTTCAAAACGACAGACAGGCGCAGCATCTGCTGGGGATTGTAAGGTCCAAGATAATGGGCCGAGCCATCCCGTACCGCGAGCGGCACCTGCGAGATGGAAACCGTCTGCTGGGCCGTCATTCGGCTCGGCAGACAGGCCATGAGCGCGACAAAAAAGGCGCCACAAAAGAAGTTTCGCGCCTGCCTCACAAAAGATGGAGACCTGGAAATACAGTGGAACGAACCGCGGCCCTGCATGAGTGCAACCCCGGAATAGGATTCAAATGTGGGAGCGACTTCTGTTGTTGAGCTGGCCGGTCAACAGTGATTATTTCGCTGTCTGGTTTTGAAAACAAGCCATTTCTTCTTCGCTGCGCTCCGCGCAGAGTCTTAATCCCTCACTTACCGGCGTTTTCGTCGACTTCGAAGACTCCGAATGTATTGCCTTCTGTATCGATGTAATACCCTTGCCAGCATCGGCTGGGCACCGCGAACTTTGGTAGTGCGACCGTTCCACCAAGGCGGAGTATCTTTTGTTCGGTTAAGTCGTAGCTTTCGACCTCAAACGAGCAGACAAACGCATTGGTGCCGCACGGAGCCGTAGGCTTCGGCGCCGGACTGCGCAATAACCCTCCCTCCGAGCCGTTCGCAGCGATCCGCCAATACTCGACCGGAAGGCCCTTGATCGCGGAGAATTGCCATCCGAAAACTTCCGAATAGAATCCCATCGCGCGGGCCGGATCGCCAGCCTGGATCTCGAAATACATGGCGCCGCGATTCGATGACATAGAGACTCCCTAAATGCGCTGTAGCTCGGCAACGGTCCGCTCATTCTCAATGTTGCCGGTGTTGAGTGTGGTCTTTGGCTCCAGCAGCATCACCTGAGTTTCTTCGGCGGCGGAAGGCATGTGCTCAACGCCGCGCGGAATGATGATGAACTCGCCGGGACGGACCACGATCTCGCGCTCCGAGCCGTTTTCGCGCAGCTTCATGCGCATCTCGCCCTGGATGACGAAGAAGAGCTCGTCTTCGTGCTCGTGGTGATGCCACACGAATTCGCCCTGGAATTTCACGAGCTTGACGTAGGAGTCGTTGAGTTCGCCCACGATTTTCGGGCTGTACTGTTCCGAGAAGAGCGAGAACTTCTGCGCCAGATTGACCTTATCCAAGTGGACCTCCGAGCGAAAATATTCTACTGGATTGAACCAGCGGCCACACGCCGGCGGGTAATTCGGTTTGATGAGCCGCGCGATCGATCCGGCTCAGGCCAAGTCCCAAGGGCGGCCGAACCGAAGGGCGGCGATTATTTCTTGCCGTCGGGGCACATTTCTGCTTTCCATTGCTGGCTGGTTCGGAATATACTCGCCTTCGCTTCTCGCTTCCGGGGCAAAGCATTGGCCAATGCGGCCCATGCTCGGGTGCTTCCGACGCCCCTCGCCGGCGATGCTGTTGCGTCCTTCCGTCACAACCTATAGGAGGCACTATGGCGACCATCCGCGACCTGATCAGTAATCGCACCATTCACTACGTGGAACCCAGTCAAACGGTGTTTGAAGCCGCCAATTACATGGTGAACTGCAACGTCGGCGCCGTGCCGGTGCTGGACGATACCAAACTGGTCGGCATCTTCTCCGAGCGTGACATCATGCGGCGCGTAGTTACCGAGGGACGCGACCCGCTCACCACGCGTATCAGCGACGTGATGACTACCGACGTGCGCATGGTGGGACCCAGCGCCAGCTCGGAAGAGGCGATGTGCCTGATGCAGACCCACGGAGTGCGTCATCTGCCGGTGTGTGACGGCCGCACCCTGGTGGGATTCCTGTCGCTGCGCGACCTGTTGCGTTGCCATCTCGACGAAAAGTCGGGCGAGGCGGAAGCGATGCGGTCCTACATCCAGACCTCGACTTAATGCGTCCCTGATGGGAATTACGCTGGGCAACGGATCAAGGCACTTAGTGCGGCCCGGCGAATTTCCAGATGCTACACTAGCGCCGGTGCTTTCATGAGCCTGCCTGGAGTGGTTGACGATCTCCGCAAAATTGTTGGCCGCGACGCTGTTCTCCACCGTCCCGAAGACATGATGTTGTATGAGTACGACGCGGGAGTCCGCAAGAGCACTCCCGGCGCTGTCGTATTTCCGCAAAACGCACAACAGGTTTCTGAGATCATGCGCACGGCGTCGGCGGCGCACATTCCGGTGGTCGCGCGCGGTGCGGGCACCGGGCTGAGCAGCGGGGCAATCTCGCACGCTGGCGGCATCGTCGTCGCCTTCGCCAGAATGAATCGCGTTCTCGAAGTCGACGTCGAGAACCTGCGGGCTGTGGTCCAGCCTGGCGTGGTCAATCTCCAGCTTTCCGAATACGTCTCGCACCTGGGGCTTTACTACGCGCCCGATCCTTCCAGCCAGAAGGCCTGTACCATCGGCGGCAACGTGGCGGAGAATTCGGGAGGGCCGCACACGCTGCTGCACGGCGTCACCGTCAATCATGTGACGGGAGTGGAAGTTGTGCTGCCCAGCGGCGAGATTGTGTACTTCGGCGGCAAGGCTGCCGAATCCTATGGCTACGATCTGACCGGCTTCTTTGTGGGCTCGGAGGGGACCGTCGGAATCGCCACGGCGATTACGGTGAAGCTGTTGCGCAAGCCGGAAGCGGTGGCGACGCTGCTGGCCATCTTCGAGTCCGTGGACGATGCGGCCCGCACGGTTGCCGAAATTACCGCTGAAGGCATTACTCCCGCGGCGCTGGAGATGCTCGACGGCTGGACCCTGCGCCAGGTGGAAGCGTACTGCCATGCCGGTTATCCGCTGGATGCTGGCGCGGTCTTGCTGATCGAATTGGAAGGCCTGCGCGAGGCCGTGGATGAGCAGGCGATTGCGGTGCGCGGCGTGTGTCTGCTGCAGAAAGCGCGAGATGTCCGCCGGGCTAAGAACGAAGAAGAGCGCGCGCTGCTGTGGAAGGGCCGCAAGACGGCGTTCGCGGCGGTGGGCCGCGTCAGTCCGTCGTATTACACCCAGGACGGCGTGGTGCCGCGCAGCAAGATTCCTGCCGTGCTGCAACACATTGGCGAAGTCAGCAAGAAGTACGACCTGATCATCGGCAACGTCTTCCACGCCGGAGACGGCAACCTCCATCCCCTGATCCTCTTCGATGATCGCGATGCGGCTCAGTTCGAGCGCGTGATGGCGGCCAGTGGCGACATCCTGCAATACTGCATCGACGTTGGCGGTACTATCACCGGGGAGCACGGCGTCGGGCTGGAGAAACGGGACGCGATGCCGCTGCTGTTTACCGAGGAAGACCTCGCCATCATGACCGACCTGCGCAATGTGTTCAACGGGAACGAGGTGTTGAATCCGGGGAAGATGCTGCCCACTCCGCGCATGTGCCGCGAGATCGCCGGCCGCTCGCACAACCCAGTGCTCGCGCAGGAGGGCCTGTGAGCACGGCAACCACGCCTATGCGCTTCACTCGCGAGCTGCGCGAAATCTGCAGAGCGGAGTATGTCATCGAAGATCCAGCCCGGCTGCAAGCAGCGCAGATTCTGGGCGTGACCCCGGCCGTCGCCGTGGAACCGGCGTCGGCGGAGGAGATCGCAGCCGTGTTACGCTTCGCCAATGAACACGGCCTGAACGTCGTTCCCGGCGGAGGATTCACCCAGCAGCAGACCGGTAACACGCCCGCGCCTATCGATGTGCTGCTCTACACCACGCGGCTCACCGACGTGGAGCACTACGATCCCGGCGATCTCACCATCGGCATCGGCGCGGGTTGCACCGTGGCGCAACTGTCGGCGAAGGTTGGCGCTGATGGACTGCTCTTTGCCGGCGATGCGCCGAGGCCGGAGCGTGCGACGATTGGTGGAGTGCTGGCCACAGGAATGACTGGACCACTGCGGCATGGTTACGGAGGGCTGCGCGATTACTGCATCGGCGTCCGCTTCGTCACCGGCGATGGCCGTAAGGGCAAAGGCGGCGGCCGCGTGGTGAAGAACGTCGCCGGCTTCGACCTGATGAAGCTGCTCATCGGCAGCATGGGCAGGCTGGCGATCATCACCGGGGCCAGCTTCAAATTGTTTCCCGCGCCGCGCCAGACCAGTACGTTCGTAGCCGAATTTGCGAGTGCGGCCGAGGCCATCCAGTATCGCAATACTGTGCTGCGCTCACCGCTCTCGCCGATATGCCTGGAGATGGTTTCGCCGCATGCGGGCGAGCTTTTGCCCGGTGGGGTGCGGTCCGGCAAAGGCTGGTCGATCTACCTGCGCGCGACGGGAAGTGACGCGGTGCTGGCCCGCTATCGCAGCGAACTCGGCGCTGCGATTTCGCGTGAAGTCGATGGTCAGGATGAGTCTGAGTTCTGGCGGGTGATCCAGGATTTCTCGAGCACTTTGCCGGAACGCAGTCCGGCTTCGGTGCTCATCTCGCTGTCGCTGCCGCTGGCTGATGTGCTGCCCGCACTGAACGAACTGGAATCTGTCGCGGCATCGGACCACCTCGCATACGCCGTTATCGGCGCGGTGGGAGTTGGCCGTCTGCTGGTTGGGCTATGGACGGCAGACCAGCATGCGAACCTTAGCAACGCGGTTTTCGCCTTCCGCGAACGGTTGCCGCGCGATGCCAGTGCCAACATCCTTCATTGCCAGCAGGAAATACGCCGTCAAACGTCAGGCTGGGCGAAAACCCCGACGCACTTCGAGAGTATGAAGGCGGTCAAGCCTGCGCTGGATGCGAAAGACATTCTGAACCGCGGGAGGTTCCTCTTCTGAGCTTCGAGATTCCAACTGCCGAGCATCATGCTTCCAACTTCACCTCCGGCGAGAAGCCCAGTTGGGACGTGTACTCCAAGTGCGTGCATTGCGGCCTGTGTCTGGACCAATGTCCAACCTATCGCGCGCTGGGCACGGAGATGGATTCGCCGCGCGGCCGCATCTACCAGATGCTTCAGGTTGACGAGGGCCGGCTGGTGCTGGGCGATTCGTTCGTCACCCACATCGATCGTTGCCTGGGCTGCCTGAATTGCGAGAGCGCGTGTCCCTCCGGCGTAAAGTACGGGCACCTGCTGGAGACCACGCGCGCGCAGATTGAGCAGAACTACCAGCGCCCGCGGCTGCAGCGCAGGCTGCGCGAACATTTCTATGGCAGCGTGCTGCCGTCGTTCGGCAAGCTGTCGCGCTCGGCGAAGTTGCTGCGCTTCTATCAACGCTCGGGACTGCAAGCTCTGGCGCGCGCGACCGGACTGCTGAACGCGATGGGAGTCGCCGAACTCGATGAGCTGTCACCGCGAATCGAGAGTAGCTTTTCCTTCAGCGATCTGGGCAAAGTGTTTCCGGCGGAGGGCGAGCGGCGGGGGCGCGTCGCGCTGCTCATTGGCTGCGTCAGCAGCGTGGCCTTTGCGGAATTGAATCGCGCGACCATCCGGGTGCTCACGAAGAACGGCATTGAAGTTTCGATTCCCGAAGCGCAGAGCTGCTGCGGTGCGTTGCACGCCCATGCCGGATTTCTCGATCTGGCGCGAGCGCAGGCCCGCAAGAACATCGATGCCATGCTCAGTCCGGACTTCGATGCCGTCGTCAGCAACGCCGCCGGTTGTGGCGCGACCATGAAGGAGTACGGCGCGCTGCTGGAGCACGATGCGAAGTATTCCGAGCGGGCGCGCGCCTTCGCCGCCAAGGTCCGCGATGTGACGGAATATCTTGCCGAAATAGGTTTGCGCGAGCCCAAACGCAAAGTCACCAGTCGCGTCACCTACTCTGATCCGTGTCATCTGGCGCATGCGCAAGGCATCCGCAAACAGCCGCGCGCGCTGCTGAAAGCGATTGGCGCAGAACTGGTCGAGATGTCCCGCGCCGATACCTGCTGTGGCAGTGCCGGCGTCTACAACGTGGTGCAGAACGAAATCTCAATGAAGATCCTCGATGAGAAGATGGGCTACGTGGCCATGGTGAAGCCGGAGATCGTGGTGACCGCCAATGTCGGCTGCATGCTACAGCTTGCGGCCGGAGCCAGGCGCAAAGGCCTGCGTGCCGAGGTGAAGCACGTGATCGAACTGCTGGATAAGGCGTACTAGAAGCCCATCTGGCTCATCTTTTTAAGTCGATCGGCTTCGTGTCAGGGCGAGACTTCAGTCGTGCCTTGAGCCAATTACGGCAAGGCTGAAATGAGTGCATGAGAACCCGTGCCGTCCCTACGGGACTCAGATGCCTTTTCATGCGCTACCCAGGACTCCGTCCTGGGCTAAGCTGAGTCGTCCCGCGTTGCGGGACGGGAGCATCGTTGCAGACGCAGTGTTGCGAGTGCCTGTATTTCAGGTAGGGCGAGGGGAACAGCAGATCGCACAATGACGTGAGGACCAGGCCGTCCCCTTCGACGAACCGAACTAATCAGAACTTCCTTTACGGGATCGAGAACAGCTTCCAGCCATCGGCCTCGAGATTGAAGATGAAATCGATCAGCTTACCGTTGGGGCAGCGATCGTTCTCGATCCGGGCGACCAGCACGGCCTGATGCACTCCATTGCGGGTCATCGCGCTGGCGGCCGTGCGCACCTTCTGGGAATGTGTCAGCAACTCGCGATAGGAACAGGCGTGCGCGCTGTTGTCCAGATTGATAGGCGCGTCGATGCAGGAAGAATCGAAGAGCCGGCAATACAGTCCGCGATGAGCGAGGAACTGTTGCTCCACTTCGGCGCGAGTGGCATGTTGCGTCTGCGGTCCCAAATCCACGCCGCGTTCCGGGACGTAGGACAAAACTTTCTTGGTATTGCCTTCACGAATCGCAGTGAAAAAGTCCTGCTCCAGCGCGGTGGGCGTCACAGAACTGCCTGACTTGGCCGAAGCCGACGAAGACTGCGCCGTAATCACTCCGCAACCACCAAAGAGAATACCCGCTGCCAACGCACAGCAGAAGAGCAGGCGATGGGCCCAGACGACCTTCATCCCCGCTTGCCCGCCTTTTTGGCGCGCGCCTTACTGGCAGGCTTCGCCTTCTTAGTCTGCGTCTTCGTCTTGACCTTACTGGCAGGACTGGCTTTTTTCGCCGCCGCTTTACCGCCGGCCTGCAGTTCCTGCTGGCGCTTTTTGGGCAGCCGCTCCCACACCAGTCGATACGATTCGGCGATCAGATCGCGCAGCTCCGGGTCGGGCAGCGTGTTGAGCTGTTCCAGGCTGATCCACTGCGCGCGCGCCATGTAGGGCGCGGGACGAACTCCTGGCCGCTCGCACAGTTCGGCAAAGTTCTCGGCGCTGCACTTGAACGAGAGGCGAACCGGCGCAGGCTCCAGCGGCGTCACCAGAAACAGCTTGCCATCCACCTTGAAGCACAGGTCGCATCCCCATTGCACATTTTCGGTGGCGTGAGGAAACTGGAGGCAATAGCGCCGAAGCGCGTCAATGTCCATGGGAGTCGTTCTCCTTGCCCGCCGGAGCGTCGGGCCACTCGCGCATCATGACGGTTTTGGTGTAGGCCAGGCAAAATCCACGCCGCTCCATGTTGCGCTGCGAGCCGCTGCCGGGGTTCGTGCTCACCACAGCATACTCGCAACCGGCCAGCGCCGCCTCATGCAGGCGTCGCGCGATCAGCGCGCTCTGCACGCCGCGCCGGCGAAAGTCCGGCAACGTTGCCGCGCCGAACAACGCAGCGATGCGAGCTTCCGCAATAACGCGGCCACCGCCGCCTCCAGCTACTTCGCCGTCGACGCGCGCCAGGAACGCCAGCGCCCCCGGCAGGGCGGCGAATCCCCCAAACACCTCCTCGCCCACCGTAATGTCCTGGGCGAAGCCATGTGCGATGGCGCGCA
>Ga0224556_1000276_pt1 | contig 12837 bp, 9 predicted proteins | sample 714S315metaG_FD_183007 | JGI IMG/M metagenome (GOLD analysis project Ga0224556, IMG submission 183007) | Peat soil microbial communities from Stordalen Mire, Sweden - 717 S3 1-5 | ecosystem: Environmental > Terrestrial > Soil > Wetlands > Peat | place: Sweden: Norrbotten County, Stordalen Mire...
ATCGCGGTGAAGGCGTCGCACAGTTCGCGAGCTTTAGCGGTGGCGTAGCAGACTCCGTTAGTGGCGAGCACAGGAAGATTGAGCGATCGCGCGATATCAATCGCGGCGCGATTGCGAGATTCTTCTTCGCGCTGGAAATGACGCTGCAATTCGACGTAAACATTTTTGTGGCCGAAGATGCTGATGAGTCGATCGACCTGGCGGCGGGCTTGGTCGATGCCGCCTTGCTGCAAGGCTGCGGCGAGCGGGCCGTCGGCGCCGCCGGTGAGGCAGATGAGTCCGTCGGCGTGTTCTTCGAGTTCTTCTCTGAAAATTGAACCTTCACCTTTTTTAGCGCGCAACTTCATTTTGGTGATGAGGCGGCAGAGATTCTGGTAGCCGGCGCGAGAGGAGACGAGCAGAGGAAGACGGAATACCGGAAGACAGAAAGATTTGTCATTCCGAGCGAAGTGAGGAATGACAGGGCACAAATGCGCACACGCGACTTCCGCTCCGATGTGGGTTTTGAGTTTTGCTTTTTGCGCGGCCAGGTGAAAGCGCGGAGCGCCGTACAGGCCGTCGGTGTCGAGCAGTGCCATGGCGGGCAGGTTGAATTGGGCGCAGACGGCAACCAGTTCCTCGGGCAGGGACGCTCCTTCGAGAAAACTGAATGCAGAGCGGGCGTGAAGTTCGATGTAGGACATCAGTTCCAAAAACTTTTTTCACCACGGAGACACAGAGGCACAGAGGAAGGCAAAGACAAAAGAAAACAAAAATGATTTATGGTTTGCTCCGTGCCTCCGTGGTGAAAAGGTTGTTAAGGTTTTTCAGTCATACGTTCCTTCCACGAACCAGCCGCCGCCGAGCAGATCGTGCACCAGGCGATGGAAAGTGATGGCATCGCCGTTTCGTAAAGCGTTGTTTTGCAGAGCGAGGTCCCACTCGTCGCGCGACCAGGCTTCGCGTTCCCACCAGTCGCCGGAGAAGCGCCAGGGGCCGGCTCGCCAGAGCACATCGCCCTGCACGGCTTTTTTAGAGCAGACCAAATGCACTGGCTGGCCGTTTTCCAAAGTCACATGGGCGCGCAGCGGGGGGCGAAAGCGGCGCAGCGCCGTGACTGCTGATTTTTCTTCCGCAGAGTCGGAATCTCGTTCGCGGTCATTTTTTTGCGGGGCTTCAGCCACGAAGCGTTGCATGCGAAAGCCTTCGGGATGATGCGTGTCGAGCAACTCCAGCGCTCCAACTTTGTTTTCGCCGACCATGCCGGCGATGCGGGCGAGTGTGAGTTCCAGTTTTTCCGGTTCCGGCGATGGTGGCCGGAATAGACCTCCCTGCGCCGAACGCGAGCGTGCCGGTTCGGCGGCCAGATGGATCTTTACGATGGGCGCGCCGGGAGGATGCGCATTTAAATCCAGCTGCAGCAGCTTGAGGAAAACTTTGGCGTCGAGCATGGGAAGGGGCAGGCGCAGGGTGCGGATGAATTGTTGATGGCTGATTGTTGATGGCTGATTGAAGGACCTGAGATTTTCCAGTTCGAGCGTGAGGCGCAATTCTTGTGTGGACAGGGCGCGTGAGCCTAATCGCGCGCAAATTTGTTCCAGCAGGCGATTCAGCAGGAAGGCTAGCGGTTCGAGCAGGACGATAGGGTGTTCCAGTTCGACGGATTCTTCAAATATCTGCGGCACTTCCACGGGGACCAGAGTGCGCGAAGTGGCGCCGCGGGCCAGTTGCTGCAGGCGGAGGCCTTCCTGTCCGAGACGTTCGCTGAGTGAGATTTCGGGCAGAGCGGCCAGCCCGCGCAGGTTGCGGATGCCCCAGCGGTCGAGGGTTTCGAGCAGGCGGTCGGCTTTTTTCTTTCCGTCTTCATCGAGCTGATCTTTATTCAATCGGTCTTCTGCGAGTCCAGTCCCAAACAAAACTCCCGTCGGCAGCGGGCCCAATTGCTCTGCTTCTTTGCCTGCGGGAATCACGGTGATGCCGGAAAATCCTCGGGCGGCGAGCACGGCCGTGTCAGGAGTGGAAGCTATGGCGACGTTGGCGGCGAGGCCGAGCGCGGCGGCGCGATTGTGGAGTGCGCAGGAAATTTCCGGCAACGATCCGAAAAGGGATTCCAGTCCCGCGAGATCCAGCAGGGCGGTGTCGCAGGCGGCGTCTTCGACGCAGGGGGAGAACGACTGGGCGCAATCGAGCAAGGCGGCGTGCGCGGCGGATTCCCGCAGCGCAGAACGCGGACGCAAGGCGAGTTCCGCGCACAGTTCGGCTTGAGCTTTGGACATGCCCGGCGCAATGCCCAGACGGCGGGCCTTTTCGTTGACTGCAATAGTTTTTTCGAGGGGAGGATTGCCTTCGAGAATGGCGATGGCGCGCACTTGCAGTTCAGGCTCGGCGCGGAGTGCGGCGGCCACGGGAAAATTCGGCACGTAGATGCAGGCGAACGGCATGGGACCATTTAGTAATTTTGAAATTTGGTAATTGAGTAATTTGGATTCATCTTTTTCATCCGTCGTGTTCATCCGGCCCAGGCGGTTTTCGTTGCGAATGCGACGGAGCGCGCGGGTTTGCGGTCCAGCCGCGAACGGATTAGTTCGGCGGTGATGTTCAGGCCGGTGAGCAGTTGCGCATGTGTCGGATAGGTGATGTGCACGTCATCCGTGGCAGTGCCCTCCGTGCTGGACTCGGCTTTTTCCCCCACACCTACCCGGCACTGCCGTGCCTGGCTTTTCCATGCTGCCGCTACGCGGCTGGATTCTGGGTGATTAAGCATCATCGTCTCTTCCTGACTATTTGGTGGTCCCAGCTGCAGCAGCAGCGACGAGCAACTTCCGGCGATGGGGTGGGGTTCGATGACCAATAGGATTGTGGGCGTGGGCTCGACCGCGCGGCGGAAGCGGAACCAGGTGGTCAGCGGGATGCGGCGCGCGGCCTGAGGCGGCAGATCGCCGAGATCGAGCGCGATCAGGCCAAAGCCGCCGCTTTCGAGCAGCAAGTCGGTGGCCCGCAGCACTTGCTCCAGACGATGCTCTGACTGGCGCGCGCCATTTTCCAGCAACTCGTTTTTCTTCAGCCCCGTTCCCTTCGAAACATTTTCCTTCGATCTAGTGTGGTCGAAGTTGAAGGTGGCTTGGGAGGAAGCCCCCACCCGTTCAGCAAGGTCAGGGCAAGCTTCTCGCGCCCCGGTTTCTCCCGTGAAATGCGCGCGAGAAATCGGGCGCCCTGGTTTGGCGTTGGATTTTCGTGGAGGATCTTCGCCGCAGCGCACCCATAACAATCGGTCCAACTCCACACCCGCAGCTGCGGCCGAGTAGGGATCGAGCGCGTCGCTGGCATCGACCACAACGCAGAATTCTCCGCGGCGGGTAGCGGCGGCAAGCGCGGCTAGCAGCACGGTAGTGCGGCCTGAGGACGCGGGGCCGCAGATTTCGGTCAGGCATCCGCGGGGCAGGCCGCCGGTCAGGGCGTCGAGGGCAGGGATGCCGCACGAAACCATCTCGGGCGCGGGACGAATTTCGAGCTGCGAAGCCGGGGTGACGCGCGCGGGAGGGATTTTTGATTGCTGACTTTTGATGGCTGATTGCAGAATGCGGGCGATGGGGGATTCCTGGGTCTCAGCCTGATATCCAAGATCGAAGCCGGCAGGTGAAGACACCTCCGGAACTGTTTCGTCGTCAAAAACAAAAGGGCGGCCTAGGGCCGCTGAAGTGGAAACCACTGCGGAAGACATATAGATTCCTCGGAAGATTTCAGGGAACGCCGGGGCTGAGGTTCATCGACTGGAGCCGCGGAGGCATTTTCGCTTTTTGTTCGCCTATGAAGATACTGCTCCGGAGGTCGGGGTTTGTCAAGTCTGGAAATTATAAGATGAGGGGTTCTTAAGTTTTTCGGTCGAGGTGCACTCTACAGTCGAGGGGCGGCCCACATGGGCGATTCCGGCGATCTGTGACATGATGGAAGGATGAAGAAACAAGCGTCCGATCAACAGTTTCATGACCGGCGGTATCAGGAGCGGAAACGGGCTGAAGCTGCCAAGCAACCTGCCACGAAGAAACCTGCGAGCGCAGATGGTAAAGCTGCGGCTAGTCCCAAGGAAGCTGCGAAAGAATAGCTGTGCCGTTCGCCCGCGTTCCTAGCCGGTGTTGTGCAACCCCGCGGCGATTCCGTTGATGGTCGCGCCCAGGGGATATTCCAGGTCCGAGCTTTGTTGGCCTTGCTGCTTGCGGCGCAGCAGTTCCACCTGAATCAGGCTCATGGGGTCCACGTACGGATTCCGTAGGCGGATCGAGCGGGCCAGTACACGATTGCGGCCCAGCAGTTCGCGCTGTCCGGTGACGCGGAGAATCATGCGGCGGGAGCGCAGAAATTCCTCTTCCAGCATCCCGAAGACGCGCTTGCGGAGCGCCGCATTTTTGACCAACCCGGAATAATCGCGCGCGATGCCGAGATCGGCTTTGGCCATGCCCAGTTCCACGTTGCGGAGCAGTTCGGAGAATACGGGAAATCCACGCGCGATCTGGCGTAGCAGTTGCTCGTGCGCGGGACCGTTCTTGGCGAATTGTTCGAGAGCGTGGCCTATGCCGAACCAGGCGGGGACGGCGAGGCGGCTTTGCATCCAGCCAAAGACCCAGGGGATGGCGCGCAGGTCTTCGAGTCTTCGACCCTTAGTGCGGCGCGAAGGCCGCGATCCGATGCGTGCCGTGTCCAGTTCATTCACTGGAGTAGCTTGCTCGAAATATTCCAGCACGTCGGGACTGTCGGCGATCTCCTTGCGGTAAAGGCGGTAAGCTTCTTGCGACATTTCTTCGATGGCTTCTTCCCAGCGCGGAGGATGCTGGGACTGTTGCTCTCCGTGCAGCGTGAGAGTTTCGAGGCTAGCCGCGATCATCAACTCCAGATTCCATTCGGCGAGCACGGGGTCCGCATACTTCCAGTTGAGAACTTCGCCTTGCTCGGTGATGCGGATGTGTCCGGAGAAACATCCCGGCGGCTGGGCTAGGATGGCGGCATGAGTCGGCCCGCCGCCGCGGCCCACGGTTCCTCCACGGCCGTGGAAGAGGCGCAGCTTCACTCCGTGTTCTTGCGCCGCGCGGTGCAGTTCGCGATGCGCTTTGTAGAGTTCCCAGGTGCTGGTGAGCATGCCGCCGTCTTTGTTGGAGTCGGAGTAGCCGAGCATGACTTCCTGCCAGCGTCCCCATGAATCGAGCAGAGGCTGGTATTCGGGATTGCTCCAGAGGCGGCGCATGACGGTGCCGGCGGAGCGCAGCGAATCGATAGATTCGAACAGAGGAACCGGCATCATGCCGGGGTCGTCGCTGGATGCTGCAATCTGAACATCGGTGGCCTTGGCCAGGCGGATCACATTGAGCACGTCATTCTCTGATTCCGCGCCGCTGATGATGTAGTGGCGAATCGATTGCGCGGGATATGTACGCTTCAGTTTGGCGATGGCGCGAAAGGTGTCGAGCAGGTCGCGACTCTCGGCGGAATTGGTGCTGCGCTCGGGAGTGTCGCCAAGTTCCTCGACCACCCGGGCGTGCACCTGGGCATGCTGGCGGATGTCGAGCGTGTGCAGGTGAAAGCCGAAGGTGCGAATCTTGCGCAGCAGGGAACTCACGTAGGTTCGCGCCAGGCGTTCTCCGCGGTTGGAGTGGAGGCTGCTTTGCACGAGGAGAAGATCGGCTTCGAAATCTGCTGCGTTGCGGTAGGCGGCGGGAGCGTCCACGGCCAGGCGGCTTTGCTGCAGCTTATGAAACATGTAGGAAAGAAAGCGGCGGTAAGTTTCCGTAGTGTTGAGCGGGCCCCATGCCAGGTGAACGCCGGGAGTGGTGCGTTCGTAGAGTTTCAAACGCGAAAGCAGTTCTTCCGAAACATTGGTTTGCCGGCGCGAGGAACTGAGGCGGTCGCTGAGCGACTCAATGTTGTTGAGATACTCGCGCAGGATCAAGTCGCGGGCCATGGCCAGCGCGTCACGAATGCAGTCGGGTTTGACCAGCGGGTTGCCGTCGCGGTCGCCGCCAATCCAGGAGCCGAAGTTGATCAGGTTGGGCAACTGGTTGGCGTCGAGATCGAGGCCGTAGACGTCGCGGAAACTCTCCACAACCTCGGCATAGATCTTGGGCAACGCGTCGAAAAGCGAGAGGCGGAAATAGCGCAGGCCCATGCGGATTTCGTCGTCGACGGTCGGCTTGGCCAAACGGACTTCGTCGGTCTGCCAGAGCGAGGTGACTTCGGCGCGGATATTATCTTCGCAATCTTCCGCTTCCTCGGCTGTAAGCGGGAGGCGGTCGAGACGCTGGAGTTGTTTCGCGATGCGGCGGCGCTTGAGCAGAACGGTCTGCCGGGCGACCTCGGTGGGATGCGCGGTGAAGACGGGAGTGATCACGATCTGATTGAGCGCGGCGATCGCGTCGTCAGCCGGGATTCCGGCGGCTTTCATGCGCAATAACGTTCCGTGAAACGAACCGGGCTGCGGAGCGTGTTCACGGTCCAATTTGCCGGCGCGGCGGCGACGCCGGCGGTGGTTGGTCTCGGCCAGGTTGGTGAGCTCAAAGTAAGTCGCGAAAGCCTTGGTCACCTGGTAGGCGTGGGTCAGGTCCATGGCAGAGACAATTTCCTGCGCCTTGAGCATGAACTCGGGAGCGGTGGCCTGCTCCGGGCTGCGCCGGGCATTTTCACGATGAGTGGTCTCGCGGTGGGCAGTCTCACGATGTTCGATGAGCAGTCTCCGCAACTCTTCGACGGATGTGAAGAGCTCTCGCCCGGACTGCTCCACCAGCACTTGCCCGAGGATCGCGCCCAGCGAGCGTACGTCGCGGCGTAGCGGATTATCTTTCGCGGGCTCGTCGGAGCTCGCAATCACTTCGGCCAGGCGGGCTTGCTGATCGTCGGCTTTCCACAACGGCTTGGGTTTTGAGGCCATGAAGAGGATGCAGGACAGAATAAACGACGCGGCGGGGGCGTGGGGAAAAGAGTGGAGGGGAGGAGAGTCGCGGTCGCTTCCCACTGATCCCGGCCACGGATTTGCACGGATATTCACGGATAGACCGTGCGAAGATAAACCCAGAAAAATGACGGTTTGATCCGTGTGAATCCGTGCCGATCCGTGGCCAATCGTTTCTTGCGGTTGAAGTTTATTTCGGTACTTCGAAGCGATAGCCGATGCCGCGCAGGGTCTTCAGGTATTGGGGATGGCGGGGGTCGATTTCAATCTTCTCGCGCAGGCGGCGGATGTAGACATCGATGGATCGCGGAGTGACGAAGGGAGTTTCTTTCCATACCGCGTCGAGCAGTTGATCACGCGTCAGCACGCGGCCGCGATGCGTGGCCAGGTATTCCAGCAGGCGGAATTCGCGCACCGTGGTCATGACGTTGCGGCCCTGCATCTGCACAGTCATGGAAGAGACATCGATTTCCAGATCGCCCAGGCGCAGCAATTCGCCCGGCGCGGGAACCTGGCCCAATCCGCGCAACACGCTGCGAATGCGGGCTACCAGTTCGCGCGGGCTGAAAGGTTTGGTGATGTAGTCGTCGCCGCCCAGTTCCAGTCCTTTGACGCGGTCGGCTTCTGCGGTCTTCGCGGTCAGAAAGATGACGGGAGTGGCCGAAAGGACCGGGGTCTGGCGGATGTGGCGGCAGAGTTCGAAGCCGTCCGTTCCCGGCAGCATCACGTCGAGCAGAAACAGCGCGGGCATTTCGCGCACCGCTTCGGTAAGCACGGAAGAGCCGCTTACAAAACTCTGCACCTCGAACCCGGACGCCTGCAGATGGTGGGAAATGAGGCGGGCGATGTCCTCGTCGTCCTCGACCACAAAGATGACCGGACGGAACGCGGCTGCGCTGGCAGTGTTCCCTGGTTCGAGGAATTCAGCTGGCTGATGCATTTGGCGGTTCAGGGTACCCCCACGGAGTCGCAGCAGTTCCCGGAGCAAGGGCAACCAAACACGACTCTATTGGGGAAATGTTGCGCGAATGTTTCTCGTGTGTTAATGAACGATGAATTTGTGGAGAGAAAGTTCTCAGTTCTCGGTTCTCAGTTAAGTTTGGAACGAACGCGTCTTTTGATCTCCCACCCGAGGAGTCATGAACTGGGACTTTTCCTTGACAGCGGGGCCGCCCGGTTTTGCTTCTCTGAGAACTGAGAACTGAGAACTGAGAACTGAGAACTCGAGAAAAGCTAGTTCGCTGCCTTCTTTTTTGGCATGTGCCGCAGGCTGCGGCCTTCAATCAGGCTGTAGAGATCTTCGGCGAGGTTGGTGGTGTGATCCCCGGCGCGTTCCAGAGCCTGCGCCATGAGCAGCACGTCGAAACCTGTGGTATCGCCCTGGGCCACGGTTTCGGCCAGATGCTTCTGGAACAATCCATGACAGACGCGGTCGATCTCTTTATCCATCTGCAAGACTTTGCGGGCACACTCCAGATCGAGCGTGGAGAAGCCCTGGTGGATCAGGTCAAGCATGTCGCGCAGCACGGCCGACATTTCCACCAGTTGGCGCACGTCGGATGCGGCCATCTTTGAAGTCCGGGCCTGCACCCGCATGGCGACGCTCATCACTAGGTCGCCAATGCGTTCGAGGTCCGTGGTCGACTTCAGGCTTGAAAGCAATTGGCGGGCGCGGGCCTCATTCACCCGCGTGATGGCCTCGGGCAGTCGTTCGTCGATCTGGCGCTCGATCAGGTCGAGTTCCTTTTCGCAATCCTTGATGGCGAGGAAGGCCATGCGGGAATTATTGGTGAGCAGGTCGCGGACGTTGAAGGCGGCATCGCGGGCGATCAGGCAGGCCTTCAGGGCGAGGCGCGTCAGATCGTCCGGGCCGCCGAGCTTCGGTTCCGCCGCGGCCTTGGCTGGACGTGGGATGGATGCCACCTCTTCGACTGTAGTCTTTCGAGACGTTGGCGCTTTCCGTGGCATAAGAGACCAAACTTAGAAGAAACGGGTGCCTATGTCTCGCGTTATTTGGCGAGACATGCGAATTCCGAGACTTGTGTCGCGACCGCACACGTTCCTTCGGGCGCGACGCAAGAAGCAGTCTAATCCCAAAATGTGAAAGGATGGTTACAGCGTTGCCGCGAACAGCAACACGGGCTACATTGGTTAGGTCGCCGGCAGCCATGCGACGGAGGGGTTTCGTGAATCTTGCTGACTATCTGCGCCGCCAGTTTGCCTACGATGAATGGGCGAACCGGGAAGTGCTGGCCGCGATCCGAAATGCAGGCAGTGTGAACCATACTTCTGAAAATCAGCGCTCGCTGCAGCTCATGTCCCACATTCTGGCCGCCGAGCTGGTTTGGCTGGAGCGGCTGAGACAGCAGCCGCAAAGCGTCCCGGTATGGCCGGAACCCGATCTGGCGCAGTGCGAGGCGCAGGCCGCGAAAATGGGCGGGCTGTGGCTCGAATTTCTCGATCTGATTACCGCCGGCGACGTTTCTCAGTCCATCTCCTACAAAAACAGCAAGGGCGAAGAGTGGACCAGCACGATTGTGGACGTCTTGACGCATGTGGTCATGCACTCGGCTTATCATCGCGGGCAGATCGCCACTCACATGCGCGCCTGCGGAGAAACTCCGGCTTACACCGACTTTATTCACGGTGTGCGCCAGGGGCTGTTCAAATAAAGTAATCATTATGCAAGACAGGCACCGCCACGCGTTCACCGCGATTCAGTTGGTAGGAGTCGTCGCGTTGTTTTGGCTCCTCATCACCTTGCAGACTCCGTGGAATGCCCAACGCTACGCCGGGACGGTGCTGGCGGTAGTGGGCCTCATCTTCATCGGGATCGCGCGCTATCAACTCGGCAAGTCGTTTTCCATCAAGCCTGAGGCTCATGCGCTCGTCACTACCGGACTCTACTCGAAGATTCGCAATCCAATTTATGTCTTCGGCATGGTGATGCTCACGGGATTGGTCCTGGTGCTGCAGCGGCCAGTGGGTTGGCTTGTGGTGGTTGCTGGTGTGATTGGGCAGAGCATCCGCGCCCGCCGGGAAGCGCGCGTTCTGGAAGCTGCCTTCGGCGATGAGTACCGTGAATACCGGCGCAAGACCTGGTTCTAACAGAGCAGCGTTCTTTGGGACCGCACTCTTGGCCGCTCTTGGCCGCCGCCTCGATGAAGACGTAATATCTCAGCAATGAAGAAACTGCCTGTCTTTTCCTTCCCTGCGCTCCTGTTGCCGCTGCTGTGCGGCGTTTTCCTGCTGGCGGCCGATAAAGAGAAGATTCCACCCATGCCCGCTGAAGTGTCGAGCAATGCGGTGGCGTCACTCAAGAATGGAATTGAAATTTATTCGCTGATGGGGATCGGGCCCAAGAAAACCTGGGACGACATTTCCAACAAAATGTATGTACTGCGCTTCAAGACGGGGAAGTGGATCGAAGAGCGCTCGGTGCCGGGAGTCGCCGGCCGTCTGGGTTCGTCCGCAATCGGAGCCCGTGGAAAAGTGTTTCTTTTCGGCGGATATGTCGTCGACGGACAGGGGAATGAACTCACGGTCGCTGATGTTAACGCCTACTTGTCCGATGAACACAAATGGTATCGCGGCGAGGACATTCCGGTTCCGGTGGAAAACGCGGTCATCGGCGTGATCCACGACCGTTACATCTATCTGGTGGGCGGAAAATCGAAGAACGGGCCAGTGAACAACGTGCAAGTCTACGACGCCGAAAAGAATACCTGGACCCAGGCCACGCCGTTTCCCGGAAGTCCCGTGTTCGGGCATGCTGGAGGCCTGGTTGACGATACGATCGTCTATGTCGATGGCGCGCGGAAAAATTCAGCGGCGGGCGCGCCCTACGTTTCGTCCGACGAGTGCTGGATGGGCAAGATCGAAAAGAAAGATCCGAACAAGATTGAGTGGAGCAAACTGCCTCCGCATCCCGGGCCAGGGCGGTTCGGCATCGCGGCGGGTGTAGGGGAGGGCCACAGAATTCTTTTCTCCGGCGGGACTACCGGTCCGCATAACTTCAAGGGGCGGGATTATGACGGCAAACTCGCCGAGATTTCGCCGGTGACGTTTGACTTTGAACTGCACGGCGCCCGCTGGGAGACGATCAGCGAGGATACGCTTGACGCGCGGGCCGACAGCGGTGGAATCCTGAACACGGCGTTGGGGCCAATGATTCTTGGCGGCATTCTGAAAAATGGCGCGATCTCCGCGCGGGTGCTGGTGCTGCCAAAGAAGTGATCGCGGAACGCGCGATGGCCAGCGCCGTCCCGGTTCGAGCAGGACGGTGGAAAAAGCAGAGAATCTGAAACAGCCAAGCCCTCAACCGAGGGAAAAACTGGGGCGGGAGGAACGGTTTCGAACCGTCATCTCCGGGATGGAGCCCCGGCGCATTGCCGTGGTTATGCTACTCCCGCGCACGCAATGGAATGATCCACTAAGGCACCAAAGGTATTGCATGGTACCTCTTCTGTCAATACGCCCTGCTGGATGGCGCTTGGCCGTTTTCCTCGCCGCTATCGCGCTCGGGCCAGAACCAGGGTTACGTCATCCGGCTGTTCATTATCGCCGATCCAGTTATCGACGGCCAGGGTCACGATCTGGCTGATCTCGGGCAAGGGCAGTTCGCGATTGTCGCGGACCAGGTCGATCAGCCTTTGCTCGCCGAATTCTCCGAAATCGTTTTCCGGTTCGGTGACGCCATCACTGTAGGCCAGGAAAATTTCGCCGGGGTGCATTTCGACCGCGCCCTCGGCGTAAGTCATATTGTCGAATAGGCCAACGACCGTTCCGCCGGTCTCCAGCCTGCGGATGCTGCCGTCTCGCGCGATCAGAATGGGAGGCAGGTGTCCGCCGTTGCTGTAGGTCAAGTGGTGCGAGCGTCCGTCGTAGATTCCGAGAAACAGCGTGGCGTATTTTTCCGGCGGAGTGCTTTCGTAGAGCTGGTGGTTGAGCAGGCTCAGCAGCGCTCCGGGAGAAACCTCCACGCCCTCCGGCCATGCGGCCATAACTCTGCCCGCGCCGGCGACCGCGCCCACGGCGACCGGCTCCCGCATCTGCGGCAGATTCTCCACGCTGTAGGCGCGCACCGCCGAGTGGATGGTTGCCATCAACAGGGCGGCCGAAATTCCTTTTCCGCTGATGTCGCCGACCGCAAGAATCAGCTTGTGCGAACTAGCCGTCAGAAAGTCGTAGTAATCTCCGCTGACGGTGCGCGCGGGCCGGCAGAAACCGTGTACCTCGAGCGACTCCAGTTCCGAAACCTGGCGCGGGAACAGCTGCGCCTGCACTTCCTGCGCGATGGCCAGCTCGTTCTCCAGCCGCTGTTTTTCCTTCTGCTCCTGAATCAGCTTCTCAATCGAAGCGGTCATGGAGTTGAATGAGATGGCCAGGTCGGCCAGCTGGTCGTTCGATGTCACGGGAATGCGGTGGCTGAAATCGCCGCGATCCACGTGCCTGGTGGCGTTGTGCAGCTGCGCCACAGCTGCCGTCACGGTGCGGGTCATGCGCATGCCGATGATGAGCGCGATCAGTTCGATGATGGAGAAGAAGATTCCGACGCCCACGAGGATGTAAGCCACGCCCTGCACGAACTCTCCAAACGTGGCGAACAGATGGCCGTAGAGCACCGACGGTCGAGTGGTCACTTGTAACGCCGCGCCGACCGGCGCCTGCTCGCCGGTTTTCCAATCGACGATGGCAAGGGGCGTACCGAAAGTGATTTCACGATCGAAGCTGTTGGTCGCGGCAGGCAGAGCGCCTACGGAGAAGGTGGGGTGCAGCACCTGCTCTTCGGTTTGCCCGTCCTTGCTGGAGTTGACGGAGATTCCACCCTTGGCTTTTTCGGGCGCAATGGAAACCGTGACCCGCGAGGCAGGCGCGGACCCACCCGCGGACTCGCCCGGAGCGCTTGCCTTCGACGGCGTGCG
>Ga0224556_1000278_pt1 | contig 12817 bp, 12 predicted proteins | sample 714S315metaG_FD_183007 | JGI IMG/M metagenome (GOLD analysis project Ga0224556, IMG submission 183007) | Peat soil microbial communities from Stordalen Mire, Sweden - 717 S3 1-5 | ecosystem: Environmental > Terrestrial > Soil > Wetlands > Peat | place: Sweden: Norrbotten County, Stordalen Mire...
CTCCCAAAGTCTAAGGTCCGAGGTCGGACGTCCGACGCCGTTCGTATTAGCCTCGGTTGATGGCGCGGCGCAGGGGCTCGACTTTTTCCCGCAGATCGTCGGCCAGGTCGGCGCCGCGGCTGGCGACATCGCGGACTCGATCGCCGGCTTCGCGCACGTGGTCCTTCGCCGTGTCGGCCCAGTCGCCCAGAGTATCCTTGGCGTCTTCGAAGCCGCGCTGCAGATCGCGGCGCATCTGCTTGCCGGTCTTGGGGGCGAGCAGAAGGCCGGCCAGCGCTCCAGCGCCGAGTCCGATCAAAAGGAAGGTGATGGCTGTGCCCACGTTGCTGCTGTCTGAAGATTCGTAACGTCCGAAGCGCATAATGAAGACCTCAATTTTCCGCCCAGGGTTCGTCCGGGGCTGGTTCGCGAGTGCCGGGATTCCGGCCTTTTTATTCTAGTCCCGCGGCGCGGGCCCGGCGAAACTGATTTGCAGGCGCGCAATCCGCACCCCTTCGATGAGATCGGCTGTGGGAAGGTTTCCTTTCCGGCGCAGCTGAGTGTAAAATAACGCTTTAGCCATCACCGCATGTGCAGTGTAAGCCGGCGATGGAACTTGTGGCCTGCCCGCCTTCCGCCGGCTCCGCCAACCGCAATCGTATAAGGAGAGTTTTTCAAGCGATGTCGATCCCTGCCACCCAGCTTCGTCCCGGCATGATCATCAGGCACAACAATGATCTGCACTCCGTTTTCAGCGTGGAACACCGCACGCCCGGCAACCTGCGCGCCTTTATTCAGGCCAAGCTGCGCAACCTGCGCACCGGCGCCATGTTCGAACACCGTTTTCGCTCGCCCGACCCGATCGAGAAGGTCAACGTGGACGAAGTCGAAATGCAGTTCCTCTACGCCGACGGCGACAGCTATTACTTCATGGACACCTCGAACTACGAGCAGACCCACCTGAGCAAGGAAATCCTGGGCGACGCGGTGGATTACCTGATTGCCAACCTCGAAATCAAAGTGGAGTTTTTTGACGGCAAGGCCGTCGGCATTGAGCTGCCGCAGACCGTGATTCTGACGGTGGTTGAGACCGAGCCGGGGCTGAAGAGCGCCACCGCTTCCAGCGTAACTAAGGCCGCCAGGACCGAGACCGGGCTGGTGGTGCAGGTTCCGCCGTTCATCAACGAAGGCGAGAAGATTAAGGTCGATACTTCGGAAGGCGCGTATTTGTCGCGCGCGTAAGGCCATTGTTGATTGTCGATTGCTGATTGCTGATTGGAAAATCGCGCTCCGGCGTTTTCGGTTTTCAATCAACAATCAAAAATCAACAATCAGCAATTTTTTATGACTCCTACTGAAAAACCTGTTGAGGCGCGCCGGTTCTTCGTTCGCGGACGCGTGCAGGGGGTTGGCTTCCGCTGGTTCGTGGAGCGGGAGGCGCACATCCTCGCCATCGCCGGGTGGGTGCGGAACAATCATGATGGCAGCGTGGAAGTTCATGCCCAGGGCACGCGCGACCAGCTCTCTGGGTTGCATGGCCGGCTACGCGAAGGTCCGAGAGCGGCGCGCGTGGATGCAGTCGAAGTATCTGAGGCCAGCATAGTCGCCGAACTGAGTTCGTTTCGCATTGAAGGAGCGTGGTAAATGCCGCCTGTCGCCGAGATGAATTCCGATCAGTTGAAGCGCCTGATTCGCGAAGTCCCGGATTTTCCCAAGAAGGGGATTCTCTTTTACGACATCACGACGCTGCTGAAGGACAAGACCGGCTTCGCCACACTGATCGACAAGTTGGCGGAACACTACATTTCGCAAGATGTCGATCTGGTGCTGGGTATGGAAGCCCGCGGCTTCATCTTCGCTCCGGCACTGGCCTATCGCCTGAGCGCTGGATTCGTTCCCGTGCGCAAGCCCGGTAAGCTTCCTGCTGAGTGCGTGAAGTACGATTACACGCTGGAGTACGGGACGAATTCGCTGGAGATTCATAAGGACGCCATTCAGAAAGGCCAGCGCGTGCTGATTGTCGACGACTTGCTGGCCACCGGAGGCACGGCCGAGGCGACCGCAAAGCTGGCGGCCACACTGGGCGCTGATATCGTCGGCCTGGGATTCGTGGTGGAACTGGAATTCCTGAAGGGCCGCGACCGGTTGAAAGAGTATGACGTGATGTCGCTGCTGCGCTACGACAGGTAGAATCCGGCGCGTGATTTGGATTTCATGGCTGCCGTAGCCTGTCAAGTACTGTCATCCCGACCGCAGCCGGAGCGCCAGCGACGGGGGAGTGGAGGGACCTTGGCTTAGTTTGTATCCCTTCCACTCTCCGTCAGTGATAACTGCGATTCTTTCGGCAGATATCCCTTCCGCCAAAACCAATCCTCCATAGCATCCTTCAGTTGGTCGAGCGGCACGCTGCTGCCGATTTCTATCTGACCGTCTGCCACGGGGAGAGTGTCGTCGAACACACTGGCGTTGGTGAAGTTGCGCATGGAGAAACTGTCGAGCCATTTCAGCGGGCAGGGTTGGGCGTGGCCTTTGGCGGCGTATTCGACGCGAATTTTGCGGGCGAACATAGTGGGGAGTTGCTGATTGCTGATTGCTGATTGAAACCCAAGATCCCACTGGGGCCTTGGCGTTTTCAATCAACAATCAGCAATCAAAATTCAACAATTGGCCTACCTCTGAGCTTTCGGTCCGGCGGCCTTGACTTCGGCCGGTGCGTCGAAATTCTCGAAGTTTCTGGCGAAGCGGTTGCGCAGGTCTTCGGCTGCCCGGTCGTAGGCGGCTTTATCGGGCCAGGCGTTGCGCGGGTTCAGCACCTGCGGAGGCACTCCATGGCACCGTCGCGGGATCGCAAAACCGAAGGCGGGCTCGATCTCGAATTCTTCCCGGATGAGTTCGCCTTCGACGGCGGCGTCGACCATGGCGCGGGTGTGCGGAATATCCATGCGCTTGCCCACGCCATACGGACCACCCTGCCAGCCGGTGTTGACCAGCCAACATTGCGCGTGATGCTCGCGCAGACGGCGGCCCAGCATTTCAGCATAAGTCTTCGGAGGCAGCGGCATGAACGGCGAACCGAAGCAGGTCGAGAACGTTGCTGATGGTTCTTTCACGCCGGCTTCCGTGCCCGCAACTTTCGCGGTGTAGCCCGAAAGAAAGTGATACATGGCCTGCTCGGGCGTGAGCTTCGAGATCGGAGGCAGAACGCCAAAGGCATCGGCGGTGAGAAATACCACGTTTTTAGGATGTCCGCCAATGCCGGGGATCACAGCGTTGTCGATGAAGTCCACGGGATAGGCGGCGCGCGTGTTCTCGGTTTTGCTGTCGTCGTTGTAGTCCGGGAAGCGCGTGTGCGAATCGAGCGTGACGTTCTCGAGCACGCATCCGAAGCGCAGGGCGTTCCAGATCTGCGGTTCATTTTTCTGCGAGAGCTTGATGCACTTGGCGTAGCATCCGCCCTCGAAGTTGAAGATGCCGTCGGCGCTCCAGCCGTGCTCGTCATCGCCGATCAGGTCGCGCGAGGGATCGGCCGACAGCGTCGTCTTGCCGGTGCCCGAGAGTCCGAAGAACAACGCGCTCACGCCGTTGTGCCCCACGTTCGCGGAGCAGTGCATGGGGAAGACATTGCGCGGCGGCAGGAGGAAATTCATGATGCTGAAGATCGACTTTTTGATCTCGCCAGCATAAGAAGTCCCGCCGATGAGCACGATCCGGCGCGTGAAATTCAAGAGAATGAAAACTTCAGAATTCACGCCATCGCGTTTAGGTTCGGCCTGGAACTCGGGAGCCGCGATGACGGTGAACTCGGGGTGGTGGCTCTTGAGTTCCTCCGCGCTCGGCCGCAGGAATAACTGCCGCACGAAGAGATTGTGCCAGGCGTATTGGTTCACGATGCGGACCGGCAGGCGGTAGGCGGGATCGGCGCCGCAGAAAAGGTCCTGCACAAAAAGTTCCCGCCCGCGCAGATGCTCGATCACCTGTTCGTAGAGCGCGTCAAACTTCTCGGGTTCGAACGGCTGGTTGACCGCGCCCCAGGCGATGGTTTGAGCGGTGGTTTCATCCTTGACGATGAACTTGTCTTTCGGGGACCGGCCGGTGCGATTGGTGTATCCGACGATGGCTCCATTGGCCGCCAGCTTCGCTTCGTTGCGCCGGATGGAGTGCTCCACCAGCACGGCCGGGGAAAGATTAAAGTGCGTCCGGCTCTCGCTCAGCAACTCCGCGACGTTGCTGACGTGCATCGTGGTAGCCATGGGGGATCTCCTTCGATGAGGGCAAGTAAAGAGTCATAAAAAGTCAAACATATTATTGTCCCTCAAAAGGCGCATCCTGCCAAATTTTTCGTGAACAACAAGTAATGATCAACAAGCAATCATCGGCAAGATGCGGGGCCCAAGAGGCGGGGAACCGAGGCGAAGCGAAAAAGAACCCACTCTGCTCGCCGTGACACTGTTTGCTAGTCGGAGGTTTTGTAATCGCAGGCGGTGCGGCAGGGCTCGCAGTACAGCAGGCCGTCGCCACAGAGGCGGATGTCTAACACGGACTGGCAAAGGCAGCAGAACTTTTCACACTCACACGCACTTTCAGATTGTTCGCACTGCGCACATTTGTATTTGGCGGGACCGGTACCGGTGCTCATGGAAATACTGTAACGCGAGGAAGCGAGGGCTGGAACATGACGGAGGTAACGGGACGGGCGATTGCTGATTGTCGATTTTTGATTGCTGATTGAGAAGCCTCGATGTGCGCGTTGCGCGTCGTCAGTTTTTTCAATCAACAATCAGCAATCAACAATCAGCAATCGCTTTTGCGCGCGTGCCCTATAATTTCCAGCAATGACCTTCCAACATCTGCTGGATGGCGCGGAGGTGCTCGCTCGAAGCGGAGACCCCGGCGTCAATGGCGTGGAATACGATTCGCGCCGGGTCAAGCCGGGATGCGTATTCGTGGCCATGCGAGGAGAGACCTCGGATGGGAATCGCTTCATCGACGCAGCCATCAAGGCGGGTGCAGTCGCGGTGGTCACCGATTCGCCGACTGAGAAGCCGCGCGAGGGAGTGGCCTGGGCCGTCGTACCGCAGGGACGGCGGGCGCTGGCTCGTTTGAGCGCGAACTTCTACAAGCGCCCGGCAGAGCGGATCGCAGTCACTGGAATTACCGGGACCAACGGCAAGAGCACGACGGCGTTTCTGATCGAGTCAATCCTGACCGCGGCCGGGCGCAAGAGCGCGCTCATTGGGACGATTGAATATCACGTAGCAGGCAAGGTCTATCCTGCCCCGCATACCACGCCAGAAGCGCTCGAACTGGCGCGCATTTTCAATGAGGCGCTCGGCTTGGGCGCGACCGATGCGGTCATGGAAGTTTCCTCACATGCGCTGGCGCAGGAGCGCGTATTCGGCGTGCCTTTCGACGTTGCCGTCTTCACCAACTTGACCCGCGACCACCTCGACTACCACAAAACGATGGATGAATACTTCGCGGCCAAACGTGTGCTCTTCGAAGGCTGCGGCACCGACGCGCCGCGCGCCGTGGTGACCAATCTCGATGATGAATACGGCGCGAAGCTGGCTGCGTTCAGCCGCAAGCGCAGTGCGGTTGTATTGACTTACGGCTGGGAACGCGGCGACTTCCACGCCGAGAATGTGGACATCAATCCGCGCGGCACGCGCTTCGACCTGGTCACGCCGCAGGAGAAAGACAGGATTCCTGTTTTCTCTTCGCTGATCGGGCGGGTAAATGTGTACAACATTCTGGCGGCGGCGGGCGCATGTTACGCACGCGGCTGCGACTCGAAGGCAATTGCCCGTGGGGTTGAGTCGCTGACGCATGTGCCGGGAAGATTTGAGCGCGTGGACTGTGGTCAGCCGTTCACCGTCGTGGTTGACTATGCGCACACTGACGACGCTTTGCGCAATCTGACGGCGCTGGCGCGCGAGTTCGTGACGCGCAGCGGCGGAAATGCCCGAGTGCTGACCGTGTTCGGCTGCGGAGGCGACCGCGATCGTGCCAAGCGTCCGCTGATGGGCGAGGCCGCCGGGCGCGGCAGCGATTTCGTTGTGCTCACCTCGGACAATCCGCGCAGCGAGGACCCGCGCGCGATCATCAATGACGCGGTCGTAGGGCTGCAGAAGACCGGCGTGAAATATGCCGTTGAAGTTGACCGCCGCAAGGCGATTGCGCTGGCGATTGCAGAAGCCCGGCCGGGAGACATTGTGTTGCTGGCTGGAAAAGGTCACGAAAAAGTGCAGGTCACGCGCGAAGGCTCGCTACCTTTTGATGATGTTGCAGTGGCCCGCGAGGCTTTGCGAGCGGCTGGGTTCGACGGCGAGTCGGCGGGCGCGAAATAGTCACACCGATCATGAACCGAAATCATCAACCACAAAGTGCACGAAGGAACACGAAGGAACAATGGAAATGAATTCCTTCGTGATACTTCGTGTCCGTCGTGGTTAATCATCTTCGCCGGGAGCAGATGTGAAGTTGACGTTGGCAAAAATTGCTGAATTTGTTTCTGCCGCGGGCGAGTTTCCGCGTGAGGAAGTTGCACAAGCTTATTCGATCGATTCGCGAACCATCGGGCCAGGACAGCTTTTCTTTGCCGTCAAAGGTGAACGGCTCGACGGCCACGACTTCGTGGGCGCCGCTCTGGAACAGGGGGCCGCGGCGGCCGTCGTTCGCAAAGACCAGTTGGATCATTATCCCGACAGGTCGCGGCTGCTTGCCGTGGACGACACGCTGGTTGCTTTGCAAACCCTGGCGACCGCGGTGCGCAAGGTTTGGGGCAAGCTGCTGGTGGGCGTGACTGGTTCAGCAGGCAAGACCACGACCAAAGAAGCGATCGCGCACGTTCTGGGCGCGCGCTTCCGCGTGCTCAAGTCCGAAGGGAACTTCAATAATCATTTCGGACTGCCGCTCATGCTGTTAAAGCTGGAGCCGGAGCACGACGTCGCAGTCATCGAAATGGGCATGTCGCATGCGGGCGAGATTCGCGCGCTGGCGAAAATTGCGCAGCCCGAAATCGGTGTAGTGACCAACGTTGGTCCCGTGCATCTGGAATTTTTTGATTCAGTGGCCGGAATTGCGCGGGCGAAGTACGAACTGATCGAGTCCCTTCCCGCCGGCGGAACCGCCGTGCTCAATGCCGACGACGAGTACGTTTCGCAGTTCGGACGCGACTTCAAAGGCAAAGTCATCACTTATGGCACGCGGGCGACCGCCGATATCCGGGCCGAAAACGTGCAGACGCGGGGCGCCGAGGGGTCGGAATTTGACGTTGTCATGGCGGGCGCGCGCGAGCATGCCCGTTTGCCGCTGGTGGGAGAACATAACATCCTGAATGCTTTGGCGGCTGTGGCCGTGGGCCTGGCGCGCGGGCTGAAGCCGTCGGAAGCGGTGGGCGCGCTGGCGATCCTGGCGCCGCCCGACAAGCGCGGGCAGGTCGTCCAACTGGGTAACATCGCGGTCATCAACGATTGCTACAATTCCAATCCGAAGGCGCTGCACGCCATGGTCGATGCTCTGGCTGCGATGAAGGCGGCTCGGCAGATAGTAGTTGCGGGAGAAATGCTCGAACTCGGGCCGGCGGCAGCGGAGATGCATCGCGCCGCTGGCCGGCACATCGCGGAAAAGAAGATTGATGTTCTGCTCGGTGTGCGCGGTCTGGCACAAGACATGGTCGACAGCGCGCGTCAGGCAGGAATGACGGCCGAGTTCGCGGCCACGCCCGAGGCCGCCGGCGAATGGCTGGCTCGCGAAACGCGCGACGGCGACGTGGTGCTGCTCAAGGCTTCGCGCGGGGTGAAGCTTGAGAAGGCGCTGGAGACGTGGAGGAGATTGAGAAATTGAGTAATTTGGTAATTGAGTGATTGAACGCGGCGACTTTCAATTACTCAATTACCAAATTCCCCAATCACTCAATTTCCGGGACGGAGGCTGATTGCTCTACTGGCTGTTGTTCGTCAAGCTGCAACGGTATGTTGCGCCGTTCCGCATCTTTCACTACGTCACGTTCCGCACGGCATTCGCCAGCCTTACCGCTTTGTTTACCGCGCTGATCGTGGGCCCGCTGGTCATCGGACGCCTGCGCGACTTCCAGATCGGGCAATACATTCGGGAGGAAGGTCCGAAGGCTCATCAGAAAAAAGCGGGCACGCCCACCATGGGCGGACTGCTGATCGTAATCGCGATCGTCGTGCCCACGCTCCTGTGGGCGGATCTGAGCAATCGCTTCGTGTGGCTCGCCGTGTTCTCCACATGCGTGTTTGCCGCCATTGGATTCGCCGACGATTACAGCAAGGTAGCGCATCGCCGCAACCTGGGCCTGACCAGCCGTGCCAAGTTAGGGCTGCAGATCGCCGCCAGCATCGTGATTGCTTCCATGCTGATCGCGATGGAGACCTACGGATTGTATTCGACCAAACTGATTGTTCCTTTTTTCAAGCAATACCAACCCGACCTGGTGGTGCAGGCGCTGGTACGATCTGCGCATCTTTGGCCGCTGGCCTTTTTGCCGTTCATGGCGTTTGTGGCCCTGGTGATCGTGGGCTCGAGCAACGCCGTGAATCTTACCGACGGCCTGGACGGTCTGGCGATTGGCTGCACGGTAATCGCTGCGGGAGCATTGACTGTGCTGACCTACGTCAGCGGGCACGCGACCTTCGCCACGTATCTGGAAATGCCTCGCATTCCGCAAGTGGCCGAGCTGACGATTTTTTGCGGAGCGATGGTGGGCGCATCGATCGGGTTTCTCTGGTACAACGCGCATCCTGCGGAAGTATTCATGGGCGACGTAGGGTCGCTCGCGCTGGGCGGCGCGATTGGGACCGTGGCGGTGATCATCAAACAGGAACTGCTACTGCCGTTCATCGGCGGCGTGTTCGTAATTGAGGCCGTCTCGGTGATTCTGCAGGTTGGGTCGTATAAGCTGCGCAAGAAGCGCATCTTCAAAATGGCGCCTCTGCACCATCATTTCGAACTGCTGGGCTGGTCAGAATCGAAAATCATCGTGCGCTTCTGGATCGCGTCGCTGGTGTTCGCGCTGTTCGCCCTGACCACTCTGAAATTAAGATAAGAAGGGCGTGGCCACGGATTTGCACGGATCGACGCGGATCGGGCACTTGAATGCGCTTTGGGTTGCGTTCGTGAAGTGATCCGTGTGAATCCGTGTTGATCCGTGGCGAATGAAGTTGTTTTTCTCTGCGCCTCTGTGCCTCTGTGGTGAAATGGGCTTAGATGGAAGTGAACGGAAAACGCGTGCTGGTGGTTGGCCTGGGAAAGTCGGGCGTGGCTTCGGCATTATTCTTAAAGGCGCACGGGGCGCGGGTGACCGTCTCTGACACCAAGAGCGGCGATGAGCTGCGGAACGAGATCCCAGTGCTGCTCGATCACGGGATCACGGTCGAGACCGGCGGCCACGGCGACCGCACTTTTCGCGGACAGGACCTGATCGTAGTCAGCCCTGGCGTGCCCGTGGACGCGCCACCGCTGGTGCAGGCGCGGGCGGCGGGCGAGGCCGTGATTGGCGAGATTGAACTCGCGGCCCGGTTTCTGCCCGGGCCCATCGTCGCTATCACGGGATCGAACGGCAAGACCACTACCACTTCGCTTACGGGCGAAATCATGACGGCCGCGGGGTTTCCTGCGCTGGTTGGCGGGAATATCGGCACGCCTGCAATTTCTCTGGCGGAAGGCGCCAAGCCGGAGACGGTGATTGTGCTCGAGGTTTCGAGCTTTCAGTTGGAAACGATTCAGTCCTTCCGGCCGAAAGTTGCGGTCGTTCTGAACGTTACGCCGGATCATCTCGACCGGCATCGCACATTTGAAATCTATGCGGATGCGAAAGCCCGCATCTTCGAAAACCAGCAGGGAAGCGATTTCGCCGTGCTCAACGCGGACGACCCTACCTGCGTGGCGATGGCTGCGCGCACTCGGGCACAAGTTTTCTGGTTCAGCCGGCAGAAAGAAATGCGACAAGGCGCGTGGGTGCGCGAGGGAAATATCGTGTTTCGAGATTCAGCAGGCGAACCGAAGACGTCGCAGCGCGAGATCATGCAGGTTTCTGAAATCCCGCTGAAAGGCGCGCACAATCTGGAGAACGTGCTGGCCGCGGTGAGCGCCGGCTTACTCATGGGGTGTGCCCCCGAGAAGATCCGCCAAGCCGTGCGCGACTTCAAAGCAGTCGAGCACCGCCTGGAATTTGTGGCGACAATCGGCGGCGTCGATTACTACAACGATTCAAAAGCGACCAACGTTGACGCGACCATCAAGGCGCTGGAATCGTTCCCGGCGAACATCCACCTGATTCTCGGCGGCAAGGACAAGGGCAGCGACTACAGCGTGCTCAACGACCTCTTGCGCGAGCGCGCCAAACGCGTCTACACGATCGGTGCGGCGGCGGCAAAAATCGAATCGCAAATTAAAGGTGTGGAAGTTGTGCACGCCGAGACTCTGGAGAACGCCATCCGCAAGGCTCACGCCGTGGCTCAGCCCGGAGACGTGGTCCTTCTCGCTCCCGCTTGCGCCAGCTTCGATCAGTTCAAGAGCTACGAACACCGCGGGAAGGTGTTCAAAGAAATCGTGGGCGGACTGGCTGGCGCCCCTGCGCTGTCATCCTGAGGCGGCGTCCTTTGCCGCGAAGGACCTGTGCAACGAGCCGCCAACTGCAGGTGTCCGTCGCGCGCTCAGGATGACAACCTTAGACTTACGTCGGGGAACCAAAACAATCAACAATCAAAAATCAACAATCAGCAATCCTGTCCCTCCCCGTGATGAAATGAGTTTCCCATGGCAAAGCGCGTAAGTGTCGATCGCTGGCTGTTTACCGTCACCATGCTGCTGGTGTTCGTGGGGCTGGTGATGGTGTTCTCGGCGTCGGCGGTCATGGCCCGGGAGCGCTTCGGGTCGGAGTACGCATTTCTTTCGAAGCAGCTGATTTGGGCGCTGGCAGGGCTCGCCGCCATGGTCGTGACCATGCGCGTGGACTATCGCCGCTACCGGCATCCCGCGCTGGTGTTCTCGGTGATGGGGTTCACGACGCTGTTGTTGATCTCGGTCTTTTTTCTTGATCGTTCGCACAACACACATCGCTGGATTCACGCCGGCGGCTTCTCGCTGCAGCCCTCCGAACTGGCCAAGCCGGTACTGATTCTGTTTCTGGCTTATTTTCTCGAGAGCCGCGCCAAGGCCATCGACGACGTGCGCAACACGCTGCTGCCGGCGGCCGCGCCGGTCGTCGTCTGTCTCGGCCTGATCGTGCTCGAACCGGATCTAGGCACTGCGATTGCCTGTGCGGGAATCGCCGCCTGCATTTTTTATGCAGCTGGCATGCGCATGCGATATTTTGCATATGCGTTTGCCGCATCGCTGGTGCCGCTGTATTTCCTGATTTTTCACGTGAGCTTTCGGCGCGCGCGCATTCTGGCTTTTTGGAATCCCTATGCTGACAGCCAGAAGACCGGCTTCCACATCATTCAGTCGCTGATCGCGGTGGGCACGGGCGGCGTAACCGGCACGGGCCTGATGGAAGGCAAACAAAAACTGTTTTACCTGCCGGAACCGCACACCGACTTCATTTTCGCCGTGACCGCGGAAGAACTGGGCCTGGTCGGCGCCATGTTCGTGGTCACATTGTTCGCCATCTTCCTGTGGCGGGGCATGCGCGCTTCCTGGCGCACAGAGGATCTCTTCGGCCGATATCTTGCTGTCGGCATCACCAGCATGGTGGTGATGCAGGCGTTCATCAATATCAGCGTGGTGTTGGGCATGATGCCGACCAAGGGCATTCCCCTGCCGCTGGTGTCATACGGTGGATCGTCATTGTTCGTGACCCTGGCCTGTGTCGGAGTGCTGCTGAACATCACGAAGCAGGCGGAATGAAGCAGTTTGCCACGGATTTGGACGGATCTTCACGGATTCAGTTCAGCGATGTATTGCTAGAGAATTTGTCTTATCCGTGTGAATCCGCGTAGATCCGTGGCCGGTTTTCTTTCTGGTTTATAGTCACTGCATGCGGGCAATTCTGGCGGGCGGCGGAACGGGCGGGCACGTAATTCCCGCGCTGGCCATCGCCCATCAACTCAAGAAAAGCTACGGCGCCGAATGCCTGTTCATCGGCACCGCGCGCGGCATTGAGAACCGGCTTGTCCCGGCCGCGGGATTTCCCCTGCAACTGGTGCGTGTGGGCGCGCTGAAAAATGTCAGCCTCATGACGCGGCTGAAGACGGCGTTCGACCTGCCTCGCGCCGTCTGGGACGCGAGCCGCATGCTCAACGAGTTCGCGCCAGACGTTGTGATAGGCGTGGGCGGATATGCCTCTGGCCCCGCGATGCTCGCGGCAGTGGTCAAGCACATTCCCACGCTGGCCTTTGAGCCGAATGTGGTACCGGGGTTCGCTAACCGGGTGGTCGCGCGTTTTGTTTCGGCCGCGGCGGTGCACTTCGAGGAAACGGCGAAGTATTTTCGCCACGCCGAAGTCACGGGCGTGCCGGTGCGCCAGGCATTTTTCGAAATCGCGCCCAAGCGCGGCGGCACGCCGACTTTGCTCGTGTTCGGCGGAAGCCAGGGCGCGCACGCCATCAACGAAGCAATGATCCGCTGCCTACACGTATTGCAGCGCGAGGCGCCGGGTATTCACATCATTCACCAGACCGGCGAGCGTGACTATAATGACGCGCTGGCGGCCTATCAGTCTCTGGGCGAGTCCGCGGAAGTATTAAAGTTCATCGAAGACATGCCGGCGGCTTTTGCGCGTGCCGACCTGGTAGTGTGCCGTTCGGGAGCGAGCACGGTCGCAGAAATCGCGGCGGCGGGGAAGCCGGCAGTGTTCGTTCCGTTCCCGCGC
>Ga0224556_1000282_pt1 | contig 12764 bp, 4 predicted proteins | sample 714S315metaG_FD_183007 | JGI IMG/M metagenome (GOLD analysis project Ga0224556, IMG submission 183007) | Peat soil microbial communities from Stordalen Mire, Sweden - 717 S3 1-5 | ecosystem: Environmental > Terrestrial > Soil > Wetlands > Peat | place: Sweden: Norrbotten County, Stordalen Mire...
CGTCGCGGCGGCCCAGATGGGTTTGGAGGACGAACCCGCAACCAGAAGATCGAAGTTTCTGTCGCCGAGATAGCGGTTCCTGATGGCGGCGGGGGCCTCTGTGGCGAGCCACTGTGCCGGCGGGTGCACATCGATTCGGGTTTTGCCGTCGACATCCATTACCGTTTCCCATTCACCGGTTGTGGAGCTGCGCGGCCACCCGGCGAGGGCAAGTACCTCTCCATCGAGATTCATGATGGAGACGGCTGCGCGTGGCGGAAGAAAAAGCCGACGCGCTTCCATGCGCTTCAAAGCGAGCTCCCATTGAATTTTCGCGCCGTTTTCAGAGGCGGTGCTGCCGCAGTTGACGCCGGCGCACAGGGAAACTGCCGCTGCGAGCAACTTCTTTTGCAATTCGCGCCCGTGATCGTCGACTGACGCCTGGGCCGCAGCCTGCAGCCGGGGGTCGAGCGTGACACGGTCGAACTTGAATTGCCTGTCGCGCTGGGACTGCGAGAACCGTGCGAGCTGTTGCAGCCAGGTGAGGTGGGCGCTTGAGTCGTAAGCCGCATCCCACTCACCATTCACCCAGGCGGCGCCGACCAGGGCTCCGGCGCTTGAATGCGTGAGCGTGAAGATCGGGGCTGCAGGCAGTTTGCAGACAGTCTCGCGGGGTTTGAGGCGAGCGCCATTATTCAGTGTGACTTTGCCGCTGAAATCCTTGAAACCACTACTTCCCGCCGGCTGATACGCGAGCTTCAGGTCTGCCGAGCTCATCGTTATGCCGCTGCCCGACGCGTCAAGGTCAACCAGCACGGTTTGCGGGGGCACGCGCTTTGGCAGGAAGGGAATCTTCCAGAAGCTCTCGTTGGGACAGTTCAAAACAATTCTCGACTTGCCGGTGGTTTGTTGCGTCGATACGGAAAACCAGTCGACCTGGCTGTTCACGCCTTTCATCGGCGACAAAATGACCTTCGATCGTTGATTGTTGGCTCCGGCACCAGCGATGATGGTGACCTGCACGCCGGGCCCCTGCAACAGCCAACTATCGCCCGAACCGTTGCGCCACGCAATGGTCTTCAAGCCGTCAGGGGTGAGCCGGGTGTCGAGATCGATGGCCGCGTCATAGGCCGGATTTGCCTGAATCTCGAAGCTCGTCTTTCCCGACTCAGGGAACTGGTCCGCGTCCGCAACCGGAAGCCGTTCTTCAACGCGAAAGAGTGGAGGAAGCGTCGCGGCTTGCGCCAGGTTTCCTTCTTTCTTCCAATTGTCCATCAGCTTCAAATAGCCGTCGACGGTGGTGAGCGACGTGATATCTCTAACGTATTTTTCGGTGTCGTCCGGGCTCCTGAGGCTGTTCCCTCCCGGAGACACGATCTTCAACGAGTCGGGAAGGCCGTTAAAGCGCTGGATTTCCTGCTCAAGCTGCGTATCCCTGTTCCTTTCCTGTTCTCCAGGAGAATTGAACACGATGCGATCCGTGGCCGGATCGAAGCTGAGCTCGTTGCGGATCTGCTCCACCTGGCCGCGCACCTCGGCGTCACGATCGTATACGGGCGGAACCGCGCCCGCCGCGATTTCCTGGCCCGGCTTTGGGTTCTCGAGGGTCCGGTCGGCCAATTGTCCCTGAATGAGAATGAGGATGGGCGAAACGCAGACGATGAAGACCGCGGCCGCCAAGGTCCTGGCGGGCCAATGCCAGCTCCGGGCCGGGGCCCCGTCCTGAGGATCGCGGTCCGCGACCATGATGAGAACCGCACAGGAAAAGAGAACCGACCAGCGCAGGACATCGGAAAGTGAGGAAACGGAAAGCAGCGGCAGATTGCGGCCCGTAAATGGAATGATCTGCATGCTGTTCATCAGCACCTGGGCCAGGGTTTCAAGAAAGAACGCGCCGGCAATGATGTAGAGCAGTTCGGTGAGCCAGGAGGCGCCGGATGCGCGCCAATGGCGCCATGCAACCAAAGCGAGGGGAAGCGCCGCGAGAAGCAGAAGGAACACTCCGCCCCAGGCGCCGTGCTCGCTGGCAATATAAAACGCGTAGGTGCTGTCGGCCTGTACGGTATTGAGCGCGATTCCGGCCTTTTGCGGGCTGGAATTCCCGAAGCCGACCCCGGTATAGGCGCCGATCCGGATCATGCGGAGATTGGCCCAGCGATGCTCATCGCCAAAGGCAAACTGCTGCGCCACCGAATCTCCGTTGCTGTTGTACGCGTGTTGCGCGAGCCACTGGTCCTGCGCCCATTTTGAAGTATGTTCGGCAATTGTGATGCGAGTGTAAACGCGAGGCCAGTGGATTGCCCAGCCGGGAAAAAAGAAGAGCAGAATGCCCGATACGCAGAAGACGATCAAAGCTGCCGCAAACCACTTGGCGAGGATACGATGATTCCCCATTAGAACGACGAACAAGAACGGAAGGAAGAGCGCCAACCCGCCAACCACGCCTCCCCAATCTCCAAAGCCAAATGCAGGCAGGAGCAGGCAAGGCAGGAGAATGAGGATGCATCCGATCGACGCCTTCTTCCATTTGCCCACTCGATCGGCGGAATGCAACTGGCCTCTGCCCGGCACGAGAAGAATGGCCAGGCCCAGCAACTGGCATAGCGGCGCGAATGCCTCTTTGGCGGGGCCGTTGAGCCACGGCAACGGGCGCGTGATGAAGGCGAGACAAAAGACCACCAGAATGGCAGCGCCTACCTTTGCGATATCGCGCCGCTGCCACTGCTTGACCCACATCACCGTCAGAGCTTCTTCGAGATTCACAAGCCGATCTTCGAGCGATTGACGGGAAGCTCGTCTGGACTTGCGCCACAACCAAATGCAACCGATAAGCCAGAGAACCAAAAACAGGCCGCACGGTTTTTCGGCGCTGAACGCGGTATGGAAAGAAGAAAGGAATCCGTCGACACGGCCGGGAATTGGCGACAAATGAAGAATGGGCCACATGTGCCAAACAAGCGCCGGAATGGCAAGGAATACGAAGAGGTTGACGGCCGGCAGCAAGCGACGCCATCCCAAATCTGCAGCCTCGTGCCTGGTGACGGCGCACAGAAACGCCAGCACGAGGATGAACGCGGGAAGAAATGCCATGGTTCCCAGGGAGAGCGTGAGGCCGCCGACGGCGAGAGCATCGACGGTGCCGGGGTTTGCGGCGTAACGAAATGCGAGGCCCACACGCGCGCAAAGAACGACCCAGGCCACGAGCGAAATGCCGAGCAGAGCGATCAGCGTGCGCGATTCGAAGGTGTCGTCGTAGAGAAAAACGATTTCGAGCAGGCAGCACATGTATCCGAGCCAGATGACGAGCAACGGCAAGAACAGCGGCAAGCCGGCTCCAGCGGCGCCAACGGACCAAGCTGCGGGGACATCGTGAATCGTGTCCAGATAAAAATGGTAGCTTGCGATGACCGCATCGAACGACGAAGTTACGCCGGGAATCCCGGCCACATCGGGCCCAGGGTTGCTCGACTCGTTTTGGAATCGGCCATTGACCAGAAGTGCTTCAGCATGCGGCGCGGTGAGGGCGCCGATCGGCAGTAGGAACGCTTTGTGTCCCGGTGCGGGAGTTGCTTCAATCTCCAGCCTGGTGGGGACTGGAGCGGGCGCGTCCTCGGGCGGTAGCGGGCTGGATTCGCGGAATGGCGGCAAGAAGATGAGGCGTGGCGTTCCATCGATTGCCTCAATCCGAACATTGAGCCGCAAGCGGGACCAACGGAGGGCGATCACCGACCCCACCGGGACCTGCGAGGATTGCGGCCGGATTCTGGAGCCTGGCTGGCCGGCGATCACGAAGTACGCGTGATTGCTGCTGGTCAAAAGCAATTGAATCTGCGCAGCCCACCTCGAGAGCGGCCCGGCTTCAGGGTCCGATTGCGCGCGCATCCGCCGGATGGTACGGTCCAGTTCTCCTGCGAGGTTCACCACGGAGGTTTCAGACGCAACCACTTCTCCTTCGCCGTTCTGAAGCAGGCTTTGCCGATCGCGAAGGACATCGATGCGCCATTTCTTCAAGGGCCATCCGAGCTTCTTCACGGACAACGTGTAGGAATCTCCACCCTGATCGGTGACGACCTGATCCTGATCGAGGCTTGTGCCGTAGAGAACGTTGTCATTGCTATCGAGAACAAATCCGCCACCGCCGGAGCTTTGCAACATCATCTGGCCGTTCGGGGCTGCGATGAAGTTCACTGTTGGAGACAGGTGATCGCCGGGCCACGCGGGAACGGCGCCGGCGGAGGGCGAGCCCAACGTAAGAGAATTGCCATCAGGCGGTGCAACGCCCACCCAGGCGATCTGCGTGTGATCGATCCATCGGCCAGGATTGTCGACCATGCGCAGCAGAAGCAGGGCGGATACCGCGGATAGCACGGCAACCAGCAGGCAAACGAAAGCCACCCGAATTCGATCGGGATTCCGGAAGGCCAGCCAGGCAAATGCAACAAAGACAAGAGCAGGAAACGTGAGAAAGAGAAGGTTCATCCTCTGAACCGACCTTTCTTCCTGATCAGCCCTGCCCGGTCAAGGACGAATGCGATGGAGCGGCGGATGCGCTTGAGTTGACCGGAACCGATCTCCTCCAACTGCGCAATCTGTTCTGCCTCGAAGCCGAGATAAAGGAGTAGCAGCCAATCGAAGCTGCCGTCGACGCTTGAATTCCGCGCTCCCGATTGCGCGAAGCTCGTCAGCAGTTCCCCGCAGCGGCGCTTGGTGTAGCGGTCACCATTCTCGAGAAAGGTTGCAACAACTTTGCGCAGACGGGTCCAGGTATTTTTGGACAGGGTCACCGTGTAAGCGGGAGGGAACAATCCGCGAATGAGCTGCGCAAGCCCGCAAATGGAGAGGATTGTGCCGGCCAGTTCTATCGGCAGGCGACTTTGCTCCGCACCCAGAGCGCCGAGAAACGGAATCGCCGGATGAAACCGTAGCAGCCACGCAGCCGCCCCCAGGAGCAGCGCCGCGGTTCCTGTGGCAACCGCCGAGTGATTCACCGGCAGCGACGCGTACGGCTCCTGGGAATCGGGCGAAGGCGATTTGGCGCGGGCCCAATCCATCAGGAGAAGATCGGCCAGGTCGTCGTATTGTTGGGCATCGATTTCCTGTTTTGAGTTCGGTGGAATCATCAGATCGGAATCCGCGATTTCCTTCACAATCCCGTCAATCGCGTCGCGCAGTTCCCCCGCCTCTCTAAGCAGCTGAGACTTTGCAGTCGGCGCCGGCTCGGGCTTCAATGCATCGATGGCCTCTCTTTTCCGGGCCGGCAGGAGAGCTTCATAGTATCGGCGGAATTGGGGGTCCGAGGCCAATTCACTCAACTCACTCCCAAATCTCTTCGGCAATTCGAGAGCTTTGGCGATCGGTACAAACTCCGGGACCGCGATGCGAAATTCCTTGTTGCCTGTGTAGAGCCGCAACAGGTGCATGCATTCCACCGCGAGGAATGTCCGCTCCTCTTTCGGGACCTCCTTACCGGCGAAGGGTTTGCCTTCTTTGAGCGCTTGTGAGAGGGCCCAGAAATCCGCCCAGCCCTGCGGGCTTTCATAGGCGATGGCGAGTTTCGCCTCCACGCCAATGTGATTCCGAAGACCCGATGAAGCAAGCTGCTTGAGCCAGGCCCGCACCGCCGTTCCCAATTGGCGCGGCTCTTCCTTGAGAAAGACGGCGAGATCCTTCAGCGGTGCATCCAGATTGCCTTTGAAATTCTCCAGCTCCGCACTCACTTGTTCAGCGGGAAGAAAGGTCGCGCTGTCGTAGAGCCAGGTGCGGAAGAGGCTGTCGGGGCCCTTGCGAAGCCGCGATGCAGCCTCCTGCTTGAGGACCTGATTGAGCTTGCGGTCCTCGTTGTTCTTCCAGGGCGCGAGGAAGCGCAACCGCCGCGCGAATTCCTCGAGGAATTCGCTTTCAGCGTCTCCCGCATCCGTATCGCGAAGGAATTTTCTCCAACCATCCAGGTCCGCCTGATTGAAGTCGCCTTTCTTTGCGATCATTTGACGCTTGCAGCGCGCCACGCAGAGGTCAGGAGGAAGTTCGAGGTACTCGGCAACGTGCGGAGGGACCGACTCGACGTCGAGTTGGCGGTTGAGTGCGGCATCATCGAGATAAGGAACCATCGCCCGCGGAATACGCGTTGGACCGAAGCGACGCCGCGATTGAAGAATGGCTCGCGTTTGATCGGGACCGATCCTTATTTGGCTGCGGGCCTTTTCCCTCGCGTTCTCCAGAGCGGCAGCGAAGATCTGTTCCGCAAACATGCCTTCTTCCGGAAGCTTTTCCTGGAAGGCGGAGTCATCTCCGGCCGCTGCCATGCGCCACCATCGAGCGCGTTCGAACAATTGTTTCGAGTCGGGCCAGTTGAATGCCGGCTCATTGATCAGCTTGCGGGCTCTCTCCGCAGTCGACGGGGATTCGCTGAGCTGTTCGAGCAACGACTGCATTTGATCGCCGTCGCGGATGACGGAAGACGGATCGATCTTTTCTCCAAATGGCTCATCATCGAGCAATGCGCCGGCGCCGAACCCGGCGGCCTGCGTATACGAGCCGCCCACCATCCATCCGCGGCCGGCGCGGAGCCAGAGCGGCAGGCGGAACGCGAGGCTTGCCATTTCGGCCATGGTGGGACGCTGCTCGACGCCCAGCGACCGCGGCGGGGCAACTACAGGAACCGCTGAATTCAAAGACCCGGCCAGGAAGCTCACCCATTTCTTTTCAAAGGCCGTCAGCTCGCTGGTTTCACGCGCAAAGCGATCGAGTTCACGTTTGGTGAGGATATCCTCAACCACCGAGTGCAGTACTGCTGTGGTGAGTTGCTCGGGAGTCATGAAGATTGCGCGACGGGGACTTTGCGCGCCAAACATGCACTCCAGCAGGCCGGCGGCGTTCCAGCCCGCTCTCGTCCAGAGCGTATCGGCGCCCTGCCACGGCCCCAGATCGAGCAGGACAGTGTAAGGGTAGCCGCCGCGGTATTGAGGATTGATGCGCTCCCGATAGATGAGGGCCGGGGCGCCTCCGGGAAAGACAAGGCCGAAGCTCGGGCTTCCCGATGGAATCCCGTAGAGGTCGCCAAGATGCTCAATCGAGATGCCGGGCCATTCGCCGATCATGGCGCGAGTTGAGTACTCATTCCCGCCATAAGCCAGGATCTTCATTCGATCTCCCTCAGTTTGAGAGGCGCAACCGCGCCTTTACTCGAGCTCCAGTGTGAATTTCACGAGTTCCAGTACTCCAAAACTGATTGCCGGCTGGCTGTCAACAACGGCCGGCTGGGGCGGCTGCGATGACGCAACAGCGATTGCATTACTCGCGCTCGGCTGTGGAGCGCCGGCCTCCGGGGCAACGTCGTGAGTAGCGGCTGATTGAGGGCCCGGATCCGATTGTGTTGCGGGCGAAGGGTTGCCCTGAAGAGTGGACGCGAGCCCGGTCGTCCACACGAAGAACGCGCCTTTGATGGTATCTCCGCCCAGCCGTTCGCGAATCATTCTTTGCCTGGGGTCCGACGGATCATAAAAGCTCCGCAGTTTTTCAAGATTGGAGAGTGCAAATTCCTGAAGGCCCTTGCCGGTTTGTGCCGCCTGTGGTTCCGCGCGTTCTTTGATTTCGGAGAGATCTTTCAAGGCCGCTTTTTTGTCGAAGGAATGCTGGCCATTCCGGGAGCCCGCGACCTGCGGCGCACCAGAAGGAGACGGTTCAGCATTTGCCTGTTCTGATGCAGCGTTGCCCTGTTTCTCGGCGGGAGGCGCTTCTTCGAGGTCCGGAATCTCGACGAGGTCAACTTTGGTGACGACGATGATCTTGGGAGTCTCGTCCCCTTCAATTTGCCGCAGACTCGCGCTTAACTTTGCATTGAAGTCGGCTTTCTTCCTCGGATCTTTCCTCCTGTGCTCTGGAATGAATTCTTCGAAGACGGAAATGCACGAGATATCGATCAGGATGTAGATGCAGTCGGAATTCGCGGCATGCTGCGTGACGATTTCGCCTGCGCCTTCCTGGAAGAACTCGCCGGCCAGGTCGTAGAACACCAGCGCACGGCGCTCCCGCTTGACGATTTTGCTATAGAAGCCGGCCCGGATCAGTGCTTCGGCAGGGCCTGTGGCCGGCATGTCCAGAGGCTGCCAGTCCCTGAGACTCTGGATTGCCTGGAGGGCATTTGCAAAAAATCGGAATGGCTGCCGCTGCTCCTCGGGCGCGTTCATGTCGGTAGCAATGTAGGGGGAAGCGTAGACGAAGTTCTCAAGTTGAAGGTGGCCCGGAAGGCTGTCGGGGTTGACCGCAATGGAACACAGGACGCTTTTTCCCACGTCGGCGGGCCCCCTGAGTTGCACCCGCTTGCCCTTGCCGCTGGAAAGCAGCCGGAGCAGTTCTGACGGGAACCACATGGCCTTGACGGCGACCACGTTTTCCGCCGCGCCATGAATAATGGGCAGCGTCCAATGCTTGACATCGCGAGGGGCGCTTCTTCCGCCCGCCGCGCTTACGTCGATCCAACGCAAGGCAAAGGTCTCACCAAGCGGCTGGACGCGGTTCTTCGCGCCATCGTTGAGGTTGAGGATGAGAGGGTTGAGGCGCCGGCAGTTTTCATGGGCCAGAAAGGGGCGCTGGGCAAGAGTGCCGTTCGCTTTGCAGCCGACTTTCTTGCATCGCGCGAACAGACTGCGCGTCGCCTTACCCCTTACGATCTCCCAGCTCCTGCACACCGGGCAATACTTGATGAACTTGGTTTCCTCGGTAATCGAGTCAAAGCAGAGCGGGCAGATTCGTGGGTCGGCCTGCTGCGGTGATTCCTTGACCACCCACGCATAGGACCTTTTGAGAATTTCGATCAGCTTGCTGAGGAATTCCATTGCAATGCCCCTCTTTGCAGGGCTTGTCGGGGGAATCTCAGTATAGAACCTACTCTTCAGCGTGGCGAGCGAAAGCGGCCTGAAATGGCCAACCAGAACCGTAGTACGATGATGGAATCTGAGCAGACCATGGCAGTGCGCGCCCTCACGTGTCCGCAGGACAATGCGTCCTTCACAGAGCAAGACGCGGCGCGCCTGTGCATTCATTGCCATGAGCCGTTCCTTCCCAAGAATTGCCAGATTCTCCGCTGCTCGAAATGCGGCACGGAAGGCAAGAACGGAAAACTCGCGTGCGAGTGCACGGACGGCCGGTTACAAGTTTCCGGCTATCGCTGCCCAAGTTGCCTGAGCGACGGCGGCGAGGAGATGCTGGCCGGGCGGATGGCGTGCCCTTACTGCTTTCATACATTGGTGACGCCGGGGCCGCCTCCTTCGAAGCCGCCTTTTCCATTCCGGCGATTGGCAGAGCTCGCAGCGCTTTGCGTGATTGGAGCGATTGCCGCGGCGGCAGCCTACAAATATGGAACGCCCCATGTTCACCGATGGTTTGAGCCGGCAAAGAGCCCATCGCCCAATCCGCAATCGAACAATGAACCGCCCGGCATGCAGAAACCCCCTGCTGGTCACAGTGCAGAGCCTCAGGTTCCGGGCGAGGCACCTGGATCGTCGCCTGAGCAACCCGGCCAGGGGCCAGGCCCAGGAGTCGTAACGCAGGAACCGCCCAATGGAGGCGGGTCGCCCGGTGGACCGACCCCCGAAGTGACGCCTGCAGCGATTGCCTCATTTACGGCTTCAGCGCAAAAGATTCAACGAGGATCGAGTGCCACTCTTCACTGGGAGGTGACGGGAGACAATCCGACTGTCTCGCTGCTTCCCGGCATCGGAGCCGTGCCGCCGGCCGGTGCGTGGGAAGTGAGTCCGGAGACCACGCAGCAGTACACGCTGACAGCCACCAACAGCGGAGAATCGTCCCCTCAGACCAGAAGCATCATGATTGTTGTCGTTCCGCCGCCGGCGGTGACGATTGTGAGCTTTACGGCTGAAGCGACTCACTTGCAGCTTGGCCAGGCGACAACGCTGCATTGGATCGTTCTTGGAGCTTCGCGGGTCCGCATTGACCCTGGTATTGGGCCGGTGGGCAGGACAGGAAGCGCCAGCGTTCGCCCACAGGGAAACACGGCATACATCCTGACCGCATCCGGGCCGGGCGGCACGAAAACGGGCGCGGTACCCATCAGCGTGGTGGCTTCTTCATCAGCGCCGGCGACGTACCCGAATTATCCGCAACCGTCGGCTCCTTTGGGACCGAATCAGATACCATTCTCGCGTTACGGACGAGATCCGCAGGCGATTGAGCTTTTGTCCGCCGTTCAGAACGCAATGGGCGGCAAGAGGAATCTGAAGGCGATCCACGGCTGGCGGCGCACCGAGAGAGTGACGTGGGAGATCAATCGTGGGACGACGGTCGAAACGACAACCTTTGCAGCGCCATTCGATATTCGCATCGAGTCGCAAGGCAGCAACGCGACAATCGAGTTCAGCAATGGCGTCGCGGGGTGGACATGGTCTTCGACCCGCCCGGTTCGAAGTTCACTGCCGGCGCAAACTGCGGCGGGCATGCCGTTTCGTGAGCTGCCGGCTCTGTTGCTCAGCGACGACGACCCACAACGAACCGTGACCGTTGCCGGCCCCTCAACACTTTTAATTACCGACAAGCGCAACGACAGAGTCTTTCTCAAGGTTGATCCCTCGACGCACCTGCCACAAGCCATGACGTGGATGAATCTCGATGGATCGGAACTCGAGGAAACCTATTCGAATTGGCGCCAGAGTGCGGGAATCATGTGGTGGCGCCACATGGTGCGGTCAAGAAATCACCAGGAGTTTTTGCGTGCTGATGTCACCAACCTTCAGGTCAACTGAGGGTGGACTGCAAGATGGCGTCCGACCGCTGAATTGTCTGCAAATCTCGACAACCTCCTCAAATGCCAGAGGGGATTTTGTCGACAAAAAAAATTGATGCCGAAGAGGACGAGAGCGGCAATCTGCATCGATGTCTGAATTCCATGGAGATTCGACTTCGACTAATGCGTAAGCCCACAGGCGGGGACGGTACATTGGGAAGCGGTGTAGTCGGGCTTCGGCGCGGATCGAGAGTTCGGGATCTCTTATCGAAGTGCGGCGCGGGCCTCAAGCTTGCGGATGGATTTGAGCATTTCAGCCAGGTTGGATTTGCCGATCTCGCGCTCGAATTCGTTTTGCATCCGGTCGAGGGCGGAAATGACGCGCAGGGCGCATCGCTTGCCCTGCGGCTTGAGCGTGAGGAGATAGGCACGCGCATCCTGGGGATCGATTTTGCGCTGCAGAAGGCCTTTGGCCTCTAGCGATGAGATGCAGTGGCTGAGATTGCCACGCGAGGTGGCGAAGGTTTCGGCCAATTGCGAAGGCTTGACCCGGCGCGGCGCCTCGAAGAAGAGAGCGGCGAGGACAAGAGCTTCGAGGAAGCCGAGACTGTCGGCCGCGAGCACGCGCGAGGCAAGCGACTCAAAGCGCCGCGCCGCACGGTTGACGGCGAACATGGGACTTTCGCGGAGGAAAGCGTCGATACGCATGGCGAATGGAGTTAGTTTAGCACCTCAACTATTCACGATGATACAAAATCGTTGTTGCACGGCATGGTTCTTGACGGCGATTCTCTAACCGAGTGATTCAATGCGCCGAAAGCAATTGATCCATCCCCGCGGAGTTTTGTGGCTCCTGTTGTTTGTGGGAGCGCTGCGAGCTGCTTTTGCGCAAGGTGCGCCTGCTGCGCCGGCAACACCGGTGAAGGGGAAGACCGAAACCATGGTCGTGCTGGGCACGGCGACGCCGGTGCCGCTGGCCGAGTCGCAGCGGTCGGTGGAGGTTCTGCCGGTGAAGAAAAAATCGCTGGCCGCAGAGTCACCGCAGGATTTCTTGCGCGAGGATTCCTCGGTATTTCTTGAGGAGCGCGGCTCGGGCGGGGGCCAGGCGGACCTGGCGCTGCGCGGCGGTAGCTTTGAGCAGACGCTGGTGCTGCTGAATGGGTTTCGCATCAACGACGCACAGACCTCACACCACAATCTCGATTTGCCCGTTCCGCTGGAGGCGATGGACTCGATCCAGGTGCTGGAAGGCGCAGGATCGACCCTACACGGCGTCGACGCACTGAGTGGCGTGGTGGATTTTCTGACTGCGGCGCCGGATCACGCTTCGGTTTTTCTACGCGGCGGCGAAGGAAGCTTTGAGTCAAATGAGGAGACGCTGCTGGCGGGGGCCACGCGCGGGCGATGGAGCGGTCGCGTGACCGCGGAGCGCAACATCTCGACGGGATTCATGGCGGATCGAGATTATCGAAATGAAGAATCATCGGCAGAGAGCTGGGTGGGAACTCGGCTGGGCGTGACGGACCTGATGTTTGCTGGGAGCGACCGGTCCTTCGGCGCCAATCAGTTTTATGGCCCCTACAACTCATGGGAGCGGACGAAAGGCTGGTTCGGCGGGGCACGGCAGGAGTTGGGCAGTCAGACGCAGGCGGCGTTCGCCTACCGGCGGCACACGGATGAATTTGTGCTGTTCCGCGACGATCCGGCGATTTACGAGAACAACCATATTGATGGGTCGTGGCAGGGATCGCTACGGCGGACGGAGAATCTGCCGGCGGGAACGCTGCTGCTGATGGGACTGGAGGCGGACGGCGATAGCATTCGCAGCAATAATCTGGGCCTGCATGCGCGGAATCGGGGCGCGGGGTACGTGGATGTGGACCTGCGACCTGCGAAGAAACGCTGGAGCTTGTCGGTAGGAGCGCGCGAAGAGATTTTTTCAGGCGGGGCGCAGGCGGTGTTTTCTCCAGAACTGGCGGGGAGCCTGCGCTTGGCGAGCAGTCTGAAGTTGCGGGCGACTGGAGGGTATGGATTCATGATTCCGACG
>Ga0224556_1000287_pt1 | contig 12710 bp, 9 predicted proteins | sample 714S315metaG_FD_183007 | JGI IMG/M metagenome (GOLD analysis project Ga0224556, IMG submission 183007) | Peat soil microbial communities from Stordalen Mire, Sweden - 717 S3 1-5 | ecosystem: Environmental > Terrestrial > Soil > Wetlands > Peat | place: Sweden: Norrbotten County, Stordalen Mire...
GGCTCTACGAAAAGACCGCGTCGCAGTTGGGCATGACGCCGGACAAGTACCGCCGCTGGGCGATTGCTGCGGCCATTCGCTATACCTGCGCCGATTCTCCGCTCGGACGCATGCTGATCGCGGCCACCGATCGGGGCATTTGTTCGATCCAGTTTGCGCGCACAGATGGCGAGTTGATGGAGGGCCTGAAGCGCGAGTTTCCTTTCGCATCGCGCAAGCGGGATGAGGGCGGCCTGCAGTCGTGGGTGAGTGCGCTGCTGCGGCACATGCAAGGCAAGGATTTGGATTCTTCTTTGTCGTCCTTGCACGCAACCGCTTCATCGTCCGCTTCCTCGTCCTCACTGCCGCTCGACATTCGCGCGACGGCGTTTCAGCGCCGGGTGTGGACGTACCTGCAATCGATTCCGTTCGGGGCGACGCGTTCTTACAGCCAGGTGGCGAAGGGCATCGGACAGCCCCGCGCGGTTCGCGCCGTGGCCCGTGCCTGCGCCACGAATCCCGTGGCGGTCGCGATCCCATGCCATCGCATCGTGCGCCAGGACGGCAGCATGGGAGGCTATCGCTGGGGCATGGAACGCAAGAAGGCGCTGCTGGAGATGGAGCAAAAGACGGTCTAAAGCATTCTCTGGACCAGATGTTTTTCCGCGGCAGCTTGTGTCACCGCGCCCTGTCGGGCCTCATCCAGCCCGCGCCGAACCTTTTCAAGGACATAGAGGTGGTATTGGATGTCCTCCAGAGAGCAATTTTCGGGCAGGTTATGCAAAAGCGATTCGACCTGTTGTTGACATTGCTCATGGCCTTCTCCACTGAGCAGGATCGCACGCAGGCAAAGGCTGCACGGCTGACGTTTGACTCGCCAATTTGACGGCGGTTAAATAGGACCGGCGGGATGGGTTCATCACTCTCGTGGAGGCGGCCGATGCGAACAGACGCGGCGATACTGGCGGCGATTTTATTGACGTGCGTTTTGATGTGCGGATGCGGCGGCGGAAGCAGTGGGAGCAGTGGAAGCGGCGGAAACGGTGGTGGCGGAGGCGGCAGCAATCAGACTGCAGCGCCGACCATTTCCACTACACCCGCCTTGAGTAGTGCTGTGATCGTGACTCTGGCCTCGACGACCACAGGTTCAAGCATCTATTACACCGTGGACGGGAGCACACCCACTACGACTTCTCAGCCCTACCTCGCGCCGTTTCTAGTGGCGTCAAATCTCACTGTCAGCGCGATTGCCGTTAACGCGGGCGAAACCAGTTCCGTCACGGCTCAAAGCTTCACTCCGAATATTCCGTCGGGAACGCTGGTGTGGAGCGACGAGTTCACCAGTTCCAGCAGCACTTCGGCCGAGCCCAATCCCGCGACCTGGACGTACGACACGGGCAATAGCGGCTTTGGCAACGACGAACTGGAGAACTATTGCGCCTGGGGATCGAACACCTCGCCCTGCAGCACGACCAATCCCAGCGAGTATGTGGCCGCGTACCCGGGCACCGATGGCGTCTTATATATCGTGGCGCAGCAGCCGTCGCCCGGGGTCTACACCTCAGCGCGGTTAAAGACGCAAGGGCTATTCAGCTTTCAGTATGGCCGGATTGAGTTTCGGGCGATGGTGCCGGAGGAGCAGGGCTTTTGGCCGGCGAACTGGCTGCTGGGCAATACCATTGCAACCATCAACTGGCCGGCTTGCGGTGAGATGGATGTGCTGGAGCGCGTGAACGCGGCGCTTACGCCGGATTGGAATCAGGGGTCGATTCACGGGACGGGCTTTACCGGCGGCACGGGACTGGGCACCACCTATAACTTTCCGACCGGGCAGACGGCAGGCGGCGAGTTTCATACCTACGGCATGATCTGGTCGCCGGGCAGCGTTTCGTATTACGTGGATGATCCGACCAGCCCGTATGTGACCTACACGCCCTCGAGCCTTAGCAGCCTCAGTGGCGCGGTCTGGCCCTTCGATGCGGGGCAAGCCAATTTTATTCTGTTGAACCTGGCCATCGGCGGGACTTATCCCGGATTGCCCGACTCGTCCACGCCGTTTCCGTCGCAGATGCTGGTGGATTATGTGCGGGTGTATACGAACTAGGTGGAGTTGACGGGCGCGCGTTTTCGAACTGCCAGCCAGTTCACCAGTGCTAGCGCGATCGTGGCGGCCACGATCAGGGACTTGCTGCGATCGACTTGTGTCAGCAGGGCGGCGCACATCAGGATGGCGAGTCCGGCGAAGAAGTTTCCCGCGGGGAGGCGGAAACGGGCGTCTCCCGGTTGCTTGCGGCGGAGCACGGGCAGCGCGGCGCAGCAGACCGCGTAATAGAGCAGGCGAGCGACGGCGGAGAGCGTTACATTCCATTTGAAATCGCCGGTCAGCGCGAAACCCCATACCAGCGCGGCAAATACCAGAATCGAAACGTAGGGCGTGCGAAAGCGCGGATGAATCGCGGCGAAGGCTCGGGGGAAATCTCCTTGCTCGGCCAGGGCGAAGGTGACGCGGGGCATGGCGAGAATTTTCGCGCTGAGATATCCGTAGAAGGAAATCAGCGCGCCCACGGCGACCAGGGCCGCGCCGAAGGAACCGACTGCGACTCGGGCCACGTCAGCGAGCGGGCGGACGCTGTGCGCCGCGTCGGGAAGAACTCCTACCACGACCCACTGGATGAGCGCGTAAATCACGGTGCAGACTACGAGCGCCGTGAAGAGCGCGAAGGGAGCGTCGCGGCGGGGATCTTTAGCCTCGCCCATAGGCGCGAGGGCGGTTTCAAATCCTCCATAGGCGAAAACGAGGAGCAACACGGCGTTCAGCCACTGGCTGGTGGTGAGGGCTGGGTGCGCTCCGAGCGAGGTTCCGGCGGCTGAAATTGCGGCGGGCTGGGGTGCAGAGGAATGCGCGTGCAGCACGAACAGTCCCATCGCGATGACGGCGAAGAGCGGGACGAGTTTTGCGGCGGTAAAGAAGTTGCTGACCTGCGTTCCCCCGCGCACGCCGCGCACGTTGATGAACGCGAGCATGCCGACCAGAATCGTAAGAATGAGCGCGCGCTGCAGCGGGTCGCGGGCTTGCGGCCAGAACTCGCCCAGATAAATCACAAATAGATTGGCGTTAGCGGCGGGAGCAGCGACTTGCCCGAGGAAGAGCATCCATGCCATCTGAATGCCCATGCCGCGTCCGAAGGCGGTGCGGGCGTAGAGGTAGGGGCCTCCGGCTTGGTGGAAGTGCGAGGCGACTTCGGCGAAGCAGCCGAAGATTACGCCCATGCCAACTCCGGCCAGGAGCACGGCTAGAGGGCTGAACTTTCCGAGGATGCCGGCGACGGTGGAAGGGAGTCCGAAGACGCCGCTGCCGATGATGGAGTTCACCACCAGCGCGGTGAGGCTCCAGCGGCCGATGGCGCGGAGGAGTTGGTGGTTCGGCGGGATGAGTGTTTCCGGCATCGCGTGTTTTTATCACAGATCCAGGGTGCTCGGGGAGCGCTGGCGATTCAGGTTGTGGGGCTTCGGCAGTTGTGGCGATTGGGCGCCGGGCTTCGCCCTGGCTTAGACGGACGAAGGCGTCCGTCGCCACATGAGCCGGGGTGGCGACATCAAAGCCGCGCCCCTCGCGGTGTTTGGCGGGGGTGACCTTTTCACGCTCCAAAGTAATGGAGAGAATTACCAAAGGCGCATGCCCGTGGGACATCTATTCGCTGCGGGTTGCCGATGAGATGTTGGATGAGCACAACCGAATGGCCAGCCAAGACATGAGCGACCTTCACCTCCGAATCGCGCGCGTCACTGAGGACCTGCGAACCATCCAGCAGGAACTGAACTGCGCCGCCATGCAGGCTCCGAGCGATCCGGAGCTGATGGAAGCGCTCAACTCGCTGGCGGAGACCGAGCCCATCGACACGCTGCGTTCAGCGCTTGACCAGATGCGGCATTTCCTCTGGTTCTATTCGCAGGTGATGAGCAACGAACCGGAACTCGGCGACAAGATGCGGCAGGCCGGTCCGGCGAAAACGGAGCCGGCTAAATTAGAAAGCTCTTTTCTGGATCAGCTCTCCCGCGCCGATGAACTTGTTCTGCTCCATCATCTGGCCGAGGCGCGACGCCACAAGCCCAGTTAGATTCCGATCCTCAGAACCCAGCTTATTGCGTTCCCGGGGCCTAAAAGCCCGAATGATTTTGCGCGAGCTTACGCGGCGTTGGAGCGCCGCTCTTCCAAGGACTTCCACGGTCGTCGACGTCGACGCCTTTTCAATCGGCTAAAGCGGAGTTTGCTCGTGGCGGGCGGCTGCTACACCGCGAAGGCAGATATAGGTTGTCACCGCCAGGGTCAGCACTCCGGTTATCGCCCATCGATCCCAGTGGAAGCCGCCACTCGGTTGAACCTTGAACTCATGCCCAAAGCCGAAGATGCGATTGAAAGGGACTGGAGCTGTAAGGTAGAGGTAGAGCGGCAGACACAGCAGGGATGACGCGAGCCCCATGGCCGCAGCAACTCGCGGCAACACAAAAGCCACGCCCACAGCGAGCAGAAACAGAACCATTCCGATGTCGGCCATCGAGAGCAGAGGACCGGTAAGCCAGCCTCCGCTGAATTCGGTTCCGTCCAGACCCTTTGTGTTTTGCAGGGCCACGAACACGCACACAAGGCAAATGAGGGCCAGAGCGACCTGATGGGTTCCGGGTCTCTTCATGGAATGGCCTCCCACTTGCGCAGTGGGCGATTCAGCTCTTTCAGATTTCGCTCGGCACGGTCCTAGAAGCCGCGACCGCGAACGATTGTTTTTAGGACTGCACCGGCGGGGCTGAGCACGGTGAAATCCGCGAGTGCGCCCTTCGTCAGGATTCCGTGATGGGCCGACAACCCTACCGCCCGGGCCGGATTCAGCGTGGCGGCCTGCACTGCGTCGCGCAGGCTCCAGTTGGAAAACTCGGTCACGTTGCGCACGGCGCGATCCATGGTGAGCACGCTTCCGGCGAGGCTGCCGTTCGAGGTGCACTTGCCGTCCTTCACGTCGACCTCGATGGGGCCCAGCTGGTAGCGCCCGTCGGGCATGCCGGTGGCTGAAATGGCATCGGTGATGAGCACGGCGCGGTTGCGCCCTTTGGCCCGCAGGAAAAGCTTTACGACCGCCGGGTCCACATGAATACCGTCTACGATCATGTCGGCGCTGATGCGGTCGTTGCTGAGCACTTCACCCACGATGCCGGGCTCGCGATGGTCGAGCGGGCGCATGGCGTTGAAGGTGTGCGTGGCGTGCCGCGCTCCGGCCTTGATGGCTTGTTGCGCGACGGGCATCTCGGCGTCGGAATGGCCGATGCTGACGCAGACGTTGCGGCCCGCGGCCTCGGCGATCACTTCCATGGCGCCGGGAAGTTCGGGGGCGATCGTCATCACGCGCACATGGCCGCGCGCGGCCTGCCAAAGGCGTTCGAATATTTCGATGGTGGGCGACACCAGATTTTCTGGCGGATGCACGCCGCGCCGCTTGTGGCTGAGAAACGGGCCTTCGAGGTGAATGCCCAACGGGCGGGCCTGCGCGGGGTCGGCATTCTTTAGGCTGGCGGCGGCTTCGATGGCGTCGGCCAAGCGTCCGAGTGTGGCGCAGGTGGCATCGAGCGGGGCGGCGACGGTAGTGGGGAAATATCCGGTCACACCGTGCGTGGTCAGGAAGTGCCCCAGGTGCGGCAGTTCGGACGGCAATGCACGCATAAGATCGAGCCCGGCGCCGCCGTGCAGGTGAATATCGACAAACCCCGGCGCCAGCACCGCATCGCCGAAATCGACCAGCCTCGCGTTACGGGAAATTTCTTTTGCGGCACGCGAGGAGATTTCGCTGATCACCCCGTCTTCCACCACGAGCAGCGGGTTCTCGATTTCTTCAACGGGAGTGTAGAGTCGGGTTGCGGTAAATGTGGTTTTCATGAAGGCGGGCCTGGCGACACCATGTTTGGCAAAGCTATGTTCGGCGAAGCAACGTTTTGTGAAGCAATGTTTGGTGAAACAGCGCCTGACGAAAATCTATCGTAGTCGCACGTCAGGTTTCAGACAACCGGCGGGCGCAGGAGGAAACATGGCGCGAGTGATATAATCTGAAGGTTATCCGGAAATTCCTGCAACGGGCGCCCAGCGGTTCCTTCAACGCGCCTGCAACAAAGTCGGGGAGTGGCTCAGCCTGGTAGAGCACCTGGTTCGGGACCAGGGGGTCGGAGGTTCAAATCCTCTCTCCCCGACCATTTTTTTCCAACTATTTACAGCAGCGGCGGGAACTCCAAACCAACCCACATGGTTTTGCACCAGGTGCTCTAGCGCGGCAACCCGCATAAATACTGAAACTCTTGCCCTGCGAAGAGCGTAGGGCCGTCTACAAGATCGACCACAGCGATCTGACGAACAAACCAGATGCTCATAGCGCAGTTCTAGCCGGTCGGCAAGCATTGATTGTTCAGTGATAATCAGGCCACACGATCCTCTGAGATCCCACTCACTCGTGGAGAAGAAACTTTGCGGCACTATTGCAGGTTCGCGGACTCTGCCTTGGCTTGTTTCAGGATGGGTATGTCGGAGTCGGCATCCTTCCAGAGTGTGAGGAAGTCTTGATAGGCAGCCTTGGCTTTGCTCGTATCTCCTGTGAGAGAGTAGGCCCTTGCTAGTCCCAAATGCGTTAGTGCACCGATCAGCTCGTTCTGGACCACCCCTGGATGATCGAGAATCTTCTGAAACTCGGCAGCGGCGGCAGAGCCTTGCTTCGCAGCGAGATAAGATTGGCCGCGCACGTAGGCTGGATAAAGACTGATACCTGCATCCAAGGCCGTAGTGCCCAACTCGTACGGTGCAGCCGCGGTGAGCGTCTGTATCGCCCTGCCAGCATCGCCTTGACGCAATTCACGAGCGGCCCGAATGGTTGGCAGGTAATTGAACTGCACGATCGTGTCTTGCGGGAAGTGTTTGGCCAGATTGTCGGTCAGTTGCATCGCTTGCGCGAAATCGCCGGCCAGGCTGGCCGCGAGGGCCGACATGGCTTCGACATCCTTGCCATTTGAGAGCGCGAGCGCGGATTTAACCTGCTGCTTTGCCAAAGCCGGGTTACCCACCAGCGCCTCGCGAATCGCGGCCTGTGCCTCATAGATCGCGGCCGACTGTTGGTTGTCAGCTTTTTGAGCGGAGTCAGCGGCGCGGAGGATAAATTCTCTCGCTTTGGCAAACCGCCCGCCATATGCAGCCGTGCCCGCTTCGTAATTAAGCGCGGCGTGTCCCCATGTCGGATTGCTCGACAGTCCCGCCGCCTCTTGCTGAGTCCCCGCCGAATCATGCTGCAGGAAATCAATGATGTAAAGATTGAGGTGGAACACTGGGTCGTCTTGTTTGCGAGTTTGCGCTTCCAAGGCCATGGTCCTGGCATCGCTGAAGCGGTTCACGAAAATATACGACCAGACAACGTTCGAACTGAGACGCTTTTCGCCTGCCACGTTCATTGCGTTTTGGGTGGTAGCGAGGAGTTTCTCGTAGTCGCCCAGGTAGAAATAGACGACCGCCAGACTGACCAGTGGGTGGGGGTCCCGCGGATAGACCTGGGCCCACAACTCGCAGTCCTTGCGCGCTGCTTCCAGGTCCCCTGAGACCATAAGGTCATAGTGCGAGGCAATGTAGAACTTCTCACGGTCGCTTACTCGATCACGCAGTTCGTAGGCCTTCCGGATATAGTCGGTCCCTCGCACGGTCTGGCCCATATTGATGTAAACCACCCCGAGTTGCGCATAGGCCATGGCGAACTTTGGGTCTTGCTCGATTGCCCGCTGAAACAGTGGGATACAGTTAGCAAAGTCCCCGCTGCGCACCTTCATGGCCAAACTGTAGGAATGTAGTGCTTCGAGCGATGGCGTGGTTACGCTTTCCGGCGGGACGTCATACTTCTGCACCGAGGCTAGAGATTCACCCAGCTTGCCGCGAGTTTCCGAAGCTATCTTGCCCAAAGCATCGAGAACGTGGGTTTTGTCGCTGGCCTCTGCCACCGCGCTGGCCAGTGTGTCTCCACTTGAGCAGTCCAGCGCCTTCAGGGTCAGAAGGTAACGCGTGCCGATCTGGGCGATCGAGCCATCCAGCACCGCCGCGCTCGCCGTGCGTTGGCAGACCTCGCGGGCCTCTTCGGGCGTCAGCCGCACATCTTTCGGCTGGCCCATCAACGAAAGCGTCTGCGCTGTGCTCTGGTCGGAGAGCAGGTTCAGAAAGGGAGACTGCTCCAGTTGCGCCGAAAGCCCCTGCCGCAGAGTTCCATCGAACACCGGATCACCCGTCTGGTTTACAAAATCCGCCATCACGATGGTGTCCCTATCGGAGAGTTTCGGTTCCCCATGGGATCTCCCGAACCATGTACCGCCAAGCAGGGCGGCGGCTACGAGTATCGACACTCCAGCCCAACGCCATGCCTTGACGGGCGAACTTTCTTCGTCAATCACCACATGGGTTATCGAGCGAGCCTGCAACACCAGGTCGTCCTGATCAGGGGCGGACCGCACTTTCTCTGTGAAGCGGTACCCTCGCCCCGGAACGGTCACGATGTAGCGGTGTTCCCCCACCGAATCTCCCAGGGTCTTGCGCAGCACAAAAATGTTTTGCGCCAGGTTGGATTCCTCGACGAAAGTGTCAGGCCAGACCGACTTCATCAGATCGTCTTTTAAGACGACCTTTTCGCTGTGCTGGACCAAGACTAGGAGAGTCTCGAAGGCTTTCGGTTGGAGTGGAACCGGCTGACTGTTCCGCAGTAAAAGCCGCTTATCGGGATCCACTCGGAACGGGCCGAACTCGTAGAAGCGCTTTGCTTCCTTACTCATAGCTACGCCCTAATAAATCCTGAGAAGTTCTGAAGGCTTTTCTAAAGACTTCCGATGCCCATTTCCGGCAGAGTGCACGCGCTGGACAAAAGCGCTCCAGCCGCACTGGACTTGCGTTGCACTCTACCACGAGATCTAAGGCGGGTAAAGGTTCAAGTGGAGGCCACAACGAGCCATAAAAGGATAGAGATCACCGTTCAGACCGATCAGATTTTGATCATCCGCAGACGGAGTTCTGTCCGCTGCTGGTGCCCAGAGTGCGCCGCCAATGTGGAGGCGGTGAACTTGGCCCAGGCGGAGGCCTTCGCTGGCCGGGCGCAACCCCGGCTCGGCGATGACGCGGGGGCTAACAAGAGGTGGCATCGCTTGGAGGGTCCGGACGGGACCTCGCTTGTTTGCGCGGAGTCGCTGCTGAAGTCGATGTGAGGGTAACCCATAGAGATTGGAAACTGATTCAACAGCTTTCAGTACGGAAGCAGAAAAACGAGGAGGCTCTTATGAGACCTGTTTACGCGGTAACGCTTTCAATTCTAATGTTGCTGGGGAGCCTGACCGCGCAGCAGAACCCTGCCAATGCTACCGTGCCACCGTTGATCCAGTTCTCGAATGTCGCCACGGATGAAGGCGGGAACACCTTGAGCGGCGTGGTGAACATCACCTTTTCGCTCTACAGCGGCCAGCAAGGCGGTGAGCCGCTGTGGACCGAGACGCAGAATGACGTCCAACTCGATCCCACCGGCCACTACTCGGTACAGCTCGGCATTACGAAACGCAACGGCGTGCCGATGTCTCTATTCAACACGGGCGAGGCGCGCTGGCTGGGAGTGCGGACCGCCGAGCAGACCGAACAAGCGCGCGTGCTGCTACTTAGCGTTCCCTATGCGCTGAAGGCGGGCGATGCGGCGACCATCGGAGGTTTGCCGCCCTCGGCCTTCATGCTGGCGGCTCCGGGCACGACGGCGAATGTTTCCGCGCCAGCCACGTTCGTCGCAGCACCGGCCGACGCTCCTGCGGCTGACGTTACCGGCTCGGGCACAGCCGACTTCATTCCGCTCTGGACCACGACCTCCAACATTGGCAACTCAACGCTGTTTCAATCGGGGACGGGGAACACCTCCAAGATCGGCATCAACACCACCACGCCTGCGACAACGCTGGACGTGAAAGGCGGCGGCACTATTCGCGGCACGCTCAGCCTGCCCTCCACGGGCACGGCGACCGCCACGAAGGGCTTCAACTCCCAACCACTAACAATGGCCGGCTCGGCCTTCAGCAGCACCACCAACTCGGCGGTCATTGAGACCTTTCAGTTCCAGGTCGAACCAGTCGACAACGGCACCAGCTCGTCTTCGGCGTCGGTGAATGTGCTGTTCGGCTCGGGCACGGAGAAACCAGTGGAGACCGGGTTAAACATCGCCAGCAACGGGCAAATCACATTTGCCAGCGGACAGACTTTCCCCGGCACCGGCACCGGCACGGTGACCAGCGTAACCGGCGGCGCGGGATTGGCGGGCGGGACGATCACCGGGAGCGGAACGCTGAGCATCGCCACCGGCGGAGTCAGCAACGCCATGCTGGCCAATCCCTCGCTGACGGTGGCCGCGGGTACGGACCTGACCGGCGGTGGCTTGATAACGTTGGGCGGCACGACCACGCTCAATCTCGACACCACCAAAGTGCCGCAACTGAACGCGGCCAACACTTTCACCGGCAATCAGACTGTGAGCGGGAACCTGACCGCGACCGGAGTGGTATCAGGCAGCAGCTTCGAGATTGGGAGCAGTCTTTTTGCCTTCGGCTCCTACGCCAATGCCAACGCGTTGTTGGGATTCGCTGGAAACTCGACCATGACGGGTGTCGACAACACCGCCAGCGGCTATCAAGCGCTAACCCTCAACACCACGGGCACCAACAACACCGCCAGCGGGTTTGAGGCGCTCTCTCAGAATTCCACAGGCAACGACAACACCGCCAGCGGCGAGAGGGCTCTCTCCGCCAACACCGCGGGCGCCAACAACACTGCCGCCGGCCACCACGCTCTCGAAAATAACACCACGGCGTCTCAGAACACCGCGGACGGCGACAGCGCGCTCGCGTCCAACACTTTGGGGACGGACAACACCGCCACCGGCTACCAGGCACTCAACTCCAACACGGGGGACAACTTAGGCCTAGAGGATGGTGATTACAACACCGCCGACGGCGTGCAGGCGCTCTACGCGAACACTCTGGGGGCCTTCAACACCGCCACCGGCTACCAGGCGCTCTACTCCAACCGGGGGGACACCTTGGGTGTTGGCGACGGTAGCTCGAACACCGCCGTCGGAGCTCTAGCGCTCTACTCCAACACAACGGGGGGGAGCAACACCGCCGTCGGCGACCTAGCGCTCCAATCCAACACCACGGGCTTCGATCTCACCTGCATCGGTTTTGGGTGCGCCTCTTCCGCCGACGGCCTCAGAAATGCCACTGCGATCGGCGCGCATGCAGTGGTCGGTGCGAGCAACTCTCTGGTACTCGGCGGCACCGGCCAGTATGCGGTGAAGGTAGGCATCGGCACGGCGACTCCGTCTAATGTTCTGACCATCGCGCAAGGCGCAGGCCATCCCCTGAGCGACGGCTGGGATACGTTCAGCTCGCGCCGCTGGAAGACCAACATCCAGACTCTGCACGGCGCGTTGGAAAAAGTCGAGCAGCTGCGTGGCGTCTCCTACGACCTGAAGACTACCGGCAAACATGAAGTGGGCGTGATCGCCGAGGAAGTGGGCGCAGTGGTGCCGGAGGTGGTGAGTTATGAGGAGAACGGAAAAGACGCTCGCGGCGTGGACTACAGCCGCTTGACCGCACTGCTGATTGAGGCGACCAAGGAACAACAGCGCGAATTCCGGCAACAACAGACTGAGCTGAGCAGAGCTCTGCGTCAGATCAATCAGCAGCAGGAATTGCTGCGCACCCAGTCCGCAGCAATGCGGAGCCTGAAAGCTGAGGTCCGCGGGACCCGCGAAGCCTTACGGAAGGTGAAAGCACAAGTCGGCGCGGCTCAGCCGGCGTTGGTCGCAGCTAAGTGATGCGGTGAGTATGGAACCTGGAATCAAGAAACGAAACGATAAGTGGGGAGGGGCTTTGTGAAACCGAGTCGCTTGGTAGTGCTTTCACTCTTGAGGGTGCGGCTGTGCAGTTTGTTGGGCCAGGCACAACAAAACGCGGCGACGGCTGGGAATGCTGCGGTACCGCCGCTGATTCAATTCTCGAACGTCGCCACCGACGAAGGCGGCAACATCTTGAGCGGCGTAGTGGAGGCAAAGTGAATGCTGTGGTAGAGCACAGCTACATAGAGTTCGTAATAAAGCAAAGTCAACATCAATTCTAAGGAGAATTTCCATGAAGCAGTTCCATCTAGTGCTCGCACTTTCTCTTTGCTCTTGGCTTACTCACATGGCTGCCGCCCAGGCGTTGCCAGCGAACGCCACCAACTTCCCCATGATAGGAATCACCCGCGGTCAAACCTTGCAAATCAATGTGGTGGCGTTTCCAGTGGACCCTTGCTATGCGCAAGTCGGTTTCCAAAACAGCAGCGGCAATCCCGTGGGCACAACGATCAGCGTGTCCCTGCAGCCGAACCAATCGGCTTCCCTGGCCATCAACGGCAATAGCCTTACCAGTTCGTTCGGGCAAAGAGTGGAGGTGCTGCCAACGGTTGTGCCGCTCCCGGGCATCGTCAGTTCCTGTCAGGCGTCGGCAGAAGTGTTCGACAATGTGTTGGGCATCACCAGCTTGCTGGTGCCGGGCGCAGTCAGTTATCCCTCGAACCCGGAGCTAGGCATGTTGGGCGTCACTCTTTTGCAGACCGTGCGGCTGAATGTAGTGGCGTACCCTGTTGACCCCTGCAGACAAATCAGCTT
>Ga0224556_1000288_pt1 | contig 12680 bp, 7 predicted proteins | sample 714S315metaG_FD_183007 | JGI IMG/M metagenome (GOLD analysis project Ga0224556, IMG submission 183007) | Peat soil microbial communities from Stordalen Mire, Sweden - 717 S3 1-5 | ecosystem: Environmental > Terrestrial > Soil > Wetlands > Peat | place: Sweden: Norrbotten County, Stordalen Mire...
CAAGTCGAGCTCCGCCCCGAAGTCGCTTGGTACCATTCACTTAATGCACCGGCCTTCGACAATGGCACCAAACATTCCATCGCGATCGCCTCGGGTGACATTATCTGGCACTTCTAGCCAAAGACCTTAAAAGCAAGACCAGCAGCCGCCAAGCGCGGCCGCTGGACCTTATTTCAGAGGTGCGGCTCCACGGAGATTAGGATGGACACGCGGTATGCAGCGGCCGGTTCAAAAGGCCGCCATCGTGGTCCGGCAATTGCCTATCCCATTTTCGGGGTGCTACAGTGATCCCGGTCCTTCCCCTGAAGGAGGCGCCATTTTCCTCGCGCCTTTATTCTTTCCGGATGGCTTGAATTAATGTGCTTGATCTGCAAGCACACGTGCGAAGCCCGCGTTATACCAATCATTCTAGCCCGAACCCATGGAGCCCGACGCAATGAAACCTGATGACATGGAGCCCGACGTCATCGAGCCGGACGCCATGGAAACCGAGGTGAAACGCGCGCGGGCGACTCCAAGAAGAGTGTTCGGCGTGCCGCGCCGGGTGCAATTCACGCTCCTTATCATCATCGTGGGCGGCATCCTGGGGCTCTGGTTGATCGGTCCGTTCCGCGCGGCGAAGGTGGAGACATCGACCGATACAGCGGAGTCCTCCGAGGCCCCCGGGTACCAGCTTACACCCCAGCAATGGGCGACGATGCGGACAGCGAAGGTTGAGGAGATGGAGTTTCTGCCGCAGCGCCAGGCTGAAGGGAAGATTGCGGTCGACGAGCATCTCGCCACAGCTGTCTACCCTCCCTATAATGGCCGGGTGACCGCTGTGTTTGTCCACACTGGCGACACTGTCAAGCAGGGGCAGCCGTTGTTCCGGTTGGACTCGACCGATCTCGTGCAGGCGATCAACAATGTCGTCGTGGGGAAGGCGGCTTTGGCGAAAGCGCAGTCGCAGCTCAACCTGACGAAGACGGCCGAGGATCGCGCCCACCAATTATACCTCGCCAAGGGGGGCGCCTTGAAAGACTGGCAGCAGGCCCAGGCTGATCTGACGGCGGCGCAGAACGACCTGAAATCCGCCGAGATCGGGCTCACGGCCGCTCAGGACCAGCTACGCATCATTCGCGTTCAATCCGGAGAGACGGATACGGAATCGCTGGCGCGGACCTCTCCCGATCTGAACGTGCTGGCGCCTATCAGCGGCGAGGTGCTGATGCGCAAGCTCGGGGTCGGGCAATATATCAGCCAGGGCGCAACCGATCCCATTATGTTGATCGGCGATCTGTCGACCGTCTGGCTCGTCGCCAATGTGCGCGAGACCGATGCGCCTTTCGTGCGTGTCGGCCAGTCGGTTGAAGTGCGTGTGACCGCCTATCCCGGCAAGGTCTTCAAGGCAAAGCTTACCTTCGTCGCGCCCATGGTCGACCCCAATACGCATCGGTTGCCGATCCGCGCTGAGGTGCCGAATGGCGAAGGCTTGCTGAAGCCGGAGATGTGGGCTGATTTCCGTATCGCGACAGGTGTTGGCCGCAAGAACCTTGCGGTGCCGGCGCGGGCCATCGTCTTCGAAGGCGACAGCGAGCGGGTCTGGGTTACCGACAAGAACCATTATCTCACGTCGCGCGAAATCAAGACAGGGATCATAAATGGGCCGAATGTCGAGGTTCTTTCGGGGCTGTCGGCGGGCGACGAAGTGATCACTCAGGGCAGCATTTTCATCGATCGTGCCGCAGCCGGGGATTGACGGCGCTGGACCCGCCCGGGCAGCTGGGCCAAGGAATTCGGACAAGAGGCCGACATGGATCGCGTAATTGCCTTTGCCCTGAGACGCCGTGTCCTCGTCGTCGTGATGCTTCTAGCCGTCCTCGTGGCGGGCGGTGTCAGCTTCGCCAATCTCAATATCGAAGCCTATCCGGATCCGGTTCCTCCGCTCGTCGATGTGGTGACGCAATGGCCCGGCCAGTCGGCCGAGGAAATCGAGCGCTATGTTACGATCCCCATAGAAATCGCGCTCGCCAGCATCCCGCATGTCACCGCGGTGCGGACCAGCTCGTTGTTCGGCCTGTCGGACGTAAAAGTGCAATTCACCTATGACTACACTTATGAGGAGGCGGAGCAGAAGGTGCTGAATCACCTTTCGCAGCTTTCGCCCCTGCCCGGCAATATTACGCCCGGGATCTCTCCCGCAAGCCCAACCGGCGAGATCTACCGCTACCGCCTAGTAGGTCCGCCCGGCTTCAGCCTGACCGATCTCAAGACGCTTCAGGACTGGGTGATCGAGCGGCGCTTCCGGGCCGTGCCAGGTATCATCGACATCACTGGCTGGGGCGGCCGGACCAAGACTTATGATGTCACGGTCAATCTCGCCAAGCTGCAAAGCTATGGCCTGACACTGACCCAGGTCTTGCAGGCGCTGAACAACAGCAACATCAATGTCGGCGGCCAGATACTCGCTATCGGTCCGCAGGCGGCGGTGGTGCGCGGCGTGGGGCTGGTCCGCTCGATGAGCGACATCGCCAACACCGTTGTCACGCAGAACAACAATGTTCCCGTGCTGATCAGCGATGTCGCCACGGTCAGCGTCGGGCATGTGCCGCGCCTCGGGATTGCGGGGCAGGACAATGAAGACGACATCGTCCAGGGGATCGTGCTGATGCGGCGCGGCTCCGAGACCTTGCCGACCTTGAAACGGGTCGAGGCGGAAGTCGCGAAAATGAATACCTCGGGCATTTTGCCGCCCGGAGTTCACCTGGTGCCCTATTACGACCGGACCGACCTGATCGATGTCACGACCCACACGGTGCTGCACAATATCGTTTCAGGCATCATCCTGATCTTTATGGTGATGTGGATCTTTCTCGGCAATTTGCGCAGCGCCATCGTGGTCGCGATGACAATCCCCTTCGCCCTATCATTCGCGCTGATCGTCATGACGGCACGTGGCGAATCGGCGAACCTCTTATCCGTGGGCGCGATCGATTTCGGGCTGATCGTGGATTGTTCTGTGCTGATGGTGGAAAATATCTACCGCCATCTGGTTGAGTTGGGGCGAGGAGAGGATCGAAGGCCTGGCTCGGTAGGCTGGGAACTCGACCGGGTCGCGGACACGCTCCCAGGGCTGCCAATCCGCATGGCAGTCATCCACGCCGCCGGCAACGAGGTCGGCACGTCGATCTTTTTCTCGGTTGCCATCATTGTAGCTGCGTTCGTGCCGCTGTTCGGTCTTGGCGGGATCGAGGGGCATATCTTTTCGCCGATGGCGAAAACCTATGCTTATGCCTTGATCGGCGCTTTGATCGCGACTTTTACGGTCTCCCCTGCTCTTTCGGCCCTGCTGCTGCCGGAGGAACTCGAGGAGAAGGAGACGATTGTCGTGCGCCTTCTTCACAAGGCCTATAACCCCATCCTGCGTGTTGCGGTCGCAAACCGGGTGCTGACGCTTGGCGCCGGCGTGTTGCTGGTTCTGCTGAGCGTGCTGGCCGGCCGGGCGCTGCAACTCGAGTTTCTGCCCAAGCTCGAAGAAGGTAATCTATGGATCCGCGCGACCATGCCGATCTCCATCTCGCTCGAAGAGGGCAATGGCTACGTCAACCGGATGCGCGCCATCATCAAGAGCTTTCCGGAAGTCGTCACCGTGGTCTCGCAGCACGGAAGGCCGGATGACGGCACGGATACCGCCGGTTTCTACAATGGCGAATTCTACGTGCCGCTGAAGCCGCCGTCCGAATGGCCGAAAGGCGTCACCAAGGAGGAGTTGACGAAGGACGTCGTCGACAAGTTGCAGGCGGAATTCCCCGGGGTAGATTTCAACGCCTCGCAGAATATTCAAGACAATGTCGAGGAAGCTGCGTCCGGCGTGAAAGGCGAAAATTCGGTCAAGCTGTTCGGGACCGACCTGAAGCAGATGAACGTCACCGCTAATAAGATCAAGGACGTCCTGAAAACCGTCAAAGGGATCACCGACCTTGCTGTTTTGACGACGCTTGGCCAGCCGTCAGTGACGATCACCGTCGATCGTCACAAGGCGGCGCGCTACGGGCTCATGGCTGGCGACATCAATGCGACAGTTCAGGCCGCGATCGGCGGTCAAACTGCCGGCGACCTCTATGAGGAGGGCAGCGACCGGCACTTCCCGATGATGGTGCGTCTCTCGCCGAACCAGCGGCAGGATCTCGATTCCATTCGCAACATCACCATTGGCGCGCAGGGTCCCAATGGTACGATCCAGGTGCCGCTCAGCGAAGTTGCCGACGTCAAGCTGTCCTCAGGCGCCGCCTTCATCTACCGGGAAAGGCAGGAACGTTACATCCCGATCAAGTTCAGCGTGCGGGGACGCGACGTTGGAAGCGCGGTTCTGGAAGCCCAGAAAAAGGTCGCCGATTCGGTCGTTCTGCCGGTCGGGTCGCGGCTCGAATGGGTGGGCGAGGTCGAGAATTTGCAAGATGCCATCAAGCGTTTGTCGATCCTGGTGCCGGTGAGCATCGGCATGATCCTGCTGCTGCTCTATGGAATGTTTGGGACGATGCGCAACACGCTGCTTGCCGCTAGCGTCATTCCGATGGCCGTGGTCGGCGGCATCTTCACGCTGGTGCTGACCGGAACGCCGTTCAGCGTCTCGGCCGCCATCGGTTTTGTCGCCCTCTTCGGCATATCCGTCATGAATGGCGTGATCTTTCTATCGTATTTCCGGCGCGTCAATGCGTTTGGCCTCGAACGAAGGGCCGCGATTATTCAGACTGGTACGACATTGCTGCGCCCGGTCGTGATGACATGCGTTGCGGCTTGCGTCGGTCTGCTGCCCGCGGCCGTGTCGACTGGCATCGGCTCGCAGGTGCAGCGCCCTCTCGCGTTGGTGGTGGTCGGCGGCATTCTTCTGGCGCCGATCCTGATCCTGATCATCCTGCCGGTGATGATCGATGTTTTCACCCCCGTTGCAGCGGATGAACCCATCGAGGACGCTACGCCACTGTTGGACGCCTAGACACTGGCCGGGCTCAGTTTGCACCACTGTAGATCTGCTGTCTACTGTGACAAATCACAATATAATTGCAGTGTCGCTATTCAGCAACACCTCGGCGTTAGTTGCGGCTTTTGAGACAAATACGCAGCGGCTCCAATTGACTGTCTTTATGTTTCTGCAATTCTAGCAAAGATAAACAATCAGCAAAAAACTAGAGATTCCGAGTCCCAATGGATGAGGCTCGTCCTACCGCCAGAGCCGGGAGAATCAACGATGCGCCGATTTAAGAGCCACTCGCAAAATGCGGGGCATCACATGCGCACTTCTTTACGCAAAGAAGAAAGCGGCGTTGCTCGTGCGTTGGCTAGGAGCGCAGTCAGGAATGGCGGCAAGCTGCGGATCTCGGGAGGCGCCGCATGTCTTACGATGACCTTGCTGGCCGGTTGCGCGGTCGGCCCCGATTTTCTCGAGCCGGCCGCCCCCGATGTGACGGGATATACAAGGGAACCGCTCAAAGCTTCGTCGGCGTCGGCGGGTTCCGGCTTGGGCCAGGGACAACGCTTTGTTCAAGATCTCGATATTCCGGGCCTATGGTGGGCGACGTTTCATTCGCGCCCGCTGAACGATCTGATCGAAGACGCGCTGAAACATAATGCGGATCTGCAGACGGCTCAGGCCGCCTTGCGCGTTGCCTATCAAAATGCTGAGGCGCAAAAGGGCGCCTTCTGGCCGCAAGTCGGCGGCAATTACAACAGCCAGTCCATAAAAGTCGCCGCCGAGGTTTCGCCGCCGGGATCGACTCCCGGGGACTATCTCCGCTTACACACGTTCCAGTTGGAAGTGGCCTACGCTCCAGACGTCTTCGGGCTCGTCCGCCGCGAAGTGGAATCAACAGAAGCGCTAACGGCGTTGCAACAGTATCAGCTGGAAGCGACTTATCTCACCCTCACGTCCAACGTCGTCGCCGCGGCCGTGCAGGAAGCCTCGTTGCGGGGCCAGATCGAGGCCACCAGAAAAATCATCAAAATCGAAAACGACCTCTTAGGCCTGCTGAAACGCCAGCTGGCGCTCGGTCAGGTCGCCGTGGCCGATGTGCTGGTCCAGGAGGCGGCCCTGGCGGCGGTGGAACTGCTGTTGCCGCCGCTCGAAAAACAATTGGCGCTGCAGCGCGATCTGCTGACCGCTCTGGCAGGGCGCTACCCAAGCAATGAAATCGAGGAAAAGTTCACCCTCGCGTCCCTAAAGCTCCCGCACGAACTGCCGGTCAGCCTGCCGTCGGCCTTGGTCGAGCATCGCCCGGATGTGAAGGCCGCCGAAGCCACTCTGCACTCGGCCAGCGCCGCCATTGGCGTCGCCATCGCGAACCGGTTGCCGCTGGTCAATTTGACCGCGACTGTCGCGACCAGCGCGACCAATTGGGGGCTGCTCTTCATCGAGCCGACCTCTGCTTATTTGCTCATGGCAAGCGCGACGCAACCGCTCTTCGACGGTTTTTCCTTGTACCATAAGCAAAAGGCGGCCGAAGCCGCTTATGACCAGGCCGAGGCGCAATATCGCAGCACGGTCATCACCGCATTCCAAAATGTCGCCGACTCGCTACGCGCGATCCAGGCCGACGCCCGTGAGCTCAAGGCCGCGGTGCACTCCGAGGATACCGCGCTGAAAAGTCTCAATATCGTGCGCAAACAGGCGGAACTTGGACAAGTGAACAGCCTCGCCATCCTCAATGCGCAGCAGACCTATTTGACGGCTTTGCTCACCCGCGTCCAGGCGCAAGCCAGCCGTTTCGCCGACACGGCAGCGCTTTTCCAAGCCCTCGGTGGCGGCTGGTGGAATCGGATGGACGTTGCCCCGAATGTCGACGACTCTCGTAGCTCCGGGTGCCTCGAGTTTCTGGGGCCGATCATCTCCCCCTGCGTGCCGGTTCCTTCCGCGGCTGGCGTGAGTGTACAGCCGCAAAGCGATAAATCCTGAGCTTAAGTGATTCCAAGCACGTGAGTTTCTCGTTGCGTAAGCGATTCCCATTCCGATCCGATGATTCCATCTGGCAGGCAAGCGCTCTCAATCACGATCGCTTCAAGATGAGTGACTGATGGTCTCACCCTCTTTGTTTTACCGCATGATTTATCCAAAAGGTCTGCAACTTTGAACCCGCCGTAGCTGCGAGTCGGAGTTCGATCACCCGCCGGTGTAGATGATGATTATTTATTGCGATGGCGGCCGTCTTCGCGATCAAAGCCGCCCGCATCGCCGTCACTGGACGTGTTCGTCACCGCAAGCCGGCCTTCCTCCGCCTTATAGAAATATTGCGAGCACACGAGCCATCCCTTGAGAGGACGCAAAGGAAGCGCACATAAAACAATCAGGAGCGGCAGAGTCGTGACGAGGTGAACCCACCAGGGCGGTGCATAGGCTGCATCAAACCACAGAGCGAAGCCAACGACGGGAAAGGACATTGCAGTCATTGCGAAAAAGGCAGGTCCATCCGCCGGATCGGCAAATCCATAATCCAAGCCGCACACATCGCAACACGATGCCAGCTTCAAGAAGCCACGGAAGAGCTTGCCTTTTCCACACTGCGGGCAGCGACCTCGAATCCCCCTCGAGAGGGGGGCCTTTGCCGTCCATGGCATCGTCAAGCTCCGGCTGAATTTAGCTGCAATACATGCATGTGACCGGCGCCAAATGCAATTAGGGAAAGCTTGCGCTGGGCGCCAGCGTTCCTCAGGGGGTGGCGCGTTAGTCCGGCATGACAAACGCCGAGCGCCTTTGGAGGTTGCACCTCGGCGGCGGAGTTGGTCCCGTCTACGTTTTCAAGGCTCAGCCCGGCGCCATCGTAATGGATGGTTCCTTTGGTTCGACTAGGCTGGCTTGGCGGATGCGTTTATTGGACACGCAAACTCACGCCGCTCCCCATCGACTGTTCTGCCTCGCGCACCACGGTGATGGTGCGCACGAGGCTTGAGGGATTGACACTGATCGAGTCGATACCAAGGCCGGTGAGGAATTGAGCGATTTCCGGGTAGTTCGCCGGGGCCTCGCCGCAAATGCCGACGTGCCGGCCATTTCGTTTTGCCCCGGTAACGGCCAGCCGTAGCATTTCCAACATGCCTGGATCGCGCTCGTCGAAATCGAACGCTACGATTTCAGAATCGCGGTCCACCCCGAGCGTGAGCTGCGTGAGGTCATTGGAGCCAATCGAGAATCCATCGAATACGGCAGAAAACGCATCCACCTGGATGACATTGTTCGGGATCTCGCACATCACGTAGATCTCGAGACCGTTCCGGCCGCGTTCAAGACCATGCTGCGCCATCACTTGCAGTACGCGTTCGGCTTCAGTCACGCGGCGGCAGAAGGGCACCATGACGCGAAGATTGGTCAGCCCCATCTCTTCGCGGACACGGCGAAGCGCCGCGCACTCTAGGGCGAAGCCATCGGCATAGGCGGGATGGGCATAGCGTGACGCGCCGCGGAAGCCCAGCATCGGATTCGCCTCTTTCGGTTCGAATGCCGCACCCCCGAGCAACTGGGCGTATTCGTTGGTCTTGAAGTCCGAAAGCCGAATGATCACCGGCTTCGGGTAGAATGCGGCGGCGATCGTGCCGACGCCCTCGGCCAGCGTGCGGACAAAAAACTCGCGCGGCGAGTCGAAGTTACGGGCGAGAGCGTTGATCCGCTCTCTATCCGGCGCGGTAACTTTCTCGGGATGGATCAGCGCCATCGGGTGGACGCCGATATGCTCGCTGATAATGAATTCCATGCGGGCCAGTCCAACGCCGGCGTTTGGCATCATAGCGCTGCGAAATGCCAGATCGGGGTTGCCCAGATTCACCATGATCGCGGTCTTTGGCAGCGTCAAAGCGCTGGCGGGCAGACGTGTGACCTCAAACGGTATCTCGCCTGCATAGACCGCGCCCACCTCGCCACCTGCGCAGGAGACGGTGACGCGTTCGCCATTGTGCAATGCACGTGTGGCTGTCTCCGTTCCCACCACAGCGGGGACGCCGAGTTCGCGCGCGACAATCGCCGCATGGCAGGTGCGCCCGCCGTGATCAGTAACGATGGCACCAGCAGTCTTCATCACAGGTTCCCAGTCGGGACTCGTCGAACTCGCAACCAGAACCTCGCCGGGTTGGAAGCTATGTAAATCCTCGGTGCCGTTGATAACCCGCACGATACCCGTGCCGATCTTCTCGCCGACGGCCTTGCCGGACAGGGCCGGCGTGCCGCTTCCCGTCAGTGTGTAAGTCTCGAAAAAACTTGTCGAGCGCTGTGACGTTACCGTCTCCGGTCTCGCTTGCACGATATAGAGTTCACCGTCGTCGGCGTCCTTCGCCCATTCGATGTCCATCGGTTCGGCGTGGCCAGCGCGGCGGGAGTAGTGCTCCTCGATGCGGATGGCATGGTCCGCGAGCTTCAGCACCTCACTATCTTCGATACAGAAGCTGGCGCGCTCGGTCTCGGTGGTTTCAACATTACATGTGGTCGATCCGGTATGGCCTTCGGCATAGATGAGACGCTGCTGCTTCTGCCCGAGCGAGCGGCGCAGCACGGCGCGATAGCCCTGTTTGAAGGTCGGCTTGTGCACGTGGAACTCATCCGGGTCCACCTTGCCCTGGACGATATTTTCTCCCAGCCCATAGATGCCAGTAATGAATACCACGTCGCGGAAGCCCGATTCAGTGTCGAGCGTAAAGATGACGCCGCTGCTCGCCCGATCCGTGCGCACCATCTTCATCACGCCGACCGAGAGCCCGATCTTGAAGTGGTCGAATCCATTGTTCACGCGGTAAACGATGGCGCGGTCAGTGAACACCGAGGCGAAACAGAGACGGCAGGCCTCGATTAGATCATCAATGCCGCGAATATTGAGATAGCTTTCGTGCTGGCCGGCAAAGCTCGCCGTCGGCAGATCCTCGGCAGTGGCCGAGCTGCGCACCGCCACCGCGACGCCGAGGCCATATTGCGTCTCGAGCCGATGATAGGCCGCCTTGATGTCCGCACGTAGCTCTTCGCTGCCGGTGGCATCGTAGACAATCTGGCGGGCTTTCGCGGCTCGCTCCCCCAGCAAGTTGACGTCAGTTATGTCGAGATCATCCAGCAGCGCATGCAGGCCAGCCCATGCTTTTGCCGAAGTAAGTGCGTCGGCATAGGCTGCGACTGTCAGGGCGAAGCCGTTGGGAATCTTGACGCCTGCCTCTCCGAGCTCGCAGTAGAGTTCGCCGAGCGAGGCATTCTTGCCGCCCACTAGAGGGACATCCTCAAGCCGGATCGTTTCGAACCAGCGGATATATGCGGTAGTCATTGCCATCAGGTGCTTCCCAGTTTGTAAGTTGCCGTGCCCTGTTTATGGACCCGTGACCACCTCGTGGTCTGGCTCTGTTTCCGGTTCCCTCTAAGCCTGCAAAGCATTGAGGTGCACCCCGAACCGGCGAGCGCCATCCTTGCTCAGCCCCGATGGAAACGCCAGTCGGGTCGCATGGTCTTGATGATCATCATCTCGGCAAGGTTCTGGCGGGTGAGCAGGCCGACGAGGACCCCCTCGGAATCGGTGACGGCCAGAGCCACGGCCTGCGGTCCGTGAAGCCGGTCAACTACGGCCTCAAGTGGGGTCGCGCTCCCTATAGTCTCGACCGGCGAGCGCATGAAATCAGTGATTGCCGCCTCACGGTCGTGGCTTTTCAGGGCCGAGAGTATGTCTTCGCGCACAAGGAGGCCAATCGGCTTTCCGAAAGCGTCCACCACCGGGAATTCGTGCTGGGCGGTCGCAAGCAGCGTTTCGATCGCCGCGGCCAAGTTCGCTTCGACCGGAATCGCGGTAAAGCGCGTCTCCATTGCATCGCTCGCGGAAAGCCCGCGCGCCGCCTCGTTGAAGGCGGACATCCGCGCCTCTCCCCCCGCAGCGATATAAACAAAGATCGCAATAAAGATCAGGAGTGGATTGCCAAAAAGGCCGAGAAAGCCGAGTGCAAATGCCAAGATCTGCCCAAGCGAGGCCGCGAGTTGCGTCGCTCTAGCGTTCCCGAGTCTCATCGCAAGGAGGGCATGGAGAACCCGGCCGCCGTCCATTGGGAAAGCGGGGATCATGTTGAAAAGAACCAGGAAAACGTTGACGGCGGCGAGCCGTGCAAGAAGCAAGACGCGTGGATCTTCAATCCGCGTCAAATCGCCGGGCTGGATCGTTCCGACGACGAGGAAGAGAAGAAAGGCGATGACGACGTTCACCAGCGGTCCCGCGACCGCGACCGCGAGTTCCTGCGAAGGTTTCTGTGGCATGCGCGGCATGAGCGCCACGCCCCCGATGGGCAGCAAAATCACCTCCGGCGTCTCGATCCCGAAGCGCCGCGCCATGAGGATGTGGCCGAATTCGTGGAGGACGACACAGGTGAAGATGAGCGCAATGAAAAGCACGCTGTCGCGCGCGGCAGGAAGCCCTCCCTTCTGCCAGGCACTGACTCCGATCCAGGCAAGGAGGAGAAAAAAGGTGAGATGAACCCGCACGGTCGTTGCGCCGAAGCGGCCGATCGTCAGGGACCAGGACATTGGATTTGCTCCATCGCGATTTCACACTGCAAATTATGCGCATGGAAGAGTCAAGGCAAAAAGGTGATATCCGTCAGCCGATCCAGCGAACTTCCGGCGCCTTGCGCGGGACCGGCGGCGGGACGTCTCTCGGATAGCCGACGATGATCGGCGCGACCGGCACACAGCCGGCAGGAAGATCAAGCGCCTTCTTCCCTTCGGGCGTATTGAGGAAGCCCTGGGCGAAGCCGATCCAGCAGGTGCCAAGTCCCATGGCACACGCTACGAGCATCAGATTTTCCGCGGCCAAGGCGCAATCCTCGATAATCCAAGGACCTTGCACCTCTGCAGAAATTAGGATGAGCACGGGCGCGTGGTAGAAGATTTGAAAATTTGGGTCATTGAGCGATGACCGGAAATGGTCCGAATGCGGAGCCGCTGGCATTGTCACGAGCATATGGGACTTGGCGTCACGTGAGATGCGATCGAGCAGGTTCTGATCACGCACGGCTGTGAATGTCCACGGCTGCTGATTTACCGCATTAGGCGCGAGTATGGCGGCGTTGATTAGGCGAAGGATCATTTGCTCGTCGACACCTTGCGTGGTGTATTCGCGAACCGAGCGGCGGCCCGAGATCGCGTCATCGATATCCATCGCGCTATCCTTCCGCAAAGCTGTGCCGATATGTGTTAGCGAATATCTTGCAATCGTGCCTTGCGAGTTGATCCCGGTCAAGTCGCGGGAGCGGACCCGAAATCCAACATGAAATTTCCCACGTGAGATCCTTTAGCAGGCGATCTCGCTTTCTGTCCGGTTCGCCCCGAGTTCCCTGTGCCGCTGGTTCAATCTCCTTATATCAATATCTGCCGAATAGACCGAGAGAGCGCGAGTCCGCAACACCATGACAATCCGGGCGAGACAATTGATCTGCCGCAAGAGTCTACTTGCAGTTGGGATTAGAAGACTAAAGGAGGCGCGGCATACAGCAAAAATGCCGGACATCAACTGCGACAAAGTCTGCTTCGTCATCATTACGGCATGTGGCTTCGACTCGCGTTGAAGCCGCGGTGGCGCGGGACACATTAAGATAGGGGACGCCAAATGCAAGTACCGCTCGAAATCACTTTTGAGAATTCCGAGCCATCGGAGGCCATTCGGTCCGAAGTCGAAAAGCACGCCAAACGGCTGGAAAAATTCTAC
>Ga0224556_1000289_pt1 | contig 12668 bp, 9 predicted proteins | sample 714S315metaG_FD_183007 | JGI IMG/M metagenome (GOLD analysis project Ga0224556, IMG submission 183007) | Peat soil microbial communities from Stordalen Mire, Sweden - 717 S3 1-5 | ecosystem: Environmental > Terrestrial > Soil > Wetlands > Peat | place: Sweden: Norrbotten County, Stordalen Mire...
CAAGCTCAAGTATGATTCGTCGACTTCCAATGGCGCCCGCGATCTGAAGATATATATTCCCGATGCGGTCGATGCCACGCGAACGGTCGAAATCACCTACCGAGTTCGCAATGGCACGCGTTTCTTCGACAGTTACGACGAATTTTATTGGAACGTCACAGGTAACGATTGGCCAGTACCGATCGATCATGCGACTGCAACGGTGCGGTTCCCGCTTGCGGCTTCGGGCTCATTGCGGGCGCAGGCATTTACCGGCGTGTATGGCTCGAGCCAGCGCGATGCCGTCGCCAAAGCGGCTGGGCCGGAAGCAGTTTTTGAGACCAACAATCCGCTGCCTATGCGCGGCGGGTTGACCATTGACGTTTATATTCCAAAAGACATTCTCAAAGAACCCAGCGCGCTGACCAAGTTCTTCTGGTTCATCGGCGGCAATCCGATTGTATTTCTGCCGCTGGTCACGCTGGTCGCGATGTTCTCGCTATGGTGGCTGAAGGGACGCGACCCCGACCCCGGAGTCTCGGTTGCACCCATGTACGCACCGCCGGCGGGCATTTCTCCCGCGGAAGCAGGCACGCTGCTCAACGACAGCATTCATCCCCGCGACATTACATCGACCATCATCGATCTGGCGGTGCGAGGCTACATCAAGATCGAAGAGACGGCGGACAAGGCGCTGGTCTTCACCCACAAAGACTACATCTTTCACCTGCTCAAGCCCCGCGAGCAGTGGGGCAGCGACCTCGCTCCGCACGAGCGCGTGATGCTGGAGAATGTATTCGCCTTGGGACCCGATACGCGGCTCTCCAGCTTGAAGAACCGCTTCTACACCTCCGTGCCCGTCATTCGTCAGGACATTATGGCGGCGCTGAAGACGAAAGGAATCTATCTGCTCGACCCGGATTCGGCCAACGGGTACAGCATTGGCATGGCCGTCGCGATCGTCGTCCCATTTGGCATTTTGCAGTACCTGGGCTGGGCGAACTTTTTCAACTCCGCGCTCTTGCTGGTGGTGTGCGTGCCACTATCAGCGTTAATCTGGTGGCTGTTCGCGCGCGTCATGACAGCCAAGACGGTCAAGGGAGCACGGGTTCGCGTCGAGGTGCTCGGCTTCCAGGAGTTCATGAATCGCGTGGATGGAGAGCGGCTCAAGGTGATGCCGCCGACCACGTTTGAAAAGTTTCTGCCCTACGCGATGGCTCTCGGCGTGGAACACCACTGGGCGCAGGCGTTTTCCGGGATCGTGAAAGATCCGCCGAGCTGGTACGTTGCACCGGGGGGCTACGCGCAGGGCATGGTGTTCAATTCGATTTTATTTTCCAGTTCCATGCATAACATGGCGACGGATATGCATCAGGTATTTGTGTCTGCTCCACGCGCCAGTTCTGGCGGGTCGGGTTTTGGTGGAGGCGGATTCGGCGGTGGTGGCGGGTTCTCGGGTGGGGGTTTTGGCGGCGGAGGTGGGGGCGCGTTTTAAGCTGGAGCTATGATGAAGTCCGTTGGTTGCCTAACTCTCCTGCTCGCTCTGACTGCCGTCGGTCTGCGCGCTCAACAGAGCGAGACTCCTCAACCTCCCTTAACCGTACGCACTACCTTGGTGATGGTTCCGGTCCTGGTGACCAACAAAGCCGGAAAGGTAGTGTTTGGACTCACGGCGGACGATTTCCTGGTCACCGACGACAGCGTTCCGCAGCATGTCACGCTCGATCAGGATACCGACTCGCAGCCGCTGGCCGTGGCCATCGTCGTCCAGACTGGCGGCGCGGGAGCTGGCCATCTCGATGATTACCGGCAACTGGATTCCGTTCTCGACGCACTGATCGGAAACGTCGAGCACCGGGTCGCGCTCATCAGCTTTGACAGTGCGCCGCATCTGCTGACGCCCTTCACCGCGAATACGGCCGATGTTTCCCAACAGCTCGCCAACCTGAGCGCCGGCGATCGGTCTTCAGCTGATCAAGGCGCTGCCATCCTCGATGCAGTGGCATTCGCGGTAGCACAACTTCGAACTCAGCCGGCGAGCTACCGGCGCGCGATTCTGCTGCTCAGCGAAACCATCGACCAGGGCAGCTACACTACGCTCAACGAGGCGCTGCGCCTCATCAGCGACACAAATACGGCCATGTACAGCTTCGCCTTTTCGAGTACGCGCGCCGCCGTCTCGCACGAGGCTTCCAAGTTGAGCAACGACACTCCTGGGCCCGCGCACGGATGCTTCAGCCGCGAGGGCGCCGACGCCGAATATGAAGGTCACTACAGCAAGCAGGTGCTCGACTGCATCAGCCAGCTGGCTCCGCCGGTGCGGCTGGCCACCATGACTTTTCTGGCGGCACGGAATGCGCTGCGCACCAAGACCGCTGAATCCGTCGCGCAACTGACCGGGGGCGAGTACTTTCACTTCCACAATGCCAAGGACCTGAAAGCCAATCTGATCACGGTTTCAAACGACGTGCCGAATTACTATGTGCTGAGCTTCCGGCCAACATCGTCTACGCCCGGCCTGCACGTTCTGCATGTCGAGACCAAGGATCGCTCGCACCTGCTGGTGAAGGCGCGGCGCGAATACTGGATCGACGACGATTCCGCGCACTGAGGGGCTGGATGCCGCCCCCCTTTCAAAACATTAGTGAAAGAAAAAAGGGCCGCGAGCAGATCGCGGCCCATGTAGTTGCTCGGAAGATTTTATTGCTCGCCGGCGGAGACGTTGCTGCCCCAGAGAGCATTGCTCCCCCACAATGCATTGCTACCCCATAATGCGTTGCTACCCCAGAGGGCGTTACTCCCCCACAACGCGTTGCTGCCCCAGAGAGCGTTCGATCCCCAGAGAGCATTGCTTCCCCACAGTGCGTTACTGCCCCACAGGGCATTGCTGGCTGAGACCGAACTGCTCGCGGACACGTTCGCCGAGCCAGTTCCGGTGACGAACTGCGAAGCTCCCCAGACCGACGCGTTCGACCATGTGGAGGCAGTATTCCACACAGCGGAAGAGTTGTCGGTAAGGTACACGTTGTTGGTGCTCGAATTGAAGGTTGCAATCGGCGACATCGCGGTTCCGGTCGCGACCGCAGTGCTGTTCAGGGCAGCTTCGACATCCACGTAGCCGGCCCCGACCGTGAAGACGTCATATTGATCGGTGTAAGTGATACCGGTGGTGGGATCGGTTGTGCTGCTGGACTGCGGGAAGGTCTTGTAGGCCGTCAACATCAGCCGGGCTTTGACTTGATCCGGAGTGAGACGCGGACTCTTCTGCAACAGGTCGGCGACGACTCCGCTGACGATGCCCGTCGCCATGCTGGTTCCACTCAGCGTGAAGTAGCTGGAAGAAGAAGCGCTGCTGCCGCCGTTGACGTAGTAGCTGTAAGGCACCTGGTTGCCGGGAAGTTCGTTAAAGAGAGTCGAATTCGGCGCTTCCAGCGAGGTCAGCAGGTTGCCGGGCGCAACGATGTCCGGCTTCACGACCGCGTCAACCACGGTCGGGCCTTTGGAGCTGTAGCTGGCGATCAGGTCGTCCGTGCGCTCGGGCGTGCCCATGGGCTTCATTGCACCCACGGTAATCACATACGGATCGTTGCCGGGCGAGGTCACCGTGGCGTAGCCATCGGTAGGCTGATAGCGCCCGTTATTTCCCGCCGCCACGACGACAACGATGCCAGCCTTCCAGGCCTGCTCGACTGCCTGACACAGCGGATCCAGCGTGTAAGTCTCATACACCGCTCGGCCCAGCGACAGGTTGATCACGCGAATGTTGTATTGGGATTTCAGCGCGATCGCCTGGTCGATCGCCGCGATCACCAGGCTATCAGTTCCCTCGCCGTTCTGATCGAGTACGCGCAGGTTGATGATGCTCGCGCCGGGGGCAATCCCCTTGAAAGTCTTAGTGTAGAAAAAACCGGTGGAACTGAGGCCATCGCCCGCGATCAGGCCTGCAACGTGAGTGCCGTGTCCGTATTGGTCACTGGCAGACGAGTTTCCCGGCACGAAGGACTGCGCATACGCAACGCGCGAGAAAGGCAGAATACCCATGTTGAGATCGGGGTGACTGCTCACGCCGCTGTCAATCAGCGCTACACCGATGCCTGCTCCGGTATAGCCCGACTGCCAGGCAAACGGTGCGTTCACTGCCACGGCAGCGTTGCTGAGCGACGGCGACAGTGGCCGATCCGTACTGATGTAGACGACGTTCGACTGATTCGAGAGGCTCTGTATGCTGTTGCCATCGAGCAGAGCGACCACGCCGTTAATCAGCGGTAGTTGCCCCAGAATCGTGCCGGCTAGGTTGGCAACGTCATTTACCGCGCAGTCAACCAGGCCGAGCAGGCCGCCGCAGTTCGCCTGCTGCGCACCTGGCGGCGTCGTTCCGGGCGCATATTGCACGATCACCTGCACCGGCGTGCTCGATGTATAGCCTTGCAGTTCCGGCGAGAGTTTCGGGTTTTGGGCATGGGCCACCGTTATCGTGGCCGTAACGATCAACAGCAAAAGCAATAACTTCTTCATAATCCCCCACTTCTCAAGCGCCCACAGGCGCGTAACTCTCCCCAAGTGACCTCTACTTGTGCAGGTCCAGGTCCAAAAGCGTTGCGCGATATGCTTTATTTATCAATCAGTTAGGTGAGATCGCCGTGAAACTCAACGGACAGTTTGTCCCACACCCGGGCGATGGGACAAGTTGTCTCAGTTGGCAGGTCGAATCGTAATCGGGCTCCCGGTCTCGTCTTAAGGGATTCCCTGTGGGCTTTGATCGGGGATTTTACGCAGCTAACTGGTTGATTTATCTGGAGGAAACCATGGTAACCAAGCAGACCGCTTTTGGGCGGACAGGCTCCCGCAGTTCGTTGAAAATTTAAGCACTTATCATGTCGTGGGTTCGATCCATTGGCGCACGTGCGTTTATCGCAGGCATGGCCCTGACGGCGTGTGCCTGCTTTGTGCCCGCATTCTTTCATTGGCAATCGAGCGATCCCGTCAAGTTTGTCTGCTACTTGATTGCGGCGCTTCTCGCGTCGTCGCTAAAGGTGGTACTGCCCGGCGTTGAGGGCACCCTGTCGGTGAACTTCCTTTTCACTCTGCTGGGCATCTTGGAACTGAGCCTTCCTGAGACCCTGATGATCGGACTCGCCAGTACGCTGGCGCAGTTTTATTGGCGGCCGGCACGGCAGTTGAAGCTGGTTCAACTGCTATTCAATCTGTCCCAGGTCACGGTGTCGAGTGCGGTAGCGTACGGCGCTTACAAGCTGATGGTGATTTATGTCTTGCACGCTCCCGGACCGCTTGCCCTGCTGGTGGCAGCGATTACGCATTACGCCTGCAACACCGCGGCGATGTCGACCATCATCGGGCTGACCGAGGATAAGCCAATCCCCAAGGTGTGGACCGAGATCTATCTGTGGTCGTTCCCGTATTACATGGTGGGAGCGGCGGCAGCCGGCTTAGTCAACTTCTTGAACAAGCATATCGGATGGCAGTCGTCTCTTCTCATTCTGCCGCCGATTTATCTGATGTACCGGTCCTATCGCCTGTACCTCGGCAAGCTGGAGGCCGAAAAGCAGCACGCCGAGCAGGTGTCCAGCCTGCACCTGCGAACCATCGAAGCACTCGCGCTGGCTATCGAAGCCAAAGACGAAACTACCGGCGAACACCTGCAGCGGGTGCGGGTCTATGCCATGGAACTGGCCAAGGAACTGCGCTTGAACGAGGACGAAACCGAGGCTCTACGGGCCGCCTCGGTGCTGCATGACATTGGCAAGCTGGCGGTGCCGGAGCACATTATTTCGAAGCCGGGGAAGCTGACGCCGGAAGAATTCGAGAAGATGAAAATCCATCCTATTGTCGGGGCGGAGATTCTGGAGCAGGTCGATTTTCCGTATCCGGTGGTGCCGATCGTGCGCGCACACCACGAAAAATGGGATGGCAGCGGATATCCGAACGGGCTGGCTGGAGAAGAAATCCCGATCGGGGCGCGGATTCTGGCAGCGGTCGATTGCCTCGACGCGCTGGCCTCGGACCGGCAATACCGCAAGGCGCTGCCGCTGGACGAGGCCATGGCCAAAGTAGTGGCGGATGCGGGCAAGAGCTTTGACCCGAAAGTGGTGGCGATTCTGCGGCGGCGTTACATCGAACTGGAGAAACTGGCCAACGCACAGCCGCCGCAGGCTCCGCCAAAATTATCGACCGACATTAAAGTTGAGCGAGGATTGGCTCCAGCAGCGGGATTCGCGGAGTCGGCTGAGCCCGATGCGGGGGCTGCGAATTCGAGCGCAGGCTTGCTGGAGTTGATCTCGGCGGCGCGGCAGCAAGGTCAGGAAATCCTCGACCTCAGCCGCCAGACTGGCTCGTGCCTGAGCACCGCAGACATTCTTTCGCTGCTCGCGGTGCGCCTAAAACGACTGGTGCCACACGCCTCGATGGCCGTGTATCTGCCCAAGAACGGTTCGCTCGCGGCCGAGTTTGTGAGCGGAGAAAACTTCCGCCTGTTCTCTTCGCTGAGGATTCCCGACGGCGAAGGCCTCTCGGGTTGGGTCGCGCAAAATCATAAAGCAATCTTGAACGGCAATCCGTCGGTCGAGCCGGGCTATCTGAATGATCCCACGAAGTACAGCACGCTGCGTTCCGCGCTGGCCGTTCCCTTGGAAGGAACCACCGGAGTGGCGGCGGTGCTGGCACTGTATCGCGCCGATCAGGACGCGTTTACCGCAGAGGATTTGCGCGTCGTCGAGGCGATTGGCACGGGTCTGGGAGCGGCCATCGAGAACGCGGCCAAGCAAAAGGCTTCGGCAATCGGCGCGGGATCGGGACGCTAACCTCTGCACTAAGCAGCCTTAGATGAATCTGCTGCCTTTTCAGTGAGCCGCGAGAGTGTGTTTTTCGCTTCCTGCATAGCGACGATTTTCATGTTCTGCTTACTCCAACTCGAAGCTCACCCACTGCAGCCCGCCATCGCGCTCGACCTGCAGCACGACAGCATCGCCGCTCTTTAGCGCTCCCACCGCCGTGCGCAGCGTATCCATGGAATCGATGGATGTGATGTTGAGCTGGTGGATGATGTCGCCTGCCTGTAAGCCGGTGTCAGGCATGATCAGGTCGGCGGCACGGCCTACCACCACGACTCCGGAAGGAATTCGCAGGTCGCCAAGGCGGGAGCTCAGGTCGGGGGTGAGATCGATGGCCAGAACCCCGAGGCGGGGAATCAGGCTGTTATCGGGATTGACCGCGTCGAGAAGCTCGTCCATGTGATCATGCTGCTCGATCGCCGGTACGTAGAGAGTTTTCTTTTCGGTGCCGCGCAGGACCTCCAGCTTGACGACCTGATCGGGACGGTGCAGGTACAGGGCGGAGGAAAGCGAGGGCAAGGTTTCAATGCGACGGTCGTCGGCGGTGAGGATGATGTCCTGAATCTTGAGCCCAGCCGCGGCAGCGGGGCCGCCGGGTTTCACGTCGTCCACCACGACGCCCCAGTGCTGCGAGAGATGCAGACCTTCCGCCAGGGTAGGAGTAATCTCCTGCGCCCCGGCGCCAATCTCGACGTGATGAACGTGTCCATATTTGCGCAGGCTGTGGTAAACGAAATCGACCACACGCGCCGGAATGGCGAAGCCCAAGCCCTCGCTGCCTCCGCCTTGCGAGAGGATGAAGGTGTTGATCCCCAGCACGACGCCGTTCATATCCACCAGCGGCCCTCCGCTGTTGCCGGGATTGATGGGAGCGTCGGTCTGCAGGTAAGTGAGCGCCTTGCTGGGATCGGGCTGGCGGGCGAGCGCACTCACCACGCCCATGGTCACCGAATTCTGCAGACCTTCCGGGCTGCCGATGGCGAACACGAGTTGCCCGACGCGGGGCCGCTGCGGGCTGACGAGGGGAAGCGTGGGCAGATCGGTCTCGTCTATTTTTAGGAGAGCAAGATCAGTTTCCTTATGCTGGCCGACGAGGCGAGCTTCCAGGATGCGGCGCTTCCCGACCGGCACCTGGCTAGTGGAGTCGCCCATGGGCAGCGGCAGGGCGACGCGGATGCGTTGTGCGCCTTCGACCACGTGTGCGTTGGTCATGATGTAGCCAGTCGAGTCAACGATTACTCCCGAGCCGACCGCGTGCTGGCGGACAATAAGAGCAGTCTGGGACCGGTCGTCCTCGCGCTCGTGGAGCGGCCCGTATCCGGTCACGAGAATCTGCACCACCGCAGGCGAAACCCGCGCAGCCAGACTTTCCAGCGCGCTGTTGAGCTGGACTAGAACTCCGGGAGGCTCAGCGGATTTAGCCTCGGCGGCAGCGGGGCTGGCTTTTTTCTGCGCGGGCTCCTGCGCCGCGGGCTTTTGGGAGATTTGTGCCCATGCGCCCGGCCGGGCGGCGCCAAGCAACGTTGCGCAGAGAAACAGGGGAACTACGATCCGGAAAACGGGACTGCGCAGAGCAAGGTCTGTGGCCTTCCGAGCCTCGAATGATTTCGCCATGCGAATACCGCTCCTGCACGTTAGATCGAGAAACGTAGTATTAGGACGCCTATTAAAACACTATCACGCGAGTTTCGGACTCGCTGTAAAGGTCCGTCAAGCCGCTCAAGGGCCCTCCGGAAAGGGCTTTCCCGCCAGGGGGGAACCTAGTTGCTACCGTTAACGAATGGGTTATCAGGCTTTTACGCGGGTGCCTTTCGTGATATAACCGCCCCTGAGCACAAAAAGCGGGCCTGCGCCCCGCCAGGAGCTTGATTTGACGACGTTGGCCCGATTCGCAGACGAGCAACAGACAACAGGCCAGCCTAGAGGAGGTACCGTGGGCGAAGAAGCACGGACCGGAAAACGGTTCCCGCTGGAATTGCCGATCAAGATACATAAGGGCGAAACTGGCGGAGACGCCAAGGGAATAACCGGGAATCTGAGCGCGGCGGGCGTTTACATCCGCGCCGATTCCTCGATGGAGATCGGATCGCCCGTGGAATTTGAAATCACGCTGCCCCCGGAGATGACGGGCGGTCAGGAAAATGTGACCATCCAGTGCAAGGGGCGGGTGGTGCGCGCCGACGCGACCGGCGAAGGCGGAGAAGGCCGGGGCGTGGCCTGCGTGATCGATTCATACGAGTTCGTGAGGAACTCTTAACCCTTTTGCAGCGGATTTTCTGGGAGCGTTGACAACATGCTCAAACTGATTCTGGCCGATAACCAGGCAATCTTCCGGGCGGGCATCGCCAAGGTGCTCGCGGTGGAAGATGAGATGCGCATTGTGGCTCAGGCTCAGACGCCTGAACAGATGTTCATGGCACTCGACAAGTTCCGGGCCGCGGTGCTGGTAGCGGCGGCTGGGTTCCACAACGACTTTGCCGCGATCGTGCTGGCGGCCAACAAGGCGAAGACGCGCGTGATTGTTCTGGCCGATACCGGCGAGAGCGCGCAGCGCCACATGTCGAACGGCGCGCACGGCGTGGTTTATCGCAACGTAACCAGCGCGGCGCTGGTTGACTGCGTGCGCAAAGTCGCGCGCGGCGAAACCTGGGTGCAGGACGTCGCCGTGCCCAGCGAACTCACCGAAAATGATATGGTCGGCCTGCGCGTGCGCGATCGCCTGACCGCGAAAGAACTGCGCATTGTGGCCTTGATCGTTCAGGGATATAAAAATAAAGAGATCGCCACGCAGCTGGGGACGACCGAGCAGGTCATCAAGAATTATCTGCGCAACGTGTATGACAAGATCGGCGTTTCGGACCGGCTGGAGCTCGCGCTGTTCACCATCCACCATCGCATTCTGAACGAAGCCGCAGCCGCGACCACGACGGGCGTCGTGCCGCAGCCGCCGGCGGGGGTTGCGCAGTAGACTCAGCTTCGTGAATCAGGCCGCTTACGGGCGGCCTTTTTCTTTTGCTTCTCAGTCACTTCGCGGCCGCACGGGTGTTCATCGCGACCGGCACTGGATCCTGGTCGAACCGCGCGACCCCCAACTTGACCATCAGGCCGAGGCTGCTGAAAAGCTCGGCAGTGGGCCGCGAGATGGCAACATTCGAAAACAGGACTAGGGCGAAAACGTCGCGTGAGCGCAGCAGCCCTCCGAAACCCACCACTGACTTTATGCCAGCCTCGCGAACGAAATCCTGGGCGGGCACGTAGGGGCTGCCCAGGGCTTCCGCAACATAAAAGACCTTGAAGTTGGCCTTCTCCTGGTCCAGCATCAGAGGAGCATCGGCCGTCGCCAGCGAGTGCGCGCTAAGTCCCATCTGAAGGAGCAGTTGCGCGATCATGGGCGCCTTTTTGATCGCGTTCTCATTGGGCAAGGGAATCGCGCGGTGACCTGTCGATTGCGACGGCAGGTTCCATTCCGGCCGATCCCCGGCGGTCGCCAGCAGAACCAGGCACTTCATCTCCGGCGTCTCGGTGCCTCCTAGACTGGCGCGGGCAACCTGGCGGAGCTCCTCATTCAGCGAGCCGTAGGAGCGGGTCTGGAAGAAACGCACCAGCGCGCAGGCATTCTTGCTCGATTCTTTCGAAACCAGATTCTCATACAGATAGCGAACGATGCGGCCGGACGCTCCCTCCATGTTGCTGGATTCAGCGGTCAACGTTCGCAATCGTGCACTCAGTTCCATCATCTCGTGGACGGTGAAGTCATCGAGGGAGAAGCGTCTGGAAACTTGCTTGGTGCTTGCTGGGGGCATTCCGTTCCTCATCGTAGACCACTGTTGGGCACAGGATGTAGGGCCATATAGAATCAGGCTTAATTTCTTGCGCGGCGAGTTCCGTTTTGAAACCGAGCCGTGGGGGGTTTCAGAAGGCTCGACCGCTCGCTACGCGCCCGGAAGCAAGCCAGAAACTCCTGCACGAACATGCCGCAGCGAATCGTCGTACAGCTGCATCTATTGTTTATGGAATTCCGACAGCTTGGACGATCCGGTTTGAAAGTTCCAGTGTTGAGTTTTGGCACAGGCACGTTTGGCGGCGGCACCGAGTTCTTTAAAGCGTGGGGTGCGAGCGATGTGGCCGAGGCTACGCGCCTGGTGGACATCTGCCTCGACGCGGGCGTGAATCTATTCGATACCGCGGATATTTATTCCGACGGGCTTTCCGAGACCATTCTCGGGAAGGCGATTGCCGGGCGCCGAGAAAAAGTCCTGATCTCAACCAAAGCAACTTTCCGCATGGGGCCGGGCCCCAACGATCTGGGATCGTCGCGCCATCACTTGATTCAGGCCTGCGAAGCCAGCCTGCGGCGGCTCGGGACCGACTACATCGACATCTATCATCTGCATGGCTTCGACGCGCTCACGCCGGTCGAAGAGGTTCTGAGCACGCTGAATGATCTGGTCACGAGCGGGAAGGTGAGATACATTGCCTGCTCGAATTTTTCTGGCTGGCACCTGATGAAGTCGTTATCCGCCTCGGATCGTTATGGCTGGCCGCGCCACGTTGGCCACCAGGTCTATTACTCTCTGATCGCCCGGGAATACGAATGGGAACTGATGCCGCTGGGCCTCGATCAGGGAGTGGGCGCGCTGATTTGGAGTCCTTTGGGATGGGGACGGCTCACGGGAAAAATTCGCCGCGGCCAGCCGTTGCCGGCGCAAAGCCGGTTGCACAAAACTGCCGATATGGGCCCACAGGTTTCGAACGAGCATCTCTACAAGGTTGTCGACGCGCTGGATGAAGTTGCAAAAGAATGTGGCAAGAGCGTGCCGCAGGTCGCACTGAACTGGCTGCTGCAACGGCCCACGGTGTCGACGGTAATTTTCGGAGCGAGGAATGAAGAACAGTTGCGCCAGAATCTGGATTCGGCAGGATGGAATCTTACGTCGGCGCAAGTCGCGAAGCTCGACCGCGCCAGCGACGTGACGCCGATTTATCCCTACTGGCATCAGCGCCAGTTTTTGGAGCGGAATCCCTTGCCGACTTCATCCAGCGGGAAGGCCGCGGTCTAGCGTGTTGCTTGTCAGCGTTGTCCCGTAGGTTCGCCGAGGACTAAAGAGGAAAGCATGTCGCGCGTGTTCATCACAGGTTCTTCCGACGGGCTGGGTCAAATGGCTGCGCACCTTCTCATCGAACAAGGCCACAGCGTAGTGCTGCATGCTCGCAACCAGAGGCGCGGGCAGGAGGCGATGTCGGCCGTTCCCGGAGCGGAGACTGTAGTCATCGGCGATTTGACGAGCATCGCTCAGACTCGCAAAGTGGCGGAACAGGTGAACGTGCTTGGAGCCTTCGATGCGCTGATCCATAACGCGGGAATTGGCTACCGCGAGCCTCGGCGCATCGCCACCGAAGATGGTCTGCCGCATTTATTCGCGGTAAATACTCTCGCGCCTTACATTCTGACGGCACTTATCAAGAGGCCGAAACGCCTGGTCTACCTGAGTTCCGGCCTGCACCGGGACGGCGATGAGAGCCTGCAGGATCTTACGTGGGAGGATCGCGCGTGGCAGGGACAGCAGGCTTACTCCGATACCAAGCTGCATGATGTTCTTCTGGCGTTCGCAGTGGCGCGCCACTGGCCCGAAGTTTTCTCGAATGCCGTGGAACCCGGCTGGGTGGCTACAAAAATGGGCGGACCGGGAGCTACTGACGACCTCGATGCCGGCCATCGCACGCAAGTTTGGCTAGCGGTAAGCGACGATCCGGCGGCCACGGTCACAGGCGAGTACTTCTATCACATGGGGCTGCGCACGCCGATCCCGGCCACCCGCGATTTCGCACGGCAGGAAGCTT
>Ga0224556_1000291_pt1 | contig 12586 bp, 11 predicted proteins | sample 714S315metaG_FD_183007 | JGI IMG/M metagenome (GOLD analysis project Ga0224556, IMG submission 183007) | Peat soil microbial communities from Stordalen Mire, Sweden - 717 S3 1-5 | ecosystem: Environmental > Terrestrial > Soil > Wetlands > Peat | place: Sweden: Norrbotten County, Stordalen Mire...
CCGCCTGTTTCGTCGTACCAGAGAGAGGTTGAGGACCAAGGCTCTGGAAATCTCACGCTGAATCACTTTCGGTGGAGATCGTTCCACCAACCATCGATACGGCCTAAACCTCGACCATGATTCTTTTATGCGAACATCCCACCTCGCGCGGGATGCGAGAGCGCCCAATCAGTCCTGCGGTCTAGCTTGCGCCGACCAGGGGCACCCGCGGGCTGCTCTCGATGCGAACGATCTCTGGATATCCCACTTGCGTGCGCAGCATCCAGTAGAGTCGTACGGCTAACTTGCGCGCCGCTGCCACTTTCGCCACTCCCTTCGGCTTCTGATGACAGCGATGCAGATACTGCTTGCGATATCCGGGATCGAAGCGCACCGCAATCTGTGCCGCTTCCACCAGCAACGAACGCAGCATGCAGTTGCCTTGCTTGCTGATTGCGCCCAGCTTCTGCCGTCCGCCCGAACTTTCCTCGCGCGGAATCAATCCCAGATAACTCGCCACCTGCTTGCCTCGGGGAAAGCGGCTTACGTCGCCGATGGTCAACACAAACGCCAGAGCCGTGTTCGGACCGACTCCCGGTTGCGTCATCAGCAGCTTGGCCTGCGGGTTCTCCTCGGCGGTTTTCTGCACCGCCGCGTCCAGTGTGCCGACCTGCTGGTTCAACATCCCGAGCAGCCCCAGCAAATCTTCCCGCCGGCACGACGCCCACGGTTTCAACGGCAGTTCCCGAAGCATCTTCTGTCCCGCCTGGCTCCACAGCGTGCGCTTCTTCTGCATCCCCTTATTCATGGAAAGGTGTTGCAGTTCGTTTTTGACTCGGCTTCGGATCTCCACCAGTTTGTGCCGATGCAGCACCAACTGCCGCAGATCGCGCTGCTCTCGATCTGGGTTCCACAACTTCGGAAACCGGCCTTCCACCACCAGTTTCAGAATGTGGGCCGCATCCCGCTTGTCCGTCTTCTGCTTGCGCACATAACTGGCCCGGATCTGCGCCGCATCTCCGATCCAGATCTCGTGTCCCAAGTCCTCGACCAGTTCGATGAACCATTGACTGTTGCCCGTCGCTTCCATGCCGATCAGTACCGGCGCCACCAGTTGCTGATAAAACACTTTGGCGTCACCACTGGCATGCACCAGTTTCTGCTCGCCGGTTTCCCCCGTCTCGCTGTCCAGCCAACTCACTTGTTGCCAGCTGGGATGGAAATCACATCCTATAATCATCATGCGAAGGCTCCTTCCTCCCCAGAAGCCTTAGTCCTCAAACCAAGACTACCGGGTTGATCGAGCCTTCGTTCTTATCCAATCAATCCTAACGCCGCGTTTTGCGCGGCGTTAGGGTGGGTTCAGGCGTTAAGGTGGGCCTTTCCCGAATCCAAACCCAAAATTCCGCCAACCGCATATTGCCCCCGAGTGCCAACGCTCCGCCCCGTACCCCTGTGCTAGTATGACCCGTTGGACCGGGCCCCGAGCCCGCGCCCACTGCAACCCCGCGGTGCGACGATGACGGTGTTCCCATGAAAGATACCCTCGGAGTCCTCTTGGCTGGAGGCGCCGGCGAGCGCCTTTACCCCCTCACGCGCGATCGCGCCAAGCCCGCCGTCACTTTTGGCGGCATTTACCGCATCATCGACGTCACTCTCTCCAACTGCGTCAACTCCGGTCTGCGCCGCGTTTACATCCTCACCCAGTACAAGGCGCTTTCCCTCAACCGCCAGATCCGCGAGGGCTGGAACATCTTCGGCCGCGAAATCGGCGAGTTCATCGAGATCCTCCCGCCCATGAAGCGCGTCAGCGACAACTGGTATATGGGCACCGCCGACGCCGTTTACCAGAACATCTATTCCATCGGCTCCGAGCAGCCCAAGCACGTCCTCATTCTCTCCGGCGACCATATTTACAAAATGAACTACGGCCGCATGCTCAAGCAGCACAATGATTCCGCCGCCGACGTCACCGTCGCCACCCTGCTCACCGAACCCGCCGAATGCCGCCACTTTGGCGTGGTCGATATCGACCATGAAAGCCGCATCGTCAACTTCATCGAAAAGCCCCAGGAAACCCCGATCCGCTCGCCCTACGACGCCACCAAGATTTCCGCCTCCATGGGCATTTATATCTTCAATACCGACGTGCTCATTCCCGTCCTCCTCAAAGACGCCGAGGATGCCACTTCGAGCCACGATTTCGGCAAAGACATTCTTCCCAGAATGCTCGGCGACTATCGCGTCTTCTCCTTCAATTTTGTCGACGAAAATAAGAAAGAAGCGCTCTATTGGCGCGACGTAGGCACCCTCGAGGCCTACTACGAAGCCAACATGGACCTGGTCTCGGTCTCTCCCGTCTTCAATCTTTACGATGAGCACTGGCCCATCCGCACTCACCAGCGCCAATATCCCCCGGCCAAATTCGTCTTTGCCGGCCCCTCGCGCAAGGGTCACGCCCTCGATTCGCTCGTTTCAGGCGGTTGCATCATCTCCGGTGGCGAGGTCAAAAACTGCGTCCTTTCGCCCGACGTCCGCGTCAATTCCTTCACCGAAATCGAAGACAGCATCCTGTTCTCGCACGTGAATGTCGGCCGCAACTGCCGCATCCGCAAGGCCATCATCGACCGCGACGTCCATATCCCCGAAGGCACCACCGTCGGCTACGACCTCGACGCCGACCGCGAGCGCTACTTCGTCACCGACAGCGGCATCACCGTCGTCACCCGCGACTATTCCCTCTTCGAAAATCCCATAACAGTCGACTATTTCACCAGCGAATAGGCAAGTGACGGCACCTTCAGTCGCCCAACCCCATCTTCTTCAGAAGTTCGACGCATCTTGCATCCCCCCGCAAGCCGTCTGCCTCCGGGTTGACCTTTAACGACGTCAGCGCAGGATCATGCTGCTGATATGCCTTTTCGAGCCAGGCAAATGCCCGCTCTTTTTCGCCGACGACCGCATAGGCAAACCCAAAGTCAGCCGGCGAAACGTAACGCTTGCTCGAAGTTTGGTTTTCCCGTTCCAGTTCCTCCAGAATCTTTAGCCCCCCGGCGCGATTGCCAGAAAGCGCCTCGACCTCGGCGGCGTTCCATAAGCGCTCGGGGTCGCCTTCCGCAGTAGACCGGTTGGTTATCTGCATGGCTTCTCCATACATTCCCTTGAACATGTATGCGGACGCGAGAATCGTCCAGCCAATGCTGTGGCCCGGAATCCCAAGGCCGGTAGCGATTGCGTCATCGTAGCGCCGCGCGTAATAGAAATTCTCTTCCAGACCTTCGCTGTTCATGAGCGACAGCGGATCGAGCACCTGCGCCCGCCGGAACTCCGCCTCGGCTCTGTCGAATTTCCCCATCGCCATGTAGTCCAGACCCGCCCAGTGATGCGCCTCGGCGTAATTCGGCTGCAGCTCAATCGCGCGCCGGAACTCCTGCTCCCCACCCCGCCAGTCCCATTCGCACGTAAACTTCAGCAGTCCCAGCGTGGCGTGCGCCTGCGCCAGGTTGGGATCGATTGCAAGCGCCCGCTGCAACGCTGCCTTGGCGCGCGGCAGCGCTTCGCGGGGAGACATTTGTGCGTTCACCGCCATCACCGTATAGGCGTCCGCCAAGCCCGTATAGGCCAGTGCATAATTCGGATCATCCTTCGTCGCCCGCTCGAAAAGCCCCGCGCTTTCTTGCATGTCGGCCAGGTCGCGCTTACTCCACAGATATCTTCCCTGCAGATAGAGATCGTGCGCCTCCGGGTTTTTCGTGTCGAGCCTGGTCGACCGGAAGCTCCCCGGCACCGGAACCCGTAGCGCCTGCGCCGTTTCCTCCACAATTTCCCGTTCCGATGCCAGCAGGTCGGCGGCCCGGGTGTCATACGCTTTCGACCACAAATGATACCCGTTGCGCGTATTGATCAACTGCACATTGATGCGCAATCCTTCGTCCGACTGGCTGATGCTTCCTTCCAGCAGCGCCCCGGCGTCCAGCGCTTGTCCGATCTTCCGCACGTCTTCCGATTTGCCCCGAAATTGAAATGCGGACGTCGCCGCCACCACTCGTAGCCCCTCCAGCTGCGCCAGGCCTGTCGTCAGTTCCTCGGCGATTCCATCACTCAGATATTCTCCCGCCGCACCGGCATTCAGGTTCAAAAATGGCAGCACCGCAATCGATGCGGCAGTGCCTGCAGTCCGGCCCCGCACGCGCACATAAAGGACCGATGCGAGAGCGATTGCACATATCAGAATCAAACCGCCCGCTGCCGCCCGGCGCAGGGAACGCTTCTTTCCCCTGGCTGATTGCACGCCCCCTGCTTCTACGGTCTCCAGGATTCCGTCCGCAGGCACCGCCATAGCCGTCCGCTCCCGGAAAACTGGCGCATAGCCTCCTTTGGGCAGATCGATGATGATGGCATCGTTCATCCCGGGTCCGGCGTAGTACTCCGAGAGCCGCGAGCGCAGCCGCCGCGCTTCCGCACGCACGATCGGGTCGCTGCCAGGATCGTAATCCGCGGCCCGCTCAAAAACCTCAAGTCCGATTACATACTCCTTAACCGATTCGGCCCGGCCTTCCAGCATCCGCTGCACGACAAAACTCAGGAACCGGCTGTGGCGCGGTGCCTTCCGAAAGATCGGCGAAGCCAGGATTCTCGCCAGCTCGGCCTCAACCTCGTGGGATTGCCTCGACGATGGGATCGCTGAGCGGTTCTCCGCCACCTCACCAGCGGCGCCTCTTTGCAGTGCCGATGGCGCGTCCGCGGAACCAGGAGGATCGAAGACCTCTTCCTGCATATGTGGCGCACCCCAAGATGGTAAGGGAAGGGCAGGAAAGCAACCCGCAGTATAGCCCCGTTCAAATCGGTCGGCAATCGCCCACGTTGGGTAATCCCGTCCTCGCCACCAACAACACTATCTTGTCTTATCAATAACTTAGCCGCGGCGCTACGGTAGCATCACCGCATGCTACTTGTGCCCACCAGCTTCCGGCCACATACTCCGGCCACAAGAACGCGGTCCGGTGTAACGGGCCGCGAAGCACGCTCCGTTGAGTTGTCCGGCACCAGGTTCCACTGTAGTGCGTTTAGACAGATCGACCTTTATATTCCGGCCGCACGGCCTTTCTCGATCTTTGCGGATGCTCTTTGCGAACTTTGCGGTTAAAAGCTTCCTTTCGGCCGCATCTTCGCAGTCAAGGGATAAGGGTCGGTAGTTTCGGCGCACTACACCAGCGAAGATTGGGCATTTTCGTATTGCATATCAGGAGGAGATCTATGCGCATCACTCGAATTGACGTTGCCAGAATGGCTCCGTCCAGCAATGGGGCGAAGTCGTTTCTCAGGCTCTCGCAATGGGTACTTTTTGGGGTGGCAGCGGCTTCGTTTGCGTTCGCCCAGCCTGAAATCAAAAAGGTCAGCACGATAACGACCCAGCAGTTCCAGACAATCACCATCACCGGAAGCGGTTTTGGTAAGCAAGCGCCCTACACTGGCGACTCCAATTACATCAGCTTTGAGGATACGACAGGCTCTCCCGGATGGCAGGGCGGCTATGATGGCTGCCTGCTCGGCTTCTGCACCACCGACACGGTTACTCTCATCGTGAATTCCTGGACCAACACGAAGATCGTCCTGGGCGGCTTTTCCGGAGGTTGGGGAGGGGCTCCCCCCTACAATTACGTCCTCAACAAAGGCGACAGTGTACAGATCAGCGTCTTCGATGCCCAGACAGCGAGCGGGCCTGCCCAAGTCACGGTCACCGTTAGCGCAGAGAAAACCACCACTACGCTTGCCTCAACTCCGAATCCCTCCACCGTCGGCGCAGAGGTGACGTTTACCGCCACCGTATCCTCCAGCGCCGGTTCCCCGCCCGACGGAGAAACCGTTTCCTTTATGCAGGGAAAAACCACACTCGGAACCGGAACTCTAAGTGGAGGTTCGGCCACCTTTACCACTTCAACCCTCAAGACCGGGACTGACTCGATTGTTGCGGTCTACCCCGGCGATTCCGACTTCCTTACCAGCAAATCGAAACCTGTCAAGCAGGTGGTCCAATAACATCGCGTGGAGACGGGGCTTGCCCCGTCTCTGCCTGCTTCAGTGAGGAATTGTTCTCCAATGGTCCATCTTGTCTAATATGTATAAAATAGATAAACTGGCTATATGAAATCGGTTTCCGCCACCGCTGCCAAGCAAAAGTTGGCTGCGCTCCTCGACGCGGCCCAGCGCGAACCCGTGCTCATTCGCCGGCAGAACCGGGATGTCGCGGTGGTAATGTCGGTAGGGGAATACGACCGCATTCGCGGCGCGAACGAGGACGAGTTCGAACGATTCTGCGATCGCGTCAGCGCCAAGGCAAAGGCCCGCGGACTCACTAAGAAAGTCCTCGCCGAGCTACTGAAACACTGATGCGCACCCGCCAGCGCGTCGTCGTTGACACGAACGCCTTGGTTAGCCGCCTTCTTGTGGCGGATTCGATCCCCGGTCAGGCCGTGCGCGAGGCTAGGCGAAGGGGAACCCTCCTGGTCTCCGAACCCACGATGAAGGAGCTGGCCGACGTCCTCGCCCGTTCCAGATTCGATCGCTATGTCAGCATCGAGGATCGTAAGCAGTTTCTGCGACTGCTTGCCCGCGTGGCCGAGTTCGTGCCGATTGTGAATCAGGTCCGCGAGTGCCGCGACCCGAAGGACGACAAGTTCTTAGAGGTGGCGCTGAACGGCAGGGCTGACGTGATTCTGACCGGCGACCGCGATCTCCTCACGCTGCACCCGTGGCGGGACATCGCGATTCTGTCACCGCCAGATTATTTGCAGCGCCCGTAGCTACTTGGATCGCGCGCCTCAGGTCCGGAAGCGTCGATAACGAAACGGCTCAACGGCGGCCTTCATTGATCAGGTCTTTGATCTTGAGCCCGCGCAGGGAGAGATTGTGGCGTTTGCCAAAATCGGCTAGCCGTCCGGCTCGTTTCGCGTCTATCTCATTCTGTTTTGCCAGCAACTGGTCAGCTTCAAGAGCCCATTCAAAGGCACTTTTCTTAGACTCGTCGTAGGTACGAATGTCGATTTGCACGCCGCCTTGCTTACCAATCGTGATTTCCGGAAAGTTGGGCGCATTCAACGCGACCTTGCCATCACGCTGTCCAATTTCAAAGTGTACGTCGGGGCGACCTGCGATGATCTTCTGGACTACCTGCTCCTGCCTGTCCCGGCCGGGAACACACACAGGTGTCGATCGTTGTCCAACATCCCGTACGGGAAGCTCACGCCTTAGCACATCGTTCGGTGTATCCTCGAACGGTCTAGCTTTGCTTTTGAGGTAGGTCCAAACATCATCGTCAATTCGAATTGTCGGCATCACTGGCTCCTTTTAGTGCGAACAATGTTTACATGTTACATTGTTACACTATTCCCGTCAAGAGCGAGGGGGCTGACTAGGAAACCCTCAATCTGCCGCGCGTGTCCTTTCACGCAAACAAAAACTCCTTAGTCCTCAGCTCCTTAATCGTATCCCTTAGCTTCGCCGCCTTCTCAAACTCAAACCGCTTCGCCGCCTCCCGCATATCGCTCTCTAACTTCGCAATGTAAGTGTCTAACTCTTCCTGCGATTTGAACTCCGGAATCCCATCGGCCTCGACGCTAGTCAGATCGGTGTAGTCGGCGGCCACAATCGCCGCCAGCGTCATATCCAGAGGCCTCACAATCGATTCCGGAGTGATTCCATTCGCCTCGTTGTAAGCCTGCTGGATTTCACGCCGCCGGTCGGTTTCATTGATCGCCTTCTTCATCGAATCCGTCATCACATCGGCATAAAGAATCGCCCGCCCGTTCAAATGCCGCGCACATCGCCCGATGGTCTGAATAAGCGATCCCGCCGACCGCAGGAAACCTTCTTTATCGGCGTCGAGAATTGCTACCAAAGAAACTTCCGGCAGATCCAACCCCTCGCGTAAAAGATTGATGCCAATCAATACATCGAACTCGCCCTTACGCAGGTCGCGCAGAATCTTCACCCGTTCCAGCGTCTCGATCTCCGAATGCATGTAGCGGCACTTCACGCCAACTTCGCTGTAATACTCCGCCAGGTCCTCAGCCATGCGCTTGGTCAGCGTCGTCACCAGCACGCGTTCGTTGCGCGCCACCCGGTCGCGAATCATGTGCAGCAGATCGTCAATCTGCCCTTTCACCGGCCGAATCTCCACCGGCGGGTCGATCAATCCCGTTGGCCGGATGATCTGTTCCACCACCACCCCCGCGGACTTAGTAAGCTCGTAAGACCCCGGCGTAGCCGACACGTAGACAAGCTGATTCGTCCGGTGCTCAAACTCCTCAAACGTAAGCGGCCGATTATCCAAAGCCGACGGCATGCGAAATCCATACTCCACCAGCGTCTGCTTGCGCGACCGGTCGCCGTGATACATCCCATGCAACTGCGGCACCGTCTGGTGCGACTCATCAATAAACATCAAAAAATCGCGCGAAAAATAATCCAGCAGCGTCGGTGGAGGCTCCCCCGGCATCCGCCCCGTAAAATGCCGCGAATAATTCTCGATCCCGTGGCAATACCCCATCGCCTTGATCATCTCCAGGTCATACATCACCCGCTGATGAATGCGCTGCGCCTCCACTGTCCTTCCCTGTTTCTCCAGTTCGGCTTCCCACCACGCCAGTTCCTTCTTGATCGACTCCACCGCCGACGCCTTCGTTTCCTCTTTCATCACATAGTGCGTCTTCGGATAAATCGGCAGCCGCCCATAGCGCTGCTTCACCGTCCCAAACAGCGGATCGATCTGCGAGAGCGCCTCAATCTCATCGCCAAACATCTCGATGCGGTACGCCATGTCGTCATACGTGGGATAGATCTCGATCACATCCCCGCGCACGCGAAACGTTCCGCGCCGAAACTCCCCCTCGCTCCGCTCATACAAAATTTCAACCAGCTTCTTCGTAATATCGCCGCGTTTGATCTTCTGCCCCTTTTCAACGAACAGCATCATGCCGTAATAAGCTTCCGGCGATCCCAGTCCGTAGATGCAACTCACCGAAGCCACGATCAAACAGTCGCGCCGCTCGAGCAGCGACCGCGTCGCCGACAGCCGCAGCTTGTCCAGTTCGTCATTAATCGTCGACTCCTTTTCAATGTAGAGGTCGGCCGCCGGCACGTACGCCTCCGGCTGGTAGTAGTCATAGTAGGAAACGAAGTACTCGACCGCATTCTGCGGGAAGAAGTTTTTAAACTCGTGGTAGAGCTGCGCAGCCAGGGTCTTGTTGTGCGCCATGACCAGCGTGGGCCGGTTGGCCGCCTCAATCACCTTCGCCATGGTGTAGGTCTTGCCCGACCCGGTCACCCCCAGCAGCACCTGGTGCTGCTCGCGGTCGAATACCCCGCGCGTCAGGGCTTCGATAGCCCTGCCCTGATCGCCTTGGGGCCTGTAATTGCTGAGGAGGCGGAAGTCCACTGTTCCCATTATAGGAGACGTGAACGGGCCAGCCAGACGTTGACCGCTAGGGTGCGGCTGCACTAACGTGTAATTTTCGTCCAACCCTCGCTTCATATGGGAAGTTTGTACTAAGTGGTTTACCTTAGACCCTGAGCAAAAGTCGCCTAGAACCCACCGGAAACAACCGTAGAATCCCGGCGCCATTACCTTCGTAATCCTGCATTTCCAGCAAAAACCCATATCTACTACGAATTTTCACATTTCCTTAACCCTGCCCCTCACAATTGGCCGCGCGCATGCACACTCGTTTAGACATAGAGATGTGAGTTCAGTTGCGTCCGGGTCCGAATCCCGCCACTTTCGGCAACCGGCGCGGCTTTTGTGAGGAGCAAGTTTATGCAAGAGATCCCCAGCCCCGTGGGGCCCCGAGAGCGGCAGATTGTTGACCTTCTGCTCCAGGGATGCGACAACGCCGAGATCGCTCGCGATCTGAATATCGCCGAGCGTACGGTCAAAGCTCATTTCAACCGCCTCTTCCTCCGTTACGGAATCAAGGGCGGCATCAAGCGCGTCAAACTCGCGACACTACTTTATAGGAGACAACTATGGCAGGAGCAGCAGTCGTCCTCCACGGTCCCGCTGAGCGGGAACACTTCATCATTCAACGCGTAGCCGAAGGCTGCAAGAACCGCGAAATCGCCGATTCCCTGGGCACCACTGAGCACGTGGTGAAGAACTACCTGCGGCTGATCTATGACAAGCTCGGCCTCTGGAACCGCGTCGAGTTGGCTCTGTGGTACGAAGCGCGCCAGTGGGAACAACAGGCCTCGCACGCTTAACCGATCGAGATCGAACCTCCTCCAGTGACCGGCCGGCCAGTGATTCGATAATCTCTGGCCGCCTTTTTTTTCTTTGGCCGCTCCCCGCCGGCTCTCGATTGCGTCGATGCATGGCGCGCCGGAAGTGATGCCGCCGTTACGTTCCCGTCGTCCCCGCATCACCCGCCGCTACTTCTCCCCAAAGTACTCAGCCGTTGCCGCGTCCGCCTGTGCCGCCAGCGTCGCCAGGTTCGCCGCGGGCACCGATGTTCCCCACACTACGCTGTATCCGCTGAGCGTCGATGTTCCCCAAACCACCGACGATCCCGTAAGTACACTTTCCCCGTTGGACAGACTCGAAACTACCGACGTTCCCCACACCACCGACGTCCCCCAGACCACCGATGTCCCCCACACCACCGACGAGTTCGTCACCATATACACATTGCCCTTTGCGTCGACCGACACCGCCGGCGACTGGGCCGAGCCAATCGTTGACGACGCCGTGTCCGTGTTCTGCAACGCCGCCTGAATGTCCAGATAGCCCGCGCCCACCGTGAACATGTCGTAATGGTCCGTGTACTTGATCCCCGTCACCGGATCGACCGCCGTACTCACCTTCGGAAACGTCTTATACGCGCTCTTCATCAGCCGCGCCTTTACCTGGTCCGGCGTCAGCGAAGAATTCTGCTGCAGCAACAGCGCCGCCGCTCCGCTCACCACCGGAGTCGCCATGCTCGTCCCGCTCAGCGTGAAATAGTACGGCGACGTGCCGCTGCCGCCGCTCACGTAGTAGCTCTCCGCCACCTGATCCTGCGGGAACAGCGTGTAGATCGCCGCGCTGGTCGAGGCCAAAGTCGAAACCGTTAGATTCCCCGGCGCCACCAGGTCCGGCTTCACGATGTGGTCGACTATCGTCGGCCCCTTCGAGCTGTAACTCGCAATCAGGTCGTCCGCCCGCGTCGCCGTTCCTTCCGGCTTCATCGCGCCCACCGTGATCACATACGGATCGTTCCCCGGCGCCGAGATCGTGCCGTATCCATTCGTCTTCATTGAGTTGTCGCGGCCGTCGTTGCCCGCCGCCACCACCACCACGATGCCCGCGTTCCACGCCGCTTCCACCGCCTGGCACAGCGGATCCACCGTGTAACTCTCAAACACCGGCCGCCCCAGCGAGATGTTCATTACCCGGATGTTGTATGTGCTCTTCAGGTTGATCGCCGACTCAATTCCCGCGATCACCGAACTGTCCGTGCCCACTCCCACTCCATCCAGCACCCGGAAGCTCAGCAGGTTTACGTTCGGTGCAATTCCCTTGAAAGTCTTCGTGAAGCTCGCGCCCGTCGAGTTCGCCCCGTCGCCTCCCACAATTCCCGCCACGTGCGACCCGTGCCCAAATGCATTATTCACACCATCGAAATTGTCGTTTTCGCTATAGACCAAGCGCGATCCATTCGCCCCGGAAAAATCTCCCTGGTCGGTAATGCCGCTATCGATAACGGCCACTCCGATCCCGCTTCCATCCAGCCCCGCCGACCACGCGTAAGGAGCGTTCACTGCCTGATCGTAGAAATCCGTCGTGGTCGAGAACTCGACGACCGGGTGATCAATCGAAACATGCGCCACGTTAGGATTGCTCGCCAACGTCGCCAACGAGTCCGACTTCACCGTCATCGCAACCGAGTTAATCAGCGACAAGCTCTTCGGTGCTGCGCCGAACCTGGCCACGCTTTGCGCCTGCGCAAAATCGTGAGCCGTCAGCGTCCGGTACTGCACAATGACGTTGACCGTTTTCCCCTTAGGGATAGACGCCAGTTCCGCCGAGAGCTTGCTAGGCACCCTCGCCGAGACCAGGTTGGGTCCGGCAGCCGACGCCAGGCTCGCCCCAGACAACACGCTCGCCAACGCCAGATACCGAAACGCCGAAACCATTTTGTGAACTCGCCCCATAAAATCCTTCTCTCCGCGCCCAAAGTCCAGGCGCGACATCGGACAAGAATCTGCAATCGCAGCGCCATCCCTCAACCGACTAACCCATTGCGATTCAAGACCTTCTCCGCGTGCCGCCGAGGCGTGAAATGGGACAAAGTGTCCCCTCCCCAAAAATCGGGCCATTCTGGCCCGCTTTTATCTTGGTGTTTGCAATCCCAACATCTTTAAGAATTGTCATTCCGACCGAAGGGAGGAATCCGCAGTTTGGCCGCGGAGGCAAACGGAATGCGCGGCAGTTCCTGCTGGACGAACTCGGACGAACTCGGGACGAACTCGGGACGAACTCGGGGACAGACGGAACGTTTCGCACTTTTTCCAAAGTTAGGCGACCGAGTCGAGACTGAGTTGACGATCATCCCGCACCTTGGCGGGACGGCCT